>Ga0247840_10000500_pt1 | contig 80756 bp, 75 predicted proteins | sample LaCruzMarch2015__FD_192404 | JGI IMG/M metagenome (GOLD analysis project Ga0247840, IMG submission 192404) | Freshwater microbial communities from meromictic Lake La Cruz, Castile-La Mancha, Spain - LaCruzMarch2015_17m | ecosystem: Environmental > Aquatic > Freshwater > Lake | place: Spain... | reverse complement strand
CGAATGTCCAACTTTCCCAGGCGGCGACGATGTTCAGGGCGTCGTAGAGCGTGGGCGAGAGCTGCAATTCATCGCGGAGGATTCCTTTGTGGAACAACTCCATGAGGAATTGCGCTTTGTTGGCTTTTGCCGCTCTCTCCCGTGCGGGCATGCGGGGCTCCAGGATCGCTTCAAGCGTTTCGGGAATCCATCCCAGGACGGCGGATTTTGCCCAGGCTTCCGGGCTCTGTTTGTCGAACCGGGCGCATCGGACGATGTCCCGCAGTTCGTGGTTATCGAATGCCAGGGCGAGGCTTCCGCTTGGGAGAGGAGGACGCGAGGATGCTTTCGATCTTTTCGCGGTAGAGGCCGTGCGGTTCGCGCCTGGCTTGCTCCCATTGTTGGAGCGTTCTTTTACTGATTCCCCATTCTTCCGCCGCTTGGCTTTGGGAGAGGTTGAGACGGTTTCGTGCCTCTTTGATGCGCTCCGCAAGGCGGGTTGAAGGTTGCTCGGACATGGTTTTGATGATATGCGTTTTGTTGTCATAGACATACTGATTTAACGGTTGGATGTTTGTGATAGCCGGGCGGGTGTTGATGCACCTTCCCGGCACTTATCGGGGGCAACTATACGCCATGACGCATGGCGCACAAGAAAAACTTTCCGGGTATTTTTACGGGGCGACTTCGAGTGGAACCGGATCGCGAATCGCGGAATGCCGGGAGGGCGAGGCTCCGCCCGAGCCGACTTCAGCGATTGCCGGAGTCCATCAGACCGAGGACAGCCAAGATCCCAAGCGGGGGACAAATGATGCAGAGCGCTCCCAGGAGAATGAATAACGCTTTCATGGAGCCAATATGGCCAAACCAAAAGTAGATATCAAGATCCAAGCGAAGATCCTGACCGAGCGGAATGCGGAGAGGGGAAAGGCTCAGCGCATTGGGCCTGCGCAGGCGCAACAGAGGCCAAGGAAGAGGCAGGCAGCAATGACAAATACGAGTCCCACAGGAAAAATGTAATATGAACGGTCATGGAGTTCAATTCGAATCACGACAATTGCAAAAGCAGAAACTCCGCAGAGCAAGCGTTTATGCGGGTTCAGCGGCGGGCGTCGAGGCGGCAGGCGTCAATTAGGCAGAGAATCCAGAGGATAAGCGGCGGGAGGATCAAGGGACCAGTGATGACAATGGCTGCTGCCCAAGCCAGCCCTCGCGCGGTATGTCCGTTCCACAACTGCCAGAAGCCGGGCAGGAGGATGTTCATGGCGGGGTTCATCAGGTCTTTGTGGCCTCGCCCGCAAGGCCGATGATAATCAAAATCCCGAGCACAGGGCAGAGCATGCAGGTTACCCCAATGGTAATCCAACCCAAGTTCAGCAAAAACTTGTCCACGCGGAAAGCTATCGCACAAAATGCCGATTCATTCAAGAGGATCGAGTCGAGCCGCAGAGCAAGCGTTTATGCAGGATTAGCGGCGGGCGTCGAGGCGGCAGGCGTCAATGAGACAGAGAATCCAGAGGATAATGGCGGGGATCACCAAGGGGGCTGTAAGCACAATGGCGCAGGCCCATGCAACACCACGGCCAACAAGGCCATTTTCGATCTGCCAGAAGCCGGGCAGGAGGATGTTGATTGCGGGATTCATCGGTTGGGTGAACAAAGATTTTGCTGAGTCACCGGCGGGGTTTCCGCCAGGGGCGGAAGTATTCGCGGGAAACATCTCCGTTCCCGCCGAGGAGAACGCAGATGGTCCCAGGCAACCCACAAAGGAACAGCACGAAGCAAATCGCGTAGAACACAGTTCAAGATTCGCATGGGAAAGCGGGGAATCAACAAAAAACGAAACCCCGCAAATCAAGCTTTTATGAGGGTTCAGCGGGATCTTGGCCTGATTGCTTGACCGCTCCCCAGACTGGAGGTATTTTCATCCTGGCTGTGAAAGGTGTCGGCAGCGACTCAACCTTTCAGAGTGCGCTCCGGGAGCTGCCGCCCGGCTTAGCGCGAACTTTTAGATGCAAAATGTGGAGAGGGAGCCGCGTGACCGAGATCCTTGAGCATAACGTCCGAAACGTTGCCCTCTCCAATGGAAACCATCGCCAAGCCTCGCTGGCGGCGCAAGCTGAATTGTCATTTTCACGCGCGCTTGAACTCTGCCGCTCGCGGTGCGATAGTGTGAGCGCCTAACTGGGTGCCAGCATCGGCGTTACCTGGAGCGGTGCCCAGGGCGGATGCTCGCCTGTTTCGGGCCTTTATTCGTTTTTGGACGATCCGATTTTTTCGCCGCGCAAGAGACCAAGCACATGGCGGCGAACATCATCCGGCTTCGACGATTTGAGCTTTGCGACAAGTGCGGGATGCACCTCTTCAAGCTTCTCTACGTGCTTTTCTGCGAATTCTTTTGTGAACGTTTTGAGTTCAGAGAGAAACGCAGGGAATGCCGGATCTGGGATGCAATTGAATGCCGTTTCCACGATGCGGACAGCCGCCTCTTTTCTCTTCCGTTTCGCCTCGTGCAAGTTGTGGAATTCAGACGTGCGCCCCCCATAGATTTTTTGCCAGGGAAAAAGCGGCTGCAATGCCCGCTCGTAAGCAATGCTGTAAAGGGTTCTGCCGGGAATTGCGTCGGCAATAGTGGTCGGCAAAATAAAGGGCGGCTGGGTTGGCGGTTCACCAGTTGCCAGCCATCTCTGATTGATTCTAAATTCCCGAATCAGCACCCGCGCCACTTCGTAGCGAATCGGGGATCGTGCGTATTCGTAGCTCTTCAAGCGAACTTCGGAAATCCCCAGCCGTTCTGAAAACTCCTTTTGAGAAATTCCAAGGCCCATCCGGACTTCCCTCAACCGTTCGCAGATGTTCTTTTCATGGTCGGGCAGAGGGGATGATTTGTGAATGGCAATCTCACGCATGATTTACAACATCACAACATCTCTAAGAGTTGACAGAATATCTTTTGGACATTTTATGTCTTGACGGGAATTGAGGTTTCGCCTCTATTTCCGCCATGAGGTTACTCAATCCCTTGGATGACAGAATGCGCCGCCTGATCCGGGCGCGGATGATTCACTTGGGGATGACGAGGAAAGAGCTATCCCGCGTCACCGGTCTTTCAATGACCGTGATTCATGGCGCATTGGGCGGATTTGCCAGTCCGGGGAACGGGGCGCGGCGGCTGATCGAAATCGCCATTGGCTCCCCGTTCTGGAGCACGCCGGAGGAATTCAATTCTCTCACCAAATACCTGAGCCGCTCTCCCCAGCAATTTCCGCAGACCACTCAAACCGAAAACCACGACAAATGAAAAAACCGAAGAACCAGACACCCGATGATGCGCCCGCCGCTGGCGAGGTGGAATCACCGATCCAAACCGAATCCGAATCCACTGAGGGGGTGGAAATTCTCACTGAAGAGCAAGCCGCCTTTCGCATGGCAGGGGGGGCCGAGGGAGAGAATTCCACCGAGGCCATCGAAGAGGAGCCCGAACCGGAAGCCGATCCCAAGGACCAACTCGCCGAGCTGGAAGCGATCTTTGAGAAGCTCCCCAAGAAGCTGATCCAGCTTCGTGACTTGGAGGCACTGAAAGCGAAATACCAGCAGGAGATTGAGGACTTCAAGATTGATCTCCTCGCCCCTGATGCGGAGCGGCGGGTGAGCATCCGGAGATCGCGCGAAAATCTGATCGATATGATCGACATGGACATGTTGACGATCATCAATTCGCCAGACCCGGAAAAAGCCAGGGCGCGGATTCTGGTGAACGAGCTTACGCAATGCGTCCGGCGTGCTGTCAACCGTGATATTTCCTTGCTGTGCGATGAAGTCAGGGCCTTTGCCAAAGCGAATCCGGCGGTTGCATACCTCTTCGACAACACCGAGTTTAAAGACGATCAAATCCGGAATCTTCCTATCTTTTTCCGGGCACTCAGAACAACGGCGCTTTCGGACAACTTCAACTCGTATTGGATTCAATGGAGTGCCGAAAGGCTGGAAGAAGAGGTGCCGAAATTCATGGAGCTCATCCGCCGCGCCGTCTCTGGCGAGCGGATCTTGGTCCTGCCTGAAGCTGCCTGATTTCGATGCCTGGTCAGCAAAACATTGTTTGTGACGCGGAGCAGTTGTGCTTTTTCATAAGACTGGCCCGGCGTCCTGCATGGCCTCCCGCACGCTTGACCAACGTGCGGGGGGCTCATTTTTGATCCTGTGAACGACTCCGCGCACTTATCGCAAGCCCGCATCGAGCGGTCTATCCAATCGCGATTTGCTCCCCTGGCAAACCTCACGCCTGCCCGGCTGGTTTCCCAGCTTGACGCCTTCAACTCGGGGTATCTTGCGGAGGCCGCGCGGACGTGGGATGCCATGCTCCGGAGGGATGACCGGCTCCCGGCCTTGGCGCAGAAACGCTACTCTGCCGTTGCTCGTTGCGGTTTCGATGTTGTGACGGTCGATTGCAAAGGCGATGAGGCCAAGGCGGCCAAGGCGAAAGAGCACGCGAAGAAGATCGAATATTTTTTGAACCACCTATCGGCGACGAATGCCCTGGAAGAAAACCAGCGGGGCGGGTTCTCTCTCTTGGTTCGGCAGATGGCCTCTGCCATCGGCATGCGATACGCGGTGCATGAAATCGCCTGGCAGGAAGAGGAAGGCGGGCTGTCGGCGACGTTCCGGCATGTGCCGCTCTGGTTTTTTGAAAACCGCACCGGGCGGATGCGGTTTCTGATCGAGGATAACGGGATTGCCGGAATCGACATGCCGGAGGAAGAATGGCTTGTCACCGTGGGGGAAGGCCTCATGGAAGCATCCTCCGTGGCGTGGATGTATAAGCGGCTCCCGCTTCGTGACTGGCTGGAATTCTCCGAAAAGTATGGGTTCCCCGGCGTGCTTGGGAAAACCGCCGCCGCCAAAGGCACTGCGGAATGGGAGGCGATGGCGGATGCCGTTCGGGCATTCGGAAACGATTGGGGCGCGGTCTGCAACACCGGGGAAAGCCTGGAACTGATCGAAACGAAGGGCGGGGATGCCCGGTTGCCCTTCGAGTTGCTCATTGAACGCATGGACAAGGCGCTTGCCATCATGTGGCGCGGCGGGGATCTCGGGACTTCCAGCGGCACCGGGGCTGATAGCACCGGGGCCAGCCTTCAGGGGAACGAGACGAAAGCCCTGGAACAATCCGATGCGGCCTGGTTGAGCGAATCGCTTCAAACATCCGTGATCCGCCAAGTGATCGAATACCATTTCGGATTCGGCACGCGGCCTCTGGCCTATGTTCAGATCCGCACGCGGGACCGCAAGAACACACGGCAGGATCTGGAGATGTTCAAAACGCTTTCCGCCCTCGACGTGCCGATGTCCGCGCGGTCTGTCCTGGAGCGGTTCGGCCTCAAGGCTCCGCGCCCAGATGCGCAACTCCTCAATCGGCCATGAAGATTTTCCCGCCTGCCGTTGGACCAACAAACCCTAGATTTTCTTCTCGGGGAATGCCGGATAAGCACCAGCGGCGGGCGGCTTTTTCTTCGCGGGCGGCAGCGCCATCAAATTCTGCCGCAACTCCCTTTCGCGCTAAACGCCAAAATTTCGGCCTGAGATCCCGAATCAAGGCAATGGCCTCAGTTGAAGATTTGACCCCGTTGCACGGCGTCTGCACGGCGCGGCAATCGGCCAATGCGTTTGCGCTCATCATCCCGAATTCCGCAAAATCTGCAATTTCGCCATGAAAGTGGGAAAATTCACATTTCAATCCCTCCCCGTAAAACCCCCTTCGATTGGCGGGCGAGTGGCGGTGGGGGATATTGGAGATGAGGGGTTGACGTTCCTCATTGTCGGACCATTCCCGACAGTGACAGTCGAAGATTTGCCGGTGTCCTGTCGCAAAGGCGGGCAGGATGAACGCGCCACCACGCCCGCCCCGGGCGGCGGGCACCGGCAACAATTTCCGGGGGAAAGGTAAAGCGATGGCCCCATGCGCACACAGTAAATGGAAAGCGAGGGAAACCCGCCGTGCAGAGTGCATGCACAAGATTTTCACGCGCGTTGCAAAGATGGGGTTGACGTATGAGCGCATGTTTCTCCAGGCACGGAAACTTGCGGGGTCGGGGAGGTTCCTACAAAGCTACAAGCGGTGGGAGTTTCTATTTATCAAATGGAAAAATGATCCTCGCCCGGAAGTGCTGATGAGGAAATGGAAGCCCGGCATGCGGGAATCGTCGGCTGAATTTGTCCCAGCGATCGTGGCGTTCGCGGTTGCCGCGCGGGTGACGCTCGCCGAGGCGCACCGGCAACTTGGCTTGCCTCTCTCATACAACACCATTTTTCGGCATTGCAAAATCCGCCGCGACATCTCCCGGCTTGCATCAATCCGCCGGGCACAGGAACGCCTCGCCCTGGAAGAAAAATCCATCCTCAAAAAAATCACGGGAGGAAAGCGGGCGTGAGACACTACACGCTTGATCCATCGAAACGATTCACCCCGAGGGTGAATGACGATCGCTCGGCGCAGGCCGCCGCATTCAGTATCGGGCAAATTGCCGCAACGGTCGGGATAACTCGGCAAGCCGCGTGGGCCTCATTGGCGACGATTCCGCCCACAACAGCCGTTGTGCGCTCCGGGAAAGCAGTTCCCGGCTACACCTTCGAGCAGCTTCCGGAGCCGATGAAAGCGAAGATCGAGAAACAACAGCTCGCCTTGAATTATCGGAGCGCAGCGGCGGTTCTTTCTGCCCCGAAAAAGCAATGGCAGCCGGTGAGGCCACTGAGCGAGCAAACGCCCGACGCGCTGGAATACGCTCATTGCCTTCAACAGGCGCTTGCCTTTTATCTCACACACCGGAATGACCAGGCATTCCGGGCAGGTGAACTTTTGGACCGCGCCGCACGCGACTGGCTGGCCGCATTCAAGAAGTCTGCAACGCGGCGGCATGTTCGCCGCGCGATTGATCGGGTTCTGGAACGCGACGGTGGCCGCGAGGAATTTTCCCGGCTGGAAATTTATCTGCCGGAGGCGAAAGATTCCGAGCGCCGGGCCGAAAAGACGGCGGCGGAGTTCCCCGCATTGACGGAAGCGATTGGAGTTCTGCCCGATGTTTCCGTCCTCTCCTCGACCGAAAAGACAACGGTCTGGAGGGCTGCAATGGACGATCTGGGATGCCTCATGGATGGGGGGCTCGGGGAGAAAAAGGCGAAGCGGCAGATTTTGAATTTCCTCATCATGCGGGTGTCACGCCTTGCCGAAACTCCCGAAGCTTTCCGGAGACAGCTTGACCGCAAATGGAGGATTTACTTGGAAGACGGAATTTCCGCCCTGGCAGATAAGCGGCGGCAAAATTCCGGCCCCAGGAGGTTTCAGCGATATAGCGGCCCGGAAAGTCTGTCGCCTGATGAGTGGTTGCTCCTTGAACGCGCCAACAGCGTCGGCGGCGGGATCAGCCAGGCATTCCGGGAATTGTATGTCGGGACCGAAATTGCGCGCGGTCATTTTTTGCGGTTCAGCGAGGAATTCCGGGCCGCGTATTCCTTCAATCCCCGCGCGAGCAAAAGTCGCGTGCCGCATCGACTGCGCGGAAAGTTGCGCCCTCTTCTGAAAGCCATCGAGCCGCATAACCACGGGCCGAAAGCGGCACGGCTTGCCGCCCCGAGTATCCATTGCGACCACAGCGGATACGGCGCCGGAGATTGGCTGCAATCCGACGATGAGACAGCCAACCACTATATTTGGTTTCCTTGCGAAGATGGGGAATTTGAGTTCGAGGGCATGCGCTTCAATGTGATCCGCCCGCAGATCCTACCGATGGTGGATGTTCGGACCGACTACGTTTTGAGCGTCCTTCTGATTCTCCGGCGTCAATACAACTCGCGGGATATTCGATCCCTCATTCTGCAAACATGCCTTGATGAGCGCGTCGGGTTGCCGCTCCAGGGATTCTATTTCGAAGGCAATATCTGGCAGGCGAAAAATCTTCACGCACTGGTCAACTGGACGGAAATCGACCAGGCATTCAACCGCAGCGGAATCAATCTGAAATTGCGGCACGCCACGACGCCACGCGCAAAAATCATCGAAAGGATTTTCAGCCAGGAACAGAACATGATGCAGTTTCTTCCCGGTTACGCCGGAAGGAACGAAATGACAGCCGGGTTTGAACGCGTCAAGGCGTCGCTTGCCCTGATGAAGCGCGTCGGGCAACCGCGCAAGGAAGAGGCTGATCCCGGTAAGCATTTTCTTTCAGCGGACCAGTATCTTGACGAGTTGCAACGCGTGTATGAGCGATTCAATGCGGAGCCGCAAAATGGAAAGCGTCTGAATGGCATGAGCCCAGCCGAGGCATGGGAGAAACTTTCTGGCGGGCGGGCGCACCATGTTGTTCCCGATTCCCTGCGATACCTTTTGGCGACAGAGCAAAGCGAGCAGAAAGTCACGCGCGAGGGCGTGCGCATCCCAGCGCGGCCGGCGGCGCGGTATTACCTGAGCGAACGGCTCGGGGAGCTGGTCGGAGAAAATGTCATCGTCCGATGGAATCCGGATTTCCCAGATCACGTTGTGGTTGTTCATCCGGGCACCGATAAGCACGGGCAAAGCCCGTTTGTGGTGATGGAATATCGTGAGGTTCCCCGATTCAACGCACGCGAAGAGGAACAATCCACCGCACGCCAGGCGCGGAAAGAATTCACCAAGCCGGGCCGCTCATTGTTCCGGATGCTCCCGCATGGATACGGGCGAACCGTCCGCGATGATCTGCTTGGAAACTCCAGGCTCCGCGCGGCTGGTGAAGCGCATGAAGAGGCCGTGCGCGCCGAGGTCGAGGCAAAGCCTACACGCGAGGCAACCGCAGCCAGGGCGAGGAAAACCGCCGTTCGTGTGGGCATCGCTCCGGACAAGATCAAACGGCCGGAGCGGGCGGCAGGGCTCGAAATTCTTCCGGATCTGGAAGCCAAGATACGTCAGCGCGAGGCGCAGCAATTATGAATATCGAAACAATCGACCCTCTCCTGATCGCGGCCAAACTTGATGCCGTGCGGAATTTTCTTTTTCCGGAAGTTCAAGAGGACATCGAAAAAGAGCCGCGCCTGGTGCAATCTCTCTGGTTCCTGCAATGGCTTTCCGTGCCTGAAAACTACGCGGGCGGCCTTGCCCGATTCGCGCACGATCTGATTGAAAAGTATGCTGACAAGATTGGCCCGGAGAGCCTGCGTTTTGATTCCGAGATGACACTTGAGGAAATCGAATCCGCGCTCGGGTCCATGGCTGGCGCTCATAAATTCTATCCGCAGGCGCACGCAATGTGGACGACAGCGTTTTACTCCTCGCGGAGCGGTCTGACAGATGAGGAGGATAAGGAATATGAACAGCTCCGGCGAGATGAGATTTCGGGCCTGACTGCATCCAAGCTGCACAAGGTATGTATTGACGCTGCACAGGCACAGCTCGCGGAATATCTTTTTGCTCTTTGCTCCAATCCGGGCGTGACGTTCTTTTCACCGGAAACAAGAACCGACAAGGAAACCCTCAATGGGATAGGCCGCGTTCCATCCATCTGGTATTTCCCGCGGATCTGGGAATGCATCTTTGATTTCATGGATCGCCACTCGGCAGAAGTCGGGGGAGGCTTCGCGGAAACGGCGGTATCCCGAAAAATATTCGATAATCTTTCCACCGCTCAGGCCATCGGAAAAGGGGTGATGTTTTTGGGCAATTCCCGCTTTGGAAAATCATATGCAATCAGCGCGTATGCGCGCATGACTCCATGGAGCGTCCGGATTGTCGAATGCCCTCCAAGTGGATCTGAGAGCGATCTGCTGCGCGAGATCTGTAGAGCTTTTGGAATCCGGTTCCTGAAAAGCACCCCTCCGCTTCACGAGCAGAGGGCGGCAATTGATAAAGTGATACGGGCCGCTCGATGGTTAGTGGTGTTCGAGGAGTTCCAGCGTTGCTTTCCGATGGGCGGGGGCCGCAATGCTCCCCCAAAGCGATTGGAGTATATCCGCCATCAGTTCATGGACATCAAATTTGAACTTAAAAAGATTGGCGTTCCAACGGCATTTGTCTGCACATCACAGAATTATCGGAATATCGAAAAAAACTATCTGAGATTCTCCTCATATGCTTACGAGCAATTTGAAGGCCGACTGTGCTTCGCGCCCATCCAGCTTCCATCCGAACTCTCCGAGGCAGAAATGCTGGAAGTCGCCCGCGTTCATCTTCCCGAGCTGGATGCGGACTATCTGCAATACCTGGTCGCACCGATCCGGGCATGCAAAGGCGATCATCTTTCCTACATCGAGAATATCGCCCTGATCTCGCGCCGCTACGCGGCCAAGCGCGGTCTTTCCGTCCCGCAGCTTGAAGACCTCAAGAAAGCAATCTCGGATGTCCTGGGATGCTTCCAGGCCCCGGCAATCGCCGTCCCCACTGAGCCCGAGAATCCGCCGATTCCCGCCCGCCGAAATTTGACACACAAGCCCAGCACGGTCGCGGCCGCTGCCCGCGCTATTGAGACTGCGCCGAGCCGGTCAACCGTCCCTGCTGGGTTCCGAAAGGCATCCGCCGATCTGCCCGAGCTGGCAGTCCCTGGCTAAAAAGGCCACACGATTTCGACATATCAATAAACCGGACTCGTTCCGGTGGTTTTTTCGTTTTCACGAAAAAGTGACATCCAGTTCGCGAAAACCGGACAACTTTGCGGGAAAGATTCATTGGAAGAGACGCGTTCTTCGTTGCGAAGACGCGTGGAAACCCGCCAATGAAACGGCGGGAAATTTTGCACGATCCCGAAATGCCGCTATGCGGCATGAGGTGGCTGACCGCTCTTAATCTTCCATCAGGTGGGAGATCGTCGATCCCCACGTTTCTCCGAGTTCGCCGAGCGGCCAGGAGAAAGATTTTCCAGCGGTGGAAATGCCGAGGCTATTTCCGGAGCTGACGGTGCCGATGCGCGAGGCCGGGACTCCGCGCTCCGCGAGGAATGCGAGTGCGCCGTCGGCATCAGTTGGTTTCACGGAGATGACGATCCGGGACTGCGACTCGTTGAAGAGTGGGATGTCCGCGCGCGCTGCGCCGGATGGAATTTCGACGCATGCGCCGAGAATTTTTTCCCCCGACATGCAAGATTCGGCGAGCGCGACAGCGAGGCCGCCTTCCGCGCAGTCGTGGGCGCTGGCGACAAGCTCCATGCGGATGAGCGAGCGAACGGCATCCTGCACGGCGAGTTCTTTGTCATAATCAAGACGCGGCGGAGGACCGGCCTTGAGACCGTGGACGGCGAGCAGGTAATGCGATGCGCCCAGTTCGTCGCCGGGTTCCCCGATGAGGATGATGACATCGCCATCCGCCTTGAAGAACTGGGTGGTGATGTGCTTCGGATCCTCGACGATGCCGACCATGCCGACTGTCGGTGTGGGGTCGATCGCGCCGGCGGGGCTCTCGTTGTAGAGGCTGACATTTCCGCCTGTGACCGGGGTGTCGAATTTCCGGCAGGCCTCGGCCATGCCCTCGACCGCCTCGCGGAGCTGCAGGAAGTTTTCCGGCTTGTGGGGGTTTCCGAAATTGAGGTTGTCGGTGAGCGCGAGCGGGACAGCTCCCGTGCAGGCGATGTTCCGGGCGGCTTCCGCGACGGCAATCTTTGCGCCTTCGCGGGGATCCTGGCGGCAGTAGATCGCATTGCAGTCGGTGCTGGCGGCTAGAATTTTATTTGCCTCGCGGACGATGAAGACCGCGGCATCCGAACCGGGCAGAACGGTGGCTCCGAGCCGCACCATGTGATCGTATTGGCGCCACACCCAGCGCTTCGAGGCGATGCTCGGGTGCGCGAGGAGGGCTGGCAGCGCGGACAGGCAGTCCGCCTCCGGAATTTGTGCGAGGTCGAGCGGGGCTGGCGGGCGCTTCTCCGCGGCTTCGCGCGAGTAGAGCGGCGCGTCGTCGGCGAGCTTGCGGGCGGGGATTTCGACCGCGGTGGAATCCCCCTCGCGGACGCGCATCATCCCGTCGTCGTTTACCACTCCGACCTCCGCATACGGCAGGTCCCACTTTTCAAAAATCGCGCGGACCTTGTCCTCTTCGCCCTTGTTGACGATGACGAGCATCCGCTCCTGGGATTCGGAGAGCAGGATTTCGTAGGGTGTCATCCCGGTCTCCCGCTTGGGGACGAGGTTCACGTCGATCTCGACGCCGGTTCCGCCGCGGCTCGCCGTCTCGCACGTCGAGCAGGTGAGGCCTGCGGCGCCCATGTCCTGGATGCCCGCGACGCATCCGCTCGCCAGTAGTTCCAGGCAGGCTTCGAGGAGAAGTTTTTCGCGGAACGGATCGCCGACCTGCACGGCCGGCCGGTCCTCTTTCGATTCCTCCGTCAGCTCGCGCGATGCGAATGCAGCTCCTGCAAGCCCGTCACGCCCGGTTTCCGCGCCGACGTAGAAAACCGGATTGCCGATGCCCACCGCACCGCCCCGCGCGATCTGGTCGTGTCGCAGGACGCCGAGGCAGAAGACGTTGACGAGCGGGTTGCCCGCGTAGCTGTCGTCGAAATACACCTCGCCGCCGATCGTCGGGATGCCGATGCAGTTCCCGTAGTGCGAGATGCCGGCGACGACGCCCGCGAAGAGCCGCCGGTTCGTGCGCGCCTCCGCCGAATCCCCGCGGATGTCGCCGAAGCGCAGCGAGTTCATCGAGAAAACCGGGCGGGCTCCCATCGTGAAGATATCGCGGATGATCCCGCCGACGCCAGTGGCCGCGCCTTGGAACGGCTCGACCGCGCTCGGGTGGTTGTGCGACTCCATCTTGAACGCGATCGCCCAGCCGTCGCCGATGTCGATCACACCCGCATTTTCCTCGCCCGCCTTGACCAGCACGCGCGGGCCGGTCGTCGGGAATTTTTTCAACTCGAGCTTCGAGTTTTTATACGAGCAATGCTCGCTCCACATGACCGAGAAGACTCCGAGTTCGGTGAAATTCGGATCGCGCCCGAGGATCTCGCGGATCCGCTCGTATTCTTCTGGGGTGATGCCGTGCTTGGCGATGACGTCGGGTGTGATTTCAGGCATGGATTGGGAAGATGGAAATCGCGCAGGACCGGGGGTTCATCCGGCGATGATGCTTTTGAAAATGTGGAGTCCGTCGGTGCTTCCGAGGAGCGGGTCGCAGGCGCGCTCGGGGTGTGGCATGAGGCCGAAGACATTGCCGGCCTCGTTGCGGATTCCGGCGATGTTCTCCCTCGATCCGTTGGGGTTTGCCTCATCCGCCGCGCGGCCCTGCTCGTCGCAGTAGCGAAGGAGAACCTGGCCGTTGATCCGGAGCCGCTCCAGCGTTTCGTCGTCGGCGAAGTAGCAGCCCTCGCCGTGAGCGATCGGGATGTTCAGGATCTGCCCGGTCCACGCGGCATTCGTGAAACGCGAGTTGTGCTGCTCCACGCGAAGCTTCACATGCTCGCAGATGAAGTGCAGCCCGCGGTTCCGGACTAGCGCGCCCGGCAGAAGCCCGCTCTCGCAAAGGATCTGGAAGCCGTTGCAGATTCCGATGACGGGTCCGCCGGCATTCGCAAACTCTTTCACCGACTTCATCACCGGCGAGAATCTGGCGATCGCCCCGCAGCGCAGGTAGTCGCCGTAGGAAAATCCCCCTGGAACCACCACCCCATCGAAGCCGGCAAGCGAAGTGTCCTTGTGCCACACGTAATCGGCCGACGCACCCAGAATCGCATTCAGCGCGTGAATGCAATCCTGATCGCAGTTCGAGCCCGGAAATCGAAGAACGGCAAATTTCATTTCAAAAGCTTCAGCTCGTAATCTTCGATGACGGGATTGGAGAGGAGGTCGCGGGAGATTTCGTGGAGGAGCGACTCGTCGGTGCCTTCGGGGAGTTCGATCTCGATGACTTTCCCGATCCGGACCCGGCCGACTTTTTCCATGCCATGGTGGCGCATGGCTTCGGCGGCTGCGGCGCCTTGCGGGTCGAGGACGGAGGGTTTGGGCATGACGGTCACGAGTGCTTTCATCGCGGCAAGGGTTCCGTTTCGGAGGGCGGGGGACAAGAGGAATTTTTCATTTTGCGGGTTCTGATCAAAAATATTGCAGCCGTGAGGGTGGAAACCACGAGGCATGCGATCGAAAATATCTCTCCGTTCCTCGCGTAGAAAGTCGGCTTCGGGGACTTCGGGGCTGATACTTTTCCGAAAAGGACACCCTCGATGAACGGATCGCCGAGTTCCGTCTGCAGGGTCTCGCGGACCGTTCCGAAACGGTCCACCTGGCAGGTGACTCCCGTGTTGGCCGCACGGATCATCGGAATTTTATTTTCCGCGCAGCGGAACACCGCGTGGGCAACGTGCTGGCGCGGCCCGGCGCTTTTGAGGAACCAGCCGTCGTTTGTCACAACGGCGAATGCCTGGGCGCCCTTCAGTGCAAATTGCCGGGCCAAATTTCCCAGCACGTCCTCGAAGCAGATCAGCGGGGCGATTCTCACCGGTTTCGCCGACATCTCGAAAACCACGGGATACGGACCCGGATCGAAGTCGCCCGGCACCATGTCGCCGACGATCCATGCAAAAAGAGGGAATGCCTTCCGCAGCGGAATGTATTCTCCGAACGGGACCAGATGGTTTTTGTAGTACATCTGCGCCTCCTTTGCGTGCGAACTCAGGAGCGCCGCCGAGTTGTAATCGCCCTGTTCGCTAAAGTGCACGGTGCCGAGCAACAAATCCCCGTCGAATTGTTCCGCCAGGCCGCGCACCGCATCCCATGTCGTCTGATCGTTGAAGAGCGGCCGCGGAGTCGCGGACTCCGGCCAAAGGATGAGGTCCGGCCGCATCGCCATCGCGGCCCGGGTATGCCGCTCATAGCTCGCAAGGACGTCGGACTCGTAAGTCAGGTCGTTGCGGACGTTCTGCGGGATATTCGCCTGCACGGCGGCAAACGTGAAATCGGTTGACGCAGGTGCCGGCGCGATGACCTGCCGGAATCCGTAAGTCCATGCGAGCACGACCAGCGCCACTGTCAGCGCGAAGTCGTAGTGCGGGCGGCGCGCTCCGCGCCCGACCTCCACCGCCAGCCGCTTCACTGTTGCCACGATCATCAGGTTCGTCATGACGATGAGAAAGGAAATCCCGCCGACGCCGGTGATGTCCGACATCTGGATCAGCGGGATGTTTTTCCAGAGGGCAATCCCGGCGCTGTTCCAGGGAAACTGTGGAAAAAGGACTCCGCGCAGCCATTCCAATGCCACCCATGCGGCTGCGGCGAGCGCGCAGATCCGCAGGTTGTTCGCCGACCCAAGCCAGACCGGCCGGCCGGATTTGTCCTCGCCACCGGGTTTCGCAACTGTGCCAAGAAAAACCGTCCAGACGGCCGGATACACAGACAGGTAGAGGGCGAGCGCCAGCCAGCCGGGAAATGTCAGGGTCGTCAGCCAGAAAAGGCTGGCTCCGAAAAAGGCTGCTCCAAAAACAAAACCGTGCCCGGCAAGCCTCAACCATTCCCGCTTCGCAGCCGGCTTCGAAAACCAGACCGCGCAGATCAACGGCACCAGTGCCACCCAGCAAAGGTCCCCCCAGCTTGCCGGAGAAAAACAAGCCGCCATCATCGCGCCGCTCACTCCCGCCATTATCCATGACCAAACCATCCGCAGCACCATACCGGAACCCGTCCACCCTTCCAGCCTCGTGTTGCACCCCCCCGCTTTGTGATTTTTTCGGGAATAACACGGCGATTGACACAGGGGATTCCGGTGTTTAGGGTTCCTCGCGATCGCGGGGCCTGCCCCAGATGTTGTGGAGGCAAGCCCTGCGTGGCACAATATCTATGCAATCGGTCCTCGATACTCCGGTGTTAGTGCTGAACCGCCTCTGGCAGGCGGTGAATACCTGCAGCGCCCGCCGCGCGTTCACCCTGCTCTATCAAGGGCATGCTCAGGCAGTTTCCTCCGACACCGGGAACGGGTTCCTGACGCACGATTTTGACAGCTGGCGGGATTTTTCCCGGCAGGATCCTCATCATCCCGAAATGGTGAAGACGATTTCCATGCACGTCCGGATTCCGCGGATCATTGTGCTCATGCTCTTCGAGCGGCTGCCAAAAAAGGAGGTCAAATTCACCCGTCACAATGTTTTCGAGAGGGACGGAAACACCTGCCAGTATTGCGGCGTGCTGTTCGACCGGGAAAATCTGAATCTCGACCACGTGTTGCCGCGCGACCGCGGCGGGCAGACGACGTGGGAGAACATCGTCTGTTCGTGCATCCCGTGCAATACGCGGAAGGGCAACCGGCTCCCGCACGAGGCGAGGATGCAGCTCATCCGGAAACCAAAACGGCCGAAGTGGCGGCCGTTCGTCAACATCTCGATTTCAAACTCCCCGCACGACAGCTGGAAGCATTTCCTCGACATCGCGTATTGGAATGTCGAGCTCGGGGACTGAGCCGACGGCCCTAGGTCTTTCGCTGGCAAAATTCCGGATCCCGGTGTAAAGAAAATCCGTGGAGCAACAGAAACGCCGCCGCGACCCGACCCTCTGGCACCGGATCAACCGGCTTTTGACCGGATTGATTTTTGTGGCCGTGATTCTCTTCGCCGGACTGACCTTCTACCCCGAGTGGGCCCACCGCAACCAGCTCGCGCAGCAGCTCAAAGAGGAGCAGGACAAGCTCCGTGCCGAGCAGCTCCTTCAAAAGAAGCGCGAACGCGAAGTGACGCTCCTGCAGACCGATCCCAGTTATGTCGAGGTCATCGCCCGCGACAAGCTCGGCGTCATGAAGGAGGGAGAGACAATCTTCCGGCTTGATGGATCGCGCACGCCTGCAGTGGAAGCCTCCACGCCCGCACCGCAGAATAAGTAACGTCCCGTCCAGTCCTCCGTTTTTCTCCTTGCCCGCAGGCAGGCGCATGATATCGCCCATGCATGAACGACGAACTCCAATTACTGGATACCTCCGCCCTTTCGGCCCGTCTGGCCGCGCTGCGGAGGTTTCTTTGACTTGCCCGAACTGACCCGCAAGCTCGCCGAGATCGAGGCGAGGATGACCGCGCCGGATTTCTGGGACAACCGCGAAAACGCCCAGAAGGACATGGCTCAGGTCTCGATGTTCAAGGGGAAAATTCTCCCGATGGAGAGCTTGGAATCCCGCGTTGCGGATCTCGAGGTTCTCCGCGAGCTGGCCCTTGAGGAAGCGCCGGAAAATCAGGCCGCAGCGGCTGCGGAGGTCCACGCCGAGTTCAATGCCATTCAGGTTGACCTGGGCAAATTCGAGCTCGCATCGCTGCTCTCCGGAGAATTCGACTCGAACCCGGCCTTCCTGATCATCCACGCCGGGGCCGGCGGGACGGAATCCTGCGACTGGGCGGACATGCTCCTCCGGATGTATCAGCGCTGGATGGAGCGCCACGGGTTGAAATTTGAAATCAACGACATTCAGGTCGGCGACGAAGCCGGCATCAAATCGGCCACCCTCCGCGTCTCCGGAGAGAACGCCTACGGGCTTCTCCAGACCGAGCGAGGCGTCCACCGTCTCGTCCGGATTTCGCCATTCGATTCCAACAAGCGTCGCCACACGTCTTTTGCCAGCGTGGATGCCGTCCCGGAGATCGAGGATGTCCCGATCGAGATCAACCCGGCCGACATCGAGCGCGACACCTTCCGTTCCGGAGGCAAGGGCGGGCAAAACGTCAACAAGGTCGAGACCGCCGTCCGGCTCCGCCACATCCCGACCGGCATCGTCGTCGCCTGCCAGGCCGAGCGCAACCAGGGCCGGAATGGCGAGATGGCCATGCAGATGCTCAAGGCCAAGCTCTACCAGATGGAGGCCGACAAAAAGCGCGCCGAAGCCGACCGCCAATACAGCGAGAAAGGCGACGTCGCGTGGGGCAACCAGATTCGATCCTACGTCTTCCAGCCCTACCAGATGGTCAAGGACCTCCGCACCGGGGTCCAGACCAGCGACATCCAGGGGGTCATGGACGGGGACATCGACGCCTTTATCGAGGGCAAGCTCCGCGGCCTTACCTACAAAAAGGGAGCCGAGGACGACGAGGTCTGATCAAGCCCCCGATCACCCGCCTGTCCCGTTCGCGGGATAGAAAAGCTTCGTCCAGCCGGGCTGGATGCTTGCGTAAGGGCGGGAAATACGGGAACTTTGGAAGTTTCATGTCAAACCGTTCGCGCAACAACTGGGCCGCCAATTTTTTTCTGGGTCTGCTGCTGGTCTGCCTCGGTGCGTATTTGTTCGCGTCGCTGGTGACGTATTCACCGGGGGACATCCCGGTCTGGGCGACGCTGATTTTTACAAAGGGCTCGGGAGGGTCGATCGTCCACAATATCGGGGGGTTGATCGGGGCGCTTTTGGCCGGGCACGTTTTATTTCTTTTCGGTGCGGCGAGCTATCTGCTTGCGGTCGGCCTGATCGGTTACGGGCTGGCGAAGTGGTTCGTGCCGGGGTATTCGCTGAAAGACAAGGCCGGCTGGGGTGCCCTGATGGTGCTGCTGGCGGCATGCCTTTTTGCAATCCAGCCATGGCTGCTTCAAAGCTGGAACGAAGACATAAAAATTCCTGGCCCCGGCGGGTGGATCGGCTTCTACGCGGGAAAAAAAGCGATCATGACGCCCTTCGGGACAGCGGGGGCGGTGCTGCTGGTGCTGGTGTATTTGATCAGCATGATCTTCGCGATCTCCGCGCACCCGATCGTGGATCTGCGCTACGCATGGAAATCATTTCTTGCATGGAGGGAGGCCCGCCGTGTTTCGCGCCTGCAGCGGCTGGACGATGAGCGGCGAGTGGAGGAGGAAAGAAAGTCCCTCGAGAAAAAAGCGCAGAAGCTTGAGAAGAAGCTGAAGAAGCAGGATCCGGAGGCGGTGATCGAACCGCGGGTTCCTGTCCTGCCGGCGGCGGAGCCGGAGATCATCGACGCCACGGCACCATCGGCTCCCTCGAAAAAACCGAAGCTGGCCGACCTGCGGACGGAAAAAGAAAACCCGTTCAAGCCAGGCCTTGCGGGTCTTCACCTCGAAAACTATACGCTGCCCGGCCTTGACCTACTCGAGGCTCACAACGACTCCGACCGCACGCCGCTCGATCGCGACGAACTCCTCACGATCCAAGGCCTGATCATCGAAACGCTCGCCCAGTTCGGGATCAAGGCCACTCCTGGCACGATCACGAAGGGACCGACGATCACGCGCTACGAGGTGTATCCGGATGTGGGGGTGCGCGTGGACAAGATCGTGTCGCTCGAACGCGACATCGCGCGCGCCACACGGGCCGAGCGGATCAATATCCTCGCCCCGATTCCCGGCAAGGACACCGTCGGCATTGAGATCGCCAACTCGAAGAAGGTAAAGGTCACGCTGCGCGAACTTTTCGAGAAGGACGCCTGGAGGGATACCACATCCAGGCTGCCATTGGCGCTCGGAATGGACGTTTACGGGAACACGATCATCGGCGATCTGGCCAAAATGCCGCACTGCCTGGTGGCTGGAACGACCGGCAGCGGCAAGAGCGTGTGCATCAACTCGATCATCGCGAGCCTCCTATTCCGGTATTCCCCAGAGCAGCTCCGCTTCATCATGATCGATCCGAAGGTGGTTGAGATGCAGATCTACAACAAGCTGCCGCACCTCATCACTCCGGTCGTCACGGACCCCAAGAAGGTGCTTCTCGCGCTTCGCTGGCTCGTCGATGAAATGGAACTCCGCTACAAAATCTTCGCCAAATGCGGGGTGAAAAATATCGGAACGTTTAACGACCGCCCGCTTCCAAAATCGCAGAAGGAACTCGACGACGAGGAGGCCGCGAAGAGTGTTCCCGAAGCCGTCGAACCGCCGGAGGATGACGCCACGCCGGAGGACCCGGACGGGCCCGATGAGGAGATGCCCGCCGTCCGGGTGCCACGCGCGGACGACATCATTGTTCCGGACCGGATGCCCTTCATCGTCGTCATCATTGACGAGTTGGCCGACCTCATGCAGACGGCCCCGGCGGATGTTGAGAGCGCGATCGCGCGGATTACCCAGATGGCCCGCGCGGCCGGCATCCACATGATCGTCGCCACCCAGACGCCCCGCGCGGATGTTGTCACCGGCATCATCAAGGCAAACATCCCGAGCCGGATCGCTTTCCAGGTGGCATCAAAGATCGATAGCCGGGTGATCCTCGACGAGAACGGCGCGGAGAAGCTTCTCGGCCAGGGCGACATGCTCTACCTGCCGCCCGGCACATCGAAATACACCCGCGCCCAGGGGGTGCTGGTCACTGAGGAGGAGATCCACCGGATCGTGGAGTTTGTCGCGGGTCAGGCCGAGCCGAAATTCGATGCGGGAATTCACGAGAAGCTCACCAGCACGGCCATCCCCGAGGAGGAGGTCAGCGACGATGACGAGGAACTGGTCACGAAATGCCTCGAGGTGGTCCGCCAGGAAAACCGCGCCTCGACATCGATGCTCCAGCGACGGCTTAAGCTCGGCTACACCCGCGCCGCGCGCGTGATGGATATTTTGGAACAACGTGGCATTGTTGGGCCGAAGGACGGCGCCAAGGATCGCGAGATCCTCGTCGACCTCAACGAAGAATTTTAACGTCATGGATACACCGGATTTTTTTGTGGGAGCCCGATTGGGAACAGCGCGCTCGAAGGCCGGCATTCCGCTGGAGAAGGCGGCCAAAGACACGCGCATCCGTGTGCAGAGGCTCCGCGAGATCGAAGCGGACGATTTCTCGGGTTTCGCCCACCCGACCTACGCCAGGCTCTTCCTCCTGGATTACGCCGAATACCTCGGCGTTCCGCAGGATGAGATCCGTCCGCTGTTACCGGACCGTGCGGGCTCGGCGGCGGGAGGATTTCAATATATCGAAGCCCTGTCGTCCGAACTTCCCGCTATGAAGGCCTCCCCGCGCAGGCGGCGGCTGAGGATCCTCGGCTTCATCGTCACCCTCGTCATGGTCGCGCTCATTGCCGCCATCGGGCTTTTCACCTATTTTACGATGAAAAAGATCGAAGCCGTCGCCCGCTCCAAGCCTCTCGGAGAGCAGCCTGTTCCGGCCGCTGTGGTCCAGGAGGCACCACCCGAGCCGGTGCCTGAGGTTACTGAAGACGCCATGGTTGATTCCCCGGCTCCTGCCGAGGAAGCGGTTCTCTTTCCTTCGGACACCGAGCGGCTTCCCGTGGAGGTTACTCCGGCAACGCCCTGATCCATGGACACATTTCCCCGCAAAATCGGGATGATCAGCCTGGGCTGCGCCAAGAATCTTGTGGATGCAGAGATCATGCTTGGCGGCGCGCGCGAGGAGGGGTTCGAGATAACGGCCAACCCGGAAGAGGCGGATGTCCTGGTCGTCAACACCTGCGGATTCATCGACTCCGCGAAGCAGGAATCTGTCGATGCCATCCTGGAGTCCGACCGGATCCGCGGGCTTCGCTCACGCCCGGGCCAGAAGCTGGTGGTCAGCGGGTGCATGGCCCAGCGGTTCTCCACCGAGTTGATCCGCGAGCTCCCCGAGGTCGATGCTTTCATCGGACTCGACCAGGTGGCCGATGCCGGGAAAATTTTTCGCAAGGTCCTTGATGAGGCGGGCGGGGTCCTGAACCTTGTGTCGTCGAAGTCGCGATACATCCCGGACTACTCGACGCCCCGGTTCCGCCTGACCCCACGGCACACGGCCTATGTGAAAATCGCCGAGGGCTGCAACCACCCGTGCAGCTTCTGCGTGATCCCGCAGATGCGCGGACGCCACCGCAGCCGCACGGTGGATTCTGTCGTGCGCGAGATCCGGCAGCTTGTCGCCGACGGGGTCAAAGAGATCAACCTCATCAGCCAGGACACGACGTATTTTGGCATGGATCTTTGGCAGGAAAAGGCCGGGCCGCGCCAGCCGGTGGACTCCGCGCGGGGAGCATCCCTCGTGCAGCTTCTCGACGAACTGGCCGCGATCCGCGGAGATTTTTGGGTCCGTCTCCTCTATACGCACCCGGCGCACTGGAGCGATGAACTGATCGCGGCGATCGCACGGAACCCCAAGGTTGCGCGCTATGTGGACATGCCGCTCCAGCACATTCACCCGGAGATGCTGAAGACCATGCGGCGTGAGACGTCGCGCGAACACATCGAAGACCTCATTGCCCGCTTGCGCGAAGGGATTCCCGGCCTGGGCCTGCGGACCACGTTCATTGTCGGCTTCCCGGGTGAAACCGAGGAGCATTTCGACTCGTTGCTCGAATTCATCGGGGCGACCAAATTTGAACGCCTGGGTGTGTTCAACTATTCGCAGGAAGAAGGCTCGCGCGCGGCCAAAATGGAGGGTCAGATCTCCGCCCGCGTCAAGAACCGCCGCCATCGCGAGGCCATGAAGCTCCAGCAAAAAATTGCGTTGGAAACCGCCTCAGCTGCCGCAGGAAAAGTATTGAAGGTGCTCGTCGAACAGCCGAATCTCGGACGCACCGAACACGATGCCCCCGATGTCGATTGTCGGGTCATCCTCACCGAGCCCTGCGAGCCCGGCACATTTGTCCGAGCGAAGGTCATCGGCTCACAGGTTTACGACCTCGTCGCCAGCCCGAAGGAGAAATAGCGATGGTCCGCCGTCTGCTCGCCGGAAGTAAAAAAAAGCGCCCCGACCATCATGTGGACATGAAGCTCGGCGAGGGCTGGCACAAGAGGAACTACCTCGCTGAGGTCATCATCCCTTCGATGTTTACCAGGCGTTACGGCAAGAAGCTCAAGCCGGTCTTTCCCGAGTTGGTTGCCGGCGAGATCTGCATCACATGGATCGGGCACGCGTCGTTTTTGATCCAGACCCCGGAGCACAGCATCCTGGTGGACCCGAACTGGGCGAAATGGCTGAAGGTCATCAAGCGGATCCGGCAGCCGGGAATGGAAATCCACGACCTTCCGGCGATCGATCTCGTGCTCGTCACCCACGCGCATTTCGACCATCTCGACCGCAAGACGCTGCGCGCCATTGCGAGCGACCAGCCGGTGGTCGTGCCCGAGCACGTCGGCGGCCTTGTCCACGGGCTCGGGTTCCGGCATGTCCAGGAATTGCGCTGCTGGGAGCACTTCCAGCTTGGGTCGCTGAAAATCACGCTAACCCCGGCGAGACACTGGGGTGCCCGGGTCATTCACGACAACCACCGCGGGTTCGGCGGGTTTCATGTCGAGTATGCCGGACGCTCGGTGTTCCACTGCGGAGACAGCGCGTATTTTGACGGCTTCAAGGAGATTGGGGAGCGGCTGCCTGTCGAGATCGCCCTGCTGCCGATCGGCGCCTATGACGCGCCGACGAAGCGCGACGTCCACATGAACCCCGAGCAGGCGCTCAGGGCGTTTGTGGAGCTGGATGCACGCACGATGATCCCCATGCATTTTGGAACTTTCCGCCTGAGCTACGAGCCGCTTCACGAGCCTCCCCAGCGGCTCATGGAGCACGCGGAAGCACTCCATCTCTCCGACCGCATCTGCTTTCTCAGCGAGGGCGAGCCGAAGGTTTTTTAGAAATGCTCAGCCCAGTGCGAGCTGGGCGGTCGAGATCTCGAGGATCTCGTTGGTGATGCTGGCCTGGCGGGCCTTGTTGTATTCGAGAGTGAGGTCCTTGACGAGGTTCTTGGCGTTGTCGGTGGCGCTCTTCATGGCGACCATGCGGGCGCTCTGTTCCGATGCGCGCGAGCCGAGCAGCGTCTGGTAGACCGCGAAGTGGATGTAGGCCGGCAGGATCGCGTCGAGAACGGAACCCGCGCCCGGCTCGAATTCGATACCTCCCTCGAACGTGTCCTTCTCTCCGTATTCGTTCTTGAGCCCGATCTCCTCGAAGCTGGTAAGCGGGAGAAGCGGCATCGCCTTCGGGATCTGCGAAAGCGTGTTGACGAACATCGGAAAAAGGACGGTCACCTTGTCCACCTCGCCACCGAGAAACTTTTCTATGCAGAACCTGGAGACCTGCTTTGTTTGCAGAAAATTCGGCCGGTCGTGGAGGGGGAAATCGGCGAGCATTTTCCGCTGGGTGCGCGCCAGGAACTGCGTGCCCTTGCGTCCGACGGAGACGAAGACGGTCTTCTCGGGATCGAATGCCAGGGCCTCGCGGAAGAGATTGGTATTGAGCGCGCCGCAGAGTCCCTTGTCGGTGCTGAACAGAAGGACGAGCTCTTTTCCTCCCTCGCGCCTTGCGAGTAGCGGGTGGGCGGCGGGGTCCACGGCATCGCGGAGCGACACGATCACGCGGTTGATCAGCTGGGCATAGTCCCGGCCGTTGATGGCGGCCTGCTGGGCCTTGCGCATCTTCGAGGCCGCGACCATCTGCATCGCCTTTGTGATCTGGGCGGTGTTCTTGACGGATTTGATCCGCCGCCGGATGTCGCGCAGGTTCGCCATTAGCTGTTGAAGGATTTGAATTCGTCGACCGCGGCGCCGAGTTCCTTCTCGATTTCCTCGTCGAACTGCTTCTTCGCCAGGATTTTGTTCAGGATCGCCTCCTTGCGGCTCTCAAGGAAGTCCGCGAGCTTGAGCTGAGTGGCCTTGACCTTATCCACCGGGATCGAATCAAACAGCCCCTTTTGCATGGCCCAGAGGATGGCCGCCTGCACGTGGACCATCATCGGGTTGTATTGGGCCTGCTTGAAGAGTTCGACGATGCGGGCGCCGCGCTCCAGCGTCGACTTCGTGCGTGCGTCGAGGTCGGAGCCGAACTGCGCGAACGCGGCCAGTTCGCGGAACTGCGCAAGGTCACCTTTGATTTTTCCGGCCACCTGCTTCATCGCCTTGATCTGCGCGGCGGAACCGACACGCGAGACCGAGAGGCCGACCGAGATCGCCGGGCGGATGCCCTGGTAAAACAGATCGGTTTCCAGATAGATCTGGCCGTCGGTGATCGAGATGACGTTCGTCGGGATGTAGGCCGAGACGTCGCCCGCCTGGGTCTCGATGATCGGCAGCGCGGTGAGCGAGCCGTCGCCGTATTTTTCGCCGAGGCGCGCGGAGCGCTCGAGCAGGCGGCTGTGAAGGTAGAACACGTCGCCGGGATAGGCCTCGCGTCCGGACGGGCGCTTGAGGAGGAGCGAGATTTGGCGGTAGGCATTCGCATGCTTCGTCAGATCGTCGAAAACGATCAGCGCATCCATGCCGTTGTCCATGAACCATTCGCCCATGGCCGCACCCGAGAACGGGGCGATGTATTGGTCTGATGCCGCATCCGAGGCGGTCGATGCGATGATGATCGTGTATTTCATCGCGTCGTGTTCCTCGAGGATTCCGACCACGCGAGCGATGTTTGCGTTTTTCTGTCCGATGCCGACGTAGATCGAGTATAGCGGACGGAAGCCCGGGTCGCCGCTCTCCTCGCCGGCGCGGTTGATTTTCGCCTGGTTGATGATCGTATCCACCGCGATCGTGGTCTTGCCGGTCGCGCGGTCGCCGATGATGAGCTCGCGCTGGCCACGGCCGATCGGGATCATCGCGTCGATCGCCATGATGCCGGTCTGCACCGGCTGGCTCACGCTCCGGCGCTTGATGATGCCAGGGGCGATTTTTTCGACAGGATAAAACGCCTTGGCCTGGACCGGCCCCTTGCCGTCGAGCGGACGTCCGAGGGCGTCGACCACGCGGCCGAGGAGTTCTTTTCCGACCGGAACCTGGAGAAGCTTGCCGGTCGTTTTGACCTCGGTGCCTTCGCTGATCGTTGTGTAGTCGCCGAGGATGATCGCGCCGACCTCGGTCTCCTCGAGGTTCAGGGCCAGGCCCATGAGCCCGCCGGGAAACTCGAGCATCTCGTTGAGCATCGCCCCGCTGAGGCCTTCGATGCGGGCGACGCCGTCTCCGACCTCGCGGACGACTCCGACGTTGGTTTTGCGCGCGGCAGATGCCTTGATGGCGCCGATTTTTTCTTCAAGTTCGAGGACGATGTTGCTCATGATTCGTTGGAATAAAATTACAGTTGTTGTTTGAGGGATTCGAGCCGCGCCTGGACGCTGCCGTCCCAGACATCGCTCCCGATCTGGACGCGCAGGCCGCCGATGAGCGACGGGTTCGTGCGGAATTCGGATGTCAGATCACCGAAGCGGCTTTTCAAGCCCGCTTCGAATTCGCGGATTCCGGCGGCATCCAGCGGGACAGCGCTTTCAACCACCGCGTGGTGGCTGGCCACTTCGAGCCGGACGAGGCGGGTCAGTTCCTTGAGGATCTGGAGGTAGTCACGCGGCTTCTTTTCGGCCACCCCGCCGAAAACCAGGTCCAGGCGCCCGGTGTCCAGGCGTCCGTCCACCATGGTCAGCTCAAAGAGCTCGCGGGCCTGGCGTCTGGCTTCTCGGCTGAGTTTCATAAATGGTCAGGCGGCGAGTTGTTTCGAGGTTTCCGCGGCGAGACGCTCTTGATCCTGGGTAGTAAGGATTTTTCCTGCGACCTTCGCGGTGGTGTCCACGACGAGGTGGAGCATTTCCTTTTTCACCTCAGCGACCATCTTTGTGCGGTCGAATTCGACGGCCTCGTGGGCGCGGGCGATGATATTCTCGGCATCCTTGATCGCTTGCTGGGTGGCTTTCTGGCTGTGGGCCTCGCTGCTCGTGCGGCCCTCCTCGATGATGCGCTGCGCGTCGGCGTTTGCCTTCCGCATGATCTCCTGGCAGCGGATCTCCGACTCGGCGAGCTGCTTCTTGATCTTCTCGGCGTTCATCTGTGCTTCCTCGATGCGCCGACGGCGCTCCTCGAACATCGCGACAGCCGGTCCGAATGCGAATTTCTTCAAGACCAGGTAGACGACCAGAAACAGGATCGCCTGAGCGCCGAACTTCTGCCAGTTGACTCCGAAGGTTTGAAAGATTTGAGTGAACGCATCCATAGGTTTAAAAAAGGGGATCGGGACCGCCGCGCCCGGTGGACGGGCGGTCCCGGGAATGTTGTTAGCGGCCCTGGAACGCGAGGATGAGCGCGTAAATCGCGATCGCCTCGGAAAGCGCCATGCCAAGAATGCTGATGGTCAGCACCTTGCCGAACGCTCCTGGATTGCGGCCAACCGCCTCGGCGGCTTTCGATCCGACCATTCCGACACCGATCGCTGCACCTGCGCCAGCAAGGGCCAGCGTGAGGCTTCCGGTAACTCCCGAGACCGCCGCGGCGGCCTCTGCAATGATGTAAGGGTTCATATGTGTTTTCTGTTTTTGTTGTTTTATCCCCGCCGCCCGCAGTCCAGCCACGGTCCCGGCGGAAAAGTTGTCAGTGCTCTTCCTCCTCGTCGTGGCTCGTTGCGAGTTGGATGTAAACGGCGCAGAGAAGCATGAAGACCAGCGCCTGGAGAACGCCCACAAGGATCTCCAGGAAGTAAAAGGGAATCGGGATCGTGATCGAGGCGATGGCCGCTACCCATCTCGGGAGACCAAGCTCGCTGCCGAGGGTGATCATCGAGCTGAGAAGGTTTTCCCCCGCAAAGACGTTTCCAAACAACCGGAGCGAGAGCGACACCGGACGGAAGAGGATCGAGACGACCTCGATGAGGCCTACAAAAAAGAAGATCGGCGCGAGGGCGAACGCCATGAACCCCTTGAGCCCGCCCTTGACCCCGAAGAGGTGGAGTAGAAAATTTTTGAGTCCGACCTCGCTGAGCGACCAGTAGAGCCAGAGGACCATGAAGACGAGCGCCATCGCCAGCGTCATGTTCAAGTCCGCTGTGGTCGGACGTAGCAGCGGGACTTCCACATGCGGGACGCTCAGGAACGGCCCCGGCTTTTCGTGCGACCATCCGATCGACCCCACGCCGGGCAGCAGCCCGAACCAGTTCGAGGCCAGGATGAAAATGAAAAGCGTCGCCAGGAATGAGAACGTGCGGGCGATCATGTGACGGCCGACAATTTCCTCCAGCATGTCGTAGAGCCCCTCGACCACCAACTCGAACGCGTTCTGCAGCGGCGAGGGGACGATCGACATCTTCCGCGTCGCGCTCCGGCACAGCCAGATCACGAAGATCGAAATGAAGATGCTGACGAAAATCGAATTCGTCAGGAACCAGGTGAAGCTCATCCCCGACTCCTCGTCGAAGAGGCGCGGGGCATGCAGTGTCAAACCTGCGGCCAATAGGGAAACTGTGGAAAGTGACAACATCTGGAGTTCTAGAGCCGCCTCTCCGGTGTGGCGCTTCGTTGACATCCGTCAAAAAACCGGAACGCCCCGCCGGATAGCCGGGAGAGACGGCTACAACTACCACAGGCGAACAGGCTGGCAACCGAAAAAGAATCAAAAATGATGCCTTCCGTCATCCGCGTGCGCCGGATACCCGCTCGGAGCAAGGGTGCCTCTATTTGCATCGGATTTCCCTTTCGGTCCTTCTGTGCATCTGGTAGTCTAAGCGTGATGAGCAACCATATTTACAAAAAAATCGAACTGGTCGGCTCCTCTCCGAACAGTATCGAAGAAGCCGTTCAAAATGCGGTTTCCAAAGCATCGCAGTCGCTGCGCAACCTCCGGTGGTTTGAGGTTTTGGAGACACGCGGCCAGATCGAGGACGGCCGGGTCGCTCACTGGCAAGTCACGATCAAGGTTGGATTCACATTGGAGGATTAATTTATGGTTTCAGCAACATCCGCGGTGGCATCTCCCGGCCGGGGCTGGTTCATTTTCGGTGGAGTTCTTTCGATTCTGGTCGGCATGTTTGCGATCGCAGCTCCCCAGATCTTCTCGTTTATCCTGACCCAGTTGATCGGAGCCTTCTGCCTGGTGAGCGGGTTGATCTCCCTCTTTCAGGCGATTTTTGGAAAACACCGTTCCCACAGGTTTCTGTCGGCACTTTCCGCGGTCATCCGCATCGCGGCCGGTTCCATGCTGTTCTTCTACACGGTGGCCGGGATGGCCGCACTGACTCTCATCCTCGCTGCGGTTTTCCTGACCGAGGGAATCGTCTGTATCTTCACGTCTTTCCGCATGCGCGACAACCCGGCATGGATCTGGCTGCTTCTGAACGGACTGGTTGCTCTGGTCCTCGGCGGTATGATCTACGCCCGCTGGCCGGTTGATGCGGCGTGGCTCGTCGGCCTTCTTTACGGAATCCAATCCATCTTCAGCGGCTCTGCCATGCTGATGGTCGGACTCAAGACCCCCAAAACTTCCTAACCCGCGAGTCACGCAAGCGATAGGCGAACCATGTTTCGGGGGGAGGCTCCGTCCGAACCCTTATACCCATGCAGAGGTTCGCCCTCCCCGGTTTCCGCATGACAAGCTTTTGCAGGGTGACTGTTTGACCGCCGTGTCCGGGGCTGGTAGTTGTGGCGGTTTTCCATGAGCGGATACAAACAGACGATCAGGTTGCCGAAGACGGAATTTCCGATGAAAGCCGGGCTGGCGCAGCGCGAGCCGGAGATGTTGGAGCGGTGGGAGCGCGACGGGCTCTACGAAAAAATCCAGGAGGCGAGGAAGGATGCGCCGCTTTATGTCCTGCACGACGGTCCGCCCTTTGCGAACGGCGACGTGCACATGGGGACCGCTCTGAACAAGGTGCTGAAGGACTTTGTGGTGAAGTCGCGGACGATGGCGGGATTCCGCGCGCCGTATATCCCTGGCTGGGATTGCCACGGGCTGCCGATCGAATTCCGCGTGGTGAAATCCTCTGCGGGCCTGACCGCCGCCGAGGTGCGCCGGAGGTCGGAAGAATACGCCCGGAAGTTCATCGACATCCAGCGCCGCCAGTTTCGCCGGCTCGGCGTGCTGGGTGATTGGGAAAACCCCTACCTCACCCTCGATCCCGGGTATGAAGCCGACATCATCCGCTCGTTTGCGAAATTCGTGGAGGCCGGGCTTGTTTACCGGAAGCTGAAGCCCGTGCAGTGGAGCACCGGCGCACAGACTGCGCTCGCTGAGGCCGAGGTGGAATATCAACAGCGCATCGATCCCGCGATCCATGTCGGGTTCCAGGCTGCTACCGGTCCGCTTGCCGGGATCAAAGCCTCGTTTGCGATCTGGACGACCACGCCGTGGACGCTTCCGGCGAACCTGGCGATCGCGGTGCATCCGACCGAGCGCTACGGCGTGTTGAGCGTGGAGCTGCCCGATGGGACAAGCCGGACGGTTGTTGTGGCTAACGCGCTGCGGGAGGCGTTTCTTGAGGAGACGAAGTCCACGGTTTTCAACGGACCTGAGGAAACTCTTGCCCAGCGCGAGTTCACTGGTGCCGAACTCGTCGGCATGACGGCCCGGCATCCGTTCCTGGACCGCGTGGTCCCGGTCATCAGCGCCGATTTTGTCACGATGGAAAAAGGGACAGGCCAGGTTCACATCGCGCCCGGCCATGGTGCGGATGACTACCTTGCAGGACAGGCCAACGGGCTGGAGACCCTCTCCCCGGTTGATGACCACGGCAAATTCACTGAAGAGTGCGGGGTGCCATCGCTGGTCGGTCTGCACGTTCTCGACAACGGCAACACCGAGGTGATCCGCATCCTCAAAGAAGGAGGTGCGCTGCTCGGGCAGTCGGACTATTCGCACGATTACCCCCACTGCTGGCGGTCCAAGACCCCGATTCTTTTCCGCTCGGTCGAACAGTTTTTTATCCGCATCGACGGGCTCCGCGAGGCTGCCCTGCGCGAGGTGGACTCCACCCGCTGGATTCCGCACTGGGGCCGCAACCGCATTCGCGGCACTGTGGAATCCCGACCCGACTGGTGCATCTCCCGCCAGCGCACATGGGGGGTTCCTCTCCCGGTATTCTACGACGGGAACGGCGAGCCGATCCTGGATCCGGAGGTCATCCGCAAGGTAGCGGACATCTTCGCCGAGCGCGGCACGAATTCCTGGTTCACCCTCGACGACGCAGAGTGGGCGTCCCTAGTCGGTCTGCCCGCCGGCGTCTCGCGCCGTCAGGACACGCTGGACGTCTGGATTGATTCCGGCCTGAGCCACGAGGCGGTTCTGCGCCGGCGTCCGGAGCTCGCATTCCCTGCGGATTTGTATTTGGAAGCCACCGACCAGCACCGCGGGTGGTTTCAGAGTTCGCTGATGACCTCGGTCGCTCTCAATGGGACGGCTCCCTACCGGGCGGTTCTCACGCATGGGTTCGTCGTGGACACGGACACGAGGAAAAAGATCTCGAAATCCGCGCAGGGCGGATACCAGAAGCCGACCGAGGCCGAGCATTATGTCGGCAAATACGGGGCCGACCTCCTCCGGCTCTGGGTCAGCAGCGTGAACTTCACGGACGACGTTCCGTTCTCGGAGGAAATTTTCACACGCCTCTCCGACGCCTACCGCAGGATCCGGAACACGCTGCGCATCCTGCTTGCGAACCTGCACGACTACGATGCGGCGCATCCGCCGGCCCCGGCAGACCTCACTTTTGTTGACCGCTGGATCCTGGCACGATTGCAGGAAGTCGTCTCGACATGCCGTGAGGCGTATGACTCGCTCGAATTCCACCGCGTGTATCACACGATCAACCAATTTTGCGCTGTCGACCTCAGCAGCCTCTACGTGGATATCACAAAGGACCGGCTCTACTGCGACAATGGAGACTCGGCGAGACGGCGTGCCACGCAGTTCGCCATGCACAAGGTGTTCGATGCCCTGACACGTCTGCTGGCTCCGATTCTGGCATTCACTGCCGAGGAGGCTTGGGGGTATTTCAACAAAGATTCCTCCGTCCACATCCGGCTTTTCCCGGAGTCCGAAGCCGCATGGACAAGCCCCGACACGGCTCGCGACATGGACCGCCTGCTGGCGATCCGCGGGAGAATTTCCCAGGCAGTCGAGAAGGTCCAGAAAGCCGGAGAGATTGGCAGCGCGCTGGAAGCCCGGGTGCGGCTCGTCGCACCGGCTTCCGAGTTCCCGCTCCTGGCATCCCTTTCCTCCGAACTCGAGGAGCTTTTCATCCTGAGCGACCTAGAAGTGGTTTCCGGGGATGAGCCTGGGGTCGAGGTGGGCAAGACGTCGTCAGTCCGCTGCGAGCGCTGCTGGCGGCACCGGGCGGAGGTTGGCAAAAGTTCCTCCCACCCGGATCTCTGCGCCCGCTGCGAGGAAGCCGTCGGCTGAAGGTTTTTATTGCAGCCCCCCCCGCCGTCGTTCCACATTCCGGCCATGAAGTTCCTTTCTCCGATCGCTCTGTGTTTGTTTCTTCTGGCTGCCCCCGCATTGGCGGGAGACCGTGAGGAAGTTGCTGCGGCGACCGTTGAATGGGAGCGAGCGGTCGATGCCCGCGACGCTGCGAAGATCGCTTCGCTCTACGATCACGAGGCGTTCCTATTTGCCACGTTTCAGACCCGCCTGGACAGCCCCGCCGGAATCCTCTCCTACTTCGAAAACCTTGTGGAGAAGGACAACCTCCAGGTGGATTTCCACCGTCGGGACATTCGCGTGTTCGCCGACAACTGCGCGATCAACTCCGGCCTCTATACGTTTTCCTATACCGAAAATGGAAAAAAGGTCTCTGTCCCGGCGCGCTACACATTTGTCTATTTGAAAGAAAACGGAGCGTGGAAAATCATCGAGCACCATTCCTCGGTGAATCCCGAAAGCCATTGAATTCCGCCCTCCGGTATCTCCTTTTTCTGACGATCCCCCTCTACGTTGCCGACCAGGCGACGAAGTGGCTAGTGCTCCGGAACATCTCCCTGCACGAATCGATCCCGGTCATCCCGGGCTTCCTCAATCTCGTGCAGGTTCACAATACGGGAGCCGCATTCGGAATGCTTCCCGACAACAATGTCTTTTTCATTTCCCTGGCTTCGGTGGCGCTGATCGCGATCGCGGTCTTCGCCTGGCGCGGGGCCTTCGCCGGAGTCCCCATGCGCATCGGGGCCGCGCTGCTTGTCTCCGGAGTCCTCGGCAACCTGACCGACCGGCTCCTGCACGGTTTTGTCGTGGATTTCATTGATGTTATCCTTCCATGGTATGGCCACTGGCCCGCCTTCAATATCGCGGATTCCTGCATCTGCGTCGCTGCGGGCCTCTTCATCCTGGCGGGATTTCTTCCGGAGAAACCCGATGGGCCCGCTTGAGTTCCGCGCTCGGCACAGTCTTCGGTCAAGCGGGAGAATCCAAAGCATGGAAAGAGGCACGCTGGTCGTCGTGCAGGGACGAGTAGACGCCATCGCTGAAACTCTTCCCCCGGGGGCCCGGGTTACTGAGCTTCAACGCAGGGCATGAATATTTCACGGCCGGAGGAAAAGCGTGTGAGCGAGTTGGACGTCTTGCGCGGCTTTGCCATGCTGGGTGTCTTCATCGTGAATTTCGTCGAGATGAATGCCCTGCCGCCGGGCGAGATCGGCGTATATCCGGAATTTCACCGCGCTTTGGACAGCGCGGTCCAATGGATTTACCACGAATTCTTCAACGAGAAGTTCTACCTGATCTTCGTTTTCCTTTTTGGGTATTCGCTGTCGTTCACGGCTGCGTCGGCAAGGAAGAAGGGAATGGATGTGGACCGCGTGGTTGTGCGGCGCATGGGGGCGCTCCTGTTGATCGGGGCCGTGCTTTCCGGCCTTTGCTGGTGGGGGGTCATCCTGGTGCCCTATGCGGTCTTCGGCCTGATCATGTGGGGCCTCGTCCGGCTGTTTTCCGAGCGGGTCAACCTCGTGATCGCCGTCCTGCTCGTGGTGGTTGTTCCGCCGGTGGCCAACCACATCAAGCTTGCAGGCAGCTACGAATATGCGCTCGATGGCGAGGTCCTGGCGGCGATGTTCTCCCGTGGTGGATTCGTGAACTGGTTGCATTTGATTCCCGTTCAGCTGAAGGGGATTTATTGGGGATTTTTTACCGATGGCTACAACACCGCGTTCTACCCCGGGCAAATCGCGTATCTGTCCATTCTCCTGGGGCTCTTCATTCTCGGGTGGTATGCAGCCATGCACAAATTGATTACCGGCGCGTCGAAAGCGGCCTGCATTCGGGTGATCATCGCCGGAACCGCTCTTTTTGCGGCAACCAAATATGTTGATCCTGCGGACTTGTTCTATTTTCACCGGCTCTCCCAGTCGCTGGTCATGTCGGCCGGTGTCATCCTGATCTCCAGATCATGGGAATCCACGCTGACGCGCCTGTTCGCACTCATCGGGCGGACATCGTTTTCTGCCTATGCCTTTCACCTGATGGTTGGAGCCCTCATCTTTTTCGTGTTCGGCTACTTTCAAAAGCTCTCCATGAGCGTGCTGTTTCTCCTCGCGATCACGACATACCTCCTCGCGGCGCTGCTCTGCCTCCTCATGCAAAAGCGATTCCAGTCCGGCTTGTTCGAGCTTCTCATGAAGCGGTTGACTTATGGCAGAAGCCGGGGATGAAGCGGACCATCTTCACATCGAACTCCAGGGGAGGGTGAGATGCCGTCATCATGGGGAGAACAAACTTTACACCGGCTTTTCCAAACGATCAGCTCGCTTTCCGGGCTTCGCCCTCCATTTCAAAATGACCGACCCTCTCCATTTCCATCTACCGCACCGTCCGCCGTTTTTATTCGTGGAGAGGGTGACCGCGCATGAGCCGGGGGTCGAGGCGGCCGGCGAGAAAACCTTTCCGCCGGGAGACCCGGTCTTTGAAGGACATTTTCCGGGGAATCCGATTGTGCCGGGAGTGCTCCTGACCGAGGCTCTTGCTCAGATGGCCGGGATTGCCGGAGCTTCTGAGCGCGGGTTCCTTCTCTCTGCGATCCGGGGGATGAAATTTCCCTCCCCGGCCCGGCCTGGTGAATTGATCCTGCTGCGCGCCAGGAAGACCGGGTCGCTCGGCGGATTGGTCCAGTTCGAGGTATCGGCGGAGACCGGCGGACGGGTCGTCGCCGAGGGGCAGATTGTGCTCAACGAACTGTAGCGCGCGAGGAACGCCTACAGTTCGACCAAATCCTCGCGCGGGGGTTTGCCAAGCAGGAAGAGTCGTGCCGGGATGACTTGATTGAGCCAGTCAAGATGTGGGGGCAGGAACCGCTTGCGATCTCTCCACTCGGCTTCCACCAGCAGGAAATCCGGGGCCGCCTCCTGAACGATATCGCAGAGCGTGAATCCGGTATTCGATCGGACCGACCGCAGATCCACTTCTTCCGCGATTTCGCCGAGGGATTCGCAGACGTCGTCCAGCGAATCGTGGGCTTCCTCATGGCCCAACGCCGCTTCGCGTGCGTGGGCAAACGGGCTGTCCGCTGCAAGAACGGCGATGAATTCCGGCGCGATGGATGCGAGCGCTTCTCGGGCTGCGCGCCAGCGCGGGCGGTGGGCTTCGACCATCAGGCACGCGGTTTTCCTGCCTTGCGGAGCTTCCTCGCTCGGGGAGGGGATCAGAAGAAGATCGCAGGGGGCGCGTTGGAGAAGTTCGCGCACGACTCCGCCGGTGAAGTTCCGGAATTCGTTCGGATTGTCGAGAGCTCCGGCGATCAGCAGGTCGAAATACTCGCTGGCGGCAGCGTCTACCAAGGCCTCGGCCGGCGTTTCGCCCTCGCACCAGTAGATGTCCACCTCGCCGCGGCCCAGCTCGCCGAAGGCGCTGTGAAATTTCTCCACCTTCTCATCCGAGCGCTCGCCGGCGTGGAGAACGCTGAGTCTGGCGCCGAACTGCTTCGCAATGCGGTCGGCTTCCGCGATGACCGCACGGAATCGCGGAGAAAATGTGGACGCAACGGCGAAATGCGGCTCGGTCATCTCAACCTACAACTTCACTCCTGCGGGGTCCGGCTTCCAGTAGAAAATCAGCCGCGGGAAAGATTTCTCACCGCCTGGAACTCGGCCTTGGTCAGCGGCATGACGCTCAGGCGAGACTGACGGAGCAGCCCGATGCCGGCCAGGGCGGGCTCCGCCTTGATTTTTTCCAGTGTCACAGGCGGGTTCAGCGCGGCGATCGGACGCAGGTCCACGCACGACCAGTCGCCCTCCGTGGCGGTGGGATCGGGATATGCAGCGCGCACGACCTCCGCGATGCCGACAACCGCTTTTTCCGTGACGCTGTGGTAGAAGAAGACACGATCGCCCGGCTTCATGGCCCTGAGGTGATTCCTGGCCTGGAAATTTCTAACTCCGGTCCAGACGGTTTTTCCGTCGCGGGAAAAGTCATCCCACGAGTAGGCGGAGGGTTCCTGTTTGACGAGCCAGTGGTTCACGGGTTGGCGGCGAAATAGTGGAGGATGTTCTCCGATGTCGTCTTGCTGATGAACTCGCGCGACTCGTCGCTGTTGTAGGCATTGTGCGGGGTGTAGACGACCTGTGGGCGGCGGAGGAGAGCGTTGCTGGAGAGGTAGCGCGAGATCTCCTTCATCCGGCCGACCGGCAGGGCGATCCGGTCGTCCGAACCCGTCCCGCGAACGCGATCCGCGATTTGTGCGCCTATGAGCGCCGTGGCACCGCCGTAGAAAACGCTCTCTTCCTCCACCACATCGAGTCCGGCTCCGCCGACCTGTCCGCTGTCCAGCGCATCGATGAGAGCCTCGGAATCAATGAGCCGTCCACGCGCGGTGTTGATGATCAGGACGCCAGGGCGGCAGCGGGCCAGCGTTTCGCGGTCCAGGATGTGATGGGTTTCCTTGTTGAGCGGGATGTGGAGGGTGAGGACATGCGACTCCCGGATGAGGTGTTCGAACGAGGTGTATTTGAATTCCAGAAGCTCGGTGTGGAGCGGGTTCGGGGCCGCATCGTAGGCGAGCACCTTCATGCCGAAGGCGGCGCCGATGCGGATGACATGCAGCCCGACCCGGCCGGCTCCGATGACCCCAAGCGTGCTCCCGCGCAGGTCCATGCCTCGGAATTTCTCATGGGTGAACTTTCCGGCGAGCGCTGCCTCGGTGGATTCGCGAAGCCGTCGCGAGAGCGCTAGCATGAGGGCGAACGTGTGCTCGGCGACCGTGTTTTCCCCGTATCCGCTCACGTGGGTGATCATGACTTGTCGTTTCGCGCAGGCCTCCAGGTCGATGTGGTCGCACCCCATCGAGCGCGTGGTGATCATTTTCAGTCCGGGATGCCGGCTCAGGAATTCCTCCGTAATGCGGTCGTTAATGAAGATCGAAAGCACCTCAACATCCTCCGGCACACCGTCCAAGCCGGGGCGGAACGTCACGTCATAAGATCCGAATTTTTCCGAAAAATACTCCTCCTCCTCGGATTCCGTCGCCACGAAACAAATTTTCCTGTTTTGCATGGATGCCTGCAGTATGAATCATCGTGCAATGGAAACAAGCACGGCCCGCAAGGGACTCTTTATCAGCTTCGAGGGATCCGAGGGATGCGGGAAATCCACCCAGATCCGGCTTCTTGCGGAGGCTCTTGGCGGGAAGGATCCCCTGCTTCTGCGCGAGCCGGGCGGCACGCCTGCCGGCGAGATGATCCGCCATTTGCTCCAGCATGCCCCCGAGGGGGATGCGCTGACACCCGAGGCGGAGCTCCTGCTTTTCGCCGCGAGCCGGGCGCAGCTTGTCCGGGAGGTGATCCGTCCTGCGCTCGAGGCGGGACGGGTTGTCATTTGCGACCGGTTCCTTGATTCCACTACGGTGTATCAGGGGGTCGCCCGGAGAATCCCGCCGGAGGAAACCGCGCGCATCAATGCGTTCGCGGTCGGCGACTGTCTCCCGGATATCACATTTTTACTGGATCTCGACCGGGCAACCGCCTTGGCAAGGCTGGGCGGCCGAAGCCAGTCAGCCGACAGGATCGAGCGGGAATCCGAGGAGTTCTTCGCTGCCGTCCGGCGCGGGTATCTCGACCTCGCCGCCCGCGAACCGCAGCGCATCCGGATCTTGGACGCCTCGCTTTCCGCGGAATCGATTGCCTCGGAAATCCTGGCGGAGTTGCAGCAGGCCGGCCACCTCTGATCTGGCTTCACCAGATCGAGATCGTCTTTTTCGGGAAGTCGATCCTCACCCGCCGGTCCTGGAAGAGCGGGCTCCCGAGGATGCCATTGCCCTTGAGGTAGGGGACGTCGAATATGGCGAACGGCATGTCGCGGAAAAGAAGGCCTCCTACATGCATTTCATCCACGATGCCGATCGGAGAGGCGGCCTCACCCGCCTTTCCGCCATCGCTGATTTTTGTGAGGACTTTCGACCTTTGGAAATGCGTATCCAGGCCGTCGGACTTCGGGAGCAGGTTCACCTGGGCTCCGGTATCCAGAAGCATCGGGAAGGTCGTTTGTCCGATCGTGGCGTAGACCACGGGGGTGTGCAGGAAATAGGAAAATGGAATGATGGCCCGCGGAGCGGAAGCCTCCGCCTCCTTTCCGGACGGGGAGACTCCGACCGCACCGCCTTTCCAGTCAACCGACACGGCGGAATTTCTGAGCTGCTCGAACCCGATTGCTCCAAGCAGCGGTGAGATTTCCGGCGTCTCCATCTGGGAAAATTCATGGAGCTGCCCGCGGATCTCCCTGGCCACAAGGCCGCCCCATTTCAACTCATGGACGAAGGAACGGCCCGGGCGCGGGCTGAGGCCATGGACGGTGGACATCATCCCCTGCATCCCTCCCGCACTCCTGTCCTTGGAAAAATACTTGGTGTTGAGAAGGAGATCGGAACTACCCGTATCCAGCAGAAGATATCCCGCCCGTCCGTTCACGGATCCTTTGACAAACAGGAGGCCGTTGCTTTTTGTAAACGGCGTGCGGAAGGGAGCTTTCACGACCGTGGCGGCGGGTTTCCACAGCGGAGTCTCATCGATCGAGCAGATCCTGCCACGGTCGTCGAACCCGATCCGCAGCATCATCACACCGCCGCGGACGTAGAGAGCGACATCAGCCTCCGCCTCGCCGGCCCGCCCGGAGATTTTCAGGATCTGGAGTTCACGGATCCGCGACTCCGGCCACTGCATGCCGGACTGGAGTCCCGCCCGCGAGAGCTCGTCCGTCATGCCTTCCACACGGATCTCATCCGAGAGCAAGGGCGCCAGCTGGTCGAAGGACCGGTTGTTCAGCGCCTGGTGATACGTGTGGAGCGTCGCGCGGATTTCCCGTTGGTGCGCAAGGGGTGTAGTCTGGCATCCCGCAACGAACCCGAGAGCCGCTGCTGCCAGCAGAGTTGCCAGAGATCTGATCACGCCAAATTTTTTCACACTTGGAACCAGAAAATAGGAGAGGCCATCACCCCGTCAATTTAACTCGTTGCGGCGGCCAGTCTGCTCCGGCGAAGAAATCCCCATGCTCCAAGCACGAAGACCGCAAGCGATAGAATCTGGTATCCGCTCCAGGGTCCCGCCACGCGGGGCGTCTCGCGCAGGAACTCGTGAATAAACCGGAACAGCCCGCAGGCCATGAGGTAGAGGTGGAAATGCTGGCCGGGAAGAATCTTCCTGCTCCGGAGAACAGTGACCGCCGCGAGGGCGAGGGCATTGAAGGCGATCTCCGCGGGCACCGCAGGCCAGCGCGATTTTCCATCTACTCCTGTGATGGTGAACCACGCAGGCTGGCAGACGATCCCGGCGCAGCAGCCGTGCTGGAGGCATCCGATGCGGCCGATCAGGACTCCCAGGGGCGCGATCACGGCGAACAGATCTCCCGTTGGATGCGTATAGGCGGTCCATTTCTTGACTGCTTCCACTCCGACGTATCCACCCAACAGCGCGCCCAGAATGCTTTTGCCGGAAAGCCAAGCCATCAACATTTCCGGACGGCCCCGCCACATCCAGCCTTCCGCCACGAGATAGGCGACCTTGGCCCCCGCGAACGCGCAGACGAGCGCGGCGGCGTAAATGACGGGAAGCCGCGGATCGCTTTTTGCAAGCCGCCGCCATGTCGCCAGCGAGACCGCAATACCGGCCAGCAAAAATACCGGGTAGAGCGAGATCGTCATCCCGCGTAGTATCGGCAGAACGAATCGAGGCTTCCATCCGGCCGGATGACATGTGTGCAGCACCTGTCGATGCGGTCCTCATCCCACGTCCAGGCGTCCATGAACGGCTTGATGAAAAGGCGGAAGGCGCTATTGCCGTTGATCTCAAGGTTTTTCAGAATCGCACCGAGCGGCTCGCTTTCGCACCCGCACCGGGCTAGGTCGTCGATCGAGTAGCGCACGCGGTCGCGCAGGAACCCCTGCACGTTTTGAAAATCCAGAAAGTCGCTGATCGAGCGGATGCCATCCGGGGTCCGGAGTAGATATCCGATGGTTGCGCAATTCGGGTCTCCGCACGGGAGCGGAGTAAAATCCTCAAAGCGGAGGCGGCCCGCGCTTTGGGCGACGGTGTTGAGGATGACATCCGCGACGTTGAGCCGGGGTTCGTCGCCGAGCCCTCCCCGTCCGCTCCCGAAGACAGGCTGGAAGCTCACCCCGCGGACATGTTGCCGCGCGAGCCCGAACTCGACTGTCTCCCAGAGAGACGCAAGGTTCTCCCGGGTCACTGTCATCGCAAGAGTCACCGGGATGCCGCCCTCCGAGCACCGTTCGAGCGCTCTTAGGCGGACATCGCGGAGGTCCGCGCCGCGAAGCGCCCGCTGTCCGGACTCCTGCGGTCCGTCGAACTGCAGATAGATCTGGAATTTTCCCCTGCGGAATGCCGTCGTGAGCCGGGCGGCGAACCCGTCGTCGCAGGCGATTTTCACGCCGTTGGTATTCAGGAGCACATACTCGATCGAGGGGTGATTTTGGCACCACTCGAGGAGTTTGAAAAACTGTGGGTGAAGCGTCGGCTCGCCACCCGAGAGCTGAAGGATTTCGATTTTCCCTTTCCGGTCGATCACTCCCTGGATGCGTGCCCGGATGTTTTCGAGCGGCACGGCATCGACGTCCACCGATTGTCCGGACGAGGCATAGCAGGTCGGACACTCGAGGTTGCAGGAGTTGACAATCTCGATGAGGGCCAGGCAGGTGGAGAGCTTTTCGTGAACGCCCAGCGCATCTCCTGGCTCGGCATTGCACCCGAGCGTTCCGGCGGGTCCTCCTTCCCCGGCACAACAGGCTCCGCCTCCGCAGCCGGAACCGCCCTTTGAAAGCCAGTAAAACCGTGCATCGGATGAGATGCAGGCGTCGAACGAGCCATGGTCGGGACATGTCCGGAACAGGCGGATCGTCTCCGGTGTGCCCGATACGCGTCGGACGGTTGCAGGACACGGCGCGCTGCAAACAGGACACCTTGACCGCGTCTCTTTGAGGAGCTCCGTCACTGCGTGAAGACGAGAATCGTGCAGCCCGCAACAAGAACCGCGATCGTGGCCAGAACAAAAACGCAGCCAATAACGCAGCCCATCGCCCATCGCGCCCATCCCTGCCACCAGCGCCCAGCGACAAAATAGCCAAGCCCCATCAGGCCGATCACGACGAGCGCCGCTGCGATGAGAATCAGCTCGACCATTGCCGGCTACGGCTTTGCTTTTTCGAACCGCCCCTCTTCGTCAACCCTGGCGGTCGCCGTCGCCTCCGCTTCGTTCGCGAGCCCACGGATTGTTTCCACCTGCACAGGCGTCAGGGGTTTGCCCCCCGCCTCCGCCGCCGCAGCCCGGATCTCCTTGAGCCGGTTGGTAAGCACCGTGACCATCTCGGTTTTTTTCAGCCGCGGGTGCAGGGTGTCGAGCCGGTCGAGAAAGTAGTCCATGATTTCTGTGTTGCCGAGGACCTGCGCCTTGGCCGGCGAGTAGGCGTCCGCCGTGCTGTTTGCCCCGAGCTGGAACCCGCGGAGCCACCCGCCCAGGCTGATCATGTGCGCCATCTCCTCGTCGCGGAGTTCGAGCATCGAAGTCTCGACATCCTGCTGGGTGCGCACGAGTTCCTGGCGCATGCCCATCCAGTCGCCTTTGTCGCTATATTCCAGAAGGCTTTTGCTCCGCTTGGTGAGACGCTCCCCGACCCCGAGCGCTCGGGCCTGGCGGATCAGGGCCTTACCAACCTCCTGGAGATCCTGCGGGCGCTCGGCGAGGGTGAGCATGAAGCCATCTGCAACAAGCGACCCGAAGTGCATGGCAGTCTGCAGGCGGTTGTTGAATGTCGCCTCCCGGTTTGCGGAATCGATCAACGCGACAGGAACCGGACGGAAAACTTCAAGCGTCTTAAGAACTTCCTGAATCGACGGGGTCGTGATCGGATTGACCCCGAGCTCCTCGCGCATGTGTTCGTCGGAACTCCTCTGCAATTCGGCATCAATATCCTGCTGGGCAAAAACCGCCATGGCGCAAAAGCTGAAAATCAGCGCACGAAGGACAGACGCCACGTTCATCGTGCCATCATAAACGCTCCGCCGCCATCTGTCCAACCATTGCCGGCTATGTCGGAATTTTCCACTCCCATCTTATCGAGTGAGGAAATGACGATCGCAAAGCGGTTGCAGAGGCGCACGGGATCGACTATTTCCCGTTCCAAGAATGAGCTCATTAAAAGACGATATCCATGCGATCGGCGCGCGGGCGCGCGCGGCATCACGCAGACTGGCGACACTCGGCAGCGTTCAGAAAGCGGAGATCCTCCGTGGCATGGCGGCCGAACTTGTCGCCCGCACACCGGCCCTGCTCGCTGCCAATGCGGATGACCTTGCCCGCGCGGAGGCGAACGGCCTCTCGAAGGCTGCTACCGACCGGTTGCGTCTGACGGAGAAAAGGATTGTCGAGATGGCGGACGGTGTCCGGCAGGTTGCGGATCTGAACGATCCGGTCGGGGAAATCCTGCGCGAATGGACCCGCCCGAACGGGATCCGGATCACGAAAATCCGGACTCCGATCGGCGTGATCGGAATCATCTACGAGTCGCGTCCGAACGTCACCAGCGACGCGGCGGTGCTTTGCCTGAAGACCGGTAACGCCGTCATTTTGCGGGGGGGGTCGGAGGCGATTTCCTCGAACCTCGCCATCGCGGAAGCCCTTCAGTCCGGAGGAGCGAAGGCCGGGCTGCCGGACGGGGCCGTCCAGCTTGTGCCGACGACCGACCGCGAGGCGGTGAAGATCATGGCCCAGATGGACGAGTTCATGGATGTGATCATCCCGCGGGGCGGGCATTCGCTCATCGAAAACGTTGTTACGCACGCACGGATGCCGGTCATCAAGCACTACGACGGGATCTGCCATGTCTATGTCGACAAGGATGCCGATTGCCGGATGGCCCTCGACATCGCGATCAATGCAAAATGCCAGCGCCCGGGGGTCTGCAATGCCATGGAGACGCTGCTCGTCCACAGGGATATCGCGCAGCGGTTCTTCGCGCTTGCGGCTCCGGAATTTCAAAAAATTCCCGTCGAGATGCGCGCGGATCCCGCCGCTTTCCGCGCGCTGTCGACCCTCGGATATGCACCGCTCCGCGAGGCGGACGAGACATCGTGGCGGACCGAATACCTGGATCTCATCCTCTCTGTCCGCGTCGTGGACAGCCTGGATGAGGCGGTTGAGCACATCGAAAAATTCGGCTCCCACCACAGCGATGCCATCATCACGGAGAATCCAGCCGCTGCGGAAAAGTTTTTGGGAGAAGTCGATTCCGCGACGGTTTACTGGAATGCCTCGACCCGATTCACCGACGGCGGGGAGTTCGGGTTCGGTGCGGAGATCGGGATCAGCACTGACAAATTGCACGCCCGGGGGCCGATGGCTCTGGAGGAACTCACCTCCTACAAATACCTGATCCGGGGGACCGGGCAGATCCGGTAAAAATTCCGTGCATTTTAGTGGGCAACCCGCCTTGATGTGGGATTAGCAATGGCGAAACAGCAGACAATTCTTCTCGTTGACCGCGAAACCGACTTCCTTGACTGGGCGCAAAACCAGCTGAAGGGGCCGGCGGCGCGCGTCCTCATGGAGACGTCTGCGGACGCCGCCTACAAGACCTTCTGCATGGAGCAGCCGGAGCTTGTTCTGGCCGAGATGAATCTGCACCCGTTCACCGGCTTGGAGCTGCTGGCGCGGATCCGCAAACACTCGCCGAATGCGATGGTGATCATCACGAGCGCGTTCGGCACGACGCAGTCTGTCATCGAGGCGATGAAGATGGGGGCGTTCGATTTCGTGCGCAAGGAGCAGCTCCCGTTCAATCTCAAGGTCGTTGTGGACTCGGCCCTCAAGGCGGCGGCTGAGCTCCGCAGCGCCAGCGCCTTCAAGCCGCAGCTCACGGTCGAGCAGCACCGTGAGGACATTGTCGGCCGGTCGGACGCCATGCAGCAGGTTTTCAAGATGATCGGCCGCGTTTCCGGCAGCGAGGCGGCGGTTATGATCACCGGGGAAAGCGGATCCGGCAAGGAACTCGTGGCGCGCGCGATCCACAACTATAGCGCCCGCAGCAACAAGAGCTTTCTCGCCATCAACTGCGCCGCCATTCCGGACAATCTCCTCGAGAGCGAACTTTTCGGACACGAGAAGGGTTCGTTTACCGGAGCGCACAACCAGCGCGTGGGGCGCTTCGAACAGTGCGACGGTGGTACGCTTTTTCTGGACGAGATCGGGGAGATGCCGCTCCAGGTCCAGAGCAAGATTTTGAGGGTGCTTCAGGAGGGCGAGTTCTCACGGGTCGGCGGCAACCTGACGATCCGGAGCGATGTCCGCATCGTCTGCGCGACCAACAAGAACCTCGAGGAGGAGGTCGCGAAGCGGACGTTCCGCGAGGATCTTTTCTACCGGCTCAATGTCGTCCGCATTCATCTCCCGCCGTTGCGCCAGCGGGTGGACGACATCACCCTGCTCGCGGAATATTTTCTCCAGAAAATTGCGAACCGGAAACACCGGCCCCCGCTCAAGCTCTCGGAGGACGCGATCCGGGTCATGGAGGCTTATCCCTGGCCGGGGAACGTGCGCGAACTCGAGAACACGATGCAGCGGGCGACTGTGCTTGCCACGGCCGACGTGCTTCTCCCGAAAGATATCCCGCTCGGGCTGACCGCTCCCGACGCCGGGGGAACCGGTGTGGTGGAGGGTGAGTTTCCGGACAAGGATCGCGCGATCGAGGAACTCTTCCGGGCCGCGGCCGAGGATCCGTCGCTGGCGCTGCTGCCCTGGGTCGAGCGGGAATTCACGCTCCGCGCGATGCAGAAGACCGACAACAACCAGGTAAGGGCCGCCAAATTACTCGGCATCACGCGTGCAACTCTCCGGAAACGTCTCGACCGGAACGGCACCGCCACGGAAGACTGAAGTCGGGCGGGCTACAAGCTCTCTTTACGAGAGGATCTTGATGTAGGACTTGGCCCGGAGAGTGTCGAGCCAGCGCTGCTGGGCCTTCATGCGCTCCTGCTGAATCAGGTTGCGCTCGATTTCGTCGCGAACCTCGCCGATCGGTTTGACCGAGGCGTTCTTTTTCGCCTCCACCAGCATGATGTAGTAGGATTCGCCCAGCTTCACGACGGGGCTGACCTGTCCGGGCTTCAGCGTGAACGCGACGCTGGCGAGTTGTTCGTTGAGCGTTCCCCGCTCGATCCATCCCCAGTCGCCGCCGGTGTCGCGCGTCCCCTCGTCCTCGGAATACATTTCGGCCATGCGGTCGAACTCAGCGCCGGCCACAAGCTTCTGGCGGATCTCGTCGGCCGTCTGGGATTTGTTCTCGGTGCCCGGAACGTCCCCGGCAACGCCTTCGCGCAGGATGATCATGCGAAGCTTGATCTGCTCAGGAATCGCGTAGGAGGCCTTGTTCTTGTTGTAGAATGACTGGATCTGGGTCGGGGAGACGACGAAGTCCTCGTTGACTTTCGACTGGCGCATCGCCTGGACGACGATCTTCTCCTTTTCGATCTCCTTGAATCTCGTGACCGTGTAGCCCTGTGCCTGGAGGGTTCGCACAAATGCAGAGCGGTCGCCGCCGAATTCCTCGCGGATGATCGATTGCACGCGGTCGTCCACGACATAGTCCGGGATGTTCGCGCCTTTCTCCTGCATTTTCTTGAACTCTTGGATGATGAGTTGGCGGTCCACGAGGTCCTTCAGCGCGGCAAGGCGCATCTCTTTGACCTTATCGTTGAGGTCGGATCCGGAATAAACTTTTCGGATTTCGCGCTCGCGGGCGCCGATGAGTTCGCGGACCTGGGAGATCGTGATCACATCGTTGTTCACGATGGCGGCGACTCCGTCAATGACCTCGGCCTGCTGGGCGGCCAGGGGAAATCCGGCGGCCAGAATGCAGAAAATGGATGTTAAAAGGAAAAATCTCATCGGCTGGGCATCTTCTCCAAAAGGGAAAGAATCTCGCGCAACCTAGAATCAGGGTCGGATGCCGTCAAGCGGGGAAACCGCCCGCCCACCAGGATGTAACTTCCGCCCCGGGTCAGCATCAGCCTGTCCCCCTTCACCTCGACCACGGGAATCCTCCGTTTTGAGGCTTCCAGGCGGAGGTTGGCCAGCACGAGTGCGTTCTCCGCGGCCGGCGGCAGCGTGCCGAACCGGTCCTTCCATGCGGACCGGAGCGCATCGAGTTCCTTCTGCGACGAGGCTTCGGCCACCCGGCGGTAGGCCTCGATGCGGAGACGCGTGTCGGAAATGTAGGCGGCCGGGATGAAGGCCCCGGTGACATCACCGGACGCAAAGTATTCCGCCTCGTCGGTTTTCAGGAAGTCAAAACGAAGGGTGGCGGTGCCTCCGCCGGTCCTGTTTCCCTTGAGGGACTCGACCGCGCGTTTCAGGAGCTTGCAATAGAGGTCGAAGCCGACGGCGATGATGTGGCCGCTCTGCGCGGTGCCGAGGAGGTTGCCCGCTCCGCGGATTTCGAGGTCGCGCATCGCGATTTTGAATCCCGAGCCGAGGTCCGAGTATTGCTTGATCGCGGAGACCCGCTTGCGTGCGGCTCCGACGCTCATCAGCTCCCTCGGAAGGAGGAGGAAGGCGTAGGCCTTGTGAATCGACCGCCCGACCCGCCCGCGGAGCTGGTAGAGGTCGGCGAGCCCGAACCGGTCAGCCCGGTCGATGATGATCGTGTTGGCGTTCGGGATGTCGAGCCCGCTCTCGATGATCGTGGTCGAGACAAGGACGTCCGCCTTCCCCGCCACAAATGTCTGCATCACACTTTCGAGTTCCTTTTCCTCCATCTGCCCGTGGCCGACGAGGATGCGGATGCCTCCGCAGAGCTCCCGGATCCGCGCCGCCGTGCGCTCGATGCTCTGGACCCGGTTGTGCAAAAAATAGACCTGTCCTCCGCGGGCGGTCTCGCGGGTGATCGCATCGCGGATGACCCGCTCGTCATACCCGCAGACGATTGTTTCAACGGGCTGGCGGTTTGGCGGCGGCGTCTCGATGACCGACATGTCCCGTGCGCCCATGAGCGAGAGGTAGAGGGTGCGCGGGATCGGTGTGGCCGAGAGAGTGAGCACATCGACCAGCCGGAATTTTTCCTTCAGCGCGTCCTTGTGCTTCACCCCGAATCTTTGTTCCTCGTCCACAACCACCAGGCCGAGGTTTTTGAACGAGACGTCATCCGAGATGACCCGGTGCGTCCCGACGACGATATCCACGCTTCCCGCCGCGAGGGCCTTGACCACGCGCTTCTGCTCGGCAGCCGAGCGGTAGCGGCTGAGAAGTTCGATCGTCACGGGATATTCGCTCATCCGCTCGCGGAATGTCTGGAAGTGCTGCTGCGCCAGCACGGTTGTCGGAGTGATGATCGCCGCCTGTTTGCCGCCAGTTACCGCTTTGAAAGCCGCGCGGATTGCCACCTCGGTTTTTCCGAACCCGACATCCCCGCAGATGAGGCGGTCCATCGGACGTTCGGATTCCATGTCCGTCTTGGTATCGGAGATGGCACGCAGCTGGTCCGGGGTCTCGGTGAAGAGAAACGACTTTTCGAATTCCTGCTGCCAGTGGGAGTCGGGAGGGAAAGTATGGCCGGTCCCGTTCTCACGCTCGGCCTGGATTTTCAGCATCCTGGCCGCGTATTCGTAGATTCCCTTCGATGCCTTTGCCTTGGCCTTCTGCCAGCGTCCGTCGCCGAGCTCGGAAAGATCGGGGTGGCGCCGGCCGAGTCCGACGTAGCGCGAGATCTGCCATGCCTGGTCGAGTGGAACGTAAAGCCTCGCGCCATGGGCAAACTCCAGCGCCAGCACTTCACCGTCGCTGTCAGGGGATTTCTGGAGCCCGAGAAACCTCCCGATCCCGTGGTCGAGGTGGACGACGAGGTCGTCCTCCTCAAACTCCGAAAAATCCATCGCAGCACGTCCCGAGCGCAGGCGTTCGCGTCGGAGGGCTGCCCGGTGCGCGCGCTGAGTCGCCGAACGTCCGAGGATCTCGGCGTCGGACAGCAGGGCGAGCTTGGCCGACGGGCAGACGAACCCCCGCGTTGCCGGGACCGGGAGGAAATGGAGCTTGGAAGCATCGAAATCGAAGTCAGATGCCATCTCCCGGAACCGTTCTCCTTCACCTTCGTTGTTGCAGGCGAAGGCAACCGTCCAGCCTGCCGCATCCCATTCTCGAAGCTGATCGAAGAACCTCTCCCGCTTGACCGCATCGAGAACCAGGTCGCCTGCGCCGAGCTCGGCGAATGGCTGGGGAAAAAATGCTGGCGGGCTCGAATCTCCAAGCACTGAGGGGTGCGTCTCTGGGAATCCGCTCCCCAGAAAAATCCCCTCCGCCGGTTCCTCCGGGTCCACATTGATCACCTGGTCAGATTTCCCAAAATAATCCCGCAGGGTCGCATCCGTGCCGCCGCTTTTCGTCACGAGGATTTCGATGCATTCGACGACCGCGACGGATCCCTGGCTGTCGAGATCGAACTCCCGGAGGGAATCAATTTCCTGGTCGAACCACTCGATCCGGTGCGGACGCGGGGCCTGCCAGGAGAACACATCGAGGATCCCGCCGCGCCGGGCGAAGTGCCCGCGGGCTGTGACTTGAGGGGCCTGCTCGTATCCGGCTTTGAGAAGCTGTCCCGCGACATCTTCCACCGGAATCTTTTGTCCCTTGCGAAGACCGAATGTTCCGCGCGTGAGCGACCCGGGGGCCGGGACAGCCGACTCCCACTGTGCACGGTGGATGACGATGACCTCGTTTCCTCCCCCGCGTGCCAGCGAGCCCAGAAGCTCCAGTCTTTCGGACGTCGTCTCGGCATCCGGAAGGGCATCGCCAGCGGGGATTTCCAGCTCAGGAAACAGCTTTACGCGCGGACACCACGCCGCCAGCTCAGGGGCGAGATCCTCCTGGCGCTTCACGTCCGGGCAGACGATCCACACCCTTCCGCCAAGTCTTCGCAGAAGAAGCGCAGACAGGAACGGCTGGGCGGGCTCGGCGATTTCTCCAAGCACTCCTCCCGGGCGGCATTCGGAGTCCAGAAGCTTCTGGATCCCTGGATCCGCTTCCGCACGGTCGAGCAGCCATTCAGAGGACATTGTCGCGATAGATGCGCTGCAGAGCGGTTGCTTCCGTCTGGAGAGTGCGCCCGTCCAGCTCTGCGACGGGGCGAATGCCCACGCGGCTGTTGGTGAGGAACCCGGACGTGGCGCGGGCAACTGAATCCGCGTCCAGCAGCGATTCCTCGACCGGCAGATGCTTCATGACCCATTCACGGATCACTCCAGCCCGCGCCCCGGTTTCCAGCGCGGGGGTTTTCCATCCACCCTCCACTTCTAAAAAAACATTCCCCATGCTCGCGCTGACAAGGCACCCGGCGGGGTTGAAGAGCAGCGCATCATCGGCGCCCTGAGTCTGCGCGGCAACCAGCGCGTCCACGTTCTGCCAGTAATTTCCGGTCTTCCATCCGCCGGGGCCGGGCAGATACGGGGCGGAGGACAACACGAGCCGAAGCTGAGGAAAATCCGTCCCCACTTCGCACTCTTCAAAAAGAGCGAAGCAGGAACCGGCAAGCGGCTCACAAACCCCGCCCGGTCCAGCGGTGAGATAAACCCTCACAACTCCCGTTGCCTTGGGGATTGGAGGAGTGGAAGCGGGCAGTGCGGCATCCCGCCACCCCCGGTCAGATGACGCGCGTGCCAGGCGTTCCAGATGCTCGTCCAAAAACAAACTGCGCCCATCCACAACAGCGACCGTCTCGAACACGCTCATTCCGTATCGGAACGAGCGGTCGGCCAGCTCAAGAGACCCTCCCGGCTCCCAGACGCCGGACTGGAATTTCCAAGCCTTCATCGTGGTGGAAAATGTTTCCGGTTGGCCATCCATGTCAGCTGCGCATTCAGAGGGCTGGAATCATGTGTCCGGCTCCGCCCCAAGCCAATCCCGAAAACGTGCTTCGGGAGTTCTGGCGGATGGGGGGGGATTCGAACCCCCGGTACCTTTCGGTACACACGCTTTCCAGGCGTGCGCAATCGACCACTCTGCCACCCATCCCTGCACACAGAATTTTTCAACATATGCAAGGAGACGGGTTTTGACAACACCGGTGAAAGGAAGCGTTTTTCATGGAGCTCTGGCGAGATGGTCATGCATTTTCCAGGCTCTGGCGGGTGTTTTCCGGTTTCCTATTTTGTCGGGAGAGGACAGAATGCGGACGCTCATGGATCAGGATGCGCTTTATTTGATCAACCATACCTGGGCTTCTCCCTGGCTGGACCTCGTGATGGCAGCGGCATCGAGCTGGGATTTCTGGTGGCCGTTCCTGTTCGCCGGCGGTCTCGCGGTGCTGATTTTCGGGGGCTGGCACGCGCGGATGATGTTGCTCGTTGCAGGGATTGCCGTCGGTGTGACGGACGGGCTTGTTGTGGATACCATCAAAGGCATGGTTTCCCGCCCGCGGCCCCATGAGGTTCTGGTGGGAGTCCGCACGCTCGATCTCGCAAAGGCAAAACCCCGTTTCATGGCATTGGGGAAACCTCTTCGCGAGGAGTATTCGCAACCCGGGATCCGGCCGTCCCGGGGAAACTCGTTTCCTTCCGGGCATGCGTCGAATAATTTTGCGCTCGCGACCGTGGTGGCGGTCTTCTACCGGCGCTGGGGGTGGGTGGCATTCCTGCCGGCATCAATCGTTGCCTACAGCCGGATTTATGTGGGATCGCATTGGCCGCTGGATGTAGTCGTGTCGTGTTTTCTGGGCGCGGGGATCGCCTTTCTGGTCATGGTGGCCCTGGAAGCGTGCTGGCGGAGATGGGGACGGTGTTGGTTCCCGGTTTTTTATTCCGCGCATCCCTCGCTGATTCTCCCATGAAAACAAAACTTTTATTTTTGGTCTTGTTGGCGGCGACCGCCTGCCGGGCGGGGTGGGTATGGATGCACGAGGCGGCTCCGGCTGAGGCGTATTTCTGGATGTGTTCGCAGCGGCTTGCTCCGGGATTTTTTGATGGGCCCGCCGGGACCGCCGTGCTGGTGAGGGCGTTCGGGGATTCTTTTGAAGCGGCCAGGCTGTTCTGGCCGGTGCTCGCTTTCCTGTGCAGCTGGGCGGCATGGATTTTTGTCCGGAGGATCTACAATGAAGATGCCGCATTCCTTGCTGTGGTCCTGCTGAATGCGCTCCCGGTTTTCAATGAGTCGGCGGTGCATGTCGGACCGTTGATCCCGGCGCTGATATCGGTCTTTACGGCTTTGGTTTTTGCGCGCCTCGCGTGGGAAGGGCGCCATTGGGCTTGGGTGCTTTCTGGACTCTTTTTTGGCGTGGGATTGCTGTTCCGGTATGAAGTCGCCCTGGTCCCGGCCGGACTGACTGTTGCGGTCATCATTTCGCGAAGGCGCCGGAGAGACATTGCGGGCCTCGCCGCCATGGTGGTGCCTTGCGCACTGGCGCTCTGGCCCTCACTGGCCTGGAATGCCGCGCTGGAATGGATTCCCATCGCAGGCGGCACGTGGAAGTCGGCATGGGAATTCCGACCGGGGTTGTTCCTTCAGGGGCTGGCCGGGTTTTCCGGTGCGTTCTCGGTGCTCGCTGCAGGGGTGTTCTTTTTCGGAATGCCCTTGCTGGTCCGTTCAGCGCGCATTCATGCCAAGTCGCATTTTCTTTTGGCATCCTGTGCCATCGCCTGGGTCTGGTGTTTGTATCTTCTGCTTCATGGCGACGACGCGGTTACCGCGGCGATGATGGCGTTTCTGCCACTGTTCGCGTTTCTGGTTGCATCCTTTGCGGAACGGCCTGCCTGGAAGTTCGGGTGGGTTGCGCTGATTGCCCTAGCCTTGGCGACCGGGGGGGCTTCCCTGCTTGCGCCACGAGGGCCCGATTGGAGCTCCGTCGCGGAGGAACTGCATGCCGCCGCCCGCGATTTGCCCGCCTCGGATCAAAGTGGATTCTTCATCGCCGAAGAGCCCGATCTTGCCGCGGTTCTCGGTTACCATATCGGCGGCACCAGTGTCTGCCCGCCGGTATTCATTCCGGAATCTCCGGACCTCTCCAACCAGTTCGGACTCTGGCCGTCGTATGCCGACTTTGTCGAAACCGACAAGGTGACTGATGAATATTTCACCGAGCAGAAGGGGGTGAACCCGTTCGTCGGGCGCAATGCGGTTTATATCGGCCGCGAACTTCCGCAGACGATCAAGGGAGCGTTCACTGAGGTTGTTCCCTTCAAAACCATCTCCGGACCGGGAGGCAAAGACCTCCAGATTTTCCTCTGTCTCGGGTATGAGACGCTGCCGCTCTGAGCGGTCAGGATGACGCTGGATCCTCTTGGGAGGGTCTATCCCAAAAATAGCGTTTGAGCAGAACTTTCAGCGTCGCGGTGAGCGGCACGGCCAGCAGCGCGCCGAGGAGTCCGCCAAGAACCAGGCTCCAGGCGAGAACAGAGGTAATGACCGTGAGCGGGTGAAGCCCGACAGAGTCCCCGACAATCTTCGGGGAGATGAAGAAGCCGGTCAGGTTATTGGAAATGATAAAAATAATGAGCACTGCGAGCGGATGTCCCCAATCACCGAACTGGGCCAGCGCTATGAGGATCGCGACCCCGCAGCTCATGATCGAACCGGCGTATGGGATAATGCCGAGCACAGCCACCATCAAGCCGATCAAAAGGCCGAACTCCAACCGCATGACGAGCAGGGCAACCGCGATAAAGGCCCCCTCGATGATGCTGACCAGAAGCTGCCCGCGAAAGAAGCTGATGAGGTAGGAGTTGATCTCGCTCACAAGCGATACGATCTCGATTTTCAACGGGGAGGCCCGGAGCGGCAGGTATTGGCTCCACTTGTTCGCGATGGCTGGGCTTTCCTTTAGAAAGAAGAACAGGAAAATTGGAACAAGAATCATACTGAGAAGAAATCCAAAAACGCCAAGGAAGCCACCCACGCTCCGCTGAAGAAATTTTCCTGATTCCACCGCGAGGTCCGGCACTTTCTGCTGAAGCCAGGTTCCAGCCTCTCCGATGCTTTTTGATGCAAAGGCGGCAAACTGGTCCTGTGACTGTGCGGGATCATCGGGGCCTTTGAAGAGCGGGTTTTCGGAGAGGGCATGGAGCCTGTCGATCACAGAAAGCACCTGCGCTTGCGCCTTGGCCGAGTAGGACGGAAAGTTCTTGAGCAGGGAGTTGCCCTGGCGGTATCCGGCCGGCAGGATCCAGATCAGTATGCCCGCAAAGATCGCCGTCGCCGCTAGATAAACGATAACGATGCTCAGGGTCCGCGAAATCCTGAACCGCATCATCCATTGGACGACCGGTTCGAGCAGAAAGGCAAGGATGGCTGCAATGGCCACCGGGATCAGAACCGGCTGTAGAAAGGAAATGGCCTGCACCACGATGCTGCCGACGAGGTAGACGATATACCCGATCGCATAGGCGGATACCGCCGTGAGCGCGGCCCACAAAATCTTTTTCTGGAACGGGGTCGGGTGCATCTGAACCCTAATCACTAGCCGCCAGGGCAGCGATCAGCAAACCATTTCCGGTCCGGCGTGAGGCGGTCAGAGAGTCTGAATGAGCTCGGATTTCAGAAAGCGGACTTTTGGCAGGTCCGCATACTTGTCTCCTTGGGCCCGATAACCGGCCGGGCAGGCGACCACCGCATGGTAGCCTTTGGCGGGAAGATCCAGGATCTCGTCGTATTTCGCGGGATCGAAACCCTCCATCGGGCAGGTGTCCACGCCGAGCAGCGCGGCGGCCGTCATGAAGTTGCCGAGGGCAATATAAACCTGGCGCGCCGCCCATTCCCGGACCCACTCAGATCGAGGACCGTTCAGGATGTCCGAGGCCATCATGTCTTTGTAGAAAGAAAGCGATTCCGGTGCCACCCCCCGCACCTCCGCAATGCGGGCGACGTATTTGTCCACAAAAGCCTCGTCCACATCGCGCCGCGTGGCGAAGACGACATGGTGCGAGCAATCGGTCACCTGCGGCTGGTTCCATGAGTGAGGCCGCAGAGCCGCCTTCAAATCCGGATTCGTCACCACAAAAAACTGCCACGGCTGGAGCCCGTAGGACGACGGTGTCAGGATCAGGGAGTCCTCGAGGGCTTCCCAGACTGCCGGCGAGATCTTGCGGACGGGGTCGAATTGCTTGGTCGCGTAGCGCCAGTTCAGGGACTCGATCAGGGCGGTGGGCTCAAGGAATTTCATGCGCCGGAATGGAACCCCGATCCGGCTGCGGCGCAAGGGAAATAATTTGCCCACCGGAAGATCAGCCACCCGTGACCGGGGGGAGGTCGGAGGATTCCTTCCCACGGGTTCCGCCGAGCGGAAACAAAAGGATCAGTGGAATCCCGAGCAGCAGAAAAATGCCTGCTGCCAAAAATGTGTTATGGATTCCCGCCATCTTGGCGAGCCATCCGTGAAATGCACTGCCGAGGCCCATGCTTCCCTGAAAGAACACGAGATAGAACGCCATCGCCCGCCCGCGGATTTTATCCGGCGAGGAAAGCTGGACGGCAACGTTGAATTGGACCAGCACGCCGACCCATGCCATTCCACCGACGAAGAGCGCTCCCAGAATGAACAGATAGTTGCCCGCGAGACCGAGGCAAATGAACACCCCGGAGAGCAGTGCGATGGCGGGGGCGATCAACTGGTCCGGGTGAAGCCATCGTCGGAGGCCCGGGACCAACCCGGCGATGGCGACGGACCCTGCACCGAACGCGGTGAGCATGACCCCGTATCCGGCCGGTCCGGTCCCCAGACCTTCCCTCGCTAACAAAGGCAGGAGGGCCCAGATCGCGCTGCCGCAGAAAGCGAATGCGGTTACCCGGATCATCGGCGCGCGCAGGGTAGGGGAGTGCCTGACAAAATGAAAACCTTCGCGGAAGCTGCTCCATACTGCCTGCGTGCATTTTTTCTGAGGCGGACGCTTCCACCCGAGAAGAACAAGGATCGTTCCCAGAAATGACGCCGCGTTGATAAAGAAGACGGGGGCGGGACCGGCGGCCGCGACGAGCAGTCCTCCGAGCGCGGGCCCGACTGACCGTGCCGAGTTGAAGCTCATGCTGTTCAGGGAGACTGCCGCGGCCACCTGCTCGGCGGGAACCATCTCCTGGATCTGGGATTGCCATGCGGGCAGGTTCATCGCGCTGAAAAATCCCAGGCAGAACGTCAGCGAAAGGAGAAGCGCAGGGGACATCATGCCGAGCAGCGTGCAAATCCCGATGCCGAGGGCGCAGACCATCATGCCGGCCTGCGTAACGATCAGGAGCTTCCTGCGTTCGACAATATCCGACAAAACCCCGCCCCAGATCCCCGCAAAAAACGTCGGCAGAAAAATACAGGCCGGGACGAGACCCACGAGGAGCGGGGATGTGGTCATCGAGGTCATGAGCCAGGCAGCGCCGACACCATGCATCAGGGTGCCAACGTTGGACGCTACCGTCGCGATCCAAAGGAAGCGAAAAATCGGGACCCTCAGCGGCGCGACAAGCGACTGGAAATAGCCGCTGCTCACCAAAAAAAGCTGAGGAGAAGAACGGCGAACACGATCGCGCTGATCGCGGCGTAGAGCCTGTCCCTTTCCATCAAATATCCCACCGCGGCGAGAAACACACGGACCGGCGGGTTCAGGAGAAGAAGAAAGATGCCGGCCATGACCAGGCTCCGTCGCTCACCCACAACGCCCGGTTCGAATGTCCGTCGCACCATCTGTACCGGATTTTCGAAATATTTTGGTTCACCCCGGAAGATGTGATCGCCCGGCGGCTCGCCCGAATGCGCGGAGAGATACCACAGTAAACCGGCCGCTATGATTGTAGCCGCAATCAGGGTGCCGGCGACCATCACACGGGCGAGAAGTATGGGAAACCGGTTCATCCGATCGAGATCCCGAGTCCGCGCGCGATCATTTGCACGGCGATGATGGACACCGCAACCAGGAAAACGATGCGGAGGAGTTTAACGGGCGCGACGGGGAGAAGCCGTGCTCCCGCGAAGGCTCCCGCCAGAACGCCCAGAGCGACGGGCGCGACAAGCGCGGGGTCGAGATAGCCTTTTTTCAGGTAAATGCCGACGCTGGCTGCGGCGGTCACCCCGATCATGAAGTTGCTCGTCGCCGTGGTGACCTTGAACGGAAGGCGCATGATCTGGTCCATCGCCAGCACCTTGAAAGCTCCCGAACCGATTCCGAGCAGCCCGGAGAGGACGCCAGCGACCCACATCACGATGAAACCCGGAACGACGTTGGCTACGCCGTATGCGACCGGCTTTCCGGCAACCGGCATCTCTCCCGGGAGGCGGAGGGATTTCGCCAGCGGATCGGAATCCTCCGGCTCCACAAGAGCCTCCGACTTTTTCTTCAGGGAAAGGAGAACCGTCGCCAGCAGGGCAACTCCGAAGATGATGGCAAGCGCCGAGGGGTTCATGATCATCGCCAGCAGGGCGCCGCAAACGGCCCCTATGGTTGTGGCGATGCAAAGGAACATCCCGATCCGCATGTTCGAAATCCCATCCCGGAGGTAGGCAGCCGCAGCGCCCGACGAGGTTGCGATGACCGAGCACAGCGCGGCTCCCATCGCGTATCGGATGTCGATTCCGAAGCAAAGCACCAGCAGCGGGGTAATGATGATTCCGCCCCCCAACCCGATCAATGCGCCCAGCAAACCGGCAAAAAATGAGGCGGCAGCCACCGCGATATCGAAGAGCGGCCCGGTCATGCCTACCGTCCCGACTTCCGGTGGATCCAGATGCTCTGCAGCAGCCCGAAGCTGAAGAGGGTGATCATCACGAACGATCCGCCGTAGCTCACCAGTGGCAGAGGAAGCCCGGTGATGGGAGTCACCGAGATCGTCATCCCGATATTCATGAATGTGTGCGTGAAAAGCAGCATCACAATCCCGACGGCAAGCAGCCTGCCGGTGTCGTCAACCGCCTCGACGGCAATGTTCATGATCACGGCAAAGAGAAGCGCAAATGCCGCGATGAGCGCGACCCCTCCGATGAAGCCGTGCTGTTCGCCCATGACGGAAAAGATAAAATCGTTGTGGACGATGGTGGCGGGGAGAAATCCAAGTTCGTTCTGGGTGTTCGGCGCCTTGAAGCCCTTTCCGGAAAATCCGCCCGATCCGATTGCGATCAGCGATTGCGTGATGTTCCACCCGTCGCCCTGCGGGTCGGCTTCCGGGTTCAGAAACGTCGTGATGCGCGAATACTGGTAGGGCTTGAGCCCGAAGTGGACGACCAGCGGCACCATCGCCAGCCCCAGCAGAAGGATCGAGATGAGCCAGCGCTTCGGGATTCCCCCGACGAACATCATCGCCAGCACCACAGGAACCCAGACGATGCAGGATCCCAGATCAGGCTGGATGAGGATCATGATCCAGGGGATCCCAACAATTGCGCCCGTGCAAAGGATCCGGAGAAATGGAACCATCGCGCGGGATTTCTGGAGAAAAACCGCGAGCGTCAGGATGCCTGCCACGATGGCCAACTGAGAGGGTTGGAAGCTCATCGGCCCGAGATCAATCCAGCTTCGCGCCCCGTAACGCTTCTCCCCGACGAGCATCACTGCGACGAGCCCGAGAATCCCAAGCACATAAAGCGGGATCGCCCCGAACCTCACCCACCGGTAGTCGATGAGCGACACCACAAAAAACATCGGCAGACAGATCAGGATCCACACCATCTGCGAGGTCCAGAAATTCTGCTCGCGCATCCAGGTGGCGCTGTAGATCGCATAGACTCCGTAGGCCAACAGCCCCATCATCAGGGCGAACAGCAGCCAGTTCATGCGGAGAAAATTGCGGAGGATCGGATGCATCAGGCGAGTTGTGGCACGGCTGCCAGAAGGGATTTTGTGTAGTCGTCCTGCGGGTCGCTGTAAATTGCTTCCGCCGGCGCGGACTCGACGATTTTCCCGCGGTGCATGACGAGGACATGGTCGCTGATGTGCTCGACCACGGCCAGGTCGTGGGCGATGAACAGATACGCGATCCCGAGCTGTTCCTGAAGGTCCTGGAGCAGATTGACGATCTGGGCCTGGACGCTCACATCGAGGGCGCTGACCGGTTCGTCGCAGACAATGAACCGGGGCTCGACCGCCAGCGCGCGCGCGATACCGATCCGTTGCCGCTGACCGCCACTGAACTCGTGCGGATAGCGCGACATCATTTCCGGGTTCAGCCCGACCATCCGCAGAAGTTCCGCGACGCGGTGCCGGCGGTCCCCGCGTGACATTGCGGGAAAATGTATTTCCAGTGCCTCGGAGACGATCTCTGCGATCGTGAACCTCGGATTGAGCGAGCCGAAGGGATCCTGGAAAATCATCTGGATCTCTCGCCGCATCGGCCGGAATTCGCGCTCGCTCATGGGAAGGATGTCGCGCCCGTTGAACTCGATGCATCCGGACGTGGCCGGCTGCAGTTTCAGGATCGTCCGACCGATCGTTGTCTTTCCGCTACCGCTTTCGCCGACGAGGCCGACGGTTTGTCCCGGCTCGACGCAAAAACTCACGCCATCAACTGCGCGGATGTCCCCGGTCTTGCGGCGGAAAACTCCGCCATGCACGGGAAACCAGGTTCGGAGATCTTTGACCTCGAGGATCGGCATGGAGAGAAGAGCTACTCCAGCGGAGGAGTCTTGTCACCCGTCATCATGCCAGAATGTCCGGCTAACCCTTTTTGAGGAGGGGCAGACCGGTGCGCTCGTTCTCCGAGATGACGTAGCCGGCCGGAAGGGCATCAATCGCGTCCACTCCGGCCGCTCCGGCAAAATAGTAGAGGGTCACTTCCCTGTCGCCCTTCAGCTTCTGGAGCCTGCGGTGAAGGAAGTAGGTCTTTCCGGATTTTTTGCTTTGAACGCTGAACGCCATTGTGCGGATGGAATGGATGTTGAAAATCTGGCCCGCGGGAAAGCTATTTGACGAGCTTGGCCTCGCGAAGCGTTTTGTAGGCGCCGTTCTTGGACAGCGTCTTGAACGCCCGGGCGGTTGCTTTCACGGTCACGAACTTTTTCAGTTCGGGAACCCACACCCGTTTGGTTTTCAGATTCGGCTCGAAATAGCGCGGGGTCACGGCCGTCACGTGCATGCCGATGCCACCTTTTTTCTTTGCCAGACCCCGGCGGTGGATTTTTGATCCGCGAACGGGCTTGGCCCCTGTGATGCTGCACTTTCTTGACATAATGAGAGTTGGCGAAGCTATCCCTTGCTGTCGTGCAGTCAAGGTTTGTTTTATCTGCTTTTAAAATGCGCGCCCGCACCCCAGGCCGGGGGCTTCCCTCAGCGGAATGATGTTATTGCGGTTGAGTTTCGAGCGCGCCCGGGCCGGCGACACAGGGGTAGGCGGTGGCGCGGTGGCCGGTTTTTTCGAGGTATTGGGCGGTGACGGCTTTCGCGACGGTATCGGTTTTCTCGATTTCTGTGAGGGCGACGATCGCTCCGCCGAATCCCCCGCCGGTGAGGCGCGCTCCGTGGCAGCCGTTCTGGCGGATGGCGATTTCCACGAGGGCATCGAGTTCGGGGGTGCTGTTCTCGAAATTTTCCATCGAGCTGCGGTGGGAGGCGGTCATGAGTTTTCCGAATTGGTCACCATTGCCTGCGCGGAGGGCTGCCAGAGCGGAAAAAACGCGTTCATTTTCCCCGGTGATGTGCCGGGCGCGGCGTTTGACGAGGTCGGGAAGGTCGGCGGCTTCGAGCTGGGCGGTTGTGACATCGCGCAGCGCGGGAACTCCCATGCGCTTGGCCGCTTCAAAGCACTGGTCGCGGCGCTCGTTGTATTCGCCGCCGGTCAGCGCATGCTTGACGCCGGAGTGGACGATCAGGAGGCCGAACCCGGGCGGGAACGGGATGGGCTCGACGGATTCCGCCCGGCAGTCGAGGAAGACGACATGGTCGCGGCGACCGAAGATCGAGGAAACCTGGTCGAGGAGACCGCAGCTCACGCCGACGAATTCGTTCTCCGCCCGGCGGCAGATTTTGGCGAGGTCGAGCGGGGAAACAGAAAAGGGAAAGAGCCTCGTGACGAGCACTGCCGTGGCCACTTCGAGAGCAGCAGAACTCGAGAGCCCGGCTCCAAGCGGGAGGTCCGCCACGAAATGTGCATCAAACCCGCTGACGTTGGCGCCGGCCTGGCGCAGCAGCTCCACGACGCCAAGCGGATAGTCATCCCACGAACCGCGCCTCTGCAGCCCATTCGATAAATCGGCGGTGGCGGTTCCCTCGATTCCTTCGCTGCTCAGAACGATCAGGCTGTCGTCGCGCTTTTTTCCTGTGGCACTGATTCCCATTTGGATGGCGGCGGAGAGAACGACCCCCGCGTTGTAATCGGTGTGGTTTCCGAGGAGTTCGACCCGCCCCGGAGCGAAAGAGTGGACTTCTGACATAGGGAGGCATCATTCCCGCGCCATCAGGGCTTGCCAAGCGGGAATTCTCTGGCACTATGGATGTGAACCAAAATGGAGGAAAATATGTCCGAATCCAACGATACGAAAATCGCCGCCAAGAAGCTCGAAAGCAGCACGGAACACGCCAAAAAGGCGCTCGGTGCGGCCACAGAAGCCTCCAAGGCGGTCAGCGAGACTGTCAAACACCATGCCCAGGCCGCCTACGAAGTCGGCAAGGAGCATATCACGGCTGCCGCGAAGGATCTTGGTGATGCCGCCACAGCGACCTACGGGGATCTTCGCGAACAGGCGAAATCCAAAGCCGGGGAATACCAGGAAAAAGCCCGTGCTGCCTGGGGCGATGCGGCTTCGCGCGCCCAGACCTATCAGGGAGAGACCGAGGATTACATCCGGCAGAACCCGTTGAAAGCCGTTGGAATCGCCGTCGGGATCGGATTCCTTCTCGGCATCATTTTCCGGCGCTAATTGGAAACGACCGCATCCAGCGGCGGAGCCCGTGCCCTTCCGGAGGATTCTCCGAGAGGCTTGACCGCGGAGCTGCTCCGCCTCACGGGCTCGCTCGGCAGGCACTTCGAGACGCTCGGAGCGCTGGCCGGCGAGGAGGCCCGCGAGGCAGGTGCCCTTGCGCTTCGCCTCGCCGTAATGGTTTTTGCCGCGCTGTTTTTCGCGGCTTTCGGCTACGTGCTGGCTGTGATTTCCGCCGCGTTTCTGATCGCGGCGGTTTTTCATGTGAGCTGGATCTGGATCCTCCCGGCCTTTGTTCTGCTGCATGTCCTGCTGGCGGCTTTCTGCGTCTTCCACGTGAAGTCGCACTGGCGGACCCCGCTCTTCCCGGCGACCAAGAGCGAAATTTCCCGCGATCTTGACGCGCTTCGTGGAGGGGGCAAACCGTGAGCAGGAAGGCGGAGATCGTGGCCGAGCTTGCCAGAAGCCGCGCGGCGATCGCCCGCGACACGTCGGCCATACGGGATGAAATCAATGTAGCGTCCAAATTCCGGAGGTCCGTCAAATCCCGGCCGTTTGCATGGCTCGGCGGAGCGGCCGCGATCGGTTATTTTCTCGCGGGACCGAAGACCCGCACGAAGACGGTCACCAAGGTCGTGCGCGAGAAGGGTCCGGGGCCAGCGAAGGTGGAGACAAAAAAGCAGCACGGATTCTGGGATATTCTTTTTTCGCTGATCAAGCTGTGCGTTCCGCTGGTCCGCCCCGCCCTTTCCGCCTACGCGGCCAGGCGGATCGGGGATTTTGCGGACAAGATCGGAAAGTAGTTTTTCGCAGGCTTGAAGTGGCGCGCGCTGTCGGGTTGCATGGGCGCGGTGACATCGATCCTCTGCGAGAGTTTGACGTGCGAGCGGCCGAACTGGAACAATTCCGGGCCGGGTCGGGTGCGGGAATTTTCCGCGACGTTCGAAGTCGGCGAATTTGTCGGGTTCTGCGGGGAGGACGGATGCGGGAAGGGGCTTCTTCTCAACATCATCGGGCTGCTGGAAAAGGCGGACAGCGGGCGTCTCGTCCTCGCGGGGCATGATGCCGCCGAATTTTCCGACGAGGACACCGCGACATTCCGGAATGAGGCCTGCGGGTTTCTTTTCGGTCATCCGTATCTTCTTCCGTCGTTCACTGTGGCAGAGAACGTGGCTATGCCGCTCTTCCGGATTTGCGGTGGCGGGGCTAAGGAGGCTCGGGACCGCACCAGGCAGGTGCTGGAGTTCGCCGGTATCGGCGGCTTTGAAACTCCGCGTGCCGGAATGCTCGATCCGGCGTTGAAATGGCGGGCCGCATTCGCGAGGGCTCTCGTCCATGATCCCAGAATTCTCATCTGCATTTCCCCTCCGGATTCCGACCTGCTCCCGCTGGCCAGAATGGCGGCGGATCAATTCGGCATCACGGTTCTCTGGGCCGGGCTTCGGGAGTCGGTGGCTCCGTTTGCGGACCGGATCATCGAAATGCGGGACGGGCGCATCGCATGATCTCGCTTGCCCCCGCCTCCTCCGCCCGCGGGTCGCATCTGGCTTTCGCATTGCTCTGGCTTCCGCGCCTCCGACGCCGCGATGCGCTCGTCTTTTTCCGGTTCTGCCGGACGGTCGACGACATCGCCGATGAGGGAGGGAGGACGGACGAAGAAAAGCAGCGACTTCTGGACGAATGGCTGGAAGCGATCGTGGGGCGGGCTCTGCCGGAGGAGCTTGAGGAAGTTGTTACTCGAAACGCGATCGACCGGACGTTGCTCGCCGAGATCGTGCGGGGGTGCGCGATGGATATCCGTCCGTCCCGCTTTCAAACATTCGGCGATCTGGAAAAATATTGCTGGCGGGTCGCCTGCGCGGTTGGGCTTGTCTCGATCAAGATTTTCGGCTGCACCGATCCGCGGAGCGATGCCTACGCGGAAAATCTCGGCCACGCATTGCAGCTTACGAACATCCTCCGGGACATCGGCGAGGATGCCGGGATGGGGCGGATCTACATTCCGCTGGATGACCTCGCGCGATTCGGGATTTCCGAACAGTATTTTCTTGCCGGGAGGCCCGGCGAACGGTTTCCGGAACTGATGCGGCTCGAGGCCGGGCGGGCCCGCGCCAGATTTCATGCGGCAATCCCTCCCGGGTCCGACTCAAGCGCCCTGCTCCCGGCGGAAATCATGAAATCCCTCTACACGACGATTCTTTCGCGTTTGGAAAAGTCGGGCTTTCCGGTCTTTGAAAAGCGCCTGCGCCTCGGAAGGCTCGAAAAGCTCTCCCTCGCGCTCGCGACCTGCCTGCGCTTCAGGAAATAGCCCGATCTTTACAGCCCGACCGCCTTGCGGACCCGGGTCATCACTTTGTCAGCGGTCTCCCGGGCCTTGATCGCACCCTCATCGAGCACCCGGTCCACGAGACCTGAGTCAGCGAGGATTTCTTCCCTTCGCGCGCGCTGGCTGGAGAAGAATTCCCAGATTCCGCCAAACAGCCGCTTTTTCAGGTCGCCGTATCCGACCCCGCCGTTGAGAAAATCCGATTCCATCGAGCGGTAATCCGCCTCGCTGGCAACGAGCTTGTAGAGTCCGAGGATCGAGGAATTTTCAACCGGCTTCGGGGCTTCGACCGGGGTCGAGTCGGTTTTGATGCCCATGACTTTTTTCTTCAGGATATTTTCCGGCGCGAAAATCTCGATCGTGTTGTCGTAGCTCTTGCTCATTTTCGCACCATCGAGTCCGGGGACGATAGCTGTGTCCTCGCGGATGCTTGGCTCGGGGAGCTTGAAGACATCGCCATAAATTTCGTTGATCTTGATCGCGATGTCCCGTGTGACCTCGAGGTGCTGCTTCTGATCGCGACCGACCGGAACGAGATCGCTGTCGTAGATCAGGATGTCGGCCGCCATGAGCACCGGATACGCGAAGAGCCCGTGAGTGGCTCCCAGCCCGCGGGCGGTCTTGTCCTTGAACGAATGGCAGCGCTCCAGCAGCCCCATTGGAGTCACCGTGCTCAGAATCCACGCCAATTCGGTCACGGTCGGCACGTCGGATTGACGGAAAAAAACCGAACGCGCGGGATCGAGGCCGCAGGCCAGAAAATCCACGGCCAGTTCGCGCCCATGCGCTCGGAGGGCCGCCGGGTCGCGCACGGTCGTGAGCGCATGAAGATCCGCGATGAAATAATACGCATCGCCCTTTTCCTGAAGTTCGATCGCCGGCTTCATCATGCCGAAATAATTCCCCAGATGGAGCGTGCCGGATGGCTGGATGCCGGAAAGAATGCGCATGGGGCTGGAGCCTAGCAGGCGAGGTCCCGACCGCAAAAAGGAAAATATTTCTCCCCTATCAGCGAAACGCGCCGCTCCCCGATTTCTACAAAACTTTGATGCGGCCGCATCAAAGTTTTGTTTAATGTGGTTAAGTAGTTTTGCAGAATGGCATGTTGAGATGGGTTCGGGGCGGGGAATTCCGGCGAACTTCCGGAGAAATTTGAGTCCGCAGTTGTCAGGCGGGGCGAACCTTGTTAGCAAATCCTGAATCTTATGGCACTGGCTGTCCAACGACCACAACTGACGTTTGCCGAGCGGGTCTACCTGCCCGCTATTTTTGCGGGGCTGATGATCACGCTGAAGCATCTGGTGAACCGCCTTCTGGGGAGGACGAAGGTGACGATGCAGTATCCCGAGCAGAAGTGGGACGACAGCCTTCCGGACTGGTATCGCGGGGCGCCGACGCTTGTGAAGGATGAGTGGGGACGCGAGCGCTGTGTGGCGTGCCAGCTTTGCGAGTTCATCTGTCCGCCGCGCGCAATCACGATCAAGCCCGAGGAAATTCCCGCCGGCGAGCGCTGGGGGAAGGTCGAGAAGCGTCCGGGCGAATTCGATATCGACATGATCCGCTGCATCTACTGCGGGCTTTGCGAGGAAGTCTGCCCCGAGCAGGCGATCTACCTGCGCAAGGATTACTCAATCACCGGCTACAGCCGGGCTGAAATGGTGCATGACAAGGCCCGGCTCTACGAGTTGGGAGGAGTCATGCCCGGACTGGTCAACAAGTGGAACGAAAAAAAGTAGCCGTGTCTGCTCCTGCCTGATAAAAACCCCGCCGATTTGATATGCAGCTAGCGCTTTTCTGGATCTTCGCCGCCTTCACCCTGGCCTTTGGCCTGGGGGTGGTTTTTTTCCGGAGTCCGGTGTCGAGCGCGATGAGCCTGGTGATGTCATTCATCGGCTTGGCAGCCCTCTTCGTGACCCTTGATGCGTTCTTTATCGGAGTGGTGCAGGTGCTTGTCTACGCCGGGGCGGTGATGGTCCTCTTTCTTTTCATCATCATGCTTCTGGACCTGCGCGCTGACCAGCGCCGGCCGGTAAAACTTTCCGCGTGGGCCGGGGGGGGGTTTTCGTCGGCGGTTTTCTGGCGATTCTGTCGCAGGTCGTGTCTTCGCTCCCGGCGCTCCAGCAGACGAAGCCTGCACTTGCCAACCCGGCCGTCAACGATGTCGCACAGGTCGGTTTCGCCCTTTTCCGCAATTTCAACCTTCCGTTCCAGGTCATCGGGGTGCTCCTCCTTGTGTCCATTGTCGGAGTGGTCGTTCTCAGCAGGAGGGAACTGAAATGAACGCGAAATGCGGAATGCGGAATGCGGAAATCAGACGGTGTTCGACGCGCGTTCACTTCCATTCCGCGATCCTCAATCCGCAATCCGCAATCGACTAAGATGCCCACGCTCGCCAATTATCTCATCGTCAGCGGCGGCCTGTTCTCGATCGGGCTGGTGGGGGTATTGCTGCGCCGGAATATTCTCATTATTTTCATGGGTCTCGAGCTGATGCTCAACGCTGCGAATCTGTCGCTTGTCGCGTTTTCGCGGTTCAATCTCGGGCAGGACGGTCTCCCGGGCTATAACGCGCAGGTTCTGGTCTTCTTCATCATCACCGTTGCCGCCGCCGAGGTGGCTGTGGGACTGGCCATCATCGTCGCCCTTTACCGGATGCGGCAAACCACGCATGTCGAGGACCTCGACACCTTGAAATTTTGATGAGCGCCATTCCCTGGATCATCCTGTTCACTCCGCTTGCGGCCGCCGCCGTGATTCTTTTTCTCGGGCGGTTTTCCAAGCCGCTGAGCGCGGGGCTTGCGATCGGGTCAGCTGCAGTTGGGTGCGTGTTGAGTTGGTGGCTCTTCACCCAACCGGACCCGACTGAATCGATCCGGTTTTATTGGATGGATTTCGGCGAGGCTCTCCGGATTCCGATCGGGGTGACCATCGACCATCTGAGCAAGGTGATGCTGGTGGTCGTGACGACGATCGCGACGCTGGTGTTCACATATTCCGTGGGTTACATGAAGACCGAGGAGGGATACTGGCGGTATTTTGCCGGGCTGTCGCTCTTCCTCTTTTCGATGCTCGGCATCGTGCTGGCCGACAACTTCGTGATGATGTTCATCTTCTGGGAGCTTGTCGGGTTGAGCTCGTATATCCTGATCGGGCACTACTTCAAAAAGGTCAGTGCGGCCGATGCCGCGAAGCAGGCCTTCATCGTGAACCGGATCGGCGACTTCGGGTTCATGCTCGGTATTCTGCTCCTCTGGGCTGCCACCGGGACGCTGATTTTCTCCGAGCTCACGGGGCGCGTGGCGGAGTTTGCGTCAAATCCCATTTACCTGACGGTGGCCTGCGTGCTGGTTTTCTGCGGAACGGTCGGCAAGTCGGCCCAGATGCCGCTGCACGTCTGGCTGCCGAACTCGATGGAGGGTCCGACCCCGGTCTCCTCGCTGCTCCACGCCGCCACGATGGTCGCGGCCGGCGTTTACATGCTGGCTCGGATCTTTCCGATTCTCCATGCTGTTCCTGCCGCGCTGGACGTCATTGCATGGGTGGGCGGGATCACCTGCTTCGCCGCGGCGCTCATGGCCACGCAGCAGGATGACATCAAGCGGATCCTGGCCTACTCCACGATTTCCCAGCTCGGCTACATGGTCCTCGGGGTTGCTTCGGCGACGAGCGCCGACGTTCCGATGTTCCACCTGTTCACGCACGCCTTCTTCAAGTGCCTGCTTTTCCTCTGTGCCGGATCGGTCATCGTCGGCATGCATCACGAGCAGAACATCTGGAAAATGGGGGCGCTGAAAAACAAGATGCCCTTCACGTTTCTGGCGATGGTCATCGGGTCGCTTGCGCTGTCCGGATGCCCTCTCTTCAGCGGCTACTACAGCAAGGATCTGATCATCGGGTTTGCGGTCGTGAAGTATCCATTCCTCGGCTGGCTCTCTGTCGTGACCGCCGGCCTCACCGCGTTCTACACGTTCCGCCTCATCTTTGTCGTTTTCCTCGGGAAGCCGAAAGATGACCACGCGAAGCACGCGGAGGAATCACCGCTTGTCATGCTCGTTCCGCTCGCCTGCCTCGCCGTTCCGGCCTGGGTGGCGGGATACGGATTCGTTGAGAAGATGTTTTTCCATGTGTCGGAGCCTGAGAATGTGCCGCACATCCTGCACCCGATCCTTCTGGTCCTCTTTGCGGCGGGCGTCCTCTCGGCTTTCGCCCTCTATCGCAGCGCCGACAAGGACCCGGTTTCGATACCGTTTTTTGCCAACCGGCTTTACATTGACAACCTCTACAGCTGGATCGTGAAAAACATCCAGGACGGCGGGGCGATGGTGCTCTCGTGGGCCGACCGCTGGATTGTGGACCTCCTGATCGTCCAGGTTCCGAGCAAGCTGGCCTGGGCGTGCGGGTTTGTGCTCCGGTTCCTGCAGATCGGAAATATCCAGGCTTATGTCTTTTTCTTCGGAGCCGGCGTGATCGGTCTCCTCTACTTTTTGATCATGCGATGAGCCCGCTCCTTTTTCTGATTCTGGTTCCTCTGGTCGCGGCCGCATTCATCATGGTCGGTTCGAATGCGCGCCTGACGGCGCTGGTGGGATCCGCGGCCAGCCTTGTTTTCGTTCTGGTGTTGACAGCTCTCTACCGGCAGGGCAGCGAGCAGCCGTATCAATTCGTCTCCTCGCTCCCGGTGATCCCATCGATGGGAATCAGCCTGACGCTCGGGGCGGATGGATTGAGTTTGCTGATGCTCCTGCTCGCATCGCTCGTCACGGTGGCCGCGGTGGCCGTGGCAAAGACTCCGGAGAAAAACCCTCATCTGTTTTATGCGAGCCTGATGTTTATCTCGGCCGGCGTGCTCGGTGCCTTCGCCTCGGTCAATCTGTTTTTCTTCTACATGTTCCACGAGCTGGCCCTGATCCCCACGTTTTTGCTGATTGGGATCTGGGGGTCCGGCGACCGGCAAGCCGCCGCCTGGAAGGCGACGATCTACCTCGCTCTGGGCAGCTTTGTCCTTCTGCTCGGCCTCATCGGGCTCTACCTGATCCAACCCGACGGCATGCGGACGTTTGATCTCCCGGCGATCATCGGGATGGCCGATGCAGGGCTTCTGCCCGAAGGGAACTGGATCTATCTGCTCCTGCTTGTCGGATTCGGCATCCTGGTTTCCCTGTTTCCTTTCCACACCTGGGCCCCGCAGGCCTACGCCAGCGCGCCGGCTCCCGCCGCCATGCTCCATGCGGGCGTTCTGAAAAAGTTCGGCCTCTACGGTTTGATCCGGATTGCCGCGCCGATTTTTCCCGACGCCGTGGTCCAGTTCTCCAACCTCCTCCTCGTCATGCTCGTCGGCAATATCCTCTATGTCGGGTATGTCACGATCTCACAGAGGAAGCTCGACTGGATGCTTGGATATTCGAGCGTGATGCACATGGGCTATATTTTTCTCGGTTTCGCGGCGCTGAATACCGTGAGCCTCACTGGCGCTTCCCTGATGCTCTTCGCCCATGGGATTTCGATCGCGGCCCTCTTCGCATTGTGCGGTGAGATCCGCGAGCGGACCGGGACCCTGGACTTTGCCGAGCTGGGCGGGCTTGCCAAGCCGATGCCTGCTTTCGGGCTGCTCTTCGGGTTTGCTGCGATGGCGGCGATCGGCCTGCCAGGGTTTGTCGGCTTTGCGGGCGAGCTTCTTGTATTCTTCGGATCGTTCGTTGCAGGGGAACCCCTCATGGGCGTGACCGCCGGAGGCAAGGAACTTTTCCAGTTCAACAACTATCAAATTGCAACGATCTGCGCAGTCTGGGGAGTTGTTATTTCGGCCGTCTATATGCTTCGCGCCTACCGCCGGGTCTTTTTTGGCCCGCTCAACGACCGGTGGTCCGGCCTCGGAGAAATCTCCGGCCCCGCCCGCATCGCCATCGCCGCGCTCATTGTGGTGATGCTCGTCACCGGCTTTTTCCCGGGTCTCCTCGTCAAACTCATTGAGTCCTCTGCGCTATGAGCTTTCCCGTCGAATTTTGCGTTCTTTCCCTGGGCATCCTGATGCTTCTGGCGGATTCATTTTTCCCTTCGATCAACAAGCGGACGCTCGCCCACACTGCGATTGTCTGGCTGGCGGTGTTCCTCGCGGCAACATTTTTTCTTCAGCCCTCGCCCCTGTGGGCGTCGCCGGGCGGCTTTTACGAGACCGATGCGCTCGGGTTGTTCTTCAAGCGCTTCGCCCTGGTTTCGACCATCCTGACGCTGGTGCTGGCCATCGAGTATGCGCCGGTTGTCGAGCGCTTCATTCCGGGATCCAGACCCGGCGCCGGGCTGGGTGAATTTTTCACGCTTCCGGTTTTCACATGTGCGGGCCTGATGTGGATGGCATCGGCTGCGGATTTCGTGATGATCTTCTGCGCTCTCGAGCTGGTCACGATCTCGTTCTATATCCAGGTCGCATATATGCGCCGCAACATGGCGAGCCTGGAAGCGGGCACGAAATACCTCATTCTCGGTGCGCTTTCGACCGGGTTTCTGGTTTACGGAATCACCTGGATTTTCGGCATGACCGGCCAGACCGGGCTTCGCGGAATTTCAACCGTGCTCGGGATGGTTCCCGTGGCGAGCCAGACGGCAATTCTCTTTGGCCTCGGGCTTGTGCTGGTAGCACTCGGATTCAAGGTTGCCGCCGCGCCGTTTCAATTCTGGGTGCCCGATGTTTACCAGGGTGCGCCCACGCCCGTGACGGCATTCCTGTCCGTCGCTTCCAAGGCGGCCGGGTTTGTCGTTCTGATGCGGGTTGTCGATGCGTTCCTTGTGGCGCCCGCCCTTCAAGCGAAGCTCGTTCCTGCGCTCGGTTTTCTTGCCGGACTAACCCTTGTGTATGGCAACCTCGCCGCGCTGCCGCAGACAAACATGAAGCGTCTGCTTGCCTACTCGAGCATTGCGCATGCAGGCTATCTGCTTGTGGGTGTGGCCAGCGTGGGGTCCCCTGCTGCCGGTCGCGCGATCGTGTTTTATCTACTGGCCTACCTCGTGATGACATTCCTGGCATTCCTGGTTTTGATTCCTGTTTCCAAGGCCGCCGGGGGGGATGAGATTTCCGACTTCAACGGGTTGGGCCGCCGTGCGCCCGGAATGGCATTTGCGATGCTGATTGCCATGCTCTCCCTTGCGGGACTCCCGTTCACGGTCGGTTTTCTCGGCAAGTTCTTCATCTTTGAAGCCGCCATGCGGCAGCAGCATTTCGTCCTGGTGGTTCTCGGTGTCGTCACCGTGGCCTGCGGGTTCTACTACTATTTGAAAGTCGTTCGCGCCATGTATTGGCAGCCAGCTCCCGAGGATGCGCCTCCGGTCTTGGCTTCGCCGCTGACGCGCTTCACTGCTGCTTTTCTTGTGACGTTGATCCTGATTCTGGGAGTTTACCCGAAGCCGATCCTGGATTTCCTTCCCTGAGCGATGCCGGTTCTTGACAAGCCACTCGCCGAGCTCCGCGAATACCGGGGCATCAATCCCAAGCCGGAGGATTTCGACGATTACTGGGCGCGCGCGCTCGCCGAGCTTGATGCCACGGATCCAGAGCACGAACTGATTCCATGCGATGCGCTCGGAGCGAAGGGCGTTGAGACATTCGACCTTTTCTTCAACGGAGTTGGAGGAGCGAGGATTTATGCGAAATACCTGCGGCCTTCGGCACCGGCCGCACCTTGTCCCGGGCTGCTGCTTTTTCACGGCTACGCCGGATCCAGCGGAGACTGGCAGGAGAAACTTTCCTATGTCGGGCAGGGGATGGCGGTTGCCGGCATGGACTGCCGAGGACAGGGAGGGCGCAGCGAGGATCCCGGCGGTGTGCGCGGCAACACCCTCAACGGGCACATCATTCGCGGACTCGACGGATCACCCGACGATCTCCTCTTCCGCCAGATCTTTCTGGATACCGTGCAGCTCGCACGCGTCGTTTCTGGATTCCCGGAGGTCGATGGGCTTTCGTGCATGGGCGGATCGCAGGGCGGTGCGCTCTCGATTGCCTGCGCCGCGCTGGCTCCGCAAATCCAGAGGTGCGTCTCGGCTTTTCCGTTCCTCTCCGACTACAAACGGGTCTGGGAAATGGATCTGGCCAAAGATGCCTACGCCGAGCTTCGGACGTATCTGCGGATGTTCGATCCCCTCCACGAGCGGGAGGAGGAAATTTTCAAAACGCTCGGTTACATCGACGTCCACCATCTGGCTCCGCGCATCACAGCCCGCGTTCTGATGGCCATTACGCTGATGGACAACATCTGCCCGCCATCGACCCAGTTCGCCGTGTTCAACAACATCCGCTCGGAAAAGGAGCATGCCATCTACCCCGACTACGGCCATGAGGCGCTCCCCGGATTCCCCGACCGCGCGTTCCGGTTTCTGACGGCGTAATTTCCGCTTCATATATTTTGTGATTGTTGCCGCCTGTGCGGGCGAACTATTGATTTCGGTCAACTCCCGATCTTTTCATTATGAAACCGTCTCCGACCATCGCACGCGTGTCTCCTGTAGCTGGAAAAAAAATTCTTGTAGCGAACCGGAGTGAGATTGCGATCCGGGTATTCCGGGCGGCGACCGAGCTTGGCATGCGGACCGTCGCGATCTATGCTCAGGAGGACCGGCTTTCGATGCATCGTTTCAAGGCCGACGAAGCGTATCAGGTCGGCGAGGGCAAGGGGCCGGTCGGTGCCTATCTCGATATTGAGAGCATTGTCGGGCTCGCGAAAGAACGCGGGGTCGACATGATCCACCCGGGATACGGGTTTCTTTCGGAGAATGCGGATTTTGCGCGCGCTTGCGAGGAGGCGGGAATCACGTTCGTCGGTCCCCGGTCAAAGCTGCTGAAAATGATGGGCGACAAGACCGCCGCCCGGGCGCTCGCGCAGAAGCTGAAGGTCCCCACGCTTCCCGGAACCGAGGATCCCGTCGTCGGACGCAAGGAAGCGATCAAGATCGCGCGCTCGATCGGGTTTCCCCTGATCATCAAGGCTGCCTTCGGAGGAGGCGGGCGCGGGATGAGGGTTGTGATGTCCGAGCCGGAACTGGTCCCGCTGCTTGACGAGGCCCAGGGCGAGGCCGGGCGGGCATTCGGCAATCCAGCTGTCTTCCTGGAAAAGTATATTCCACGGGCGAAGCACATCGAGGTCCAGATCCTCGGAGATAATCAAGGCGGGGTCCTCCACCTGCACGAGCGGGACTGTTCGGTCCAGCGCCGCCATCAGAAGGTGGTTGAAGTTGCTCCTTCGATCGGACTGAACGAACGCGTTCGCGGGGAGCTTTGCGATGCGGCGGTGCGGATCGCCAAGGGGATCGGATACAACAATGCCGGGACGATTGAATTCCTCTACGATATCGATCGGGAGGAATGGTTCTTCATCGAGATGAACCCCCGGATCCAGGTCGAGCACACGGTGACCGAACAGATCACCGGAATAGATCTTGTCCGCTCGCAGATCCTTGTCGCATCGGGTGCGGATTTGCATGGTCCCGATCTAGGTCTGCCTGTGCAGAGCGACATCCCGCGCAACGGCTTTGCGGTCCAGTGCCGGGTAACCACCGAGGATCCCGCGAACAAGTTCACCCCGAACTACGGCAAGCTGATCACCTACCGCAGCGCGGCGGGATTCGGCATCCGCCTGGATTCCGGGATGGGCACCACGGGCAGCGTGATCACGCCGTTTTACGACTCGCTGCTGGTGAAGATCACGGCGTCCGGCCAGACCTTTCCGATGGCGCTCCAGCGGATGCAGCGCGCGCTGCGCGAATTCCGGATCCGCGGAGTCAAGACGAACATTCCATTCCTTGAGAATGTCATCCACCACGACACATTTTGCAGCGGGGCCGCGACGACCACACTCATCGATACCACTCCGGCTCTCTTTGATTTCAAACCGCGCAAGGACCGCGCGACAAAATTGCTGGCTTTTCTTGCGGATGTCGTCGTGAACGGCAATCCCCAGGCCAAGGGACACAAAATCACGGTTCCTCTCACAGCGGCACCGCGTCCGGGTTATGACCACCGCGTGCCGCCACAAGACGGCACCCGCCAGCTTCTTCTCAAGCTCGGGGCCGAGAAATTCGCCGAGTGGACGCGGGAACAAAAACGCCTGCTTTTCACGGACACAACCTTCCGCGACGCCCACCAGTCGCTTCTCGCCACACGGGTGCGCACCTATGACATGCTGGCCGTGGCGGACGCTGTGGCCCACCGCACTCCCGGACTTTTCAGTTTGGAGATGTGGGGCGGAGCAACGTTCGACGCATCCATGAGATTCCTGCGGGAGGATCCCTGGGAGCGCCTGCGCGAGTTGAGGAAGCGCGTTCCGAACATCTGCTTCCAAATGCTTCTGCGCGGATCGAACGCGGTCGGCTACTCGAACTATCCGCCCAACGTGGTGAAGGGATTCGTGAAACATTCCGCGGAGGCGGGAATGGACATCTTCCGGATTTTTGATTCCTTGAATGACCTGCCGAATATGAAGGCTGCGATGGAGGCCGTGCGCGGAACGCGGGCAGTCTGTGAGGGAACGCTTTGCTACACCGGTGATATCCTCGATCCGAAGCGCACGAAGTATTCGCTGAAATACTACATCGCCCTTGCCAAGGAATTGGAAAAAATGGGGGCGCACATCCTTGCGGTCAAGGACATGGCCGGGCTCTGCCGTCCGTTCGCTGCCAGGGCGCTCATCAAGGCGCTCCGTCAGGAGATCCCGATGCCCGTACATTTTCACACCCACGACACAAGCGGAGTGAATGCGGCTTCGATTCTCATGGCTTCGGAATCCGGCGCAGATGTTGTGGATGCGGCGATTTCCTCAATGTCCGGAAGCACGTCGCAGCCGAACCTCAACAGCCTGGTGGCCGCGGTGCAGAACACCCCGAGGGCCAGCGGAATCGACCTTGATGCGCTGAACGAGTTTGCCGATTACTGGGAGCAGGTCCGCAATTTTTACGAGCCGTTCGACACATCCCCCCGCACCGGGAGCGCCGAGGTCTATCTCCACGAGATGCCCGGCGGGCAGTTCACCAACCTCAAGGAGCAGGCCGCAAGCATGGGGCTCGCCCACCGCTGGCCCGAGATCGCGCGCTGCTACGCCGAGGTGAACGATCTGTTCGGCGATATCGTCAAGGTGACTCCGTCCAGCAAGGTCGTGGGCGACATGGCGCTTTTCCTTTTCACACGCGGAATCCGGCCGGCCGATGTGGTCAACCTCGAGCCGGGAATGCCATTTCCGGAGTCGGTCAAAGATATGCTCGCCGGCGGCCTTGGAAATCCGATGGGCGGATGGCCGAAGCCGGTTGTCGGAGCCGTGCTCGGAAAAGTAAAGCCCAAGTCCGCCCGGGCTCCAAAGGTGGACCTCGCATCGGTTCGCGCCGAGCTGGGCTCAAAGCTCAAGCATGCGCCGGGTGACGACGAGCTTTTCAGCCACCTGATGTATCCGGATGTCTTCGCGGATTTTTCAAAATTCGTCCGCGAGTTCGGCGATGCAAGCGTCCTGCCAACCCCCGCATTTTTCTACGGGCTCAAGCCCGGCGAGGAAATCACAGTGGACATCGAGGAGGGAAAAACCCTCTTCATCAAGCTCATCAACATCGGTGCGGCCGACAAGGACGGGCGCCGGATCATTTCCTTCGAACTGAATGGCATGCCGCGCGAGGCAACCGCCATTGACAAGACGGTTCAGACGAAGACCAAGGCCCGCCCCAAGGTGAACCCGTCGAACCCGCTTGAAGTCGGCGCACCGATCCCGGGCATGATCACCTTCGTCGGTCCTGGCAACGGGGCGAGGGTCACAAAAGGCGACAAGCTCCTCACGCTTGAGGCCATGAAGATGCAGACCACGCTTTATGCTCCTGCCTCCGGTGTGATCGAGGAGATTCTTGCCGGAGTGGGAGATGCGGTGGATGGAGGCGACCTCCTCATCCGGCTGCGCGGGTGAATCAACCCGGATCCGGCGATTTCTCACGCAGTGGCGCAGGGGACGCAGAGAAAAACGGTTTGCTGGATTAAGGCTGCCAGGCTTTTGAAATCTCGCGGATCAGCCCCGGGCCGCGGTAGATAAAACCGGTGTAGATCTGCACGAGAGATGCACCGGCCTTGAGTTTTTCCACGGCTGATTCCGCGCTCATGACCCCGCCGGAGGCGATGATGGGAAGTGCCGTCTCAGCCCGCAGGATTTTGAGGACCTCCGTCGATCGGGAGCGGAGTGGGGACCCGCTGAGTCCGCCGGTTTGATCGGATTCCTTCGGCACGGCCGAGTGGTCGAGAGTGGTATTTGTGGCGATGAGACCGTCGAGTTTTTCGGCTTCGGCCAGTGCCGCCATTTCGCGGACTGCCTCGTCTGAAAGGTCGGGGGCGATTTTCACCAGAAGAGGTTTTGTGGCATCGATGGCCTTCAAGGTCCGCACGATCTTCGCCAGCGAGTCGCAGTCCTGGAGCTGGCGCAGGCCGGGCGTATTCGGCGAGCTCACGTTGATGACGAAATAATCGCCGAATGGCAGGAGGAGCCGGAAGCTCGTGGCGTAGTCGCGAGCCGCTTCCTCCAGCGGCGTGACTTTCGATTTCCCGATATTCATGCCCACGGGAATCCGGGGCCATCTTCCGGAGGACTTGAGCGAGGCGAGCCGCGCCGCGATCTTTTCCGCTCCATCGTTATTGAAGCCCATGCGGTTGATCAGCGCCTCCAGGCGCGGGTAACGGAAGCACCGCGGCTGGTCGTTGCCCGGCTGGGCCAGAGCGGTCACCGTGCCGGCCTCCACAAAGCCGAACCCGAGCGTCTCCCACGCGCCGAGGACTTCCGCATTTTTGTCCATGCCCGCAGCGAGCCCGACGGGGTTGGGAAATGTCAGACCGAACAGGCGCACCGGATTCGTTGCTTCTCCGCCAAAGAGCGCCCGGACGAGCGGTGAGGGGGTCAGCCTCAATCCGGTGAGAGCCAGGTGGTGTGCGGTCTCAGGGTCGAATCGGAACAGGCCGGGTCGAAGGATGTCGGTATAAAAATTCACTCTGGAAAAGCCTTTCCGCCACAGAGGGCATTGGCACGGAGTCGTGCAAGATTTTTCTTCGCTCCGTCCCGACTTTTTCCGCGCGTCCCGGGCTCCTTTGATCAGTAGGCGGACTTTGGCGGCCTCACGATTTGAAGCGCTGTTCGCCAGATGACCCGGATGTCCAAAGGAAGCGACCACGTTTCGATGTATTCGATGTCGCACTCCACCCGCTTCACGATGTCCTCCCTGCTCTGGGCCTCCCCGCGGAAACCACGGATCTGCGCCAGTCCGGTTACGCCCGGCTTGACAAAACCGCGGACCCGGTAGGAGGACATGGTTTCCTCAAATTCCTCGTCATGCTCGGTCATGTGGGGCCGCGGGCCCACCAGGCTCATCTGGCCCCACAGCACGTTGAAGAACTGCGGGAACTCGTCGAGGCTGAATTTCCTCAGCCAGTGCCCGGCCGGGAAGATCCTGGGATCATTCTGCGTCACTTGCTCCGGGGAGTTGCACTTGTCCGCATACATTGTTCGGAATTTATAAATAATGAACGGCTCGTTGTTCAGCCCCGATCTCCTCTGCTGGAAAAACAGGGGGCCTGGAGCCTGCTTCCGGTGGAGCATCCAGACCATCACAACTAGGGCCGGGAGCAGAAAGACGACAACGGGAAGGCTCACGAAAAAATCAAAAACCCGCTTGATCGAGCGGTTCACGACATTCTGGAGCGGCTCCTCGCGGATCTCGATCAGATCAATCCCGTCGCAACGGAAAAAAGACAGCCTGCGCTGGAGGAAGACGTCCAGATCATTGACCATCGAGACCCGGCACCCGCGCGTTTCGGCCAGCCGCATCCACCCGCCCAGCCACCGCCGGTCGCGGGGGCTTCCCACGATGAAAATATTTCCGATGTGCTGTTCATCCAGAACCTTCTCAAGATCCTCCGGTCCGCCGAGTTTGCGGACGCCCTGCGGCAACTCGCTCTCATCCGCCTCGGTCAGCATCCCGGCGGTATCGAGGCCGAACAGTCTGGCTTTCGAGAGAAGCGAATCCAACTTCCAGAGTTCGGCTGGCATCCCGATCAGCAGAAGCTTCTGGTTGGTGTGGTGAAGGAATCGCCTCAGCAGGTTCAGTGCGAAATACCTGTTGAAAACCACCAGCACCACATACGCGATCGGAATGTAGGTGAACAAAAACAGCCGCGAAATCGCGTCGTCCCGCTTCAACACCGCAAACATGAATGTGATGGCCGATGCAAAAACCATGTGCGGCCAGATGAAGCGGTGGCTTTCCATGATTCCGGATGTCACCGAAAAAATGTCGTGTTGCTTGGAACTCAGAAATGACAGTTGAAACCCCAGCGAGATCGCCAGAAAATATTCAAAATAGTTCGAGAATGCTGTCAGAGAAAATCCTGGAACCAGATAATTGAGCACCAGATAATACCCCCAAAAAAGCGCAGTCATCACCAGCGTGACCGCGATTTGATACGTCTGGATCAAACCGAGTTCACGATGCTGAAACATATATTCTTAATGAAGCGATTGGCTGCAAACGAACCCTTATAATCCAGAAAAATCATACCGCAAGGAATCACTTTCATCCAGTTGCATTATTGTCTTGCAAATGCTTACGATAATTCGCATAATCTGCGTAATATTTATAAGCCTATCCTCATGAGTTCGCCCGAAGAAAAACAAAAAGCCGATCCGCAGCACGGGACGAAGTCCGGTGGGGAGGCGCGGCATGAGGGGATGAGGGCGGAGGAAATGGCTGAGCGTCTGGCGGCGCTTGAGATGGAGTTGGACCGGGCAAAATCCCGCGAAGACCTGCTGCGTTTGCAGATTGAGGATACCCGGAACAAAGCCGGGCAGGCGGTGGCCTTTCAGGTGGAACTGTCGCAGCAGCAGGAGGAGACGCTGGAAGAATTTCACAAGCGGGAGCGGTCATTGCTGGCCGAGTTGGAGTCGGCAAAAAAAGAAGCCGCGCGGGTGGAAATCCTTGCGGCGGATTTGGAGAAGCGGAGGGCCGAGTTGGATGCGCTTCTCGATCTGAAGACATCTTTGGAGCGCCAGTTGGAGGAGGCGCATGTGGAGACTGCGCTAGCCCAATCGTATCAGGAGGAAGTCCGTGAGCATCGCGCAAAGCTTGATGAGGTGGCGCGGCGCGAGTCTGTGCTCCGGGAGGAGCTTGCCGCCGCGAAGAAATACGAGGAGAAGGCCCGTGCTCTTCAGGAGCGGCTTTCCAGGCAGCGCTCGGAACTCAAGCTCGGCCACTCGTCGCGCGTGTGGGCACGCAAGCTTCAGGAGGAACTGGAGCAGCAGCACGCCGAGCTTCTTGTGACGAAGGGGCGTGAGAAGGAACTGCGCGTCAAGCTCGAATCGGCCACCTACCAGACACAGGTCGTCGAGGCCTTGCAGGGAGAACTGATTTTTCAGCGAAGCGAGATCGCGGAGATGCACGACCGGGAGGAGAAGCTTTCGGCCGAGATTGAAGCTGCACGGGCATCGGGCGTGAGCGAGGATTTCGCGGGTGAGCTGGCCCGGCTTCGCGAGGCGGTGGAAGAGCTTCGCGAACGTGAAAGGAACCTGTCTTTCGAACTCGACAATGCACGCGTTCTGGCTGCCCAGGCGGAGAAGCTGAGGGCCGAGCTGTCGGCGCAAAGAACCGCGCTGGAGGCGCTCCGGAGGCGTGAGACTGAACTGATTGGCGAACTGGAGGCCGCGAATGCCCGGTCAGCACGCGCAGAAGATTTACAGAGGCAGCTCGGTGAGCAGATTGATGCGGCCGCCAAAGGTGCCGATCGCGAGCGCGAGCTTCTGCAGGCAATGGAAGGGCTGCGTGCCCGACTGACTCAGTCCGAACAGCTTCAGGCCGACCTCGATGCACAGATGGCGGCTGTCGAGGAGCTTACCAAGCGTGAGGAATTGCTGAGCGCTGAGCTCGCATCCGCGCGTGCCAGCGGCGGTGAAACCGGATCCCTCCGCGCGGCGATTGTCGAAGCCCGCGCAGAAATCACATCGCTCCGCGAGAAGCAAGTAATTCTCCGGAGGGAAATCGAATCGGCAGAGGCCCGTGCGGCGGGCATGCAGAAGCTGGAACAAGAACTTGCAGGACAACGGGAGGAACTCGGGAAGGTGCGCGAGCGCGAGACCGCTCTCCGGTCCGAGCTTGAAGCTGCGAGGCTTGAAGCGGCGAAGGCAGGCGAGCTTGGCCGGGAGCTGACCGACCAAAGGAGCGCCCTTGACGCATTCGGTGCCAGGGAAAAAACTTTGCTTGCCGAACTGGAGGAGGCGAGGTCACGGATCGCCGACTCGGGCAGGCTGGAGCAGGAGATGGCAGGCCAGCGCACGGTCCTCGAAGGTTTGCGCGAGCGCGAGAAGTCGCTGATTTCCGAATTGGAGGAGGCCAAGCGTCAGGCTGGCCGCGTTGTGGAGTTGCAGGCGGAAATTGAAGCCCTCCGCACCTCGCTGGACAAAATCCGCGTGAACGAACAGCGGATTTCCAAGGATCTCGAGGAGTCCAGAAACGAGGCCTCCTCCGCTGCCGCGCTGAGAGTCCGCCTAGCCGCACAGGAGAAGGAGATCGAGGAATTCCGGAAACTGGAAGCCGGACTTCGCCTGCGGATCGGGGAGTTGCAGGGGCAGTCTGCCAAAGAGCTTGAGGAAGGGCTTGACCGCTATCGCCGGGAGCTTGACGAGGTGCGCTCAGCAAATCAGAGCCTGATCCGGCAGCTTGGGGATGCATCCCGTGCCGTGGAGGATGCCGGCCGGCAGCGCCCGGTTCCGCGCGCTTCTCTTGCTTTCGCCGCTCTGGCGCTTGTTGCATCGCTTTCCTTCCTGGCCTTCCAGCTTTATCCGAGGAAATCCACCGAGAAGACGGTGCAGGACAGCGCTGAGGTGCTGGACCGGCTCAAGGAACAGAACACGAAACTCGCGACGCAGCTCAACGACACGCTTCTCCGCCTGCAGACCGCAAAGGACACCGAGCTCTCGCTCGATCGCAACCGGAGCCTTGCCGAGCGCCTGGAAGCAGCCGAGGCAAAGGCCACGGAACTGGAAAGCGACCAGCCGGTGAAGCTTGCGCTGATCACCAAGCTCCAGTCCGATCTGAATCTCGCCAACGACCGGATCGAAAAGCTTTTTTCAGAAATCGCGTCCAGGGACATGAAGATCCTCGAGCTCGAGAAGCTGCTGGGCGAGGCCGGTGCGCAGGCTTTCGAGATGAACCTTCCCCCTCCGCTTTCTCTGAGCGAAATGGCGCCAGTCTTCCTGAGCAATGCTGCTCCCGTTCCGGAGCTGACTTCCTCAGCACTATCTGCCGGGGGGGAGCCGATCCAGTCACTGCAATCCCAGGCCGAGAAAGCCTACAAGGACAAAAATTACGAGCTGGCGGAGTTGCTTTTCCAGCGTGTTGCTGACGCTGCCCCATCGAACAGCCTCGCCTGGTCGAACCTTGCGGCTGTGCAGCTTGAGCTCGGCAAGCTGAACCTTGCGGAGACCTCGATCCGGAATGCAATCGTCCTCAAGTCGGATGATGCGTTTTCGCACACGACGCTCGGGATCATTCTCCTGCGGACCGGTCAGATCGAGAAGGCGATGAAGTCGCTTTTCACCGCGATCTATTTTGATCCCAGCGACCCTATGGCCT
>Ga0247840_10000498_pt1 | contig 81078 bp, 63 predicted proteins | sample LaCruzMarch2015__FD_192404 | JGI IMG/M metagenome (GOLD analysis project Ga0247840, IMG submission 192404) | Freshwater microbial communities from meromictic Lake La Cruz, Castile-La Mancha, Spain - LaCruzMarch2015_17m | ecosystem: Environmental > Aquatic > Freshwater > Lake | place: Spain... | reverse complement strand
ATTCTTATCATCTATACAAAGTCTAGATCAAAGCTTATTTTTATTAAAATATCATTCAGTTTTTAATTTTGAATATTTTGATATATATTGTTCTCTACAAGTATATTTTTTTCATTCAAATAGCTTTGCATCACTTTCTTCTTTCTTCTTTTCTATTGCATAATCAGATACTATATTTATGAAATAATTTGATAATGTTTTTTGATTAATTCATTACAGTATTCAAAGCATTGAATTACTAATATTTCATTTTTCAATTAGCTTATTTTAAAAAAGACAATAAACTTTTTGATGTTTGAATTCATGGATAAGTACAGATTATTTCTGAATTAATTATTTTTCATCATGATTTTTTTGCCATTTTCTTCTTTTTACTACTAGAGTTGATATCTTATCTATTACTGCAAAATCATGCACTTTTTTAGATGGATAAAATCATTTAGATATTATTTGTTTTCACATATATTCATTACTATCTGGTATTATATTTAATTCTTCTATATGAAATTCTAATCTTCATACAAATGGTGATATATATTTATCTTTTATCTCTACCCCTTTTTCTAATTTATATCTTTTCCAATTTATTTCTTTTGTTAAAAATAATTCTAATAATTCTTGTGTCATTTTTTCCATTTTTTGTCTTAAAAAAATATGTTAAACTTATATTTCTAGTTTAACATATTTTTTTTAATCCACCAAAATTTAGATTATGCCAAAAAACTTTGACTTTCAGAGTTAAATAATCTACAATTAGATTAAGAAAATTTAGAAATCTATGATGGAGGGTATTTAGATAAACGGTCATATCCTATGAAGTTTAGCAAAGACTAAATTTTTTTGTCTTAAATTTTTAAAATCTCACTTAAAATATGTTTTTTATACTAATTTTTGCTTTCCTTATTTTATACTAAATTTTCCTTAATTATTTTTAATGTCTATTTAATACCATTTCTTATATAGTAATTAGTCTCTGTTTATCATTAATAGCTAAAAATAAGGATAAAGTAGGTTAAAAAATCATGTTAAAAGTTGAAAACTGCAAGAAAATGAGTAAAATAACCTCATAACTAATGCAGTTTTTTACTTTTAATTTACCTAATCTAAAGCAAAAATGAGAGCACAAGACCCAAAAATTTCAAATAATAATCTATTTTGAGTAAAACTTGAAATATTCATAGATCCAGAACATAAATTAGTCAAGTTGAGAAATGAATTGCCATGGGATGATTTAGTTGAGATATGAGATAGAGCATATTCAAATGAAGATTTTTGAAATGAAAAAATACATCCAAGAATAATGGTATGAATTCTAATTTACCATGCATACTACTTGAAAAAATCATTTAGAGAATTGAAAGAAGATTTTAGATATAACATTGTCCTTCAATATTTTTGTGGTTATGAGGATCTTCAAATAATGAAAATAGATCATTCAACAATATGTAAATTTGAAACAGCATGAAAAGATAACATAAAAGAAATATTAAGAATAGTTGAAAATATAACAATAAAGAAACAACCACCTAGAAGTAAATGAACTTCTGTTTGTGATACAACTGTAATTCCTTCAAATGTAGCATATCCAACAGATATAAATTTACTTGAAAAAATAAGAGTATTTCTTCATGAATTTATTATTGAAAATCAAAAGATAACTTGAGATGAATATAGAACTTATTCAAAAATAGCTAGAGAAAATTATATTTGATATTCAAAAAGTAGAAAAATATCTAAAAAAGATATAAAGAAAGTATTGAAAAAACACATTCAATTTGTAAGAAGAAATTTAACCCAAGCATCAGAATTGATTTTAAAAATTGAAGAATTATTAAACAAACAAGAACTAATTTTTTCAAAAAAAGAAAGTAAAAGATTTGAAAAACTTAAAAAGAAAATTGAATTAGCAAAAGAAATCTTAACTCAACAAGAAATTCTTTACAAAAAATGAAAACTCCCAAAATGAATTTGAAGAATAGTTAGTTTTCATAGAAAAAGTATTAGACCTATATTTAGATGAAAAAAGAATAATAAAACAGAATTTTGAATGAAAGTAAATTTTATAAAAATCTGAAAAGCGATAATTTTATGAAAAAATAGTTATGAAAATTTTCATGATTGAAATTCTCTTTGAGAAAGTATAGAAGATTTTAAAGAAAGATGAATAAAAGATAAAGTTAGAATTTGAGATAAAGGATTTTCTGGACTGTGCAACTTAATGAAAGAAAAATGAATTATAGACTGAGTAGAAAAAAGATGAACTAGAAGTACTCCCAAAAAAGTTTCAAAAAAAATATTCAAAAGAGAAAGGGCTTTAATAGAATCATCTATTTGAATATTTAAAAATGTCTTTTTTTGAAATACTAAGTCTCGAGCTAAAACAGATTTTGGAGACAAGAGAAATATTCTCTTGTGATTCATAGGTTACAATTTAAGATATGCCTTTTAAAACAGGGCATGTCAGTTTTGATGTTGCTCAAAACTGACTAAAAACTAAAAAGGCAACAAAAAAACCTCGAAAAATCGGGGTTTAAAAGTATTTTGTATATTTTTAGCTAAATATATAGAGTCTATTCTTTTTTTGTTAAAGTTTAATAAACAGAGACTAATTAGCTTTCCTTATTTTACACTTAACTTTCCTTAGTTAATTTTTTTAACTTATATATTGCATTTTTATCTCTTAATTTATCACTTCCATAATTATTATATCTTCAATTATAAATTGATTTAAATAAGGTATATTATGTACTTTTTTAAATTTTCACCCCCTCCACCAAATCTCCAAACTTAGGATAATTTACTTGTGAAGTATAGCAAAGACTAAATTTCTTTTTTTTGTCTTAAATTTTTATAATCTCACTTAAATCTATATTAAACATATTTTCAAGTATAAAATCATCAAAAAACTATTTGTCATTTTGAAAGTCTTTTTGATTCATCTAGGTAAATTATCATAAGTTGTTTAGTTATACTTAAAAGAAATTGGTTTACTTATTTTGAGAGCGGTAATAAAACATAAAATTAATGTTATATCGTTTAAAACCGTTTTCGAAAAATAAGTAAACCAATTTCTTTTAAGTATAGTATTGATATATATTTTAAATTATAAATATTTTTTCATAAATTTAATTTATTTTAAATAATTTAGGTGTATTAGAATCAGGTTCAATATTAGGTTTTGTAATTTTTAAAAAAAGTGTAGTCAAAAAATTTACTCACATTACAATTGCTTCTCCTTCTCATAAACTTGGTAAAAAATTTAGAAATTCTTTTGAATAACTAGGAGATGCATTTTCAACTGATTGTTTATCTTTATCATTTATAAGTCTATGGACAATAAATGTTCAAATTTGACTTAAAACTCATTCTGGAATATCTCTGGGTCTTTGAGTCGATAAACATAAAAATACTCAAAATTTTCTACATTCTTTAGCTATTCTATCAAAAGCATTTAATTCAACTTCGATTGAATATTCATCTTTAACCTTTTTATTTAAAAATAGATGAGCTTCGTCTATAAAAATAATAATTGGTTTATCTTTATATATTCAATCTTTAGAATTATTTAAAAAATATCTCCCAATAGAATTAACTAATATTCATTTTATATCTCAAGTTTCTGGTACATTAGATAAATCTATTCTAAATAATTTTTGGGTTTCATTAGAAAAAAATAAACCAATACTTTCAAATAAATCTTTTTTTTCTTCTTTATTGATATTAAAAATATCAATATTTTCTTTTATATTTAAAAATCATTTAATTCTAAATATCATGGACTGTAAATATGAAATTGCATTTTTATCAATATCTCAAAAATGTTTCTCATCTCTTCAAAAATCTGCATTATCATAAGTAGCAGATAAATAAAGTTGAGTAGATAAATTTTTTATATCATAATCTAAAATTGATGCCTTACTTAATACTTCATTAAATCACTTTTTTTCTTTTCAATTTTTTATAAAACAAATTTCTTCATTTGCTTCATTTTTCATAAATCAAATATCATATTTTTCCTTTAATTTATCAATTGAAGATAATATTTTTAAAGCCTCTTCTAGTAAAGGTAATTGAGTTTGTCAAGCTGGCCTGAATAATGCACATAAATCATCATAACAGAAATTTTTATAGTTAAAAACTGTAGGATTAGTTAAGTTTCAAAAAATTGCACTATCAGAGTAACTCTCCTCATCAAATTTTGAAAATTCTCCTGTTGCATCAAGTAAAAGGATTTTTGCATTATCCTTATTAATTAATTCTTCAATAATTTTTGAAATAGTATAACTTTTTCATCATCAAGTTGTTCATAATATAGCACAATGCCTACTAAATATATGATTAGCTGATAAACTTACTTTTTCATTAGTTCATAATGCTTTTCAAATATTAAGTTCATCATCAAACTCATTTTTATTATTTTTTTTCAATATTTCAATATATAACTCCGGACAACAAACATAAACTTTAGATGAAATTGGTGGATAATCTTGAATACTTTTTTTTGCTTCAAAAGACAATAAATTAAAAGAAAAAAGTGTTTCTACAATTCAAACAGGATGTAATTCTTTATTTTTATAATTTGATTCTGTTAAATCCATTCTTTCTTTTTCAGGCAAAGAAAGTTTTACTATTTTTCAAATAAATCACTTTGTTTCTCACTCTATAGCAACAAAACTTCATATAATTCATCAATGTAATGAATCTCAATGATAATTAAATCTTTTTAAAAGCTTTGAATCAGGAAAATGAATTTTTATATTATATGGTGTAACTTCTGAAATATATCAAATTATATTTCTACTATCAAAAGGTGAATTTAATGACATTTTTAATAATTATGATATAAGGTTTACTAATTTTTCTGCTATTTCTTCTTCTTTTGTTTTTACATCCTTTCAAGGAATTAAATCTACAAAAGGTTCAAAATACATATTAAATAGAAAAACTCTATTTTGTTTTAATCATTCATTTAATATATCAACAGAATTTATAACTATTTTACTAAAATATGAATATTCAACTCAATCTTTATCTTTTTTTTCTAAAAAATATTCTTTTTCATCATCTCAAATTTCATATTTTTTTTCAAAGTTACCTTTTCAAACTATTACTAAATTTAAAGAAGGATTAGTTTTGAAGGCTTCTTTAATCATACTATTTATATGATTATCAGAAAAAGAATATCAAATAATAGTTAAAGTTACATTTTCCTTTCTTAACTCTTGTTGAAACCTAGAAATCATTTCAAAATATGGCATATCATAAGACTCTTCATATTTAGAACTTCAAGGATAAATTAATTTTCATTTAGCATTATCTATTTGAGTTATAATTCAATCTTTATCTTCATCCCAGTTTATTGAACCATGTAATTTATATAAATGAAAAACTTTTTTTTCAAAATTATCTTCTTTTTCTAAATAATTTTTATTTCTTTTTACTATATCTAAGTCAAAATTAGTTCAATTAAAAGTTCTAGGTAAAGAAAAAGAAAATCAATCAATTATTGTATAATTTAACTTATTTCAAGCATTTTCAAATAAAGTATCGTAATTTAGAGTAAAAATTTTAGTTCTAGGTAAGGATAATTTTCTTCAGTTTGTAATTTTAGAAATTAATTCTAAATGCTTAGATTCTACTCTTATTATTATATCATCTTTACAATGTTTTTTTAATTGTTTTTCTATTTCTTCTCTAAAATTTTTCATTTCTTCTTTTTCATCTTTTTTAGAATCTCCAAAACTTTCAAAATAACTTTCAGTAATTTTTATTCTTGTTAATAACTCTTCTAAATTTTCTCAAGAAAGATATCAAGCTTTTTTTTTTAGATCTTCAAAATTATCAATTTTTATAGTAGTTCATTTAGAATCTATGATTAAATTTCATTCTTTATCTTCTTTTCAAGCTAAAATATTCCATAAAGTAGACATAATTTTTCATCATGAATTAACAGAGCATCAAGCTCAAATTAAATATAAATAGTTTTCACTAGTTTGAAGAAGTTTTCATAAACAATCCTTTGCTTCTTTATTATCTTTTGCTTCTGTATTATTTATAAAATAATTCATGTTTCAAAATTTAAAATTTAAAATACTAACTCATTTAATACACACTACAATTATTTTTCTAATCTCTCTCTACCTCTCCACTATCACTTGATTTTCATCATCATATTTATAATTAACTATATTTCAGTTAATTATTAGATTTATTGTTTCTTCTATAACATTTAAAGGAACTATAAACCATTCTCTTGGGATATATCTATTTCAATTATTATCAAATATATCAATATTTAAACATACTTTTCAAAAAAACTTATGTATTAATTGTTCTAATTTTTGAGGATTCATATTAAAACATTTATAAGCTGACACAATTTTTACTGGAGCCATTAAATATGTTGGGTCTTTTATTGCATTTCTAATTCTTTCTTCTACGGTTGTATTAGAAAAACCTATTTTATATAAATCTTTTTTAGTAGATATTTTATCATCACTACTTAAAGACTTTAATATATAAATATAGCCATTTTCATTATCATCTTCATTAATCATATACAGTCTATTCATAGTAACATCAATACTTTCTGAAACAATTCTTCAGTTATTATCTTGAACCAAAGCTCTCCAAAGGGACATCAAAAGCATATTGGATTCAGTACCATTTTCAAAGATACAATGGAGTCTTCAATCCATGTTTCCATGATTATCTGCCTCTAGTTTTCATATTTTATCAATAAATAATAATACTCCATTTAATGTAAAATAACTTCATTCTTTTATTTGACTTTTTATTTGAAAAATATTTAAAACTCTCTTTCATTCTTTTAAATCTTCTTGGCATTTTTTAAAGCCTTCTTCATACTTATAAAAATCTTGACAAAGCTTTCTTCTTGCTACAAAATCGGCATCGGCTCTATCTCTATTTATTTCAGGAACATTAATCAAAGTAAATATATCGCTAGATTTTTCAGTTTTTTCAAATATACCTAAAGAATCACTATTAAAAATATCATCTATAGAATTTATCTCTATATCTTTTTTAGAATTTTCTAATAAATTATATTTATCATATTTTTTTAAAAAACCTATCTTTTCTGGATTATCTCTTATTCCTTGAAGTCTAACAGATAAAAGCCTTTCATTTCAACTAGTTTTTTCAGGTTCTCTTTTATTTATCTCATAAAAATTATTTATATCTTCAAAAGAAGATAATAATCTATCATCTGAGTTGATAACAACTGATCTTATTTTTACATCAATTAATCCTAAAGGATCATTTGAAAATATTTCATTTAATATTTGATTTTTATCCATTTGCTTGTTTTCTTTTTTCATTTTTTAAATAAATTAAGCATTCAGCCATTCTTTTTTCCAAAGGATTATTAGAATTAATATCAGGTTGTTTTCATTTTTCTTTTACAAAATCTTGAATTTTTGGCCATAATATTTTAGCTTCCTCAAAATCCATTACAATTCTAGTAGATTCAATAGATTCTTGTATTAATTTTAATACTCATGTAGTTACTGATTTTGATAAGATTTCAAAAGCTTGTTGAAATGGATTTATACTATCAATTAAATCAATATTTAATTCATCTATATTAATAAATTTATTAGCCATTTTTATAAACTTTTTATCTCATTCTTCTTTAAATTCTCAATTTTTTATTACACTATCAGTTACTACATATTGTCTTAACTCTTCAACTTCTTCTTCATTTAAATCAGGGTATTTAATTCTTATAATTTTAGGTATCATAACCTTATTAATAACTTCTGGATCTACATTTCATGGAATAGCTCTCATTATTTGGTCATCTTGCAAAATAATTGCTTTTAAATCATTCAAATCAGATTCTATTATATTTTCTACTCTTTTTGTACTTGGTTTTTTAAATCATCTAATTTTCATTTCACCTGGTTTTGATTTTTCTTTATCATCATCAAATCTAGGTTTAAATTTGAAATTTGGAGCAAGTACTTGTTCCATTAAAAGTGAAGCGGTGATAGCTTTTAACATATTGTTTACTGATAACTTCACTTCATCATTTTTAGCGTCTGGTTGAGCTATTAAATTAGTGAATTGAGCATGAGTTTTATTTTCACTATCTCTTGTTGCTCTACCTATAATTTGGATAATTTCAGTTAATGAACCCCTATATCAAACAGTTAAAGCATGTTCACAAAAAGGCCAATCAAATCATTCTTTTGCCATTCATAAAGCTATAATTAAATCCATATCTCAAACAGATTTCATATTTCTTAAATAAGAAATAATTATTTCTCTATCATTTGGATTATCATTTACTAAATCTGCAACTTTTATTATTCTTCAATCTAATTTTCTTTTTACATGTATTACTTTATTTTCATCTATATGATCTATTTCTCATATTATATCTATAATAGTATCCACTTCATTATGTTTATCTTTTGTTGATTCTCAAGAATTAACATTTGGAATATGTAGAATAGTTTTTTTATTTGTATCTAATATTTCTCAAATTGCACTTGTATATTTTCATTGATAAAAATGATAACCTATTCAAAGTGATTTCAAAAACTCGTATCAATTTAATTGTTCATAATAATTATAAGAAACATTATCAAATTTAGTTTCATATTCTGGAGAAAGTACAGGAACACTATCTCATCTAAAATAAGATCATGTCATTGCCATAATATGTGCAGTTGATTTTTCCATTAACAATCTAATAACTTCACCTAATTTATTTTCTCAATCAGCAGAAACATGATGAAATTCATCTATTGCTAATAAAATATTATTAAATCTTGTTTCATCTAGTTGTTGAAAAGCAAATCTAAGAGTAGAATGAGTACAAATCAAAACTTTTTCATCACTATCTAAAAATCTTTTAAATGCTTCTACTTTGCTTTTTTCTTCACCTGGAGTACATAAATTATATTTATCATTTATATCCCAATTAGCATAAAATCAAAAGCTTTTCAAATCAGTTTGTCAAAAAGATCATCAAATAGACCTTTCAGGTACAGTAATAATTACTTTATCTAATCATTGATTTATAAGTTTATCCAAAGCAATAAACATCAAAGCTCTTGATTTTCCTGAAGCTGGAGGAGCTTTTAACAATAAATACTTAGAAGTTCTAGACTCATATGCTTTTGCTTGCATATCTCTCATTCAAAGTTCATTTATAGACTTACTTTTTCAAGTTTGTTCATATTTAACATCAACAATATTTGGCATTATTAAATTTATTAAGAATTATTTTTTTCTCTATCTATCATTTTTTCATAAAGCATAAACAAATATTCAAGTCTTTCTTCATCACTTTCAAAAGGTTTAGCTCTATAACATTTTTCAATAACTAAATCTAATTGATGATGAGCTTCTTTTAATCATTCAGGCATTTTATCAGGATCATACATTTCTGCTAAAGTCTTTTCAGAGTGTTTTTCTCTTTCATCTAGTACATTATTAACATGTTCTTCTATAATTTCTTTTTGTTTTTGTGTGATTTCTGGGAAAGGAAAAGTATTATAAACTAAAGTTGAAGAGTATCTATAATCTGTTTTTAATCTTCAAGCAATAGTTTTGACCCATGACATATGCATTTTAGATGATATAATTCAAAATATAAATATTTCTGGATCATACATTGCACATACTGAATCATTAAATGCTATATTTTTATCATAAATATTTATTGGTATATAATCTCTATTTGAAGAAGAAACTCTTGGAACAATAATTAATCTTTCTTTTGCTTCTTTTATTTTACAAAATTGATGAGAAGGTTTATCACTATTTCTTTCTTTATAAGTATTATTAATCCTATATTTAATGTCATCATTTTTCTTCGCTTCTTCTAGGTTGTCATCAGTAATCCATAATGCATATTTATTAATTCATTTTAGCATTTCTTGGCTTCAAATAAGTTTTTTTATAAATTTTTTAGCATTTGGATATAAGTTGATGAATTTTATATATTCTTGTTCATTAAAAAATAAATTGTCACTTTTATCTATATATCAACATCTTTCTAAATTATTACTTTTAATAAAATTTTTATTTTTACTAGTTACAATAAATGTAGTACTATCTGCAAGATAATAATTTATATTATCAACTTTTTTTCTTAAATTTAATGAATATATATATTTATTTTTATTACTAATATTTCTTATTCAAATAATAACAACAATAACTTTTGCATTATTTTTTGCATTATTATTCCATTTAAAAGATTGGTAAGCATAGTCTATTTCTAAAAAGTTACCTAAAACTTTTGGCCATAATAATTCTACTTGTTCTCATTGGTTAATAGAATTAGTTGAAACTAAAGATATTTTTGCATTAATTCATTTTATATATAATCATCATTTAAAAAACCAACAAGAAATATAATCTAATTTTTTGTATCATGAAAATCATTTAAAAACATAATTCATATCATTTTTTTGTTCTGTAGTTTGTCTATTTGAGCCTAAATACGGTGGATTTCCCAATATATATATTTCATCTCATTCATTCTTTGGACAAACTTCTTCCCAATCCAACCTTGTAGAATTTCAACAAACAATATTACCTCAAAGTTTCAATGGTAATGTTGCTATAAATCTTCAAACTTCTTTTTCAAACAATACATTCATTTGATGTTCTGCTAAATAAAGAGAAAGTTTGGCAGTTTCATGAGCAAAATCATTTAATTCTATTCAATAAAATTGTGATAGCTTTATATTTGGTAAAGATATAACTTTTAAAGATTTTAATATTTCTATTTCAAGCTTTCTTATTTCTTTGTATGTAATAATCAAAAAATTACCTGATCAACAAGCTGGATCAAAAAATTTAATCTTTCATAATCTTTCAAGTAATTGATTTAATTTTTTAGAATTTCATATATTATCTTCAAACTCCTTTCTAAGTTCATCCAAAAATAAAGGTTTTATAACTTTCATTATATTTGGTACAGAAGTGTAGTGAGATCACATATTTCATCTTTCTTCTGTATTCATAACAGCTTGCATCATAGAACCGAAAATATCAGGATTGATATTTGACCAATCAAGAGATCAAAGCTCAATTAATAAATTTCTAGATTTAGTTGTAAATTTAGGAATAGGATACTCATCTTTAAATAATTTACCATTAACATAGGGAAAAGCTTTTAAATATTCTGGAGTTGAAATATCTCTATCTTTGGTATTAAATATTTTAAATAATTTTTCAAAATATATATGGGTATCTTCTCAATTAACGGAAGTATGTGAAGATATAGAGTTTATAAACTGATTAATTTTAAATATTTTTGTATCTTCAGCAAAATAACAAAATAATAGTCTTGAAAGAAATATATTTAAAGCATGTCTTTCTTCATTTGTATCATGTTTATTTTCTTTTCAAATTTCATCAAAAAGTTTAGCCAAATTATTTGCGGCTTTTACATCTGCTTCATTTTCATCTTGATGTTGAGTTTTTTCAATTCATATTAATGGCAAAAAGAAATCATAGTTTTGAGGTAATTCGTTAAATATAATATCTAAAGAATCACCAATTTTAGTATCAAAAGCTAATAATTTTTCAAAATCTGTTACTATAATAAATCTAGGTTTATCTTTAGATGAAGAAAAAGTATTTTTTGATTCATCAATAGTCTTATATAATTCATTTTTAACTACTTTAAAAAATACTTTTTTTCTAAGTGTAATTTCTCATTTTGTATTTAGTTTATTTAAGTCTCAATCTCTTAATCTTTTAATAGTAGATTTTGGAAACTGAAAAGCTAAAAGGAAATCAAAAATAAATTCTTCTTTTGAAAGGTTATTAATTATATATTCTAATTTAGGTTGTATATTATGCATTCTATTTATTAATTTTTCATTAAACTATTATTAATCATTAAAAATATACTTTTTTTTATTAATTTGTCTAATTAATAATAAGGCTTTTTTCCTATTTATTGATAGTTTCAAATTTTTTTATGAATATTATGTTAAAATCTCAATATTTTCGCTTTATTTAAGAGAAAACTCATTTAATATGTATTTTATATAAATTAATTAATAATCGCAAATAACAGTGAAAAAATGAGTTTTAATGCTATATTAATGGCCTTATATTCTTATTGTTTAGATTAATCCTATTTTATTGCTATTTTTTTATAATTTAGTTTCATAACAATAAAAAAACTTAAAATAATATTATTTTAAGTTTTTATTAATTCATTTTATTGATTTATTAATATTCTGAAGGAAACATCAAGCAAATATCACTTCAATTGTCAATTAACCAGCACATATTGCTATTACAATAATTGTATATCAAAGTGTCCAGATTTATTATAGAATTTTTAAAATTTAAAATAAATTTGCTTTTTTGCTTATAATTAGTTATAATTCTTCTAGTCAGTTGTTAAATTAGCTAGTCCACCTCTAGGCTTATGTGGATATCCGTTTGGAAACTGACTTCAAAAGCACTTCTCTATTAGAGGAGTTTTTTTGTGTTTATATAGGATTTCAAATATTTATATTTGGTATGATTATAAGTCATTTTCACATTATTTTATTATTAACATTATGAATATTTCAAGCTATTTTTTCAAAATATTCATACATTTTTATATCTCATTTTTCCCAATCTCTTGAATACATAATAAATTGTCTATATATATTATATGCACATAAATCTGCTAGTTGTAAAAAATTATCATTACAAGATTTTTGAAATTCTATATTTTTTATTTTTTTATACTCATCTATAAATACTTTTTCCATTAAATGATTTTCTTTTACTAAAAGTATTTTATGATGATTATTTCATTTTTTTATTTTTAAACTTTTTTCCATTTGGTCAAAGACTATTTCACAATTATTTCAAATATACTCAACCTTTTCAAAAATTACTTGTGTAGTTTTTAATAACGGTATTGCTTCATTTCTATCTCTATTTTTATAAAATCTTTTATCAAAAATAACTCAAAGTATTTTTATTTTATCTTTATTTAATCAAATAAAATCAATTATTTCTTTTCAAAAATTGTTTAGATCTTCATCGCTTATTCAAAAAGGATCTATATAATTCTTTTTTCTTTGTTTAGAATCTCTTAACCATGTAGATTTTATTTCAAATTTGTGAGTTTTAAAATATTTTATTTTTATTTCTTTTATTTTTAAATCTAACTCTTTTATGTAAGAGGTTTTAATATAAACTCCAGCTAGACAAAAGTAATTTTTTCTCCAATAATCTATATCATCTGGTGGATTATCAATATATAGTGAATTATATTCATTTAAATATTCTTTTTGCCCAGAATCATCTAAAAATAATTTGTACATTTATGTTTTTAAATTAATTAATTAAATATTTTTAATTTCTTCTTTAATTTCTACTCAACGGGTTTTTAAACCCTATCTTTAGATAGATAGTACCAAAGGGGTAACAAGAAATAGTGGGTTTTAAACAAAAAAAATCCATCGGATATAAATACCATGGCTTCAGCCTGATTTTAAAGCATAATGTAGTAAAAATCAATAATAAAAATAAAATAGTGTTAAAAAGTAAAAAATAACACTAAATGAAAATGAGATACCAGTAAAGTAGTCATGCAACATATGATGTAAGATCCGATGTAGTTTGGATAACAAAATATAGAAATCCAGTATTAACAGATAAGATGAAAGAAAGATTAGACTTTTTAATAAGAAAAATAGGTGAAAAAATATGAGTAAAATAATAAAAATTTGATTTTAAGAAGATCATGTGTATATGTATTGGAATGCCATTAACAAAGACAATATTAACAGTAATGTGGATATAAAGTGAGCAAGTTCACATGCGATAAAATGAAAACTTCATAAAGAGATAAAAAAGTGGTATTGAAAATTATAAAATCTATGGTCAGTATGATATTTTGTAGCAAGTGTATGAGAAATAAATTGAGATATAGTTTCTAAATATGTAGAAAGTCAGTGAGAAAAAGAAAATAAAACCGAAGAGATAGAACTATAAAAAAATATTAACAAAAAGCCTCACACTTTCAGGTCAGGGGTGTATAACTAATTAAAACTTATTTACTAATTTTTCATTTAATTATTATTAATCTTTAAAAATTTACTTTTTTATTCATTCCAACTCATTATCTTACTAAATATCACAAAATGTATTATATCTGCTATCATGGTAAAGATTATTTAAATTTTGTAAATTGAATTTATTCTTATAGTATTAATGAGAAAAAAGAAATTTAAGTAAAATACGACAATATCTTATAGATCAATAAATATTGTAAGTACTTACCTTCATTTATTAGACAATATGATTGAATATTGGAATGAGTAAACTTACAAGGGAAGTAAAAACTATAGCTTTTAATAATATTTTATAACTTATATTATAATTATGTTTAACGAACAATCATATAGAGCATCTATTTGAGCAATTATAATCGATAACTCATTTAATTTTTTGTTTGTAAAATTAGCTTCAGAAAAATGAGATAGATATGATTTTGTAAAGTGATGAATGAATAAATGAGAAAATGAACTTGAAACTTTAAATAGAGAAATTTGAGAAGAGTTAGGTACTAATATACAATATAATGTATTAAAAAAGTCAACTTGGTATTTTGTTTATGATTGGTCATTAGAATTACAAAAAAATAAATGATTTAGATGACAAATTAGGCAAAATTATTGGGTATTATACAAGGAGAGGGAACTAAATTTGGGTCTTAGAGAGTTATCAGAATATAAATGGGTTTCAGGTAATAATGTTAGTTCTGAATTAATAAGATGAGGATATCCAGAGATTGAAATTTTAAGATTTATGGATGATTATAAAAATATAAAAGAATCTATTATAAATAAATTAAAACAGTAAGATAAATTGAGTAAATGAACAAGATAGGAAAATAAAAATATTATCTTTTTTAATAAGAAAAGAAAAAGAATATAATTTATAAAATTTAATTATTAATTACTCTAAGATTGAAAATTATATTACATTTTTATAATTCAGATATAGATATAAACCCCTCAAGCTCAATCCTCTCAATAACTAAAATATTTCTTTCAACTATTCCAATCATATTCTTAATAAACCATTTTAAGCCAAAAATATCATAATTTTCTACATCTAAAATGGTGTGACAATTTGAATCTTTGGGCTGCTATAAACTTTTAACAAAAAAAACATTAAATTTACTTAATTTAATGTTTTTTTATTTCGAATCTCTGAGAGGTTTTATTTTTGTCTTAAAAATTAAAATATGATAAAATATTTTTGTATATAATAATATTTTAATATGACTGAAGTTTTTTCTTGAAATTACGAAATTAATCATTGTAATGAATTAAAATATGAAAAAATTTTTCATTCTTTTAATGACTTAGAAAAACAGAATAATAAGTACTATGAAAAATGTAAAAATATAGAATGAGCTGAGTCTTTAGCAATTAAACAAACAAACGAAAATAATAAATTAAAAGAACAATTAGAAAAACCTGTATATAATGAAACAAGAGAAAATCTTGATAAAGAAGCATTGATAAATGAAGCTAAAACTATGCTTTATGAAAAGTTATGAATAGATAATAATCAAAATAATAATAGTTTTTTAGTAAATTTTGAAAAATGAATAGTAGATACTTTGATATTAGATAATTATGATTTAGCTATTCAGATTTGGGAAACAAACTGAAAAATAATTTTGGACTCATTAAAACAACTTGCTAGTTTTGAATGACTTAAAAAAATGGCAGAATCAATATGAGAAAATATATGGAACTTACTTTCTTGAAATGCATATGAAAGATGAAAATCAGTAGCAGAATTATGACTTATAACTACATGAGTTTGAGCATGAGTTTATGTTTGAAAAAAGTGATTTAAGTTATGAATGAAAGAAATATCAAAACTTAGAAAACCAGCAGAAAGAGTTGTAGAATGAAAAGAAGTTAAAGGTATAATTTCAGAAACAAGATGAAAAATTGATGAATTAGTTACAAAAAAACAATTAGATTTTGAAAAATCATTAATTGAAGATATTGCAAAATTATGAAATAAAGATAGAATAGATGCTTGAAAATTTTATTTAAATAGAGATATTTCACCAGAACAACAACACGCTATTATAAAAGCTCATACTGTATGAAAAGATAGAGAATGATCTTGAATACATAATTATAATCAAGCTGAAATAACTGAAAAAGTTAAAATATTAAAAGATGCTTGATTTAGTAAAGAGGAAAGAAAAATATTATTAGAGAAATGAATTTGTGGAAAGGAGGTTTGACTTAATGAAGAATTAATTAATAAAGAATTACAGAAGATAGAAAAAATAAAAGAATATAGAAATAATTTTGATAAATTACCCGAAAATATAAGGAATTTAGATCTTGAATTAAGTAATTATTCACCTCAGCAATTAGAAGGTATAAAAATTAGATTGTGATTAGAACCAAAAGCTACTATTGATGATATAGATTTAGAATATAGATTAAAATTAAAAGATACACTTGAAAAATATAGAGAATTATCTGATATTAATTTAGCAAGGTTTGAATGAGAAATATTAGAATATTTAAGGAAAACTTGAAATTCTAATCCCATTCAAACTTTAGAAGAAGAAATCTTAAAATTGGAAATAATGAAAGATAGATGAGAATTGTTAGTTGTAAGTGCTATGTCTGATAAGGTTGTAGAATCTGGTATAAAATTTAATCATTTTGCTAATTTAGATAGAATATGATATAATGATTTTAAGAATCCATTATGAACTAAAGAATGAAATTTGCAGTATAGAATTGATAAGAATTATAATGAACTAAGGGGTATTACTGATAATTTAATGTGAGTAGAATGATTAGATCCAACATACTTATCATTAGTTATTTCAAAAAATGATATACATAATTTAAGTCAATATTGAGATAATTTTATGGTATTTAATGTTGATGAATTACATTGAAGAGCAACTATAACAATGAATGATAGTATGTTAGCTTGAAGATTTAATTGAAATTCATTGGATACACAGTTAATCCATTATTCAACTGAAACTTTAATAAAATCAAAAGCTATATATAATATAGATGAAAAATTAGGTTTTCCTTTATTTAATAGAATGAGAAGAGAGGCTTTTAATGAAAATCAAAGGATGAAGTTTTTTTATCAAGATATGAAGCCATTTATAGAGGTTCAAGTTTTTTGAAAAACTAGTGATAGAGTAAAACAATCATTATCAGTTGATGATATAATGAAAAAATTTAATAATTAATTATTTTAAATTATGGAAACTAAAGAATTAAAAGAAATTAATGTAGTAAAAAATTTGAATACTACTTTTGAAGAATCACTAAAATCTTGAATGATTATAATTTATTTATTTTCACCATGAGAGAAAAGATATTGAGGAATAACAGCTGATTGACAATATAAATTTACATTATACAAGAAATGAAATAATAAGGAAAATATAGTTTTCTGGGAAGATAAAATATTTTCTGAATTTTTATGAGATAATGAAAATACTGAAAAGACTTGGGAAAGTATAAAAGAACAAGTGTTTGAATCATTTGAATACTCTTCTTTACATAATCAACTATGATGACATTGAATTCCAAATAAGGTGTTTTCTTTAGAAAATATAAATGAAATAGATGATTATTTAACTGAACTAGAAAAAAATAAAACTAAATTAGATATTAAAACAGTTTTAAATTAATTATGAACAAACAAGAATTTAATGTTGCTTCAAATAGTATAAATGATATAGAAGCATGATTATCAAATCTTTCGTATAATCCTTTTGTACTTAATTGAATATCTTATGCTTCAATTGAGGCTTTTTGGCAGTCATTAAAGTTTGAAGAATGAACTGAAGATTGGAATCAATGTATTAAATTATCATGATCTGAATCAAAAAAATTTTGAAATAAAGCAAAACAAAAAGATACTTTTATTTATAATTGAATAGAGTATATAGTTTGAAGTAAAAGTCACCAAGATTTAATGAAAGACGCATTAAGGGAGCAATTGAAACAAAATCCAAATAAATTAAAATTATTATTATCTACTTGAAATATTAATTTAATACATAAGCCAAAAAAAGAAGATTGAAGTTATTACCCAGATAGTACAACTATACCATGAGAAATTTTCTCATTATTTTTAATGGAATTAAGGAAAGAGTTTAGTAAAATTAATACTTTTTCAAAAAGTGAATTACAAGAAAGAGTTGAATTTTTAGCAAAATCTCATATTAGTACTGAAACAATTGAATGAGTAAACTTTTCATTTGAAGAACTAGCAAAAAAAATGTGAGATTTATTTTATGAACCTTTAGCATCTATGTTAAATTCTATTTCTTTTGAATTGGAAAAACAAATTGATAGTAATGAAGAAGTAGTAAGACTAATAAAGGAAGCATGTAATCATATTTTAAAAGCATGGGATCATTGTAAGCCATATATAACGGATATTAATGAATTAGAAAAGAAATCTAAGCATACTTTTGAAATTAATGATACTATTTTAACAAATGAGCAAATATCTAGAGCTATAGCTTATTTAGAAAATGATAAATTAAAAGAATTTTTATGAAAACTATCAGAAAAATTATATAGAGACTCAGAAGCAGATAAATGAAGATGAAGAGTAAAATTATCAAACGAATTATTAGAAGCATCAAATAAGTTAAAAGAAGCTTCAAATGTGACATTAATTTAAGCATTAAAATATATTTTAAGTATACAACAGACCTAATTCAATCCTTCAAAATTTATTTTCTCAATAACTAAAATATTTCTCTCAACTACTCATATCATATTCTTAATAAACCATTTCAAGCCAGAAATATCATAATTTTCTATATCTAAAATGGTATGACAATTTGAAAGTTTGGGCTACCATAAAAAAATAAATAAAAAATTATGAATTCTATCAATACCATCCATGTTTTATTTAAAACAATTAGTGATTTATATATTTTTTATCTACATGGATCTATATCACTCACTTCAATACTATGAATACAAGATTTAGAATATTTAAATTTAATTTATTTGATAACATTACTTTAACTTCATATATTCATGGTTTTGAAAATGTAAAAGTTCAATAATCATAATCTATAATTTTTACTGGTTTTCAATTTATGCTTAATTCATTTATTTCAGTATAATAATTTCTCCTTACTCCTAAAAATATTTTTTTTCAAGTAACTAAATCTCAAGTTATATTAATATCACAAATATCAGGAATTTTTGCCTCACAAGTTTTTGTGCACATAGCTCATGTTAAAGAATCATTAGGATCACAAATTTCATTATTATTTAAAATTCAATCTCCACAAAACGCATTACTTCTTACCTTAATATCAGCTTTACACATATTTTCAATACTATAGTTTAAAGGATTGGCATAAATAAAATTTACTGTATTTATTCATTGAGAATAAATTTGGTATGTTTTATCAACATGTTGTCCATTTAATAATATTTTACTTAAAATTCAATTATTTTCATTTATATTAAAAATATCTTGTATTTTTGTTCAATTTTCTATACAGGAATTTTTTGATGAAATATTGCAAGATGGTTTTTCATAAACACATTTATTACATCAGCTTGATCATAACATATTTCCCACATCACATTGTTCTCATTTATCTACTACTCAATCTCAACAATATGGTGTTTTATTAACAGTTATATTTATGTTATCACATTTAATAATTTGGTTATTATATGGATTACTAGCTGTTGCTGAAATCTCATAATTTCAGACCGTAGGTTTACTTATGCTAAAGTTATTTTTCTCTACATTATTTATTGTTTCTTTTCAATTAACATAAATTGTTTTTATCATTAACTCTGGATAATTTTTATTTATATTTAACATTATATTTTCATTATCGTAGAGAACATTTTTATCAGAATTTAATGAGCATTTAAATTCTTTTTTTGTTGATTTTAATGCACTACAATCTTTATCTTTGCAAACTAAATTTCAACATGGATATTGAAGAAAAGCATCTGTAAATCATGTAAATTTATTTTTAATAGGGAAGAGTATAGTAATTTTATTTTTTTCACTATTATATCCAGTAATAAAACTAGACATCATTTCTGTTCACTTAGTCCATTCTATTACTCAGTTTTTTCTATATGAATAATAGAAATTTCATGTAATATTTCTGATGTCATTTATATTGTTAAATATTACAGGATTATCCCATTTAACATAAAAATAAGAATCATTGTTTTTTCCATTTATATATTCTTTAAGAAAATTATGATTACTGTAAAAATTATATTCAAAATCATAATTTTTATCCATTAGTTTTTTAACCTTTTCATGTTCAGTATAACTAATTGAAGCATTATAGTACCAACCATTAGTAGTTTGTACATTTCAAATATCATGTCATTTATCTAATACAAAATAATCTCGTATATCTCATGTAGCATAACTAGTATTTATTAGAATAAACAAAAATATTAAAACAAAAGTTATTATTTTTTTCATAATTGTTAATTTAAAGGTTAATATGTTTTAATACTAAGAAACATTTTGACAAAAAAATAGAAAAGGAAAAACTCTTTTCTATTTTATGCTAAATTTATTTAAAGCTGTATTTTCCTTTTCCTTGATTTTAATTCATTCTATATTTTTAATACTATCTGTATTTTTATTAATATTATATTTTACATTCTTATTAATTTCAAGAAATAATAAATCTCAATTTATAACTTTTTTATATGATAATAATTTCTCAAAAAATTTATTTTTATCATTATCAATGATTTTCTGCACTCAGACAATAACATTATTTACACTAAAACTATTTCAGGTATTTCAAAAATAATCATCATTAAAATCAATTATTCAATTAAACATAGATGTAGAATTAACTTTTTGGAGTAATATATTTTTTACTTCTGAATTTTGCAACATGGATTCAGAAAGTTTATTTGATAATATAAAGAATTCTTTTTTATTTTCTTTTAATATTTTAATATTATTTAAATAACTACTCACTTCATTGTTCTTTACTATTAGTTCTCAAATTTCAATTTTTTCTTTAAAAGTATCTAGATTATTTAATTGTTTATCCATTAGTGTTCTAAATCTACCAATTCTTTGTGTTAAAGCTCAAGCATTTTCATCTCAAATAGTAGTATATCATTTCAATGAATTAAAAATAGATAATCACTTTTCTACTGACTTAGAAGTAGCTACAAGAGTTTTTCAAAAATTATCTAATTTATCAAAATCATTTATAATTTTTAATTTATCTTTTGATGTTTTTACATCTCTACCAGTAATCATAAATACATTATTTGTATTTTTTTTAATTTCTTTATGTAAGTTATATACTGTGTTAACATAATTTGTTGTTATAAATGTATTTACATTATTCTTAGAATTTTCACATGCTAAATGATTTAAAGTTCAAGACAATGTATTTCAATTAGATATAATATATTGTTTTATTCTCAATATATCTTTATCATTCAATTTTATTTCAATTCATCTTTCTTTTCATTCTAAAGATATATTTTTTATAACTTTTTCAATAAATATTGCTCATAGGGGAGTATTAAAATCTTCTAATAGTTGTATTATATAACTTCTTTCAGACATAACTCATCAACCAGTATTTTTTTCTAAATTCTCATAAATTTTTAGTATTTGATTATATCATACACCTTTATTTTTAATGTATCCTTCTAATTCTCATAATATAACATCAGGAGCTTCTAAATATGTATTTTTTATAGTGTGAATATTTTCATCATTAATTAATGAACTATTTATTTTTTCTAATAACTCGTCTTTAGATACTTTTAAATTAATATTTTTATTTAAAAAATTTCCTAAAACAGTATAAATATTTCATAAATATTTCTCTTTCTCTTTTTCTTCTTTATTAATTACTTTAATATTTACTCATTTTTCTTTTAAATTATTGATTTCCTTTACTTTATTTTTATAATTTGAGTATGAAATTATATCAATATTCATTAATAAATTATCTATAAATTTATTAGAAAAAATAAAATCATCTCAATCATCAGTATTGAATCAATCCATTAATTTTTCTTTATCTACTTCAAAATAATTATAACTTTTATTTTCCTCAACTTCTTTATATCATTTTTTTATTTTTCTTTGAACTGAATATGAACTTTTATTCATTTCTATACCAATTATATCTCAGACTTCCAAAATTAAATTATTAAATATATGTTTTCATTCAAGCTCAAATATATTTTCTATACTAAATAATCTATTTTTTCTAACTGTTCATATAGCATTTGAGATTTTTTTAAATTTTTGAATTTTTCAAATTTCTTTTAAAAAGTTTTCAATTATTAATGATTCAATTAATGATGGTGTTAAAGAATAATAAGTTTTAAATAATTTTGAAGTATTTCATTTTAATCAAATTGAATTTAAATTTCTATCAAAATTAATAATTGTTAGATTTTTAAATAAATTTATTAATTCAAATGCTAGTGTTTCAGTTTTAGAATTAAAACATAGGGGATTATCAAAAATATAATCTGGATTTTTGTATTCCTCATAAGATATTTCTTTGATACTAATACCAAACTCTTCATAATATTTTTTCACGGTAATATATGCTTTTTTACTAGAATCATTTTTATCATCAATTTCTATCGTATTATTTAAATCTATTCTACTTAATGAACTTTCATATCATGTTCTAATAAACTCTAATAAATAAATTATATTAGGAATATAATAGTATATTTCTTTATTATCTTCTACAAACTTAATTTCTTTTTGTCAAAGTTTTAAATTATCTGTTTTGGTCATAAGATTATAAAGTTCCAATCTACCTTCTTTACTTATATTAATATTTTTTATATATTTTAAAATATCTCTTTTATTAAATAGCTCAAGCAAGTATAAGAAATCTCAATTATCATTATTTACAGGGGTAGCTGTTAAATAATTTTGAAGTCTTAATTTATTAGTTTTCTTTAATTCAGCTAATAATATTTTGTATCATGAATATGAATTTGATTCAGTATTTTTTAAGAAAGTAGCCTCATCAGAATAAAAATATATATTTCAAACATATTTAGATAAAAATTTAGATAGTATTCTTATATTCAATGTATCAAAATTATATAAAGAGGCATTTGATAAAATTAAGTTTGTTCATCCGTTTTTTATGAAATTAATTATTTTTTTTATTTCATCTAAATTAGATATTTTTCATTCAAGTATATCTGAAGGCATTTTTCAGTTTTCTATTAAACTTTTTGTAGTATTTGAAACTAAATTTGCTTCAGTAATATATAATTTAAAACTATTTAATTCATTTTTATATTTATTATCTAATAAAGATTCATAAAAGGGCATGGTAAAAGTTTTTCAAGTTCAAACTTCTGATTGGTTTAAAAGTTTAATTAATCATGTATTGTTATTCAAAGCTTCATTAAATTTATACAATGCTTTTGATTGGACAAAAGTAGGTAATAATTTACTTCTGTTTTCAGCTATTAATTCATCTTTATTACTTAATTTTAGTTCAATATTATCTATTTCTGTGGTTATTGATTTATTTGTTTGTTTTTTTAATTCAATATTACTTTTTATTAACTCAAATAAATCTTCTTCGGATAATTCATTAAATTCATTAATATCTACATAATCAGAAATTGTTTCAATTTCTAGAAGATCCTTTAATAAGGGGTCTTTTTTCCTTAATATAGATTTTTGATTAAGTAATTCAGCATATCTATTTGATAATTTAATTACTTCTTGATATGGTGAAACATCTTCTAAATAATTTTGAAATTTTATAAAATCAGGTTTAAATATTTGTTCTTTATTATTATTTAATAGTAGTTCTGATTCTAAATCTAGAAATATATTAGAATATAAATTAGAATAATTTGATTTTACTCATAAACTCATCACAATTGAATCTGCCATTTCTCTTCAATATAATTCAAAATCATTATTTTTAATAATTATATGATTTTTAATATTATCTTTACTAACATTATAAAATTTATCAATGTTTTTTTCAACATATAAATCAATATTACTTGTATCTATTCAATAATTTTTAACATAATCCAAAAGAATTATTTTTTCATATTCGTTTGTATTAATAGTTAAAAATTTAGCATAATTTAGAAATTTATTTATTTCATTTTTTTCTTCTTGGTTAGTATTTTCATTTTGTAATTTAAGCTCCTCAATTTTGTAGTAACTAATTATCTCATCAATATATTTAACTTTTTCTTTATAATTATTCTTGAAATTTTCTGATACATCTTCTTTATAAATATCTAGTAGCATATTATTAGATTCAAAATCTTTTTTTAATTCATTATCTAAACTATAAGTGAAGTATGTTTGTTTAATATTTTTTGTTTTTTTTCTAATTTCCTTTTTAATATCAATTTTATTTTTAAGTATTTTTTTTAATGGATTTTCATTACTAGATTTAAATAACTCAATTTCTTCATTATTATTTATATTGTTGTAAAATAAATTTTTAATTGGTTTGTAATTTAATTTACAAATTTCAAAATCATTTTCTTTATCAATTCATAAAATAATCCTAACATCTTTTACTAAATCAATAGGAATTTTTTTGTTTATATAATAGTAAGAATGATTGCATTTATCTGTATTTAAATTAATTATATTTGAATATATAGATTTAATTCATTCTAAATTATTTTTAAGAGCATTACAATTTAAATTATAAAGATCCTTTATTTTTTCGTTTCTTATTCATCTAATATCATTTTCTAATTTTGCTATATTGTTTTCTATATTTTTAATTCTTTCAGGATCAAGTGACTTGCTCAGTAATAATGCATTTTTAATATATTCTAATAATTTTTCGTTAGTTAAACTAGTTATATTATTGTCATCATAATGCTTTATCATAGTATCTATAAAAAACTTTAGTTTAATATCTTTTTTTGAATTATTGAATACATAATCAATTTCTGAATTTATATTATTAGATAATTCATCTATATGTGCTACTTCATCAAAGAATTTATCTATTTTTTGAATTTTTTTGAAGTTAGTATATGAAACAATTCAGCTAAAATCTTTTATTAGTTCAGATTTATGATTTTTAAAAGGATCTATTAAATCAAAATAATTGTTTCAATTATTAAATTCATTAATAAGTATTTTTCATAAATTATTTAATAAATTTATACTATTTTTATAATTTCAATTCAGAATTTCATCAAACACATTTATTTTCTTCTCATAAGAGTATTTCTTTATAAGTGAAATTATTGCAGAAACACTTTTTTCTGATTGATTAAAAAGTGAATTATCTTTTAATTTAAGTTTATATCATTTAATAAATTTTTTAATAGTATAATTGAATTTTTCATGGTTTGTTATATTGGCTTCAAAAGAATATGGATTTTGTCTAAGATAATATATAAAGTTCTCAATATTCTCTTTATTTCATGATTTTTCAATTTCTAATATATTATTAACTATTTTTCATATTCATTGATTATCGCTTTTTAATAAAAAATCTTTTCATTTTATTAAGTATTTTGATAATCTTAAAGGATCTTTAATATTTAAATTTCAAATATTTTCTATCACTTTGATTGATTCTTCTTTATTATAATCAGAAAATTGTTTAAATACCTGATTAAAAGAACTAATTTTTTGGTTGATATAAGATTCTGTAACAGAAAAAGATAATAAATATTTACTAATTAATTCTGAATATGTATTTAAAGGTAATGTATGCAATGAGTAAGGGTAGGGGAAATTTAAAATATTACTACAATCTTTATCATAGAACATATATTTACTTCATATTTTTTTAATTTTTGAATCTTTTCTAATATTAAATGAATATCAATTATATTCTAATCAAAATTCTTTTTTTAATGTTAATTTCATTGAGTTATCATTGATATATCATTTTAATGATTCTTTTGCCAGAGGAATTAATCTTTCATCAATTTTTCTAAATTGGTCTAATAAATCATCAATTTTTTGTTTAGTAATAGATGTTGGTTTTAAATACTTGATTTTATTAACAGATTTACTTTCTGAATTTTTATATTCAATAAAATTTCAAATATTATCAATATTTTTAATTTTTTCTCTGAAATCATCTTCATTTAAATATTCATCATCGTTATCTAAAGAGGTTAATAAGTTTTTTTCTTTAAAATATTTATTTATTTCATCAATTTTTATTTTTCTTGAAACATTTAAATAGTTTTTATAATTTGAAAATATATTAATATTATCAATATTTTCTACTACAAATTTATTAAATTCTGCAATATCATTATAATTCATTAATATAGTAGGTGCTGTATTTCAAAAATATTCTTGATATTTTTTGTTTAAACGAGTATAAATAGTTACAAAAAATTCTGCATTATCTTCATCTTTTCTAAATTCTCATTTATCATAAACATAGACATCATCTCATGAAATAGATATATTAGCTAATAATACTCATTCTTTTTTAAATGGCTTTCAAGAAACTCAAATTCTATATAAAGGTACTAAGTAATTATCTGAATCTAATCTAACTTTTTGTTCAGTTTTACTTAATCAACGAGCTGATGAAATTAACATTCATATTCATCATAATTTTAATTTATTTATTAATCATTTATAAGTAAATTCAACCATATTTACTTTTCAATTACTTATATTTTTGATTTTATTTTCTTTTAAAATATTTTCTGTTTCTTTATTTCAAATTTCAGTATTAATATATGGAGGATTTGTTAATAAAAAATCTACCTCTATATTATAGTTTAAATATGCTAAGCTTGATTGATTTGTTGTAATTAATTTACTATTACTTAATATTCTGTTTATATCATGAATATTATTACTTTTAAGTATACTATCATAGTCAAATCCTTGAGTATAATTTATAACCTTTAGACTTAATGGATTTATATCATTTCAAATTTTTTTAATATTATCTCATTGTAAATAATTTAATAAATTTCCTTTTCAACATGAAGTATCTAAGACACTGACTTGATAAAGGAAACTAGTATTATTTGTAAATGGTAATAAAAAATTTCAAAATTTATTAGGTGTATAATAACTTCATTTTCATGATTCATTAGTTATTTTAAATCATTCTAAATCATTCTCAGTAATTTTATTTTTTTCTAATCAATCAAATATGTTATTTAATAGGAGTGATAATTTATAAATACTTTCACTGTATAAATCAAATTTTTTTAATATTTCAATATTACCTGTTATTATTTTAGTTTTTTCTGTATCTTTATCTTCAGTAAATTTTTCTAGTATATAATTTAATAAATTTCAAGTATTTGTATAGAGAAGTTCTTTATAAAAAAATTCTTCATTTTCACTAATATTACTATTTAATGAAGTATATTTTAGAATAGCTGTTATTATTTTTCTATTCATCAATAATCATCACCCTCAACTATATTTTTTTAATAATTCATTTGATAATTCTTTATAAACCAAAACTTTTTCTTTAAAATCTTGAATATTTTCACTATTTAGATTGTATGAGCTAATATTTTTATAAAGATTTTCAATTTCATTAATAACTTGAATTGATTCTGCAAATGCCTTAGATCTTTCATTTTGAGTATTATAATCTGATATTTCTTCTAGATTTTCTAACTTTAAAGTATTAAATTTTAAATCATTATCAGAGTTTTTATTACTTATCAAGCTTTTATAATTATTAATCGTAGTTTCGTTTTCTAATTCTAGTATATCATTATTTATAATTTCTGATAAACTATCTCAAATATTGTATACTAATTCATTTTCTTTTATAGATCATATTGTTTTAATATTTCATTTTAATAAATCTCAAATTTCTATTTTAAAAATATATTGATTATAATCAACAATAATATGTTTTTGTTTATCATTAAGCAATTTAAATATATCTTTAGTTGAAAAATCTTTCATTGAATCAACTTTATCTAAAAAAGAAACTTCTTGAGTATTTATTTCATAATACTTTTTTTCAATTTCCTTTTTTATCAAATCAAATAAATTACCATTTTCTTGTTCAACTAAAGTGTTTATATCAATACTATCAAGTTTTTCTTTTATCTCTGTTACTTTATTAATAATTTTTTTCTCTTTTATAAATAATTCATCATTTAATAAATCTGATAATAGTGTATTTATACAACTTTTTCTATTTGTAAAAATTTTATTTAATTTAATTAAAATCATTTCTTTATTTTCAACAAATTTTTCATTGATTTTTTCAAATAATTCTTTTATATCTGATTTTGTATCTATATGATTATTAAATTCATTTATATTTATTCCATTTAGAATTTCATAATTTTTGTCGTTTTTCTTAGTAAATATTTCTAAATTTAATTTTGAGGTATATAAATTTATTTTATATTTAACCTTATAATTCTCAATTATTTCTTCAAATAAATATATACCATTATCAATTATCAAATCATCAATGTTCATATATTCATTTTTTTCAATAATTTGTTTAATTTTAGATGTTAATTCCACAGATTTTTTTGACCTTGAATTTCTATAATCACTATTAAATTGATTATTTATACTATCTTTACTATTCAAAAATCAAGATTTATATAACTCATTAATTCAATAATTTGTGCCAAGAACTCAAATTGTAGATTTAATTCATAAACAAAATGGCAATTCTGTTCATTCTACTTTTTGTATCTTTTTTACTGTGTTTTTTTCTTTATTAATTTCATAGACCCAAAAAGGAGTGGTATTTATAACATTTTTATCAATATAATCTCAGACTTCATTTTCATTAGTTGTTATAAATTCATTTGTTTTAGTGTTATATAATTTATATGATGCATATCAATTGTAAAAAATTGAAATAAAATTATCTAAGTTATAATTAAATATTATGTATCATTTAGATTCAATACCTATAGCTTTTTGCATATTTATAATTTAAAAAATATTATAAATACACAACTAAGAAACAAAGTTCTAATATGTTTTAATTAACTAATGAAAAAGAGCAAATTAAATTTTGGAAACAAAAAAAATATGTGTTTTTCTACAATATATTTTTTGGGGCTTATTTTTAGTAATAATTTATTTTTTTCTAGTATTGATATATTTATGAAAAACCTAAAGTTTTAAATACTTAAAAATAACAGATTTTTATAAATTATTTGATTAATTTCAACATGAATCTATCTGAATTGCTAACTATTCATTTTTCATCTTTATAATTTTTTATAAAACTATCAACAATTAACTTTTCTTTTGAATAATTAAAATCTGGAATTACAGGGGTTAATTTCAAAAAATCTATTAAATGATCTTTTCAGTTGAAATAATAATTTAGATTTGATTTTTCAAATTTAACATCATTAAATCCTATTTGTTCTCATTGTTTTATTATTCTATTTAAATATGTATCAGTAGGTATTCAGTAACTTTGTCATCTTCAAAAAGTATCTTTTATATTTTGTTTGTCACGTTCTCAAACTTGCTGAGTTATAAATACTCCTCCTTTTTTTAACAATTTATGTACTTTTGCTAAGTTAAATGGAGAATGTCTACATGTTATTAAATCAAAAAAATTATCTGGAAATTTTAAATTATCAAAATCTTCGCTTAAAAAATTAATATTAAAAACTTTACTATTATTTTTGTTTTCTTCAGCTAATTGTATCATTTTTGGCTCAATATCTATTCAAACTCAATATAAAAAGTAAGGTGATAAATTCATAAATTTCAATCATTCGGCACATCATATATCTAGTACTACTTTATTGGTCAAATTAAAATTTTGTAATACATATTCATATAAATCTCACCATGAACATTCATTATCAGTATTATTACTTGATTTGAAAACCCATCATTTATTTAATGCTGCTTTTTTATATATTTTTTTATAATCAATAACTTCTGCTTTCATAATTTAGTAATTTAATAAATAAAGTAAGTTTCTAAATGGTTGATGTAAATTTTAACTTGAAATTATAAAAGTGATTAAAAAATTGCTTAAATAAGTATTTAATTATTTTAAAAATAAAATTTTATCTATAATTTTCTGTTTTAATGCATTTTTAAAACATTTCAAGTTTTACTATATAAATATTTCTTTCATAACATTTATTACTTTCAAAAATTTTATTTAAAATTATTATAAACCTAAAGCTTATCTACTATAGAATGTTATTTAAATTTAAATTTTATAGAAAATTAATCAATTAACTTTGTTCAAATATTGTAATTTTTGTAGATTAAAATATTAAAAAGAAATGACAGTATCAAAAATTAACTTTTACATAGGATTAAACTTTTATCCATTATATTAAAGCTTTCAAGAATTACAATATCTAAGATGCTTTATATATAATGTTTTTGTAATCAATATTTTTTATGCATTTTTGCAATATCTGTGTCTTTTCTACATACTTTATCTAAATAATCAACATAAATTTTATGAAAAGAATATTTTTGTCATGTAATTTATTATTAATTAAAATCATTTTATTTACTTTTCAATATTAGAATTATTTATATAATATATAAATAATTTTATGTTTAATTAATATCATAATCAAAATATATTATTCTTGTTAAATATTTTGAAAAATAATGATTAGAGATTAAAAAATATATATTTTTTAAAAATAATATTAATTTTGAAACAATTTAGTTTTGATATATAATTTATTTCTAAATTGAAAAATATAATTATTAATAATTAATTTAAATGATAATAAAATGAGTAGTATCAAAGATAAATGTATCTATTACTAGTTTTTGTGTTTTCAATGTAGAATTGGATCTAAATAAATATAATTTACCTTTCTGATCAACAATAAAGAATTGAAAATATATTAAATGTATTTATTATTGAGATGATAAAACCATAGAAGAATGAAGTACGGTTAGACTTGATTGATATTTTGAAGGAATTGATTCTAAATATCAAAATCAGTTTAATAAACAAACTTTACAATTTAGGATTCAAGAAATAGATATTACTTCTGGAATAGATACTCCTATTTGACTAAAGTTTTTTTTAAAAGCATATATTCCTCACATTTGAGAAACAACTGCAAAGTTACTTGTAGATGCAAAATGACTTGAATTAATTGAAATATTTGATAAAGATTTAAATGAGGTAATTGAAATATTAACTGAATTTAGATGACTATGAAGAAAAAAAATATCAAAAATGAAAAAATGATGGGATGAAAAGAAAGTTTTTAGAGAAATTCTTACATTTTTAAGTCTTACTTGTGAATTATCAATAAATCTATCTCATAAAACATATCATGAATTTTGAGAAAATACAGTTGATATTATAAAAGAAAATCCTTATAAATTAACAGAAATAAAGTGAGTATGATTCAAAAGAGCAGACGATTTAGCTATAAGACTATGAATTGATCCAAAGAGTTATGAAAGATATGCTTCACTTGTAGAGTTTTGTTTACTACAATCGATAGATAATGGTGATAGTATTGTATATATTGAAAATATTAAACAGGGAGTTATTGATTATCTTTTAAATGAAAATAACTTTGTTTCAAGTGATACAGATGAAATACTAGAAGTATGAATATGAAAAGCTATAGAAAACGAAAAAATAGTAAAATTAAATGAACAAATATATATATTAAAATCTTTTTATAACTTAGAAAAATATATTTCTGAATTTTTTACAAGTAGAAAAGAAATTAAAACAGAGTATAAATTTGATTTATTAAAAAGTGAAAGTATTAAAAATTTAACATCAGAACAAAAAAAGTGAGTAGAAAATTGCTTGAATAATAATATTTCTTTATTATTATGACCAGCATGATCATGAAAAACTTATACAACAAAAGTACTTACAGAAATTCTTAAATATTCGAAAGTTTTATTTACTATTGTCTGTCCAACAAATTCAGCAGTAAAAAGGGTTAAAGATATAAATTGAGAGGGGATAGAAGCATATACTATAGATAAACTTATATGACTAAGACCATGAATAGAACCTGAATATAATGAAAATAATAAACTAAAATATTGATATATACTTATAGATGAATCATCTATGGTAGATGAGCGAAAACTTTATTTTTTACTTAAAGCTATACCTAATAATTGTTCGTTAGTATTAATTTGAGATCCTAATCAACTTCCTCCTGTAGATGTATGAAGCCCCTTTTATGATCTTATTAAATCAGAGATTTTAATTGATAATACTATTCTGCTTACAAAAGTTAAAAGACAGTCTTGAGAATCAGAATATGAAGAATTTGAAAAAGGTATTAATAATATTGTATACAATTCGTCAAAAATACTTGATTCTAAAATGCCTATAAATAATGATAAAGACACTGTTTTTAGATATTTTGATAATTTATGAAGTTCTGAAAATATTCAAAATAAAGTATTTGAAATATTATTTAAAAATATGAAATATCTTCAGGGTCTTTGAGTAGATTTAATAAAAGATTGGCAAATACTGGTTCCAACATATAAGGGAACTACAGGAATAATTAACATAAATAATGAGATAAGTAAATATTTGTTATGACACTCTAGGGTATTTAATATTAGATGACGAGAATTTAGGCAATGAGATAAAATAGTTTATCAAGGAAGTCCGTATGAATGATTAGTTAAAGGTGATTTAGGAATAGTTGTTGACTATAACAATCTAGATAAAGAATTAATTATAGATTTTTTTTGAATTTGAATTAAAAATCTTGGTTTAGATAGAGTTATAGATATATCACTTTGATATGCAATGAGTATTCATAGATCACAGTGAAATGAATGGAAATTTTGTACAATGATACTTACTTTTTGAGCATTTCAGTTGCTAAATAAAGAACTTGTTTATACTTGATTCACTAGAGCAAAGAAAAGGGTTTTTGTTTTTTGAGAAAGCAAAGCACTTTCAATGGCTATAAAAAAATCTATATGACAGAAAAACACCTATTTATTTAACCATTTAAGAGGTATAAAAGATGAAGATATAAAAATATTAATAGATAGAGAAACAAATATTATTACTGATAATGAAAGGAAGTTTGCTCAAAAACAATTAAATATTATTTATAAACAAGAAGACAATAGATTATTAAAAATTAAAACAAATCAAAAGCATTGATTTAGATATATCTATTGAGATAGTAAATATATGCATTCAATATGATTAACAGAAATGGTATTTTTGAATGATGAAGAATTTAATAGAATAAAAGGGAATAGTAAGCTTATAATTCTAAATATTATAAAAAATAATTTATGAGAAAAGGTTACAAATGAGAATATAACTAAACTTATAACAAAAAGAAATAAAGAGTTAGTTGAAAATAATGATAATTATAATATTTGAATTATTGATGGTTTAGGGAAGAAATATTTTTATAATAAAACAAAGGTAAAATTTTAATCATTACTTAGTATGTTTAAATAAATTGTTTACTAAATAAAACAAATTTTTCATTTTAAAAATTATTGATATTATAATTAAATAATACAAGATATATAATATTCATAAAAAATTAAAATTTTACATAGTATTTAAATATTACATTAAATCTATTATACACTATATGTGATTTTAGTAAATAAATTTGATTTTTGTGTCAATTATAATAAACTAATTACAGATAATTACTTATTTTTCTTTTTTATGAATTTTTAAGTGATAATTTCAGTCTTTCTAAAAATTTTCAATTTTGAAAAGGGAACATTATAATTTATTATAAATATTATATAAACAATTTAATAAAATATCTATGATATTAAAAGAAAAAATCTCATCACCTGTTGTTAAATTTTTAAGAAGTGATAATTTTGAATTTATAATATCATTTTTTTATTATGTCTTTAGAAATACAGAAAAACAGGTTGATTCTATTAGACAATCTCTATTTGAAAAAGAGTTAAAAAATTTTATAAAAAATTATAATTTTTCTATTAAAGAAGAAAATGAAGAAAAAAATGAAGATAATGCATCAAAATATATTGAATTATGGATAAAATCAAAATTCCTTAGAAGAATAGAGGTTAATGATTTTTGAGATGATTATGATATAGAACTCACAGAAGATAGTCTACAAGTAATGAATTTTGTGGATAATTTATGAATAGATGAAGATTTATTGCATGCTTCTGTTAAATCAAATTTTGAAAGTGTATTAAGTAACTTAAAATTTATAGCTTTTTCATCTGAAAGTTATAAAAAACAAAATATTGAAGAAATTGAAAGACAAATAAAAGATTTAGAGAAAAAGAAGAAATTAATTAAAGCATGAGATTTATCAGTATTTGAAGAAGAGGTTTATGATAAATATAATTCTGCTAAAGAATTACTTAAAAAAATGCCTATAGATTTTAGGAGAGTAGAAAGTGTTTTTGAAAATATATATAGAAATTTGCAAAAAAAATCAAATGAAACAGACTTGAATAGATGACAAGTTTTGTGAGAAATACTTGATGATATAGATGAAAAAATAAATAATTCACCTCAATGAAAAAGTTTGGAAGGATTTGAGGAATTTTATAGAGAAAAATCAAAAGAATTTTTTGATTCTCTTGATAATGTTTTTAAAAAATATGATAAAATAAAAAAAATTGAAGATCAAAAGACTATAAAATCAATGATTAATGTAGATTTATTAAAAGCTAAGAAAAGAGCAACAAACAAAAAAACTATTCTAGTAACAAAACTGAAAGATATATTTAATGAAGAAAATTTACAAGATAGAAAAAGAGCTGTAACTATTATAAAAGAGATAAAAAAAATAGTTATAGATAATCAAGTAAAATTTGACTTTAAAAAAGATTTTTTTGAAATTGAAAATGGTATAGATATTGATTTATTTATTTGAAAAAATCTCTGGGAACCAAGAGTTTGAGTTAAGTTTTCTGAATATGAAGAAACTGAAAAACAAGAAATAGATTTAGATATAGAAAATATTTTGAGATATACAAATATTTCTGAAAAACAAGTCTTAGATAATATTAATGAATCATTTTGAAGTAAAAATGAAGTTTATATGGAAGAGGTTTTTGAAAAATTTCCAATAAAATATTCTATTGATGAGTTTATGGCTTATTTAAAAGTGGCTATTAACAATAAACATACAATAGAAAATAATATTTCTAAGATAAATATAAAATGACTTCATAACAATTTAGAATTAGAAAGCCCTAGAATAAAATTTGTGAAATAAATATACAACTTTATTTTTTATATATTATCTGAAATATATAATCATTATGTAGTTAAAAATCTACTTTAATTTTAATAAAAAATATATAAAAATCTAGGTTTTAATTTAAGATTTTTTTATTAAAATATTTTTATTGATAAGAAAGTATGGGAATATTATTTTCCTTTGAATTATTAAAATTTGTAAAAAATAATTGAACTAGAATTTTCTGGTTTTTTAAACAATTATAAAAATTTTGGGTAAAAATTAAAAATTGATTATATTTATACAATTTATGAAAAAATATTAATACTATTATAAATATAAAAATAGAAAAATTAATTTGCATATATACTTGATTTCTAAGATAGATTAGATCAAAAAAACTTATAAAGTAAACTTTATAGGTTTTTGTTTTTAATAAAATAGTAGGTAATTTTACACAAAAGCATTTGTAGAGTAATATTGTTTGCAATAATTAAAAGGGAAAATAATAAGTGACAGACATGTTATTTGATTATTTGCTAATAATTTATTAATATGATAATATTTTAAATATTATAATTAACATTCTAAAATGGACAATATAGAATTTTTTAAAATAGGTATTTTTTTATTATTATCTTTATTATTATTTTTTTTTATATATTTATATATAAAAATTTATAATAAACTATCTCATAAGCACAAAAAATATAGGAAAATTATTGCAATAATTTCTATTTTTATAATTTCAATTTTATCATTAAATAATTTGTTTGTTAAGGCTGAAGATAATATTGAAGAGTTTCAGAATATAAATATTACGAGATTTGAAGAATTATGAGATCGTATTGATATAGGTCTTACAAAAATTGAAAAGGGAATTTCTGATTTAGAAATGAAAGAAAATATAGGAGATAAGAAAGAAGAAATTAATATACTAGTAGATAAGGTTACTGAACTAATTGATAAAACTAATGATGAGTGAAAAATTAAGGATTTAAGTCTAGAAGCAATGAAAAGGATTGAGTTAAAACTTTATTCTTCAATTACTGATAGTGATTCAATCAAAGATGAAATTATAGAAAATAATCCAACTGAATTAAATGAATCGGTAGAAGCTATAATGGATTCAATAAAAGAAAGTAAAGGTTACAATATTTTTATGAAAACATCAAATTCAGTAGAAAATATTAAAACTGAATTATTTAAATATGATGAAAAATTACAAATATTATCAAGTAATAATATTGATTGAATAAATTATATAAAATTATTAATATCTAAAGATAGTATTTTAAGACAAGAATTATTTGAAGATATTGATACATGAATTTTTCCTGACAAAATAAAAAAATTTGAAGTTATTAAACCATCATATATAAACTCAGAAAGTATAATATTATGAGAAGATTTACCAAAACTTTGGAATATTTCAAAAATATGAGCAGATAAATATCAAGAAAAATTATTAAAAGGTAAGAAAATAAAAGTTTGAGTTATTGATACTTGAATTGATTATAATCATAAAGATTTAAAATGAAATTTTTGAACAAATAAATGATTTGATTTTGTAAATAATGATATAAATCCAATGGATGATCATTCCCATTGAACTCATGTTGCAGGTACAATTTGAGCTTCGGTAAATGGTAGTTGAATTTTTTGAGTAAATTCAAATATCGAATTAATATGATTAAAAGTATTGAATTCTCAATGAAGGGGGTCTGATTATGATATATATGAAGCAATTGTTTATGCAGCTAATAATGGTATTAAGGTTATAAATATGAGTATTTGATGACCATGAAATCCTAATAGTATTGTTTGTGTTGCAATAGATTATGCTCTTTCAAAGTGAACAATTTCTGTTGTTTCAGCTTGAAATGATGATATAGATGCTATTATTAAAGTTCCAGCTTGATGTAAAAATGCAATTACTGTATGAGCAGTTGATAGTACCTTAACAAAGGCACGGTTTTCAAATTATGGTTCAAAGGTTGATATTTCAGCTCCTTGAGTTTGAATTTATTCTACAACTCTTAATTGAAACTATATAATTAAAAACTGAACAAGTATGGCTACTCCTCATGTAACTGGTTTAGTGGCAGCAATATTAGCAAATCAAAATTTTTGAATAGATGAATTAAAAAAACTTTTAAAAGACAATAGTGATTATGTAAAAACAACTTATTGAAAACCAATATGAAATATGATAAATATGAGAAAAGTGATGACAAGTATATGAATTACAGAAGATTGAATTAATAATAATATTCCTTCTTGTGGTTCAAGTCAACATTTAGAAAATAATATTTGTATTTCAAATATAAAAACTTGTTATATTATAAATTGAATTTGAGAACAAACTTGGAACTGAGATTGGTGAAATTGTTTATTAAAATCTTGTAATAATTGATATGAAAACAAAAATAATATTTGTGTAATAAAAGTTTGTTCTTCAAGTGAACATATAGAAAATAATATTTGTACTTCAAACACTAAATCATGCAATATATCAAATTGAATTTGAGAACAAATATGGAATTCAAACAACTGGTGAAATTGTATTGTAAAATCTTGTAATAATTGATTTGAAATTACTAATAATTTATGTATTAAAAAAGAAATTTTACCTACTTGTAATTCAAGTGAACATATAGAAAATAATATTTGTATTTCAAACACTAAATCATGCAATATATCAAATTGAATTTGAGAACAAACATGGAATTCAAACAATCGGTGAAATTGTTTACTAAAATCATGTAATAATTGATATGAAAACCTAAATAATATTTGTGTAATAAAAGTAATACTTCCTACTTGTTCTTCAACTCAACATTTAGAAAATAATATATGTGTTTCAAATACTAGAAGCTGTTCAATATCTAATAGTAATTGAGAACAAACATGGAATTCAAACAATCGGTGAAATTGTTTACTAAAATCATGTAATAATTGATATGAAAACCTAAATAATATTTGTGTAATAAAAGTAATACTTCCTACTTGTTCTTCAACTCAACATTTAGAAAATAATCAATGTGTATCAAATACTAGAAGCTGTTCAATATTGAATGGTAATTGAGAACAAACTTGGAATAATGGTTGGTGAATTTGTAAAGTTAAATCATGTGATGAGTGATATGAAGAAAAAAATTGAAGTTGTGAAATTAAGAAATTATGATTTAATTGTTGAGATACGATTAAAGTATGAACTTATAATTATAGAACTATGTTATGATTGGATTGAAACTGTTGGACTTTAGATAATATGAATCATCTTGGAAGTTATTCAAGTTGAGATTGACATGTATACTATACTTGGAGAGATGCTATTAATAATGATATATGTTGAAAGCTATGAGAATGATGGGATTTACCTTATGAAAAAGATTATGATTGATTAATAAATGCTTGAGCAACAGCTGAAAATTATTTATGAGGATTAATTTATTATAATTCTTCGTATGTGTATCCTTGATATTATCAAGTAGGTAGTTTTACAAAATCAGTAAGTTTAAAATGACAATTTTTTCTATTAACAAACTGAGATATATTAAATAATTATTTTAGAATTGTTGTAGTATCAAATAAGCAATCTAACAATATAGTTAAGAATAATGGTTTAAGTAATGATTTACAAAATTGATATTCTGTAAAATGTATTTATAATATGTAATAGACTAAAATATATAATAAATTCTTAAATAAAACCTCTATAAGTAGAGGATTTTGTTTTAGAATATTATGAAGTCTTTCTTCTTTTTGGATATAATAGTTTACATTAAAATTAAGCTATTATTATTTGATAAAATGTTAGAAGATAAGAATATGTTTAATTTATCCAAACCTATCAATTTTAGAAAAATAAAAATTTTAGATATAATTCAAAAAATTGAAAAATAATTTTATGTATTTTTTTATCACAAACTGACAATTTTTTAAAACAAATCAATTTAAAGAAAGACAATACTAAAAATGGAATAATTAGTAAATAATATATAGGTTCACATAACTATCATTATGTGATGTTATTATGATTGCTTAAAAATCACCTCCCCTTCAAAAAATAATACCCTAAAATTATTATACTAATTATTATTTTTAAAAATTTTGATTTCTATTAATTTAAAAAAATTCTTTTCAAAACTTTTTTTCTATTAAAATGATAATTAAATATTCTTTTGAATATATTTTTATAAACATTCGGTTAAATATATAATAAATACTCTCTCATATTTTCAAATATTTTTTCTATTTAAACTTATTTTAGCATTTCAAGTAGAGGTTTTATATTAGGAATATATTCAAAAGGAGACATAATTCATTGATAATCTATAAAATACTCATTTTTTCAATTAGCCATTGCATATAATATTGATGTATAAGAATTCAAGTATAATCAACATGGTGATGGATTTTCTAATTGTATTATAATATTATATATATTTGTCATATCATCAATTACAAATTGTTTAAACTTGTCTCAACAAAAAAACATTACAATTATCATTAATTCTATTTTTCTTTTCAAAGTTTTTCTAATATCGTTGATGGTTAACTCTCTAAAATCCATTTCAGCTATTTTATTATACTCTAATCATAAATTATACACTTCTTGACTATTATATCTCAAATCTGCAATATGTTTTAATTCTTCTGAGGTATAAAAATGTCCTTTTCAATCATTCAATATAGCTTTAGGAACAATATATTTATATACATAATTTTTAAACAATTTCTCATTTAACTCTTTAGAAATATTTTTGTGGTCAATTTTAAGTTTTTCTTTCAGTTCTTCAAATATTACTCTATCAGATAATTCTTCATCATCACTATCATTATTATTAAATTCTCTTAATTTTATAATTTTAGATAATTTTGGTAAAATATCATCAATATTCTCCCCTTTTAATAATTCATTAGAAATTACCATATTTACAAGTTTTTCGTATTTTGACTTTGACCATGAATTATATAACTCTTCTTCAAATTTTTTTCCTTTTTTAAATAATAATTTACAATTCTCTTTATAAAAATTTTTAATTTGATTTAGTGTATACTCTTCTTTATAATAGTTAAATGTATCATAATTATTTCAATATCTATACGGAATTACTGTTCTTCTTATCATTTGAACAGTTTCTGAAAATTCTAAATAAGAATTAATTTTTTTTTGTAATTCTTCAAAAACCATAATTTTACGAATTAGTTATTAAATTATTTTGTAATATATACATTAAAGATTTTATAAAACAGATATATGAAAAACTCGATAAATTTACTGTAGATATAAAACAATTTTTATAGATATCTTTATGAGTTATGAAACCATATATTACATTATGAAAACTTCAATATATCTTATCAGTATTGGCATCTCTTTCTTGTTTTAATTTATTATCCATCATATTAAAAAATAAATTAACTAATTGTTTATCTGTTTTTATATTTTTATTTTTTAATATATATGTTAATAATATCTCAAGTCCTTGTTTTCTTATTTGTCTTTTATTTTCTAATGTGGTATCACTATTTTCTTTAAAAACTAGTTCAAAATTTTCTGTTATGCTGTCTATTTCTTTTAAGCTATATGTAAGATTAGCAACATATTTTATTTCAACTTCAGTAAATCAATAATCTATATCATTTTCAATTATTGAATTTGGTATAATAAATTTATTATATATTTCTTCAAATGAATTTTTTTCAAATATAATTTTTTCTATTTCATATAATTCATTTATTTTTTTCTCATCTAATTGATTATTTACATTTACAAAAAAGTTTTCCTTATTGATTGAATATATGCATTCTAGTAATTTTATGAACTTATTATATGACCATTTTTTATATAAGTCATATTCTAAATCATTATTATTTAGATTTAATAAATATTTATTTGATTCAAAAAAAAGTATAATTTCTCATTTATCAATATTAATATTTTTATTAATTTTGCAATATATTAATAAATCGTGGAATTTTGTCATTTGTTTAAGTAAAATAATAATACATTTGTTTTAGTATACTAAATTCAAAAAATAATTCAAAAATATTTATACCTTTTTCATTAGATTCTTTTTCATTTTATTAATATTCCATCATAAATTTGTTTTTATTCGATTTTTTTCAAGTACATATTTCATTTCAGTAGGATTTATAGTAGATCAAAATACTCATAAAAAATTTTTTCATGAATAAATAGAATCCTTTGATCATACAACTCAATAAATTATTTTTTCAACAAAATGGATTATATTTATAGTTCTTTTATCTCACAATTCTTCTGCTCATGATTCTCAGAAGGTTCATTTTCATTCTATATCAATATTTTGAATATTTATGTCATCAAGTCATGGTATTGATATTCAATTTATTTTTAAATGATTAATCAACATATCTGTTACACTTTTTGGGAAAATATCATAACTAACTTTTTTAAATATTTCTAATAATTTTTTCTTTTTTTCATCTTTTTCTTTTGCTTCTTCAGAATTTTGTTTAATTGTTTTTTGTAAAAAAAATTCTGCTTCTTTCATTACTTTGCTTTTTTCTTCTTCTTTGTCTTTTTTTCTCTTTTCTAATTCTCTTTTTATATCATCATAAGTTGTATAGTTATCCAAATTTAATTCATTATATAATTCACTGTTATTTATTTTTATTTGTTTTTTTAATTCAACCAATTCTTTATTATTTAATTTTGCATTTTCTATAAAATCTAATATTGATAATAAAGATTTTATTTCTTTGTTTATAGAATCAATTTTTATTTCAAATTTTTCTTTAATATTTTTAATCATATCAATATTATTTTTATGTCAATCATATTCAGCTAACATTTTATAATCTCGTCATCAAGTTAGTCATATTTTTCTAGTTCAATCTTCATACTCTATATCCGCTCAATCTTTACTAATACTTAATTTATCTCAATTATATTCTATTCAATTTTCACTACTTACTCATAATTTTACTTGATCTAATTTATTAGGAAAATTAGGTTTTTCAATATTATCAAAACTTTCAATAAAACTAGAATCTATTTGTATTAAACTAGATTTAAAAGTTTCATAATTTTCAGGACTTTGTTGTTTTAAATCATTTGCAACTAAAGTTAATATTTTGGGATTTTTTAATTCGTTTATTGCTCATTTTATATCTCAACCATTAACTAATTTAAGAAGATTTTGATATTTTTGTTTGTTTGGTCAATTATTAAGAGATTTAAGTATTTCTTTAACATCATTATATTCTTTAGATAGATTTTCTTCTGTCTTTTCAACTTTTTCTTTTTTCACTTCAACTTTTTCTTTTTTCACTTCAACTTTTTCTTCTGTTTCCTCAACTTTTTCTTGTTTTTTATCTATAACTTGTATAGTTTTTTGATTATCTTGATGTGTTTCTTGATTATCTTGATGTATTGTATAAATATCTATAAAATGAAGAAAATCATCATTAGACATCAATGATTCATCTTTAATAATTGCATCTAATAATGAATTAAGTCATTCTTTATTTTTTCAATATTTATTAATAATTTTTGAAATAATATCTGATCTTTCATCATCTTCAATTCATAAATCATCTAACTTACTTTTAAGTTTACTATCAATATATTTATCAATTTCTTCTTGTTTTTGTATATCTTTTATTCTTTGATTTGTATCAATAATAGTTCAAGAAATAACCTTATTTTCTTCAGGTTTTTGTGTTTCAATATTATTTCATCATAACTCTATTCTTTCTCACATAAAAAAATATTATAGAACTAATCTATAATATTTTATCATATATATTTATTTAATGCAAAAATTTGAATTTTAACTTTCACTACCAGTTAATAATCTTTTTAATTCTCTAAGTTGATTTATCTTTTCACTAATATTTTCTGCTTGTCTGTCATATGCTTCTGCTTGTCTGTCATATGCTTCTGCTTGTCTGTTATTTGCTTCTATTTCAGCTTCAAGTCTAGCTATTTCTAATTTCATTGCTTCTGTATCTTTTCTCGTTGCTTCTGTATCTGCTTTTATATATTCTGCCTCTAAATTTCTTCTACAAGTATTTTCTAAACTTATAGCGTGCATTGCATCTATTGCAGGTGCTTTATCTAGTTTTGTTTTAAGCTCTTTTACACTTGTTACTCAATAAGTTCCAAGTGAATCTATCTCTCCATTATTATTTGCATCACATGTTGCTTTTAATTCAGCTAAAGATGGTCATATGTCTGATTTTGCAACTCATATATTAAGTGCTCATGCTGCTAAAACAGATGCTGCCAAATGTCTAATATCTCTTTTTGTTTTATCTGTAACACTAGGATTATTTGAACTTTCACTTACTCATTCATTTTGAGTTTTTGGTTTATTAATATCTGCCATAATTAAATTATTAAAAATTAAACAAGATTAAATAATGTAAGGATAATATACTTAAATAAATGTAATTGTCAAGTTTTTATTACAAATTACATTTTTTTAATAAATATAAATTATTAAAATATATATAATATCATTAATAGTATAATTATTACACTTTAATATATTAGCATAATTAGTATATTAATGCAAAAATTTAGTATTAAATTTTTTGAAATTTAAAATATATTTTAAATTATAAATTTGTTGTATTCAATAATTTTCTATAGAAAATGATAAATTTAATATTTTTATGGCTAGAATATTAAGAATATGGTAGTTATCGTTAAAATGATTAAATCATTAACATTTATGGTTCTCATTATTATATTAATTTTGCAAGTTTATTATTAGTATTTATAATTTACTATTTAATGTTAAAATATATAAATAGTAAGTTCAATTTTAAATATTTTCAATAATCACTTAATGATAACATAAAGGCAATATTATTATAAATTTTTAATTTTTCTTCTTAATTATAATCAACATATCTTAACTTCCAATAAACTATATCTTTATTTAAATTAGGATTTTTATACTCATATAATAGATCAATTAAGTGATTCATATATTGTGATGTTTCATAATAATACATATCGTATTCAACATTTTCATCTTTTAGTTTAGATAAAATACATAGTTCTTTATATGTTCTTGAAATCATATTTTTTAGTTTTTTCATTTATTTATTATTATTATTATTAAATTTATACTTTATAATGAGTTCATTTTAACAATTTATCTGATAAAAAATCAACATTATATTTCACACAATAATTTATAAATTCTTTAGCTAATCTCAGTTTTGGATATATTTCTATAAGTTTACCAAATGGAGAAAAAACAATATATTCTTTATTTCAAAGAAAATATTTATATTCTAATAAATCAAGTTTTAATGGTTCTCTATCAAAAATAGTTTCTGTTTCCACAATTTTGTATCACTTTTTCTCATGAGTGTAAAGAATTTCATTTTTTTTTGTTTTATACCTACTTTCAATTTTTTTAAATCCATTGTTTTTTAAATCTATTATTCTATCAATTACTTTATTTTTAGAATTATTATTTATCTGTATTAATTTATCCATATTAATTTTTATTATAAATTATATTAATTTCCTTTTCTAGACTTTTTTGATTAAATTTTGTTTTTTCAAAGAAGTCTTTTCAATTAATTATAGTTATATAATTTTTTTTAATATCTAAATTATATTTAAATTCAATATCAAATAGCTTCAAGTCTATATTTTTTCCTTTTTTGTAAAATGTAATAATATCAACTATTGGATTTTTACAGACATCTAATTTATATCCTCTATTCCCTACCGTATATTTGTAATATCTTTCTTTTTCTTTTTTCCATGTAGAATTTATTAATATTGGTACATTATTGGTTATTTTAAGATAATTTATTTTTTCATCTTTATAAATAACATACTTTTTATTTTTTTTAAGATTATCCAATACTTTAGATTGAATTTTAGCAGATCACTGTTTTTTATTAATATTATTCATTATTATTAGATATTATTAAAAAATTATGACAAATTAAATTTGTATATCTATTACTAAGAAACATACCTCACTTATTTAACAAATATATCATTTTTTAAATAAAATATTATTATTCTATATAAAAACTATTAATAACTTTATTAATTACAAATAATAAATGATAAAAATAAAGTATTTTATATTTTTTAAGAAACATTATATTTCTATTTTTTTTAAAATATTCTTTAAACACAATTTATATTTTTATTACTCTAAACTATTTAAAAAAGAAAAAATCCAAGTAATTATTTGGATTTTTTATAAATTTTTCAATTCTACTTTTTCATTATTTTTCAAGTTAAACTTTAATTTAATAGTTTAATACTTTTACTTACATAAACTTTCACATGGAATTCAATCAGAATCTTGATCTAATCTTAGTATTCAACATATATTTAAATAGTACTTAGCTTCTTCGCAAGAAGTCATTTCTGAACAATACATCTTATTTATAGAACAATTAAAGTTAATACTATTTGATGTTAAATCTGATTCATAATCTGTGAGAGAATCTCATAAATTGTCATTGTTTAAACTTCATGTATTTGTATTTTTTGTTTCTTCACTCATTCTTTTTCAATTACATGTATTTGAATCCCATAATCAATGTTTATTTTCACTAGCTAATTTTTCTGAATTTTTAAAGTTATCTTGATATTTATATGCTTTATCATATGTGTATTCCCAAGCATATCATTTTTGGATTAAATCATTATTTATATTTTTTCAATTATAAAAGACATATCATAAAGTTCTATCATATTTATCTGTTGTTCATTGTGATTTATCTAATTCTAAATTAATTTTTTTTCATTCAATAAGATTTTTTAAATATATTTTTGCATCATCTCAATAACATTCTTTATATCAAAATCTCGTTACATAGCTTTCTGGAGAGTCTAATCATATAAGTCTTACTTTAATGATATTTCACAAATAAGAAATATTAATAGTATCTCAATCAACCACTTTCTCTACTATGTATTCAACATTATTTCTATCAGTTAATAGTTTATATGAATAAGATTGCAATTCATTCAACATAATAGATACCCTTTCATTATCTTTTGTTTCTTCTTTCAATAATTGAATTTTATAATACAAATTTTCAATTTTTGAAGGTGTTTTAATTACAATTACATCTAATTTATTATAAATACTATTCAAAAGTTTTTCATCTTTTGAAGTTAAACTATATCAAAAAGTAAATGATATAGTTATAAAAAATATAACAAAAATTGACATTATTTTTTTCATATAATAATTAACAAAAAATAAAATATTAAAAATAAATTTATTTAACTAAATAATATTAATATTAGTATGCTAAAATAACTTTTATATTTAATTCAATTAGTAAATAATATAGAAGTATAATACATTCATTTTTATAAAAGAATTACTTTATTAAATATTATTAGAACTAAATTATACTAAGAATATATTTTATTCAAGTAATAATTATACATAAATTTTATTCATTATATTTTATTATTTAATACTTAGATAGTTTATTTTGATATATAAAAAAGTATTGAATTTTTTATATTGATATTTTCTCTTATTTAATTATCTATTTATTAAATATATATTCTATTTCTATATAAGTTTATTTAAATGAATTTAATTTATTTTTATCTTTAAAACAATTCATATTTATATATCATGATTTCCCTCTTATTATTGCCTGATACCATCAATATAATTCTTTTGAATGTTCTCTTATAGCTTTAGCAGTAATAAGATTATTATTTACAACTATATCATTTTTATATTTTTCAAAAATATTATCAATTCTACTTTTTGAATATTTAATTTTTATTTCTTTTTTTAAAACATGAAATTTTCTGAAATCATCCATATTTTTATAGCTTTTATTACTTGAACGAACAATTGCTTGGTACCAGTTATTAAACATGTATCACAATTTTCTTATTTCCTTATGATTTTTTAGATCACCATCAATTGTTATTATATCTCTATGCTTTATAAAAAAATTATCAATTGTTACCTTATTCCAGTTTATTCTTTTTGCTTCTGGAAAATAAGTTTTTAAGAGTTTATTTTTTTCAATAAAATCCTCAATATTTATATATCAGCATTTTCATCTATTAATTGTATTGAACCAGCTTTTATAGTTTTTTCATAAAATCTTAATTTTATCATAAGGAAGTAAAATATTGTTTTTTGTTAGCAGAATAATATTAGTACTAAAAAATGAATCTACTTGTTCTTTACTCCATATCATAAATAAATAATTAATAATAAATTTTTTTTATTATAATGATTAGATATTAATATAACATTAACAAAATGAAGAAAATTGATAAATCATTGAAATTTTACTATTTTATTATATTTAATATTTCAATATTTAATTATTAATAATAAAGTTAAAAACTAAAATAATAATTTCAGTTTTATATTAATCCCAATTAATTTTATCTTGTTCTTGCTTCATATAATAATTTTCTACTATATAATAATCTCAATTTTCATCTAACAAAAATTTATCTTTTTGATATTTCCATGTTTCTATCATTCTTAGATTAAGTCATTTATACTCAGTTAACTCATAATAGTATTTGTTTTTTATATTATCTTTCCAATTTTCATCAGAATGAAAAAAATCTATTTCCTCTTTACCTTTATTATTTTCATATCAATTATACATTTCTCATGCTACTTTTCTTATTAATTCAGTACTTCAATAATCTTTTAAATAGTAAAATCATTTATAATTATCATAAAGCCAATTATCTTCATTTTCTCTATTGTACATAAATACATGAGTTAAATATTCTGTTTCAGTTGTTTTATCATGATAATTTTTAAATAATTCATCATATCAATAAATATTTCATGCAGATTGAAAAGCTAATCTCCATAAGGTTTCATAATTTCATTTTATAGCAAAATCTATTAGTTTAATATGCTCTTCTAAGGTTTTTGGTGGTCTAAAATTATCACTATATTTACATCAATACTTATCAACTAATTCAATATATTTATCTACTTTAATTATATATTCTCATTTAGAATCCATATATCAAAATAACTTTGGATGTTCATCAAATATATACATAGGATTGATTATATACCATAATATATTTGAAAAAATTCATATTAATAATCAGATTATTCATAAAAATAATTTAACTTTAAAACTCTTTATTATAGTTATAAAAATAAACAAAAAAAATAATATAATAAATGATGTTTTTGTTATGATCATTGCTGTATATTCTTGGTAAGGAATACTATAGCCTCATACATCAACGAGATGTCAAAAAAAGAATGTATAGAATTGTGAAAATAAATGATATGTAATGTAAAAACCAAATATTACTAAAATATATGAAACTATCCAATAAACATGTTGTTTTTTTATATCCATGTGTTTTTTATTAAGTGTTAATATTAATATAGACAGTTTTATTAATATAACAAATTAAATATTTTTTTCTCAGTAACATTAATATTTATATTTTGATTATTTGTGTTTTATTGAATTTTATATAGAAACAAGATTTTATATATTTAAAACAGAAATAAATATATAAAAAAAGAATATATGCTTAATTTCCTATATTCTTTTTGAATTATTAATTATGTTATACAATAGATTTCAGAGATAATTATATCACTGAGTTACAAAAAATAGGATTCTTTTTGAATTATTAATTATGTTATACAATAGATGTATTTATTAAATGTATATTTACTTCATTCTTTGCTAGAATAACTTTCCAAAATCTATAAGTAATATACAAAGAAAGTTGTAATAAAGAAAACACAAAATAAATACATAAATATTATTTTATTAATATTATAGTCTCTTTATTCTTAGTATTTTTTTTGTATCTGGCATCTTAATATTATTTGTTTCTTCTTTGTCTAGTATCAATGAAGTAGTATTTGTTCCTGTGCTTTTAGTTCAAGTAGGAATATTTCACTCGCTAGTTTTTTTTCATCATCAGTCATTGCTTCACTCTTCTTTTTTGTTATTGGCGTTATTATTTTCTTTTCCATTTTGTTTATTATTATCAATTAAATTAGTAACTCATTATGCAAATAATTGGTCTGTTTCGACGACCTTTAAAAAGGTCTTTTACTTTATAATGAGAATATTTATTTGAACAATTCAATCAAAGAGTATTATGGTTTCGACTACCTTTAAAAAGGTCTTTTACTTAGGTGTTATTTTTTTGTCTTAAAATAGCTATTAAAATAGGTGATTTCCGAGAAAATTTTCTTACTATAAAACTTCGTGATTTTTTTCCTTTTTTAACTATAAAAATGGCTTTCTTTTGCGATGCGAGAAAATTTTCTTACTTTTCTCTAAAAATAACATAATTATTATATTAAATATTGTATTAAAATCAACTAAAATTTAATTTTTAGTTAACAAATATTTGTCCGATTTTTATCAAACAATTTTCACAAATATTATTTTTAAAGAAATTTTTACTATTATTTAATCAAATGTATTAACAATAATACAAGAGCAGTAAAAACTATTATAAAAATTATTGCAAACTTAGTTAACATAGTTCCTATTATTAATACTTCCATATTTTTAAATTAATATTTAAAATATTTGTGTACTTTATTATTTAATAATAATATTTTTAAAATGTTGAATTTAATATATTTAATTATATTTTCTTTTTAAATTCAATTGTAGTATTAAAAAATAATAATGTATATGTTCTACTAAGTAACATAAACATCATTATTTTTAATTAGTCCTTTTAAAAAATTGTTCAAGGTCTTAAAATTATTCAAATTCTTTAAATAATTTAATTTTAATTTATTTAGATAAAGAATATTTTTCAGTTTACTAGTGAATATATTGATTACAACTTTTCTATTTATAGTGTTAGGAATTAGAAACCTCTATTTATTTTCTAATGCTTAATTTTGCTTCATATCATTTTCAAACTAAACTTAATCAAAAGCTAACCTTATGATTTCAATATTTTTCATTAATTAAATTGACAACCTTTGCTAATTTATATTCATTTTCTTTACTTCTTAATGGTTTATCAAAGATACTAGTTTGTTTTGGTAAACAACTTCTAAATTCAGATAAGATAACTCATGTGGATCTATATATTTTTTCAGAAGAATAATTTTTATCATACAAACTTAAAATAATATCTAAAATGTTTTTTCTTATATTTGTATGTTCAGCTAGTTTATAGTCATAAATATAAGTATAAAAGTATTTATCTCTAAGCATTACGGATATAACTTTTGCTTCTATATTTTTATTACAAATTTCCTCAAAGACTCTATCAAAATTTAAAAGTATTTGTTCTTTTAGAAAATTATAATTAGAAGTCATTTGCTTGTTAAAACTTCTTGTTCTTCATATAGATTTTGCTTCAAGAGTTTTTTTTACTACAAAAGCATTAACTCAACATAACTCAAACCGAAGATCGGTTCAATTCTTCCCTATCTTTTCTTTAATTTTCCAAAATCAAAGATGTATAAAATCATAAATAGTAGAACATGAATATTTAAATTTTTCTTGATAAGCTTTTCATATATATGGGATATTCTTTATAGGTAATTTTTTAAATAATTTAACTTCTTGTTCAGTATTATGTCATATATAGATTCAGAATTGTTTATTTAACTTTGAATATATTTTAGCTTTTATTCTAGTATTACTACATCAAATACTTACAGGAATTCATATTTCTTTTAAAATACACAATTGAAGTTTTCTTAGGTATTGTCATACTGTCATTTTATATAATTCAGGCAATCCAGTAATATCACAAAAACCTTCATCAATAGAAAAAGGTTCATATTTTAAAGTGTTATATGTAAGATGTTTTTCAATTTTTTCTGAAATACAAGTATAATAATTATGATCTGGTGAAAAATAGTACCCAGTATTTCAAAGTATTCGTTTTGCTTCCCATATGGGAGTTCATGTCTTTATACCAAGAGCTTTTGCTTCATAACTACATGCAATTATTATTTCTCATCACAAGCATACTCTCTTCCCTTTTAACTGAGGATTTCTTAATATCTCACAACTAGCAAAAAAACAATCACAATCAACATGTATAAATAATAATTTAGATTTTTTAAAAAACATATACAATATATATATTATAAATATATATAATATATCATTTTATAAAAAATAGCAATTTAATTTATAAAAAATTCATATTTTAAAAAAAATGTATATAATATATTGTATAATATATAATTTATTACAATTTTTATGATAAAAGTTCCTCCATGTTCGTTAGAAGCTGAAAAATCAGTTCTATGAAGTATTCTTATTGATAAAGATTTATTGACATTAATATCTGAGTATCTGTATCCAGAAGATTTTTATGATGAATTTAATGTTAAAATATATACTGCTATATTAGAACTTTATAATACAGATAGACCTATTGATCTTATAACTGTAAAAGAAAAATTAGAAAATAAAAAATGGTTAGAAAAAGTAGGATGAATAACTTATTTAACAGAATTGACAGAAATTGTTCCAATTACCTCTAATGTTACAGAATATGCTAAGATAGTAAAAAATAAATCAATTCTTAGAAAATTATGAAAATCTGCTACTGAAATACTTTGATTATCTTTTAATGAAGAAATAGATATATCGGATTTATTAGAAAAATCTGAACAATCTTTATTTAATGTAACTCAAAGTTTCATAAAAAATAAATTAACTCCTATTAGTGAAATTGTAGTAAGTAGATATGATGAATTTGCTGAATTACATGAAAATCCTGAGTATGTAAAAAATCATAGATTAAATGTTTGATTTAAAGATTTAGATTATAAACTATGAGGATTAAAAGGATGAGATATGGTTATTTTAGCTGCAAGACCTTCAATGGGTAAAACTGCTTTTGCTTTAAATTTAGCTCAAAATATTTGATTTAATTGAAAAAATGTAGCAATATTTTCTTTAGAAATGAGTAAAGAACAATTAACAGATAGAATGATTTCTAGTTCTATGGGGGTTAATTCTTGGAAATTATATAAATGAGAATTATCAGATGAAGAATTTAGTAAAATATGAAAAGCTATGGAAGATTTATGTAATACTAAAATATTTATAGATGATACTGCTTGATGAAATCTAACAAATTTAAAGAGTAAATGTAGAAGATTACAAATGGAAAGTTGATTAGATTTGATTATCATTGATTATTTACAACTAATGAATAGTTGAAAAAATATAAATAGAGTTCAAGAGATAAGTGAAATAAGTAGATGAATTAAGTCTTTGGCAAGAGAGTTGAATATTCCAATAATTGCATTATCCCAATTATCTAGAGCAGTAGAACAGAGACCAGATAAAAGACCTATAATGTCTGATTTAAGAGAATCAGGATCAATAGAACAAGATGCTGATATAGTAATGATGTTATACAGAGAAGAATACTATGATGAATTTACTGAAAAAAAATGAATTACAGAAATATTTATAAGAAAAAACAGAAATTGACCAATTTGAACCACTGAATTAATATTTGATAAAAATAAACAAAAGTTTATAGAGATTCAAAAAAATAATCTTTATGAATAAAAAATTTATAAAAAAATAGTAAATAATTGTATTATTTTGAGAAAAAACGACAATAAATTAATTTTATTTTAAAAAATAGTAAAATAATAATATTATTATTTTACCAATAACTTCAATAATATGTTATTAGAAATAAAAATAAAAAATTTTTTATCATTTAAAAATGAGATTATTTTTAGTTTAGTGGCTGATACAAAAAAAATTTAGATGAGAATCTAATTTTTTTTGATAATAGTCTTGAATAAATAAATATTTTAAAATCAAGTGTCATTTTTTGAGCCAATTCGAGCTGAAAAAGTAATTTATTTGAGATATTAAATACAACAAAAGATTTTATAGTAAATTCATTTAATGTAGATTAATTAAATAATCTACCTTTTACATAAAACTATTTACCCCTCCCCTTTTTTTCAAACTTGTTTCGTATGAAATATTAAGTGAAAATGAGATGAAACTCTCAACCTCATTATTAAAACAACATCTGCTTAAAGTCTTGTTTTTCTTTCATTTTAGATAATAATTAAACTATGTTTTGTGAAAAATCATTGAATGTAAGATCAAACAATTCAGAAAAACTTATTAAATGTTTTAGAAAATATTTCATATCTTAAACATAAGAATCAAATCTATTTGTAGCAAATTTTTTTTTATTAATATGCATTGTAGATATTATAAAAACTTTATTTGTATACATATTAAAAGAATAGATTGTTCTAATAACATGTTCTCAAATTTGTTTTTCAACTATTATCCTATTTTCATTCACATAAAACTTATCAAATTGTTCTATAGATTTTATTAAATCAGATTTAGAAATTCTTCTTTTTTTCATACTTGATTTTGAATGTTGATTAATAATATATACCAAATTTGAATTATTTTGTTTTCATTTATTAATTACTTCTATTACTTTATTAGGTTTTATGATATTATTAAGCTTCCCTTTTTGTCTATCTAATGTTTTCATAATATTAAAGGTTAAGATTTAACATATAATAATTACTAAGAAACAATTCAAAACAAAAATAAAAAAAGAAGATATTAATCTTCTTTTTCGTAAGGTCTTCATTCTCAACAATCTTTACAAAATGTAACTTCCTCTAAATTTGTTCAATCTATATCAAATATTCTTGAAATTCTTTCTCATCAACAATCTTTACATTCTTTAGTCCATTTTTCATCTAATTCTCAAATTGTTTCTGAAATTTTATAAACAGCCTCTATTGTATCATAGATTCAAAGATAATTATTTAAATATTCATAACTTGATTCATTTTCAAATTTTTTATAAAATTTGATTTTTTCCCTATCTCATCTTACAAGTATTTGATATGGGGTATTAGTTAAATCTAATTTAGCTACTCAATTTGATTCAAGAATTAATTGAAATTGTAGTATATCTTTGAAATATAATAAATTATCTACAGAATTCATAAATTCTTCAGTAGAAATAATATTATTATTTTTTCAACTAAATTTATTTATATCTTGTATAGCAGTTTCATATCATGTTAAAAATCATTGATCATGAGCAGTATTTTCTTCTCATCAATAATCATTAAAATTATTTAATGCATCAATTGCTCAAATTGTTGTTAATTTTCAATTTTTATTTTCAAATCAAAACCAATCATGTTCTTGAAAACATGATCTATCCTTAATAGCAATAATAAATTCTTGTTCTTTATTTTTAAGGTTTTTTCTCAGATCATTTATAATTGATTTTTTTTCTTTTAAAATTTTTGTAACAGAACTATCTATTTTTTTACTATTCTTCTTTATTGTATTATTAATTTTATTCATAATAACTATTATTAATTAATATTCCTAGTAATTTTTTATTTTTTATAAACATAAGGATAAATAATATTATCTTCCATAATTTTTACATTAAAAATTGTCTAAAAATTTTATGTGATCTTCTATTTTATAAGCAATATTTTTTAATTCTTCAATAATTATTTGTTTATCCTTTGTTTCATTTAAATATTCAATATATTCTACAGATGTACTGTATTCTCTACCTCTAATGATATGATTATAATGAACATCAAAAGCTTTATATTCATTTCATAATTCATAGTAAGGATTATCATTTGACCATACTAATCAAATATTATTACCTTCTCAAAAGTAATTCTTCTTATTTAAATAGCTCAAAAAGAAGTAAATAGTCTCTACATCAGTTAGTTCATTATTAAGAAATTCTGTAGCATATTCCTCTGCAATAAAATTTAATTCTACAACATCAATTTTTTTTATAACATTATTGTGTTCACAATATTTAATATTAATCTGTTTTTCATTATTTGTATTTCACAAATCTTTTAATTTACAAATACTTTTATTAATTCATGCTAAGTATCAAGAATGATAAGCAGTAAATTCACAATCTCAATTTGGTTTATAACGCATAATATAATTTTCTGTGTTTTTTTGACTATATTTTTCTATTCATTTTTCAGATCATATAACAGATATACTATTTTGATAAAAATTTTTTGCAAAATTTTCAAGATCTGTTTTATACATATATTCTAATTTTTTTACATATATATTTTTCTTTAATAATAAATTTTGTATTTTACATGATTTTCTTTTAGATACAGTTCTTTTTTTTATATAATCCATTATATTTAATTAAATACTAAACTAATATTTTTAAACGATTATTCAACTCTCAAATAATATAATTACTAATTATTATATCATTTCTACCTTTTATATAGTAAGGAAGTTCCTCATGACTAATTATAATATTGTCCCAATAAATTTGTCAGTCACTATGTTTTCAGACTATTTCAAATTTATTATTTTCATTATTGTTAGAAAAATAACAATATTTTTCATATATATTTTCTCAATTAACCTTATTATTCAAAATTTCTATTAGATTATTTGAAAAATCCATATTAATTTTAGGTTTTATATCATTTATTGTATTTTTAATAAAATACATATCTCTTTCAATAGGCATTCATATTCAATTTTTTGATTGTGATAATTCTAATAAATTTATATATCATAATTCTCCTTTTCATGAATTTTCATCTACAACATATCAAAAAGCTTGTTGAGGATTACTTGTTTCAATTTCTGTGATATAAAAAGTCATAGAAGGTGAAAAATATTTTACTAAAATTTGGGGGTTCTTTACTTCTTCTTGCTTACCAATTTTTTCTGCTTTATTTAATATTTCCATAGTAATAAATTTATGTCCCCTAATTCTATCAAGACTTCAAAGATTTTTTATTAATATATGTTTTTCATCTTTTTTTTGTTTTAATCAATTTAAAGTTTTAATAACTTTACTGGGTGATTTTAGAAATTTACTTACTTGGTTGTTAATCATATTAAATTATTAATAATTAATGTATATTAAAATCAACTAAGAAACAAACATAATTTGAAATTGAATTAGTTAATCTATTTACAAAAAAAAGACACAAATTAGTGTCATTTTTTATGCAAAACAAAATTTAAAAGGTTATCTTCTCATTTATTATTTAAATTAATTCAATTAATATAGTTTGTTAATCAAAAACTTTTTTGTTCCTTAATATTATTAATAGCATGTAATGTTTTATTTGTATTTAATTTAGAATTCTTGTATATTCATAATATTCTCATAAATAATTCTTAGTAATAATGTATATACACTACTAAGAAACAATAAATTTTTTTTATATTTTTTCTAATTCTAATAGAAGTCTTTGTTTATTTGTTCCAACAGGATAACATGTATAAACATAGAATTTATTTGATAAAATAATTTTTTCGTCTAGATTTTTAATAGACATATTTTTAATCCTATAATTAATTACTAATCAATCTTCTCTAACTAATTTAATTATATTTCAAATTTCAAGTTCATCTAGACTACTAAATACATTTTTATATTTAGATTCATTATACCGTACACCTGAAGAATGTCATCAAATCATAAATCACTTTAAAATATTATTCACATCTATTAACTCAAAATCTATCATATCATGATCTATTTTTTCTTGATTAGCAAGATTATAATCATCTACATTATATGTCATAGGAAAAGTAAATAAAGGTTCATTAATACCTAAATTTTCAATATAAATATTAAAACTATGTTTAGTTGTATTATATTTATCATCAATATTTATAATATTTATTTTTTCATTAGTATAATCTTTATTTTTTTTATTATCAGTCAAACCATACATTGCTTTTGTATATTTAATTTGAGAATCAATTACATATGAATTTGATATAAATATATTATTTGCATGAGCTATATATCAATCAATATATACAACAATATAAATAAGTAACAATAAACTTATTGTTACACTTAATTTGAAAGACTTATATATATAGTAGTAAAATAACATAAGAAAAGTATATAACTAATATTTAATATATTTTACTGTATTATTAAATATATGTCAAAATACAAGACTAATTAAGTATATTTATATTTATTTAACTAAATTTATAAGAAATTTTATAAAACTCATAATTATTTAATAAATAATTATGAAAAAACAGCAATTATGCAATATTCAATATTAAAAATATAATACCAAAATTTTTAATATTCACTATTTGAAAAATATCATCTTTTGGGTTCATTTTAAAATATACTATATTTTGTGTTTATTATAATAAATATCTATCATAAAACTTTGCCTTTCATATTTATTTGGATCATGATACATCATCTGTAAAGCAGGAATATAATCTCTTCTAACAAAAGTTAATGAAGATATTTTCAATATTGCATTTTTATCAACTCTTCATGAATTAATTAATCACTTTACTCTAGAACGAGAATAATCAGTAAACTCTTCAATATAAACTAAAGGCACATAACTTAATCAATTAATATTATAAACATGTTCTGGGTTTCAAACTTTAACCTCTACTCCCCTTTCAATAATTCTTTTAGATATATTTTTCATAATATTATTATTTAATCCAAACGGTTTAGTTTGCCATTTTTTATAAAATAAAGTGGTAAAGCCACATTCTACCTTATTATTATATTCAATTTAATTAAAAATAAAAATTAAAATAAATAAATCTAAGTTAATAAAAAAAAATCAAGAATAAAATTATATCCAAATAAATTCAAATTTAATCATTATCCCCTAATAATAGTAAAACATAAAAAATATTTTTTCCTCAATAGTAAGTGGGACATGGCTTTATAATAATATAAGAATTTAGCAAACTAAACCGTTTGGGTTATGCTAATAAAAGTAGCTATAATAAGCTATTTTTATTAAAACAATACTATTTTCATATAAATAATGGTTAAAATAATCATATAGTTTATATATTTATTAATGTATTTTTTTATATAAATTTTAAATATTTGTAAATCTAAAAAAAAATTATATAAATTGTAAATGTGTGTTTTTTAATAAAATAAAAAGTTTCTTTGATTCATTTCTATCAACACCAAATAATTCTAAATCATCTGTAAAATCTTTTTCAATTTGATTAATTCTGTTGTAATCATTTGGATTACAGTTCAAAAGCTTATCAGTGTGTTTATCTCTAATTAACTCATCCAATAATTCTAGTTTAGATTTTTTTTGCATAATACTTGCTTTAATAATTAAAAACATAACTATTACTAAGAAACATATAATTAATTGTTCTAATAGTCTAAATTAAAAAATAAAAAAAAGTATCCTTATTTATTAATGATACTTCTAATATCGTTAAGGTATATGTGAAGTTTAATAAACCTCTTTTAATATATTAAATATTTGATTTAAAAACTAATGAAAAATAAAAATTAATATTGATTTTTTGTTAACAACATATATTTACTTATACTTTCATCAAATATTATTATAACTTTGAAAAGTTATTACAAATATCTCTAAAAATTATATTAGATTAGTAAATATATCTTAGAAAGTCACTTTCTTATTAGAAATTGAATTAGAAAATATTCATAAAAATTAAATTTATCATAAATATCTAATTCAAACTTTTTAATTTTGCAATAATATAAATACAAATAATATTTTTTCATAATTGCTCTAATAAATCTTTTGTATAACTTTTGAAAAATTATTTCCATTTTTTTTTAATATTAGTTAAATAAAACGATTACTTAAATTTAATAATTATAGTAGTTTTTTCTACTATCTACTAAACACTTCCCCTGCAGATCAATCTCATGTTACTCTTTGGAGATTTAACTGATTTGTAGTTACTCCTCATTCAAAATGTATTGTTTCATCCTGTCAATTTATTCCTTCTCTTGGTGTTGGATTTTTTATAATTGTTATATATGAATCAAAACTTTTGTTTCACATCATATCAATTACATTAAATATATATTTTTTTTCTCAAAGCTGTAATGGTAATATTGTATCATAAGTATTAGAAAACGGTTCATAATTACCTAAATTATAACCATCATATAAAACTTTCACGATATCTTCATCAAGTTCTAATTTTATATTAATTGATGTATTAATTGTTACAATATCATTTGAATTATTTGTAATAATTTTTGGTGCTGTTGCTTCTCTATTAATATTAAAAACAAGTATTTTAGGAGATGAAATATTACCAAACTGATCTATAGCTCTGAAATATAAACTTATTTTTCAATCATTATTAATAAATGATGTATCTACATTAAATTTATATAGCCCCTCTATTCAGTTATAATCTATCACATTATTATATGATCATGAAGCAGTAATAGAATATTGAATAATAGTACCAGATAAAGAAACATTATCAGACATTAGTATAGAAAAAGGAGTTTTAAATCAACCATCAATTCAAGAAAAATCTATATTATCGTTTACATAATCCTGATTAAAATATCTTATCAAAGCAATTCATCAATCTGTTGTCGGTTTATTCAAAAAATTATGATCTAATGATAATGTATGTATTGTTGGTGGAATTGTATCAACTGTAACTATCAAAGGCATATTATCTAAAATATTACCTGCTTGATCCTTAATTTGTAAATTAAAAATGTTATCTCATTCTATTAATTCATCAATAATAAATTCATCTCAATTTTTAGTAATTCAATTTATAGTTGATAAAATATCGTAAACATAATGACCTGGATTATTAATTCTAATCTTTACATTTTTTTTATAATTAATTGAAACATAACTTCAAATAATATTTTTAGAAATTAATGTATTTAAATTAGTAATATCAATAAAATGTAAATTCTGTAATCAATCTTCAGTTGGTATAATAGTTAAAAATCATGCTTTTATTTTATCTGATTTTAAACCAAATTTATTAATATTTTGAAAATATACAGTATAGTCTCAATTATTTAATGTATCATAACTAGTAGTAAAAATTCAATTTAAGTTTAAATTTCATGATGCACCTGGAATATATAAATTACTTCTATCTTGAGTTTGCAATATTCAGTAAGTGTATGACTTATTTAAAACATGAGACAAAGCCATGTTTCACTTTTTTGATCATCACATAAAAAATCTACTAACTAAAGATTCATCAACCTTATTTCTAACTTCTACAATTGTAAAACCTCATCATTGATACTCATTACCATTTTCAAAATATGAAATAAACAAAGGTTGATTATCTGTTGTTATGAAAGTTTCACAGTTTGTATATGAAATTGGTAATCCCTGATTAGTAACTCTTTCACATGGTTTATGTATAGGTAAAATTGAAGTTGGATTTTTGGGTGCCAATTCATTTCATGCATAATAATCATTTCATATATTGATTTCTTCCTTTTTAGAAATAGCGTCTCAATTACTGTTCACAAATGTTATACTATTGTTTGGTATTGAGTTATTAAAGGTAATTCCTTCACTTTTATAAAAATTTTGTGTAAAATAAGTATTCTCTAAATCAATGTTTATATCTTCCTTATATTTATTAATAATTTCGAGATATTCATTATTTAGATTACCTACTATTATATCAGAAATACTATTCAAATAATTAGCTTGTATTCATTGTTCAGAAAGTTTATCTTTATAATCAATCATTTTTAAAGCCTCATAAGTTCCTCATAAAACTTTTATTACTCATAAAAAAGAGATCAAAATCATTGAAAATATAATAGTTCAAATTAAAATTAGCTTTGAATTATATTTCATAATTTATACTAAATAAAAAAAATAATCACTATAAATATTATACATAGTAAACTTTTTTAAACAAAATATTATCAGTAATATTGTAATTAGGATTTATATATTAGAATTATTTACATATAAAATATGGCAATTATTCTGTATAATATTTTAGAACAATTACTATTAAATAGATTAAATAGCCATTATCAATATTCAAATATTTTAAAATAATTGTAATTTATGTAAATTTTACAATTTTTGTTTTTATTGAATTTTAAGCCAATATATAACAACTAAAAATTAAATAATCTTTTACAAATTTAAAAATTTGATATGTATAAATATAATCATATAATACTAAATGTAATCCAAAATTAGATTACAGTTCTTACTGTATTAGAATGGTGCTTATAAAATCTAATAAGTTACCTATAAAAATCTGAACATATTTCTGTTCAAGCAAAATAAAAACAAAAAAGTTTAAAGATGGTTATATCTATTCTAAAGTTTATTTATAAAGTAGATTTTAGAATAGATATAACAATAATTCTTGAACATTTTAATTATTGCAAAATAAAAATAAATGAGAATGGTATCGTCTCTATAAAAAATTACCCAAATATAGTTAGAATAAAAATAGTTTTTTCCATTATGTGTAAATTCTATTTTACGAAAGACCAAGATTAGTTTTTCAAATTATGTTTTAATCTCCTCTAGGATATAATAAAATTTATTTTTTTTAGAATGTGGGAATAAAACTTTACTAAAGGTCGTGATTACTTACTAAAAGTAACTCGGCTTTTTTTGATATTTAAATCAATTTTTATAATCATTTATTTCTATAATATCGATTTGTAAAAAAAAATTGAAACTAGTTATATTAAAACTATATTCATGATATATTTAATAATCAACAATATGTCATAAAGTTAAAATATTAAAATTATATATAAATTTTGTTTGGATGTAATAGTTTCAAAATAATTAAAATTACAGTTTCTAAAAAATCAAAATTGAAATTATATATATTAAATGAAAAAATAATAAATAAAAAAATTCGTAAAACAAAAAATTATTGAGTAATTTATAAAAGTTTTAAAACTAAATAATATATAATTAATTTACATTTAGAATTTCTTAAAAATTTACAAAGGAATTGTTTATTAGAATTAAAAATTCAAATAGTATTTTAAAAATTTTGATTATTAATTCATTCTATTAATTAAATAATATATTAAAGGATAATAAATATATACTAAAAAGGTAATATTTTTTTAATCTATCAAAATTTTTGAATTTAAGAATAATTATGTTAAAATATTTAAAATAATATATTATTACATATTCAATGCAAAAAGTAATATTTCCTATTGATGTAGAATTAGTATATGAATCAGAAGAAGAAAAAAATGAAAAACTTGAAGTTATAAATACGCTCCTTCTTGAAATTACAAAAAGTAAGGATAGGTTTTCTGATATCAAAAAATTAAATAAATTTTTATCTATTATCAAATGAAATAAACAACCAAAATCTTTTTATATAACTCAAATTTCAATATCTGTTTTTTTTGTAAGTATTGTAAGCATAGTATTACTTGGAATAACCTATTTTAGATCGGATATAGTATCAACAATTTATCTTTGATGAAATAAGTGATATTGATATTTTTTAGTTGATAATAAATTAGAATATTGAGAATTTAATGTAAAATGATGTAGTAATATAGCTTGTGAAACAAATAAATGAATTGTTTTAAAAAGATATATTGATTATTATTCAATATTCTAAAAAAAAAGGACTAATTATATTAATTAGTCCTTTTTCAAATATTATCTAATTTGTTCTTTAAATGTCTTCCCTGCTCTAAAAACTGGTGATTTCATAGCTTTTATTGTTATGGATTCTCATGTTCTTGGATTAATACCATTTCTTGCTGCTCTATCAGAAATTTTAAATACACCAAATCATGTAATACCAATTTCTCATCAAGCCTTTAATTCACTAGTAATTACATCTACCATAACATTTAAAGCTTTTGAAACAGCATCTTGACTTAATTTTGATCAAGTAGCCACAGCTTTTATAAAATCTTGTTTTTTCATAAAAAATATTTAAAAAATAAAGTTAGTATTTAGATAAAAGAATAATAAAATTAATTATATTATCTATTAACTAAATAATACTATAATTAAGATTAATAAAAAGAAAAGTTTTTATTAATCATATTTTTAAAAGTAGTATGCTTTATATACCAAATAATTCTACAAAACAATTTATCTATTTTTTAAAATATACTACAGATAATTTAATAATATTTCATAATTATAAAAATTAGATGCATTAAATCTTAATAATGGAATTCAAGTAAATTTAGATATATCATCTTTAAGTTTATCAGATTTATAATATTTACTTGATTTATGATATTTATCATCAAATTCAATTAACAAAATTGGTGAACCTTTTTTATCTGTAATAATGAAATCAATATGTTTAGATAATATTATATACAAATAATTTTTATTATCATTTCAACTCAAATCCTTAGTAGGATAAAAAATATCTATCATTCTGATTTTTGTAAAAATAAAATAATCAGAATGAAATGATTTTTTAATAAAATATTCATTTAAGTCAAAGTAAAATTTATACTCAGTTACTGAAAATATTGATTTTCTAATACAATATGATTTTTTTCCTATTAATTCTTTTAATGATCACCATTTGTGAAGAAAAATTAAAAAAAATAATGAAATCACTAAAACTAACACTAAATAATAATCAGTTCTTAACATTGCATATTGTTAAAAAATAAATAAACTTTACATTATTATACATAGTAATTAAAAAATCTGAACCTTCTGCTGTTTTTTTATTAAAATTCATCTACAAATTTGATAATGTGAATATAAAAACAAAAAACAGTTATATATTTTATTTATACATACAATTTATTGATTGTAAAGCTATAAATCCAATAAAAAAAATTATAAAAACTCTTGATTTTGTTTAAAATATTAGTACACTATACAAAGTTTTTAACATTATAAAAACCACTTAGATTGTTAATTATTGCATTTTATTGGCAATAATAAGCAATTTATGTTAATTATTTATTGAGAAGTAACAAACAAAATACAATAGTTTATTACTTTTTTTATAAAAACAATATATCAAATTTAATGTATTAAACAATAAGATTAAATAATTAATATATCAAAATTAATGTATTTAACAATTAATATATAAAATAACTGCTAATTTATGCGAATATCTGTAGAAAAACAGGCTTTTGATTTTTTAAAGCTTAGCAAGGAAAAAAATTTATCTGTTTTTAAGAAAAATGATATAAAAAGAACAGTAAGAGATTTTTTAACTACTAAAGGTGTTTTATTCTCTCCTTATGATTGAATATATTTGAAAAAGAAAACTACTGACACTAAAGATATTATTATAAAAAATAATATTTATTGAATATTATCATTAATTTGATGAGTTATTACATGAGAATTTGTTATGAATTATTACTTATGAAAAAATAAAAATATAAAAGAATTTATAATATTAAAGCCAAACCAAAACTTTATTACTTACTTATGAGATAAAAAAAGCATAAAGTTAAATATAAAGATATCTACTATAAATAGAATAACAGAAAATATTAAATATGAATGATATAATTTAGAAATTGAATCTCCCCTATCCTTTATAGTTAATAATATAAATAAATTAAGTAATGATAAGACTTTTATTGAATTTGTTCTAGCAAGAAATTTTGAAAGTGTTGATATTATAAATTGATTACTAAATAAATATAAAATTAGCTGACTATCTAAATTAGCAATATTTTATAAAAATTATAAGAGAAAATGACAATATTTAACAATAAAAAATTCTTTAGAGCAATCTTGAAAAAAGCTAGATAGACGAAAAAATAAAGTAAATATAATAAAAGAACAAAAAATAAAAACAAAAAAAGAAATTCTAAGTATTGATGAATTAATATAATAATTTGTTAACTTTTTATTAATGAATAAAAATAATAAAAAAAGGGATGATGATTGTTTGATGAGACAACCAAGAAAACAACCTTTTTGTTGGCAAGAAAAAAAGATAAACAGATTGATTAGAAAAATATATAAAGAAGATCCTGCCAAAATGTCTAAAATGATACTATTATACCAAACACTAACAGAAATGGATAGTGATTTTAATGGTAAAAATATAAATTATTATACAGCTTCAATATCTACATATTCTTGATTATCTATAAGATTTATACCAAGTGCCCTAGAAGAATTAGAAGAATTAAAAATTATAAAAATAGTTGAAAAAAAAGTTAATTGAAAATTTGCATGAAAAGAATTAATTTTTACTCCAGATAATGTTATTGATTTATCAGAAAAAATAGAAGCTCTAGAACAAGCCAACATCACCGTTAGTCGGTTATCAACTAACGGTGAAAAAAATAATATAAAGTACCTAGAACAAGCCAATCCTACCATTAGTCGATTACCCACTAACGGAGACACCACTAATGAATCTTCCACTGTTGTTGAAAATACACCATTAGAAGATATTTATCAATCAGAAAATATTATTAATAAGAACAACAATAATGAAAAAGAAAAATTAACTTTGTTGTTGTTTAATAATTGAATTAAAGATAAAAAAATAATTCAGAATATTTTAGATAAAAATAATTCAGAAAGAATTTATGAAGTTATAAATGAATGCAATAAAAAAGAAAGAGATAATCCTTCATGATTTATAATTGCTGCATTATCAAAAAAATGGGAATTTAATAATACAAATAAATCTGTTAATAATAAATATGAAGAACAAAAACAAAAGGAAAAATTAGAAGAGGATAGAAAAATTGCTCAACAGTTAAAATCAAATTTAAATAAAAAAATTGTTGATGATTGGATAGTAAATAATAAAAGTTATTACCAAGAACTTTTACAAAAAGAAAAACAAGTTTATGAACAAAAATCAGAAAATTCAAAATTCCAACCAAAAGATCCTTCACTTATAATTATTTCTAATGTTAGAAGTTTTATAAAAAAAGATATTTTATGAATATAAATAATATTATTTTATATAAATTTCTAAAAAGGATCATTGAATTTATTGTATAGATAATGAACAATACTTATCTAGAAATTTTAAAATTAAATATTATTAAATTTATTTTTATTTATATCAAAAATTTTTATAGCACTTTTCAATTGTCTCAATAAAATATCATCTCATATTTCATTAAATTCAAGATATCATTTTATATATCTTTCAGATTTACTTTCAATTCAAAGTTGTTCCCTGAATAAATATGCTAGTGTTTCTGCTTGTATCTCATCAATAGCATAATTGATTTTATATAACGAAGAACCTTTTTCTGCTTTATTATGATTTTCATCAGTATGTCATAATAAAAGATGAGCACATTCATGAATTAAAGCTCAAGATTTTTGAGTATCATCTAAGTTTGAATTAATAGTTATATTTTTATTATTTCAAACAATGACAAATCATCAAGTTGATACTTTTATAGGCTTTTCTTCAACAATAAATCAAAATGATTCAACTACCCTATTTTTCAATCTAAAATAATCTATATTGCTTTTTATTGTAAAATCATTAAGTGGTTTAGAATAGTTTACTCAATCTTTTATAATAGGTTCAACATCAGTAATATCATATATTTTTGCCTTATTATTGAACTCAGCTGTTTTTTTTCTAATAATCAATTTATAATCACCATTTTCACTTTCAGTTATGTTATCAAGTTTGAATTTAAATAAGATATTGTTTCTTTTTCTATATACCTCAATATTTCTAGGGTCTTCTTTGAATTTTTCATAATCTCTTTTATATATATCTTTAGAAAATACTACTTTTTCAACAGGAGCACAAATAAATATTGGCTTAGCATTTTCTTTTAATTTATATCAATATGAAAACCATTTATTTCTACCTCAAACTGTAGTTGCATCATTATTTTGAGCTTTTATAAAAAGATTATTCATTACAGAATAATCATGAAAAGAAGTCATGTCTTTAAATAAAAGAAATAAGTCATCTCTATTCATTTTAGAAATATTTTCATATAATTTTTCAACTTTTTTATTAGTTTCTATGTAATTTTCTAATAATAATTTTTTCTCTGTATCTTTATTGTCTTTGTATTCAGTTTGTTTTTCTTCACTTAATGAAGCCCACCATTCTTTTCATTTAGAAAATCTAGACTTTCTAAGACAGTTAATTTTTTTTTCAGTAGTTTTTGTCTTATTTATTATAGTTTGCATTATATTTATATAATATGTTAAAATAAAATTATTCTATTTCAAATTCAAAATCGTTCGTATCACTATTGTTATTAATTGTTTCTTTTTTTCCAGTATCATAAATTATTGGTATGGAAGTATTATGTATTTTATTAGTTTTTCAAATCATATAAATTAATTAAGTATTAAGATATTTAAACTAAATAATAACTAGTGTTTTTGCTACCTTTTTTCAATAATTTTTTTTAAGAATTTTCTTTAAATTCTTTATTACTTTTGAATCATATAATTTAAAAGTTTTTATTTTTTTCATAGAGGGAAGTTATATATAAAATACACTAAAACTACTAAGAAACATTATTAGTTGTAATAAAAAAAAGAAGAGATTATTTCTCTTCTTTTAATATAAATTAGCATATTTCATTTTTTCTTTTAGTCCCATTATTTCATCGTAATGAATTCATCAAAGTAATTGATAGTTGTTTTCTAATCAAGTTGCATTTTCATAAAATTTTTCAGATTCTGTTTCTATATCATCCCAATATTGAAACCATCATCTTCTTCAGAATTTTTGAATTATTTCTTGGTTAACTTTAAAATCATCATTATAAGTTAAATAGTAATCATAAGAGTCTATTAATTTTTTTGAATGCTCTTTTACATCAGGATAGTTTGAATTATTTGCAAGATACCTTAATCAACTAACAAAAGGTCAATCTTCATGCATTAAGAAAATTCAATTATAATCAGCATTACCTGGATGATTCATTTGGTAGTAAACATTACTTATATTCTTTGTAATTATTTTTATAAATAATAATTCAAATGTTCTATTATTATATTCTTTGAAAACATTTTCAATATCATAAGCTAATGCAGATTTAGTTGTTGCCTCGTATAAATCTTCTCAATATGTAGATGCAAACTTCAACATTTCAACATGATCATTTGCTGATTTCAATAACCGAGTTTTTCTCCGAGTAAATCAATATTTAATTATATATTTTTTGTATTCCTCAACATCCTCAACATACATATTATATTTATCTGCATAATAACCAGAAGCATCTGAATTATCATAAACATAATCTGGATTAAGTTTATAAAATCAGAAGTATCAAATAATTGGCAAGATTAAAGCTATTATAGAAAATAATAGTGATTTGTTTGCATATTTTTCATTATAAGTTACTAAGTAGAGTAAAATCATTTGAATTATGAATATCGCAAATCAAAATCAAAAACTTGTCTTTACAGCATATTCATAACCTTGATTGTCAAAATATACATTTACTCATAATCATGTAATAATAATTAATAATAAAAAAAATAATAACCACAAAATAATAATTGTTTTAAAAAGCATTTTTAAAAAGAGATGTTAAAATTAAAATAGGCTAAAATTAAAATATGATGTAAAAAATTTCATAAATAAACTAATTGATGCAAGTATTGCAATAATAAACAAAATATTAGGAATTACTCATAAATTATTTCTAAAAGTGTTATATTGTTTCTTAAAAATCATATTTTTAATTAAGGAGGTAATATAAGGATTATACTCTACTAATTAATAAATAACAAATTAATAACTATTTAATTAATCAATAGATATCATTGATAGTATTATATAAACAATTGTCATCAACTTTAAGTGGAACTATAAAAGTATAATCTATACTATTTTCAAAGTTATTATAATCTTCCTCATTTTTATAAATATTTATATCATATTCATAAAATCATTCACTACAAATTTCAGAGGTTCTTTTTCACCCAACAGAAAATTATAATCAAAAAATATACAGAGTTGACAGCATTGTATAGGTAAGAACTAAGTATTAAAAAAGACATAAAAGTTTAAATTAAATTTTTATGTTTTTTTTTAGCTTTATTTTAATGAGAATTTTGTTAAACTAAAAGGTGATAAAACTATTATAAAATAACAAAATTCTCATGAACATTATAACAACAATTAGAAAAATGTTAAATTTAAATGGGTGCTTTTTTAGATTTTATTTCTAATTTCATATATTTTCCCGATTTTTTATATAGAACAAGAAAAAATCCAAACATTCGTTTGGATTTTTGGGACAGTCTCGTAAAGCAATTTTTTTTTGGTACATATTAATTTAACCTTAATAATCTTTTATCTAATTCTAAATTTAAAGAATTTTTTAGATGCATAAATACATCTTTATATAATAAAAAAATTTTATTATTTGAATCAATATTTTTTAATTTTGAAGAAAGATTTAACAATTTTTCATCTGAAAGTTTAGGAATAATATTTTCAATTTTAGTTACAATACTTTTTAATTTAATATTATTTTCAGTAATTGTATTATTATCTATATTATGACAATCCTCTATTACTATTTTACCTTCTCTACGTCCATCAGGATAATCGTCAAAAACTGCATATGCCCAACTTTTTCAGTCTAAAGAGTATTTAAAATTTTTAATATTTCTTCTTTTATCTCATTCATATGGGGCAGAAACTATTTCTCAAAGAATTTTATCATCTTTAATAATAGTTTCACCATCATGATAAGCAAAACTATTTCAATCACTAGAAAATATAGGAGAGTCAAAGATAGTTCCTAATGGTTTTTCAAATTTTTCTATTCAATTAATAACTAATACAACATTTATTCATCTTTTAGCAAGATAAAAATAATTTTTTCAATTATTGAAATAATGGATATTATATATTCTTTCATATGAATTAACATCTTTTTTACCATTATTTACAACATAAGATTTTCAATCAAAAGAAATAGTATACATAAAAGATTTTCAATCATCACTATATAATGTATATCCTAATAAACCATCTACTTTTAATTCTATTCAATCTTTAACTAATATATTATCTCAAACTAATATATTATCTCATATAAAAGAAAAACTTTTTCAGTCAGGAGAATAAGTTAGTCGACTAACAGATTTATATTTATTACTTTTTATTCAATCTTTTAACACATAATATAGTCAATCATCATCTAATACTCTAAAAGCTATACTACTTCAATCTGAAGAAAATATAGGGATATCAATATATTTATAATCATTTATTTCTATAAAGTTTTTAAATAAAGTTACATCTGAGAAATTATTTTTAATAGCCATATAATATAAATCATTTCAATCTGGTGAAAAAGTAACTTTTCAAGTCCATTTATAATCAATTATTTTTTTATCTCAATTAAAAATAAAATAACTTTTTCAATTTATTTTAGTTTTAAAAATAAAATCTTTTCAATTTGGAGATAATATTAAATCAGTGATAAAAGGATATGATTCTTTACTTTCAATACCATCTTTAACTAAGAAATATTTTCAATCACTTTTATTTTGTGTATCTTCATAATTTTTTTGTGCAACAAATAAAAAATTTTTTCAATTTGGAGATAATATTAAATCATAATTAATTCTAAAATAATCTCAATATTCTTTACCATTTTTTATAAAAACCCATTTATGATTAGCGTTTACAGCCATATAAGCATAACTATTTTCATTAGGTAAATATTTAGGTTGAGCAATTATTTCATATTTATTACTTTCTTTAGATTCTTCTCAAGCTATAATAATACGAGTAAATGCACGAGCTATTGAATCAGAAGCTGGAGTATACATATAATCTATATTAATTCAATCTGAAGAAGGATACAAATAAAATTTTTTTGTTGTATTAAATGGAATCTCAGAATATTTACAACTATTTACAGCATTTACAGTATTTACAGCATTTAATAATAACATAAAAAGAAATATAAGAAATAATACAAATTTATTAATCATATCAATAGAATAAAAAAATAAAAATAATATATTATTAATAGTCAAATTAATGTGGCTTTTCTTCGTAGCAGGTTATTTTCAAGAAGCATGGACAATAAAAGAAGATTTTTATTATGCTTTATATAATCTTAATTTAGATGAAAATTGATAGAATTAGAGATTATGTCTTGAATAGTGTAGAAGATTAAATCAATTTTGAAATACCATTAAAAGATGGTTCGAAAATATTAAATGATACATTGAAAATTCAAATAAAGACTTTAAGTTTACTAATGCTTTATTTGAATGAATGAATAATCTTTGTAAAGTTGTAAAAAAGCAATCTCATTGATTTAGAACTAAATATAGATATATTAAAAAACTATGTGCTAGATTTTGTTTAGTTGAACTTAAGATTTAAGAATATTTTTTGTGATATTTTTTCATGCTAGAAAGAAAAGAACCAATTATATTTGTAAATAACTTATTAATATATTATAATTATATTAATTATAGATTTGTTAATTGCAAAATAAATATCTAAAAATAAGTAGTAAAAAATATTAATGTTAAATATTCTATTTAACAGTTTACTGAAAAGAATCCATAAAATACATTTAAGTAATAATATAATGAATAATGAAATTAATAAAAAAATAATATATATATTTAAAAATATCATTTATAATCTATATCTTTTAATTAAAAGTGAATTATATTATTTATTAGAATCAATTTATGATTATAAAAATGTTATTAATAATATAAAAGAAACATATAGAAATAAAATATATTCATGATTTATTTTTTATTTTTTAACTTTGATTTTAATTATAACTATAATTAAAATGAAATTTGAATTAGTAATTATAATAACATCATATTTTATAATAAAACTTATAATTCATATATTAAGGAATAAATACTTAAATATTAATGATTTAACAAATTTAATTCTAAAATATATAATAACTAATATTAAAGATAATTTAAAATTATTATTTTATTTAATAATAATATATATAATAATTAAATTTATATTTTGAATATTAATTTTCTCTGTAAGAATAAATTATAAAAATTTATTATTAGTAATGATAATAATAATTTGAATTATATTATTTATAAAAAATTTAATAAATTGAAATTATAGTAATTGAATTAAAATTATAAATAAATGAAAATATAAAATAAACAAAATAAGGCTTTCTTTATCAGAAAGAAGGCAAATTAGATACAATAAAAAAAGATTAAATTGTTACAATAAAATAAAAAAGCAATGAATTAAGTGAACAAAAATTTTTTATGAATGTAAATGAATTTTAGTTTGTTCTAGGTGTTGAAATACAGGAATAGTTAGATGTTTGAAATGTAATAAAGTAAATAATAAAAGAAAAAAATCATGAAGATGTTCTTATTGTGGAGAGTACTTAAATAGAATTATATGTGGTAATAATAAATGCTCAGCAATACAATATTTAAAATAACATGTACATAAAAATTTAAGCAAAAGTTTTTAATAATTTAAAAAATATGTACTTTATTTCAAATTACCCCTTAAAAAGTAGAGTATAAAAAATAGATACTTTTAATTTAGATTATGCCTTTAATTTCTAATAAAATGAAAAGAGCCCTATTTATTTGTATTATATAATTATTTATGATATTATTTTATTAAATTACTAATGTAATTTACAAATTACTTTATATTTTAAAATTATAAAAATGGGAAATAATAAACTTAATGTATTACTTTGTATAACAAATAAAATTTTAGATTGAACTAATTACGAATTAAATAAAAATATAATATCAGAAATTTTTAATAAACAAGAAAATAGTACTCTTTTAAAATTAACAATAATTGACAGCTTCTATTCTACAAATATGTCTAAAAGATACTTTTGATTAGAAGATTTAAATAAATTTATAAATGATATATTAGAAAAAGAAGATTATAATGATTCAAAAAGTTTTTTAAAAAATCATTTAAAAGAAATTGTAAATACAAAAATTTGAATACAAAAAAATACAAAAAAATCTTGACATGCCTTATCATTAATAACTAAATATTTTTATTTTAAAACAAATTTTAATTTCCCTATATATGATAATTTAATTTTTGAAGAATTGAAATATTATTATCCAAATGATAAAATTGAAAAATATGGTTTAAAATATTTTGAAAAATTAAATGAATTAAAGAATGATTTGGAATGAAATGACAATAAAAAAATTGATAATTTAGATAAAATATTATGGTTATCATGAAAGATTAGAAAATGAAGTTTTGGATTAATAGTTAAAGATAAAGAAGAATATAAAGAAATTATTAATGAATTATATAAAAATGAAAATATTGAAAATTTAAATAAAAGAGATGATAAACTTGAAACATTAATAGTTGAAAAATTAGAAAAAATTGATATTAAAAAAGTTCAAAATAATAAATTAAAATTAATAGTGGATTTTTTTCAAAATATACCAAAAATATAAATGATAGGTAGTGTGCAAAAAAGTGTGTATACCAAAAGAAATTGTCGTAAAACAATTTCTTTTTAGTATATAAAAGTATATTAGATTGAATAGCTCTAAAAATATAAGTAACAGCAGTTTTTAAAAAGTAACTATATTCAGAAAATTAGTAACAAAAAAAGCATTCTACTGTATTTTTAAAATCAGTAAAATTTTCATAATATTTATTATATGTAATTCTCTTTTTAAAGAATAATAGAAGTCTCTCAATAGAGTTTAAATTCGGAGAATAAGGAGGTAAAGGAATCTCCTTAATTCTAGATTTTTTAGATACTCTTTAACTAAATTACAGTTATAGTATCTAGCATTATTCCTAACAATATAAAGTGTAGTTTTGTTAGAATATTTTGCCTCTATTTTTTTATAAAGCTCAATTGTACTTTGAGCATTTATTTTTTCAGAAGTAACTATAATTACTCCTTGTTTTTCAATAGAATAAGCTCAATTAATATTTAATCTATTTCTTCAAGTATTAAATTTAATATTTTTTTCACTTCATTTTTTAATCCAACAATAACAATTACTATTATTGTGTAATGGATGTACTCAGTAACAAAAAAGTATCATCTCTTCTTCTGTTAAATTTGATTTTAATTTTTTATAAAATTCTATATGTGCCTCTTGTTTTTCTTGTTCATTAGTTATTTTTCATTTATAAAAAATATAATTTGTATCAAGAAAATTATTTATTCAATCATTTATAAATTTTTTCTTCTGATGTTAAAATTATTTTTGATATTGTTTTTTATGTTAGATTTCATCTTGAAATATCTAATTAAATATATGTATATTATACTTTTTTAAACTTTTTTGTTCTATTTTAAGCTAAAATAAATCTATTTAACCATACTAAAAAAACAATTCCAAAAGGTGTTTTGTCGTATTCTGTTTTCTGGTTAGGGGATATATAATTTTGCCATATTTTCAGAAACTAATTTAACAAAATCTTTATCATCTAAAGATTTATATTTATCTCTTACACAAATAGTACCTCTATTGAATGTATTTAGAGTCATAATTTTTATGTTAATAATATAATCTAATTTATTCTGTATTTCTATTTCAGATAAAAATAGCTATTCTTGATTTTGTTATTAATAAATAACATCAATTGTATTATTTTAATTTTTTGTAACTACTTGTATAATACCCTAAGATAAAAACTATATTATACAATATCTTGTTTTCATCTAGGGTATTATACAAGTAGTTACAATTTTTTATACTTTCTATCTTTAGAAAATTCTAGTATAAACAAGATGCTAATAGGAATTATTTAAGAATATAACTATAAAAATGTGTTATATAATTTTATAAGACTATCATCCAAATCACCTCATACAACACTTTTGTTTATAATTCTTCATTGAATATTTACAATCTCAAATACATTTTCAATATTATTAGCTATAACAGTTAAAACTTTGTTTTCGTCTTTCAATTTTTTATTTCACAAAAAACTAATAGAAAGAATTTTATTATTTTCTGTTATAAAGTTATTAGCATTTAAACTTAGATCATTTTTAAGTTTGAAATTATGAAAATCTATTGTAAGAGTTTCTTTTAAATCTACATTAATTCTGTTTTTTACTATTTCAAGTTTTTTGTATTGTTGAGTACCTCATTTACTATGGATTAATTGTTTTTCTTGTAAATTACAAGAATTATAAAAATCATTTGAAGTATATAGTTTTAAGAATTTATATTTATTTTGAAGATAATTTTTAGCATCTTTTACTCTTTTTTCATCTAATTCTATTCAAATATATTTTCTCCAGCCTTTTCATTCTCTTCAAATATTAATAATAGCCTCAGCTCAAATATAGCTTCATGCAAATTGTTCAACTACAGTTTCTCATGAATTTGAAGTTTGTAAAATTATATCTTCTAAAATATTTAATGGTTTTTGTGATTCATGTCGTTTTTCATTTTTTATTATATTAACTCAAATAAAAAATTCAGGCAAAATAGTCTTTGTTCCCATTTTATATGAATCTTTTGCTTTTAAGAATTGTGTATATTCAGTAAAAGCATTATAAAATCTTTTTTCTTCAAGAACATACATATCATATTTATTTTGTTGATACTCTGTCATTATATCATTTTTTTTGTAATGGTATAATTCTTGAATGTTCTCGATAGTTTTCTTATATTTTTTGAATTGTGGTAATGTTCACTCATAAGAATGTTTTAAGAAGTTTTGTTTTAATAAATTTTTATTTTTATAATCAGGATTAATAATGTATGATGCTTGGTTTCATATAGTATTATGTATTGTTTCATTTAAGTCTATTATTATTCATTTATTTTTAGCTTCATTATAATCTTTTTCAGATAAATTTCATATTAAATGAGTGTTATCATAATTTCAAATAGAATATATTAATCCTCAATTTTGTGTTATTTTTTCAATTTCACTATATTTAATTTCTTTATCAAGGAATGGTAATGTATTAATTACTGAATCAATATTATTATCAATATTTAGAACTTCACTATATACTTTCTTAAAATCAATCATATATTCTTTTTTCATATATTTGAATTTTCAATCTTTTATCATTTTAGCTAATTTTTCATCCCATACTTTTAATTTTCTAGAATCACCTTTAGTAAAAAAATATACTGAAGAGATATACTTTTTTTTTCTTCAAATATTAGAATTTCATCAAGTAATATTTACCTCAGTAAAATATGATAATCATGCTTTTTCAGCCATATCTTCTATATTTCTTAAATATTTTCTATTATTGGAATTTTTTTCAGGTAAAAATTCAACTAAAAATCAACCATTCCTAAGTACTTTATGTTTTTGTATAAAATCTTCATTTGTATATTTAAAACATTCATAGGAAGTAGCAAAATTTCTAGTCCCTCATTTATGTGATTTTTCATCTAACCAAGCATGATCAGATATAAGTAAATCAATAGAATTTGAATCAAATTTATCATCAAGTTTTCTCGCATCTCAGTTTATAAGTCAAACTGTACCATTTTCTCATTTAAGAATATATAATCACTTCCCTACTCTATCAAATAATTTTCAAACATTATCATTTAATCTACCTCTAATAGTTGATTCTGGTATTCAGTTAAAGTTTTCAGCGATTTCTTTAATACACATAGGTATATCAGATTCATATAGAGTTTTTGCTATCTTATCTTTTATTGGTATTTTTATATCCATATTTTAATTATTAAAAATATTATATTATTTTTCAGTATTTTAGAATTAGTAATTATTTTATATTAGTATGTCGCCTATAAATAATTAGGTCATTAATCATATTATTATAACTAACATCTTATATTAATAGAATGTTATATCTTTTAGAGATTTTTTAAGATTCATTATTTTACCTAAAGGGTTAGATTAATTTTTTGAGGAATTTTTTCTACTAATTCTGCCCATAATAAGCTTACAAGATAACATTTGTAATCTTACTACTAAGAAACATATATGTAAATAAATATAATAGTCTTACTATTATTGAGCAATCAATATAATTGTATTTATTTTAATTTTATTTATTTTAATTTGAAGAATTATAAATATATTTTCTAGGGTGGCTGTATTGTATATTTTTCAAACTTATACATAAAAAAAAGAGTAATAGATATATAATTACTCTGCCCAATCCATACAATATAAGTTAAATATTTAAAATACTCATCTTAATTTAATTTTTAATGTTGAAGTATAATTTCTTTATTACTTATATTATAATTAAAAAAATAACTAAATTTTAAAATAATTTAAAAATTTGATTATTATTAACAATTATAGGAGTTATATATTTTTTAACTTTTTTAATATTTTCATATAATATTTAAACTTGTTTATTATTTTGTTGTTGTTTTATTTTGCATATTATACTATTTACAATTAACTATTAAAGATGATTTTTTTGTAAATTCATTGTTAGTATATCATATTTCAAAGTAGGTTCTAGAAAAAAATTCGGATTTTTTTCATATATTATAGCTAGAAACTGGTCTATGATATCACATTACTCTAGTATATATTTCGCATCTGGTTCTTTCTTTTGAAATTTTGTCTTTCATAAATTTTTCATTGTTTTTTATTGAAGACTTTTTCACTTTTTTAATATTCATAATTATTAATTTAAAAGTATAATGTATTATATGCACTACTAAGAAACAATATAAAAAAAATTAATTCTATTTTTTTTATAGTTATGTTATATATAAATCTATTTAGTTATAATTTTTTTCAATAGGTCTATAATCGTAAATATTTTCAGGGAAATCTTTAAAATATTTAATATGAGAAATAGCTCCTTTAAGAGAAACATAATCTATTACTTTTTTATTAAATGAATTTGATACAAAATGACTAATTTTTGTATCGGTTTGTTCATTATTTACATTTTTATCTGATAATACTACTCAATATTTTCACATTGAATATTCCTCTTTATTATAATAAAATCTAAAAACATGTTTTTCTATTTTTATAGGTATAATTTTATCTTTAGATATTTTTATATCTTCTATCAAACAATGAATTACGCTATACATTTCTTTATATTTATCACATTTTCTTGATTTCTTAACAAGTTTAACACCTTTTTTTGTCTTTCATAATCAATGTCATGAAATAGCCTCATCTTCTAATTTTTTAGCAAAATCAAATTGTACATAGATGTTTTGTAATTCATCAAAAAGTTCTTTCATTCATTTACCTAATTTTTCATATTCATTACAAAAATATCTTTCTTCGTTTCAATCTATAATTTTTTTATTTATTGTATTTATAGGATAATTTTTCTTTTTTCTTATAGCTTCAATTACTTTAGATTTTATATTACATTCTATAGGTATACTTTTTTCCATAGATTTAAAATTCATAAAAAGTTTTTATTATTAAATTAATCTCTTTCAACATATATAAAATTATTGTAACTTGTTCATGCATAATAATGTCAGTTAGTACAATCTTTAAATTCCTCACTTAAAGTTAAATGCATAATTCAATGTTCTCAATAAGGTGATAAATCTAATGTATAATCGTAACTTCAACGACCATAAATACGAAAACTTTCTTTTCTTTCTAATGATGTTTTTGATTGACTAATATTCCGTTTTCAAAAAATTGAAATTAATTTTTTTTCTCATATTACTTTTCAGTCCAAAGTACATCAAGAAGTTACTCAATAATCATATAGTCATTTATAAGGGATATCTTTAAGAAATTTATTTTCTTGATCATTAATCCAATCATCATAATTTTTTTTGTATTTTTTGACAAGCATTATAGAAACAATTTCAGATTAAATTTGGATGAAATTTTAAATCTCTAAATTTTGAAAGTTTTTTCCATGTTTCTAGTCTTTTTAATGTTTCTAAATCAACATTACTATCAAATCAACTTTTCATTATTGATGTAATTTTTAAATTCTTATAATTTGAAAAGTCTACTTTATATCATCATTTACTGGAACCTTTTTTAAAATAGTAAATATATCATCAATTAGTAAAAAGTCGTTTTTCAATAGTTCTTTTTTCTCATTGATTGTTATGATAGTCAAATTTAAAATTCTCAATATTATATCTGTTATCTATAATAAATTGTTTTAAATTTTCTATTTTTACATCAATTTTTTCCCTTTTATTTCTTTTTATTGATTCAATAACTTTAGATTGTTTTTGGATTTTATTAATAGTCTTTATGTTTTCTATTGTTCAAGTATTCATATTATTATATTTATTATATAAAATAACAAATAGACTACTAAGAAACTTTAGTTTTTAAAAATTGAAATTAGAGTAACAAAAAAGCACTATGGTAATTAGACTTTTCATTATTTATTTCTTTCTGTTCATATTGATCAACAGAAAATCAATTATTTTCCCAAAAGTTCATACTGCATTTATACGAATCTAAATATATTCCTTTTAATTTGATTTCTTTTGATATTTTAATAATTTTTTCAACCACTTTTTTTCATAAACCATTAGATCTATTTCTTGGATTAACTTCCATATAATCAATATACAAAATATTACCAGTAGGTAGGTTTTCATCTAACAAGCTTATTAGATCTTTATTTTTTTTAAATTGTTTAATTATTTTATTTTTATCACTTACATGAAAAGATAAATAATCTAATCATGGTGTATTTTTAATAGGATAAATTTTTTTAAATATTTTTTTATTAATATCTATGGTATTTAAAATTTTATTATTTTTATTATTTTTTTTTCAATTTATAAATCTTTCTAAATTGTTCATTATGTAATATTTAAATATTAATATATAAATATTACTAAGAAACAATTTTTGAATCTTTATAACAAATTATTATAATCAAAACTATAGTATCATGACCTTGATATAATTACATGATCAAGTAGTTTTATTCATATAATCTTACTTGTTTGTTTTAATTTATCAGTTGAAATTATATCTTCTATACTAGGGTTTAATGTTCCTGATGGATGATTGTGAACAATAATGAAAGAATTAGCTCTATCTTCAATTGCTGGAGCAAATACTTCTCTTGGATGTATTAGAGATTGATTTAATAATCATTTTGTAATTAATCTGTTATTTATTATATTGTTATTTCCATCTAGAGTTATTAATACTAAGTGTTCTTGTTTTTCAAATTTTAACCATTCAACAACTTTTACAATATCATCACTATTTAAAATTTTTTGAGGAGGTTCTCTCTTTTTTTCTATATCATAATCATTAAATAAATTATTAATATTTCATATATTATCCTTTTTATCTATATATAAATATAATTTTTTTAGTAATTCATCTTTATCATTATTTTTAATAAATTGAATTTCACTATTTTTTAATGCTATATAACTAACTTTGTTTAATGTTTTTTTTATTTTTAATTCTTTTACTACTCTATTATCATTTCAACATTTAAGTCATTGTTTAAAGTTATCAATATTATTCATTATATAATATTTAAATATTAATTTGTAAGTATTACTAAGAAACTTTTTTTAAAAAACTAATCAATTTTATTAAATATTATAAACAAAGAGAGTTTATTTAAACTCTCTTTGTTTATTTTTAGAATCAAGGTACATATCTTTATAACCAATTATCGAACTAGTATTTAAAGCTTGTCAATTAATTATAACATCATTGTAATTATCACCTATTTTTATAGTATCATCTAAATTTCAAATACTATTCTTATAATTATTTGTAAATATTATTAGTTTTTTCTTAATTAATTCAGAATCCATAGAATAAGTGTTATTAATTTCAACATTATCAATAACTAAATTATATTTATCATTATTTATTCATATATAACAGAAAGCTTGTCACACAATTTTGTTATTGCTTCTTATTTCTATAACATTAAAATTTTCGCTTATGATATATTTTGGCATACTCCATCCATTAACTCAAGTTGGAGATATACAACAATGACTATAATATCATTGATTTAAATTTTCTACAATATTTGATCGATCCCAGACTTTAATTGTATAATCTCTCTTTTCTGATAAAAGTTTTTTAATTTTATTAACATCAATATTTCAAAAATCATCTTTAATGTGGTTTATAATAGAGCTTCTAACATCATTAAAATGTTTTAATACTATTTTTATTTCAACAATATAATTATATA
>Ga0247840_10000495_pt1 | contig 81419 bp, 66 predicted proteins | sample LaCruzMarch2015__FD_192404 | JGI IMG/M metagenome (GOLD analysis project Ga0247840, IMG submission 192404) | Freshwater microbial communities from meromictic Lake La Cruz, Castile-La Mancha, Spain - LaCruzMarch2015_17m | ecosystem: Environmental > Aquatic > Freshwater > Lake | place: Spain... | reverse complement strand
ATGGCTTGTCACACCTGGCCGGCAACACATGGACCAGCTACACCACCGCTAATGGCCTGGCAAACAACATGGTGAGCACCCTCGCCATAGATGCCGGCGGGAACAAATGGATTGGCACCTGGATTGGCGGCTTATCCAAATTTGATGGCAGCAACTTCACCACTTTCAGCACAAGCCAGAACCTGGTCGACAACAACATCACTGCACTTGGCATAGATGCGCTCGGGAACAAATGGATAGGGACCTATTATGGCATTACGGTCCTTAACAGCAATGATGCCTGGACAGCCAATTATGTGCAGGCAGATGGCTTGTACAACAACTACATCCAGGACATCGTATTCGACACCTACAACACCAAGTGGATCGGCATCTTCGCAGATTACATTACAGATGGCGCTGTAACACGTTATACCGGCAGCAATTGGGCCTCTTATTCTGTTCCAGAGGGCCTGGTCGACAGAATGGTCAATCAACTGGCAATTGACCAGGGCACCATCATCTGGGTTGCTACAGGCAATGGAGTTTCCAGGATCGACAATGCCACTGGCATTGCAAGTCCGCTTGCTGACAGTCAATTCAGCGTTTATCCGAATCCTGCTGCAGTAAGCTTCACAATTCCTGCCCACAACAAGACAGTTAAGGTTACCATGCTCGATATAACAGGGAATATGATAGAGACCTCCACACTAGCCCCCGGAACAGACCGCATCGACATTGCGGATCTCAAGGCTGGTATTTACTTTTTACAGATCACCACCAACGACAAAAGTTATTCCACAAAACTGATCAAACTTTGAAATTTGTTTCCTGCCTTCCTGGAGCTTACACCAGGCTGATTGTATCGTTTTCGCTGCTGATTCTAAGCACTTTCCAGTGTTTTGCTCAGGATGACTTTTACAATAGCGGCCGAATCCGTGAGGTCAGGATGTATTTCAAAGAAGTGAACTGGGAGCACATCCTGGACAGCCTCCTACTGACAGGTGAAACTGAAGGACGACTGCTTGGAAATGTATCCATTGAAGGTCATCTCTATAAAAACGCAGGGATTCGCTACAAAGGCTTTAGTTCTGCCAACGTCAACTACAAGAAAAATCCGTTCAATATCGAATTGGATTATGCCATTGCAAACCAGAACTACCAGGGTTTTACCAAGCTCAAACTCAGCAATGTCATCCATGATCCCAGTTTTGTCAGGGAAGTGCTGTCCTATGAAATTGCCAGGAAATATATGCCTGCAGGCAGGGCTAATTTTGCCAGGGTCTTTGTCAATGATACCCTGATTGGCCTGTACACCAATGTAGAATCTGTTGACAAAGCCTTCATTGCCAGGCATTTTACGACAAATGACGGCAGCTTCTTCAAAGGGAGTCCTGCACAATTGCAATATCCTTTCGGTCAAAATGCCAACCTTGCCAATACCCATGGGACCGACTCATCCGGATACATGCCCTATTATAAAATCGAATCAGGTTATGGCTGGAAGGACCTTTACAAGCTGATTAACACCCTGAATACCAACACCGACAGCATCGAACAAATAGTGAATGTTGACAGGGCGCTGTGGATGCATGCCTTTAATTATACCTTGCTCAACCTGGACAGCTACATTGGTTATGCCCAGAATTACTACCTCTACCGCGACGCCAACGGGCAGTTCAACACCATTCCCTGGGATTTCAATATGTCATTTGGAAGTTTCAGAAAATCAGATGGTTCTGATCATTTCACCGGGCTGACAATTGCAGAGGCAAAGGTTCTGGACCCCTTGCAACACCTGAGTTTTTCGATCAGCCCGCGGCCCCTCATGACAGAATTGTTCAGGAATGACAACTATAAGCGCAAATACTTAGCCCATTTGAGGACCATCCTGCTGGAGAACATTGTGAGTGGCAATTATCTGGAGCGCGCCATGGAATTGCAGCAACTGATTGATACTGCAGTGTTGGAAGACCCGAATAAATTTGAAAGCTATACAGATTTCCTGACGAACCTGACAACGACAACAGCAGCAGGAACAGCCAACGAATGCCCCGGCCTACAGGAGCTGATGGAGGACAGGCTGGCTTATCTGAACACCTATCATGCTACAGTCAATGTTCCGGTTATCAGCGACATAAGCTATAACCCGACACAGCCAGCCAAAGGAGAAATTTGTTGGATCAGCCTGAAAGCAACAAATTCCGATTCAGTGGAATTACACTACAGGAATAACAGTAGCGGGATCTTCCACAAGATCTATTTGTATGATGACGGGAATCATCATGACGGAATTGCGCAGGACGGTTACTTTGGAGGAGGCATCCTTATTACAGGACAAACCTTGCAATATTATCTCTACGCAGAAAATGACAGCGCCGGCGTTTTCGCTCCCGAGAGGGCTGCTTATGAGTTCTTTACCATACAACCTCAACTCAGCAAAGGAGCGCTGGTCATCAACGAATTTATGGCAGCCAACCTGAATACCACCAAGAACCCGGAAGGCAACTATACAGATTGGATTGAGCTGTTTAATACGACAAAAGAAGACATCCACCTGCAAGGCCTCTATCTCTCAGACAAGAAAGAAAACATGAAAGCCTGGGCCTTCCCGGATAGCGTCATCCCGGCAAAATCATACAAAATCCTATGGGCAGACAATGCCTCCACAGTGGGGATAAGTTTTAACTTCAGTCTTGCAGAATCGGGCGGGCAAGTCCTGCTCAGTGATGCCAAAGACAATTTACTTGACGCTGTCTTTTATGACAAACAAATACAGGGAAAATCACTGGGTCGCTCACCGAATGGAACAGGCGCTTTTGCCTATATGAATCCCAGTTTTTCGCGGTATAATGATTTTGTAAGTGCCCATGACGAGAATTTCAGCCTATTCCCGAATCCGGCCCGCACCAGCATCTTTTGTGAAATAAAAAATTATCCTGACACCTATGTGCTGGAAGTGTTCAATGCCATTGGGCAAGTTGTTCATTCTGAGAAATTTCAAGGCGGCATAAAGGATTCCCCCTACATCCTGAAACAGATAAACCTGAGCTCCTTTCAAGCGGGAAGTTATTTGTTGAAAATCACCCAAAACGGCAGTACACTAAGCCGTAAATTTGTCATTCATTAGCACCCATTTTAAAGCATGATTAACTTAATTTTTACCCGATGAATATATATAAGTCAAGCGCTTATCTGCTTACCTTCAGCCTTTTGTTACTGCTATCCTGCACAAAAGAAGCCGGGCCCGGTGGATCATCCACTATCAAAGGGAAGATATATGCCAAATATTATGACAAAACCTTCACAGTGCTGAATGGAGAAGGCTATGCGCCTGAGAAAGATGTTTATATCGTCTATGGTGATGGCAGCAGTTACGATGATCATGTTCGTACACACTATGATGGAACCTTCGAATTTAAATATCTCGAGAAGGGTAATTACACCATTTACGTTTATTCAAAGGACTCAAGTCTGACTATTCCTGCCGGCATTTATCCTGTCATTCAGAAAATTGAAATCACAAAAAACCATTCCACTTATCAGATTCCTGACATTACAATCTTCGACTAATGAACATGTTAACCAAACGAATCTGCTTCATGCTTGCAGCAATATTTTTCATGGCCCAGCTCCATGGGCAAAGCAAGAAAGACATCCGCAATGCAAAAGTTAGTGCTGAGACAACAACAACCACGATCATCGAAGGTGGAAAAGAAATCACTTACAAAGACAGCTACACATTGTATGACAAAAATGGAAATGTCAGCGAGCAAACAGAATATAGCAAAGATGGCTCAGTGAAGCATAAAGAAAGCATGAAATACAATGCTGATAATGACAAAATAGAAGAAAAAGTCTTCGATGCCAAAGACAAATCAACTAAGAAAACTACTTTTACCTATGATGCCAACAGCAACAAAATAGCTGAGAATGAATACGATGAAAATGGGAAATTGGTAAAACAGATTACCTATGCCTATAACAACAAAGGCCTCAAGACTGAAAAGAAAGTCTTTGATGGCAAAAAGAAATTAATTTCAACAAAAAAATACACCTATACAAGTCGCTGATTTGCCTGCTATGCGCTCCTTTGAAGAAATAATGACGGATTTCGATCCCATCTCCCTAGGGGAAATGGACAGTGTCACCTTAATGGACCGCACCGACACCAAATATATTCTGCTGATTTCTGATTTCCCGGCCTTGCTGGAAAAACTCAGTACTGACTATTTTATCCTGGAAATTAACGGAATACGAATCAGTCAGTATAAAACTTTGTATTTCGACACCCAGGATTTTTCTCTCTACAAACTTCATCTGCATGGGAAGCTGAACAGGGACAAAATCAGGTTTCGCTCTTATGTGTGCACAGATCAGCATTATTTTGAAATCAAGAACAAAAACAACAAGAACCGCACCCATAAAAACAGGATAAAATGGAAAGAGACAGCCTTTTCAATTCAGGGAAATGCTGAATCCTTCCTCGAAAATAACACTACCTTGAACAGTGCAGACCTGCAGCCTAAAATATGGGTGAAATACTCTCGCATTACACTGGTTAACAAGAACTTAAAAGAAAGACTGACACTTGACCTGGACCTTAGCTACGAATTCGAGGAGCAGCATAAAGAACTCCATGATATCGTCATAGCAGAACTAAAACAAGGCCGGCATGACCACTCCCTATTCAATACCATCATGCATGCAGAACACATCAGAAAAGCCTCCTTCAGCAAATACTGTATGGGAATTGGCTTTTTATATCCTCATTTGAAATTCAACAGATTTAAACCGCACTTGTTAAAACTCAACAAAATACGTCATGGCGCAATATAAATTTTTCATACTGCTTTTTTCTGTACTCCTTTTTACTGCACCTGCTACTGTGGTGCTGGCGCAGGATGCCCTGAGTGGGACTTCTATAGAAACCGCACAGACAGAAGAGTCGCTGGCAAAAGAAAAAAAGAAGGATAAAAAAAAGGGAAAAGAGGCTGACAATGTCAAAGATGAGGTTGAAATCAATTCGACATTTTTTATAAGCCTGTTAATCAATATTATAACAATCGTAATTATTGTCAGGTTTATTTATTATCCCAATTATCACAAACAAGATGTCTTTTTCACTTATTTCCTGTTTAACATAGCCATCTTTCTGCTAACGTTTCTATTGAACAAAGTCAAAATTTCCATGGGTGCAGCATTCGGACTGTTTGCAGTATTTTCGATGTTGCGATACCGTACAGAAGGGATTTCCATGAAAGACATGACCTATCTTTTCATTGTCATCTCCATCGGATTGATCAGTGCTATTCAGCTTGAATTCTGGCAGTTAGGCATCATAAACGGACTCATGATTGCCTTTACTTTTATTTTGGACGGGAATGTCTTTCTAAAGCGGGAGTACTCTAAGATCATCAATTATGAGAACATCGAATTGATTAAAACAGAGCGACATCCTGAGCTGATTGAAGACCTCAAACAGAGAACCGGCCTTGAGATTCACAGGATTTCCATTGCGAAGATTGACTTTTTGCGTGATATGGCTGTTTTAAATGTCTATTATTACATACCCAAAAAGACCAGGGATGATAGCGCTGGAGTTAAAGTAGATTATTCAGACCAGGTTGTTGATTAGGCTGTATTTATGCGAAAAGTACTTTCCTCCTTCTTATTTGTTATTCTCGTTGGCTTTAGCGCTTTCGGACAGAGCAAAGATGCGCAATTGTGGACCAGCATCAATCTCGACAAGAAAATCAACAGAGCATTTTCACTTTCTCTCTCTGAAGAAATCAGGTTTACTGACAACATCAGTGAGATTGGCACGCAGTTTACAGACCTGGGTATTACCTGGAAACTCCACAAAAACTGGCGATTGTCGGGCAATTACCGTTTTACCAACAAGCGCAGGCTGGATGATTCTTACAGCAAACGCCACCGCTATTATTTCGACCTGGTATATCGTAAGAAATTTGACAAGCTGAACCTAAGCCTGAGAACACGTTTCCAATCGCAATATGCCGATGTCAACAGCAGTGAAACAGGCAAAATCCCCGAATATTATTCGCGAAATAAGATCAGCCTGAAGTATGAGATCAACAAAAAATACACACCCTATCTTACTACCGAATTGTTTACCCCCCTTTTTACTACTGAGGGTTTTTACCTTGACAATGTACGTTACAGTGCCGGAATTGAATATTCCTTTAACAAGCGTTCATCCCTCGACCTCTTTTACATGATTCAGCAGGAGTACAACAAATCAAGGCCTGAAACTGATTTTGTCATAGGCCTAGGGTATAATCACAGTTTTTAAATTTCCTAAGCAGCGAAATTAACGACCGGGTTTGGGTCCCCTGGTTTTGGGTTTGCCGTATTTGATGCGCATTTTGGTCTCATATCTGACCTTGGCATTGACCTTTTTGTTCTTCTCACTTTTCTCATGGAAAGCTGGTCCTGCTTCTGTTTTGGGCAGTTTCATCTTGTCGCCTTTCATGATCACCTGAGGCTTTTCTTCCTCCAGGAGTTCAGTGGAAATCACGAGGTCTTCAGGCAAAGGATTCAGCGGAATTTTCAGGTTCATCAGATCCTCTATCATGACCTGGCTTTCTGCATCCTTTTCGAGGATAAAGGTAATGGCAATGCCTTGCTTATCGGCCCTTCCTGTACGGCCAATGCGGTGCATATAATTCTCGGCCACTTCAGGGATGTCGAAATTGATGACATGGGAAATCTCAGAGATGTCGAGTCCCCTGGCCATGATATCAGTGGCAATCACAATGCGATATTGCCCTGTATGAAATTGTTTTACGGTGTTAAAACGGTTATTCTGCGCTTTGTTAGAGTGGATGACACCCAATTGTTCCGGGAAATCCTCCTGTATCTGGTCATAGATCCTGTCGGCCAGCTTTTTTGTCGAGGCAAAAACCAGCACCTTTTTCATTTCCTCCTTATTGGCCAGCAATTTCCGGAGGAAATTAACTTTGGTGTAGAAGTTAGGCACCTGATAACCCATTTGAATAATGTTGTCGAGGGGAGTGCCGGTGGGTGCTGCCTCTATCTTTTTCGGGTGGTTGAAGTAATCCTGTATGAGCAATTCAATCTCATCTGTCATGGTGGCTGAAAACATCAGGTTTTGCCGTTTTGGAGGCAAGAGTTCCAATACTCTGTTTAACTGCGGACGAAAGCCGAGGTTCAGCATTTCATCCACTTCATCGATGACCAATTTTTTGATGGTCTTCAGGCGCAACACCCCTGTGAGTGCGATGTCCAGAAGACGGCCCGGTGTGGCAACCAACACATCAAGCCCTGCATGTACCTGTGCCATCTGGGTTTTGATGTTAACACCCCCATAAACGCCTACAGTAACCACATTCATGTAAGCAGTGAGCTTCTTTACCTCATCCACAACCTGAACCACCAGCTCACGTGTTGGCACAATGATGAGGATCTGTGGAAGTCCGGTTCCGGTAAACTTCCACTGACGTAACATGGGCAAAAGGTAAGCCAGGGTTTTCCCTGTGCCAGTCTGGGCAATTCCAACGACATCACTGCCTGACATGAGGACAGAAAAAACCTGTTCCTGGATGCGGGTCGGCACGGTAAACCCTAGGTCATTTAAGGCATTCAACAAGGGTTTGTTGATATTCAGATCACTAAAAGTCAAAATATTTTGTATTAATTGTCTGCAAAAGTAGTCATTAGCGCAAGGCAAACCCCAAGATTTGTCTTATAAACTAGGTTTAGCTGCCTGTATTTCACGGAGATCCTTTAACAAAACGGCATTGGCAGGATCCAGTTTTAATCCCATCTGGCAGTATTTCTCGGCTTTGTCGCGGGATTGCTCCTTTTTAAATAGCAGCTCATAGGACAATTTATGGTAAAATGGCAGGAGTTGTTCATTGAACCTACCTTGCCGGTTCATCCAGGCAAGATAATTGTCGACTTCCTGCGGTGCTTCTGTTGTTTGCAATACGACAGCAAAGGCCTTTAAAAGACTAGTCACATCTTTGTCATACATAAACTTCTCGGCTGCATTTGCACTTAACATCTGCAAAGCAGAACCATAGCCCGGAAATATCTCCAGGGAGCGGTGCAGGTAGGCATTGGCCTCGTTCAGGAATTTTATCTTCGAAAGGGTATCCTCCACCCGTTTGCTTTCATGATACAGGCCCAGGCTCATATAACAGTTCTCACGGGCAGAATTGGCTGAAGTGATGATATCTGCCCGGTTTAATGCCAGGTTATTCTTCCAGGCCGGAATGCGGTTTATCGTCAGTACGGAAAAAGCAAGAGAGATCCCGACAATGACAACCAGACCCGCAATCTTCAGAGGCTCAGCATACTTTACCAGCAAGGCAGGAAGCTTTTCAAGCCCCAGGTAGGCCATGGTGATGCAAAAACCAAGAGAGGAAACAAAAACAAAACGTTCATTCATGAATGTCCCGACAGGTAACACCAGGTTGGACGCGATGGAAAGTGTGATAAAGAAAAACAAGATAGAATAACTGACCGGGTTCTTGCTGCGGAATCCTTTCCAGGCAACAAATGCAAGGACAAGATAAAGTGCAATAGAGATCAGCGTTCCGGCATCACTGAACGACATGACGGGAATCGTATAAGGATAATAATCATGTGTAAGCGGATGTGGGATAAACAACAACTTTACATACAAACCCAGGGTATATATGACAGTCGCCATTTTCTGACCGAAACTCATGCCAATGAAGGGATTGTTCATCAGGTCGGTGATCACGGTATCTTTCACCAGGTAGCCGATTACTTTGAAACGGATGACGAGGTAGACAAAAGAAACAATCAGCAAGGGTAGTGACAGCCCCAGCACAGCCGGCCTCTTGCTGTCAGTGAAAAAGTAAATCGTCAGGGGGATGATGACCAGAAATGTCAGGGCATTCTCCTTGGACAGCAAGGCAAGGAAAAAACTCCCCAGGCTCAGGAACAGCAACAGTTTGCTCTTTTCACTGACATAAAGGAAGGTATAATACAGGGCTGCGAGTGAAAAAAACAGCGACATGATCTCATCCCTGCCTTTGATGTTCGCAACTACTTCTGTATGAAGCGGATGAACAACGAAGAGCAAAGTGGCCGCAAAGGGAATTGAGAAATACCATTTTGATCCGGGTTTTGCAGGAAACATCTGCCCCAATACCCTGAACAACAACAAAGCTGTCAGTGCATAAAACAAGGCATTCAGGAAATGAGAAATGGCAGGATTGCCAGACATCAGCTGCTTGCCGTCAGTATCTTTTACCAGTTTGCCATAACCATCCTCCTTCGGACTTTGAAAAAACTGCTTTTCAATGGCAAAAGTGACCATCGACAAGGGACGATAACGAGAACCTGCCACCAGATCCTTCTGTTCTTTAAAATAACCTGTGAAACTCTCCTCGGTAAAGATCTTATGAATCCCGGCAAATCCCTGGTTTGTATAGGTATTGTCTCTTATAACCAACTGATCGTCAAGCGCATAATCAAAGCTGGTAGTATTCAGATACAATCCTATCGCGGCAAGAAAGACAATGATGGCAGCCAGCATATGGTTTTTCCAAAACGTCTCCCTGACACGGGCTTTTGACTTATTGGCAGACGATTGTGATCTTAAAACTTTGTTTTTGCTTTTCATTGTCTTCTCAGGGAATCAAGGTTAAGGTTCAAAAATACAAACTATCCATTAATTCTGCCGAATTGCTTTCAGGCGGGATTGCTGGTCGAGCATTCTCAACAAGCGTGCTTCATGGACCATAAGGATGACAACATCCGGTTTTTCGGCCTTTACAATTTCTTCATTGAGCATGTATTTCCAGGCATCAAAGATCTTGACAGAGCGACTAAAACGCTCAGAGAGGAAGGGGAAAAAAGGTCCCCCGAAGGAATCAGAAATTAGCAGCAGACGCGGGTTTGATGAGCCTTTTATTTCCCTGACGACTTCATAATCCTTGGTATAGGAAAACCCCTTGGGGATAGGGTAACCCACTTCTGCTGCTTCCTGAGAACGAAAACCTGCATGGGGCTCGACAACTGAAAACTCGTCTGTATAAAGATCGACTTCTGCCAGCAATTTCACGAGGTTGCCACCTTTGCGTTTGGATATGGACACCTTAAAGCTGTCGATAGCGAGGGGCGTGACAGCTGCTTCGTTTTCATGGATGACACGCAGCACCTCATTTGTGGCATAAAAAGCACCCAATTGTGTCCAGTGATTATCCAGTTTGTAATACATTAGTCCCTTGTCCTTGCTTGCCCTCAAAGGCTTGTAAACATCAATGCTCTTGACTTTGCTGTTTTTCTGCAGATATTGGATAAGCTGCTCTCCCCAGCTCTTCTGGCTGGGTCGGAATTTGTTGTTGGGGGTATATTCGGGATAAATGGCAGCCTTGACCGGGGCAATCAGCAAATAATAACGGATTCCCATTTTCTTCAGATATGCTGTGCGGAACTCCAACTCAAGTTTAAATGCCATCAGCTGCTGTTCTGTCAATGGCTGGGTATTTTTGAAGATCATGTCCTCATCACCGGCATTGTATAACCAACCCTGGTCGCCAATGATGACTTGCTCCGGAAGCGGGGACTGCTTAAACACCCCGAGCTTAAAGCTGTTGTAATTCCTGACCATGGTAGCCCGCAAGGGGAAGGCATCATTGTAATACTGTTCATATTTCTGTGGGAAGGAATCCAGGGAGGTAACTTTCAACTCGGGTTTGACAGCCATCTTCCTGTTTTCAGAACTACGGATGTCTTTCACCAAATGAAAATTATCATTGATAAGCGGGAATGCGATGATGGTGACAAAAACCACCAGGATGGCTGCTATTCTGAATCTTTGTTGTGCTTTCATCAGAACCTGTAATAAATAAAAGGATTATAAGTTCCGGCAATCAGGTACATGCTGCTGAAAATGAGGACAGCTCCATAAAAAAGTGCTGAGCCGAGATGAAAGCCATAGGATAAAATACTTGTCCAGGTTTGTTCCTTGTTCAACACTTTTTCAACCACTGCACCCAGGTATGAGAAAAAGCCAAAAGCCCCCAGAACTCCTATTATCAGGGCAATCAGCAGTTCCGGTTGCAGGTAGGACATAAAAAATTCCATTTGTACCGGGTTGAAGCTGAAATTGAACATGGCTGTCCAGTAGCCCAGCGTATATTGCAGGGAGTCAGCCCTGAACAGGACCCAGGCAAACATGACAACCAGTAAAGTATACAAGGTAGACACCGGGCCCCATAGCTTTGCCAGAACCTTTTCAAAGCCAAGGCGCTCCAGGACCATAAACAGGCCATGAAAAAGTCCCCATACCACAAAACTCCAGCTTGCACCATGCCAGAATCCCGTGAGGAAGAACACCAGCAGCAAATTGAGGTAGGTTCGGCCCAGGCCTACATGACTACCGCCCAGTGGGATGTAGACATAATCTCTGAAAAATGAGGAAAGGGAAATATGCCATCGCCGCCAGAATTCCTTGACAGATCTGGCGATATATGGGAAGTTGAAATTCTCAAGAAATTCAAATCCAAACATGCGCCCCAAACCGATGGCCATATCAGAATATCCGGCAAAGTCATAATAGATCTGCAGGGAATAACAAACTAGTCCTAGCCATGCATTGGGCGCACTCAGATCGATTGTTTCACGGGCAAACATATTGTCGGCAACACTGGCGAATGTATTGGCCAACAACACCTTTTTTCCCATACCCATCAGAAAACGCTCAATCCCTGAGGAAAACTTCGCGAAAGTATGGGTGCGGCCACGGAGCTGCTGCCAGACATCGCTGTAACGGATGATGGGTCCGGCAATCAGTTGGGAAAACATCGCAATATACAGGGCCAGGTCAAAGATGTTGCGCTGGGCTGTTGTCTTACGTCTGTAAATATCCACCAGGTAGGACAGCGAATGAAAAGTATAAAAGGAGATTCCGATGGGCAGGATGATGTTGGACTGAGGAATGGGCGGGATCGCCAAAAAGCCGAACAAATGATTTAGATTCAGAATCAGGAAGTTGGCATATTTAAAAACGCCCAGAATCAGGACATTGGTGGCCACCCCGACAAAAAGCCAGTAATAAGCATACCGGCTCTCCAAATTTCGTTGTAGCATCAAGCCAAACACATAATTCAATGCAATTGATCCAATCAGTAATCCAGTGAAACTCACCCCTCCCCAGGCAAAAAACACCAGGCTGGCAAACAACAGCAGATAATTCCGCAATGCCTTCCCGACCAGGTAATAGCCAAGTAAGGTCAGAGGCAAAAAGAGGTAAAGAAAAATGGGAGAGCTGAACAGCATAATAACTTCCGGATTCCGTTCAAGCTGTAAGAAAAGCTTCCCAATGCCAAAACAACATCCGATGGCAAAAATATAAATAAAAAAACCTCTTTGCGCTTCCTTACCTTAGTTTTTCAAGTGCTTTCAACTGTGCCGTACTCAGCCCTTTTGGCTCAAAACCTGCCGCCCAGGCCATCAGTAGCATTTTTGCGCCTTTGTTTGCAACATCGATAAAATCGAAGGCGCTGTTGATGGTCGACCCCGTTGCCAAAGCGCCATGCTTCTCCCACAAAATTACGTTCCGCGTTTTCAGGCCATGAATGGTGACTTCTGCCAGTGCCTCTGAACCGGTGATGGCATAAGGAGCGCAACAAACGCCATCCGGTACAAACAAGCTGATCTCAGGGCACATCTTCCAGAGAGCCTGATTGAAGGCTGCTTCCCTTTCAAACAATTCATTATGGCTCAATACAATGAGTTCTGTTGGGTGGGTATGCAGGACGACCTTGTGATCGGGCCTGTGCAATGTATTGAAATGATGGATTTTGAGGTGGGTGATCATTTCACTGCTGGGCTTGAAACCGCTTGACTTACCACCCCACAGGATTTGATAAGCACTGGCATCCGCATTGATCTGCAGGATACAGCCTGCCTCATCAATTTTGTCGGTTAAGGAACGCAGATAACACCCCTTCCCACTAACAAAGAGTGTATACCCGGCAAGTGAAGCAGGCATGGCATAGGGAACGAATGGGCTATCAGGGGAGTGTTTACCGAGTGAAAAATGGTCGGAAAAGTCAATGGAGATGTTACCGGCATTGCGCTCAGCCCATTCCCGCTTCCATAAATCGCCTGCGATTTGCGACACTGCCTGTAACTCAGCAACAACTTCTCCTGCCAAACCTCCAAAATCAACCATGACATTCTCTTTCTATTGAATAACCCACTGAAAACACAAAGATACAAACCACAACATCTTAGGATACAACCAATGCTGCCTCAGACAAAAATAATTCACTCAGCCGCCAACATTTGATTTCGGTATTTGTTAGCTTAAAAACACTAAATTTGCAATTGATTTAATCTTAATAAGCATTAGCTTTATCCATGGAAAAAGAACAGAATTCCATCCTTAACGAAGTCACTACAAGCGAATATAAATACGGTTTTTATACTGACATAGAAATGGATATGGCCCCGATGGGCCTGAATGAAGACATTATCCGCTTCATCTCTGCAAAAAAAAACGAACCTGAATTTTTACTTGAGTTTCGCCTGAAGGCCTACAGAAGATGGCTGGAGATGACAGAGCCCACCTGGGCACACCTGCATCACCCACCCATCGATTACCAGGCGCTGTACTATTATGCCGCGCCCAAGAAGAAGAAAGAACTTGCCAGCCTCGATGAGGTAGACCCTGAATTGCTGGAGACTTTTGCCAAACTGGGCATCAGCCTGGATGAACAAAAGCGTTTAAGTGGCGTTGCTGTAGATGCTGTCATCGACAGTGTCAGTGTGAAGACGACATTTACAGAAACCCTGGGAAAACTCGGGATCATCTTTTGCTCCTTCAGCGAAGCAGTGCTGCACCATCCCGACCTGATAAAACAGTATATGGGCATGGCAGTCCCTTACAGCGACAACTATTTCGCCACGCTGAACTCAGCCGTTTTTACGGATGGATCGTTTTGCTATATCCCCAAAGGCGTCCGCTGCCCGGTCGAGCTTTCCACCTATTTCCGTATCAATGCGGCCAATACCGGACAGTTCGAAAGAACCCTTATCATCGCAGATGAAGGCAGTTATGTGAGTTATATGGAAGGTTGTACAGCCCCGCAAAGGGATGAAAACCAGCTTCATGCGGCAGTCGTTGAAATTATCGCACTGAAAGACGCAGAAGTGAAATACTCCACCGTTCAAAACTGGTATCCAGGCAATAAGCAGGGTGAAGGCGGAATTTATAACTTCGTCACCAAGCGTGGAATCTGCAAAGGTTCTCACAGCAAAATCTCCTGGACACAAGTTGAAACAGGCTCTGCCATCACCTGGAAATACCCCAGCGTTGTGCTGATGGGCGATCATAGTATTGGCGAATTCTATTCTGTTGCAGTTACCAACAACCACCAACAGGCAGATACAGGCTCCAAGATGATGCACATCGGAAAAAATACACGTTCGACCATCATTTCGAAAGGCATTAGTGCTGGGGTCAGTAACAACAGTTACCGCGGACTGGTCAGGATGGGCCGCAAAGCTGAGAACTCCCGTAACTTCAGCCAATGCGATTCCTTGCTGTTGGGTGATAAATGCGGCGCACATACCTTTCCTTATATCAAAGTTGAAAACAAAAGCTCGATTGTGGAACATGAAGCAACGACTTCCAAAATCAGCGATGAACAGCTGTTTTATTGCAACCAGCGTGGCATCAGCACTGAAAGCGCCATCGGACTCATCGTGAACGGCTATGCCAAAGAGGTGCTCAACCAACTGCCCATGGAATTTGCCATGGAAGCACAAAAGCTACTCTCTATCAGCCTGGAAGGCAGTGTAGGCTAAGTGAATCCATCACATTACAATATTTTTCAACACTTCAAAAACCAAGAAAATAATTACGCAAAATGCTCTCAATAAAGAATTTACACGTTAGTATCCACAATAAAGAAATACTCAGGGGACTAAACCTCGAAGTGAAAGCAGGGGAAGTGCATGCCATCATGGGACCCAACGGAACCGGGAAAAGCACCCTGGCTTCTGTCATCGCCGGCAGAGACATATTCGAAGTAACTGCTGGGGAAATCCTCTACAAAGGCAAAGACCTCATGGATCTCTCACCCGACGAAAGGGCTTGTGAAGGAATCTTCCTTGGCTTTCAGTATCCTGTTGAAATCCCGGGTGTCAGCATGACAAATTTCATGCGTACAGCAGTGAATGAACAAAGGAAATACAAAGGCCTGGATCCTTTGTCCGGAACAGCATTTCTGGCCAGGATGGAAGAAAAGAAACAACTTGTAGAACTCACCTCCAAACTCACAAACCGTTCTGTTAATGAAGGCTTTAGCGGAGGAGAGAAAAAACGAAATGAGATCTTTCAGATGGCGATGCTGGAACCCAGCCTTGCCATCCTTGACGAAACAGACAGTGGGCTCGACATCGATGCGCTCAGAGTAGTGGCCAACGGGGTGAACAAATTACGAACAGCCGACAATGCCTTCGTCGTGATTACCCACTACCAAAGGTTGCTGGATCATATCATCCCTGACTTCGTCCATGTACTATTTGAAGGGCGTATTGTGAAGTCTGGCGACAAAAGCCTTGCCTATGAGCTGGAAGAAAAAGGCTATGAATGGCTGAAGGAATCTGCTTTCACATCAGGAATCTGAACCGTATGAAAAACGATATCCAAACTAACGTTATCAGTCTCAAAGAGAAGATGTTACACCTACACAGTCAACATCTTACCGGACTCAATGAGGCTCCTTTTATGAAAAAAATCAGGGAGAATGCCCTTGAGAGTTTTCAGAAAAACGGTTTCCCGCACAACAAGATGGAGGACTGGCGTTCAACAAACCTCTCCAAGACGCTGGCAATGGATTTTAAGCAGCATTTTGAACCCGGATCCGAACCTGTCAATATCGACAGCATTTTCAGTTGTGATGTCCATCACCTCGACACTTACCTGATCACCTTGCTGAATGGCTGGTACTCGAATGCGGAGAAACCGCTGAACATCCTGCCGGACGGGACAATCATCGGCAGCTTCGCCAAAGCCAGCGTGGTATATCCTGAGATCTTTGAAAAGTATTATGCCAAAACGGCTGAGGATCCGAAAAACGGGATGAACGCGCTGAACACAGCATTTGCCCAGGATGGAGTCTTTATCTATGTGCCTGACAATGTAAAAGTTGACAAAACAATTCAGATTGTCAGCATCATCAACCTCGATGAGAATATCCTCATCCAACCCCGCAACCTGGTGGTTGTTGGAAAAAATGCCCAATTGCAGCTTGTTCATTGCGACCATAGTGTACAGCACAGGGCTAGTTTCATCAATAGTGTTACCGAGATATTTATCGAAGAAAACGCTGAAGTTGAATACTATAAGCTTCAGAATAAGGACAATGAGACGACCCTTATCACCACAACATATTTTGAGCAAGCAGCACACAGCAGGTTAACTTCCAACGTCATTACATTAAACGGGGGATTGATCAGAAATAACATGCGCGTCAGTCTCAACGGAGCGGGTGCAGATGCGAAACTCCTGGGCCTTTATCTCATGGATCGGGAACAACATGTTGACAACAACCTGTTTATTGATCACCGTTCAGCAGATTGTACCAGTACACAATTGTACAAAGGCATCCTTGACGACCAGGCCGAAGGTGTTTTTAATGGACACATCCTGGTGCGGCCCGACGCACAACGCACCCAGGCTTATCAGAACAGCAAGAACATCCTGCTCACCGACAAAGCCAATATCCACACCCAACCACAGCTTGAGATTTATGCTGACGACGTAAAATGCAGCCATGGTGCTACTGTTGGCCAACTCGACCCTGAAGCCATGTTTTACATGAGATCTCGCGGCATCCGGGAAGATACAGCACGCATGCTGATGATGTATGCCTTTGCTGCAGAAGTCATTAACCAGGTCAAAATCCTGCCGCTCAGACACCAGATTGATGAAATGATCTACAAAAGGCTCAAAGGAGAACTCTCCACCTGTGATCAGTGCATTCTCGATTGTAATGCAAAACGTGACATTCATTTTGAAATCGACCTGAAAAAGATTTAAAATCCCACTTGTGAGCTACGACATTAACGCAATCCGTAAGGATTTCCCCATCCTGCAACGACAAGTATACAAAAGACCTCTGGTGTATCTGGACAATGCAGCCACAACCCAGAAACCGGAATCGGTGGTGAACTCCATCGTAAATTACTATCACCACGAAAACAGCAATATCCACCGCGGCGTTCACTACCTCAGCCAGGTAGCCACCGAAGCCTATGAAAATGCCCGCAGCCGGATACAAAAGTTTATCAATGCTACACACCGCCACGAGATCATCTTTACCCGTGGTACTACTGAAGCCATCAACCTGGTGGCCTATTCCTTCGGAAAGCAGTTTATCAAAGCCGGAGATGTTATTGTATTGTCCCGGCTCGAGCACCATTCCAATATTGTTCCCTGGCAAATCCTTTGTGAAGACAGAGGCGCCACCATCAAAGTAATCCCTATCAATGAAGCGGGAGAAATTGACCAGGACGCCTATGAATCCCTGCTTGATGAGCACGTCAGGATTGTCAGCATCGCCCATGTTTCAAATGCTTTAGGCACCGTGAACCCGGTGAAAGAGATGATTCAGAAAGCGCATGCCCACGGCATTCCGGTGATGATAGATGGAGCCCAGGCCATTGCACACAGCACTGTGGATGTGCAGGATATGGATGCCGATTTCTATTGTTTTTCAGGACATAAGATGTACGGCCCAATGGGAATTGGTGTTCTTTACGGGAAAGAAAAATGGCTTGAAGCCATGCCTCCATACCAGGGTGGTGGAGAAATGATAGATACTGTGACTTTTGAGAAAACAGTGTACAATGAATTGCCCTTCAAATTCGAGGCCGGCACACCCAATGTTTGTGATACCCTTGGTTTAATCGCAGCCATGGACTATATGGAAGTCATTGGCATGGATGCAATTGCTGCGTATGAGCATGAACTCCTCTCCTATGCTACTGAGCGGGTAAGTGCCATCAATGGAATACGCCTCATCGGAACAGCCAGGGATAAAGCAGGCGTATTGAGTTTCCTGCCGGATGGCATACATCCCTATGATATGGGTACCATTCTGGACAAACTTGGAATCGCAGTCAGAACCGGTAATCACTGTGCTCAGCCCTTAATGGACAGTCTTGGAATTGCCGGTACCATCAGAGCTTCCTTTGCACTCTACAACACCAAGCAAGAGATTGATACACTGGCAGATGCAATTGTCAGAGTAAAAGAAATGTTTTTATAAGCCGACAATAGGTCTTTCCAATTATTCTATTTCTAAATTTGCAGTTGTCCTTAATTTACCTGACTATGAATATTGGAGAGATCGAAGCACAAATCATTGGGGAATTTGAAGCATTCGACGACTGGATGGATCGCTACAACCACCTGATTGAGATGGGAAATGACCTGCCCCGTATCGAGGAGCAATACCGCAATGACCAGCACCTCATCAGCGGTTGCCAATCGAGGGTCTGGCTTCATGCATCCTATGATGATGGTCTGATATTTTTCACAGCAGATAGTGATGCCGTGATTACCAAGGGGATTGTCAACCTCCTGATTCGTGTCCTGAGCGGACAGACACCTGATGTAATATTGCATGCTGATCTGGCGTTTGTCAACACCATCGGTTTAAAAGAACACCTGAGTCCGACTCGCTCCAATGGCCTCACTTCTATGATTAAGCAGATGAAGCTTTACGCCCTGGCCTTTAAAACAAAAGAAAGTAATTAATGGATTTAACTGAAGATAAAAGAAGAATTGAAAGTGGTGTCATCGATGTTGTAAAAACCATCTATGACCCTGAAATTCCGGTGAGTATATACGAATTGGGCCTCATTTATAACATCCTGATCGACGATAGTTTTAAGGTCAAGGTGCGGATGACGCTGACTGCTCCCAACTGCCCCGTTGCCGAAAGCCTGCCGCTGGAGGTAAAAGAAAGGGTTAAACTGGTTGCAGGGGTCAGAGATGCTGAAGTGGAGATTGTCTTCGATCCTCCCTGGACTAAAGATATGATCAGTGAGGCAGCGATGCTGGAACTGGGACTGCTTTAACATGCTTGAGAACATACAAAATCCGCCTGATCTGAGGCTGCTGAATGAGGACGCCCTGCCTGGACTTTGTGAAGAGGTAAGGCAATTCATCATTGACGTTATTTCTAAAAACCCGGGGCACCTGGGTGCCAGCCTTGGCACTGTTGAACTCGCCGTTGCACTGCATTATGCCTTCAACACACCCTATGATAAACTGATCTGGGATGTTGGCCACCAGGCCTACGCCCACAAAATCCTTACGGGCCGCAAGGATGTCTTTCATACCAACCGTATGTATCACGGCATCAGTGGATTTCCACGGATGAGTGAAAGTGAATACGATGCTTTTGGCGTGGGACATTCCTCTACTTCCCTGAGTGCTGCGCTGGGGATGGCAGAAGCCTCACGACTTTTAAATGAAAACGACAGACAACACATTGCTGTAATTGGGGATGGCGCCATGACAGGTGGCATGGCCATGGAGGCCCTGAACAACGCAGGTGCTTCCAAAGCCAACTTATTGGTCATCCTGAATGACAACGGCATCGCCATCGACAAAAACGTAGGTGCCCTGAAAGACTCTTTAACAGCCATCACAACCTCCAAGGCCTACAACCGCTTTCGCAATAAAGTGTGGCTACTAATGGGAGGGAAAACCCGTTACGGGGAGAACTCCCGTGCTTTGTTGAAACAATTCGGCAATGCCGTAAAAGCCAGCATTACCCGTAGAAGCAATGTCTTCGAAGCGTTCAACTTCAGGTATTTCGGCCCGGTCGACGGACATGATGTCATCCATCTTGTAAAGCTTTTCAATGACCTGAAGCATATTCCCGGCCCTAAACTCCTGCACATTATCACAGTAAAAGGGAAAGGCTATGTCCCGGCAGAGAAAGAACAGACAAAATACCATGCCCCCGGGGTATTCAACAAAAAAACAGGAGAAATCCAGGCCGACTCCTGCCAGAATATGGCGCCCAAATTCCAGACTGTTTTTGGCAGAACCATCATAGAACTGGCAGAAAAAAACGACAAAATCCTTGGCATCACCCCGGCTATGCCTTCCGGATCCTCGCTCAACCTGATGATGGCGAAAATGCCTTCCAGGGCTTTCGATGTGGGTATTGCAGAACAGCATGCCGTAACTTTCAGTGCCGGGCTTGCCACAGGCGGAATGATCCCCTTCTGTAATATCTATTCTACCTTTATGCAAAGGGCTTATGACCAATTGATCCATGATGTCGCTTTGCAAAACCTGCAAGTGGTGTTTTGCCTGGATCGTGGCGGCCTGGTAGGTGAAGACGGAGCAACACACCATGGTGCCTATGACCTGGCCTACCTCAGGGCCATCCCGAACATGGTCGTCTCCTCACCTCTCAATGAAGAAGAGCTGCGTAACCTCATGTACACCGCCCAATTACCCGGTGGCGGTCCCTTCTCCATCCGATATCCCAGGGGCCGTGGAAGTATGCCGGTTTGGAAAACAGAATTCCAGGCGCTTCCCATCGGGAAAGGGAATACACTCAGGGATGGAAAAGACATCGCCTTGTTAAGCATAGGACCTGTTGGCATCCTGGCCTTGTCGGCTGCCGAAGCTGTTGAAAGCGAGGGCATCTCTGCAGGCGTCTACAACATGCGGTTTCTTAAACCCATTGATGAAGACCTCCTCCACACAATAATGAAAGCGCACGCAAAGATCATCACTATTGAAGATGGTACCATCCTGGGAGGCTTGGGTACGGCTGTCATTGAATTTGCAAACAACAATGGCTATCATGCAGATATTCAAAGACTTGGCATCCCAGACCGTTTTGTTGAACAAGGCAGCCCCGAGGAGTTAATGGCAGAATGTGGTTATGATGAGCCCGGGATCGTGGCTGCAATAAAAGCCATGATTCACAAAAAGCCATAAAAGGAAGAAGAAATTAGCTGATATTTGCCTTCCTAAACTCGCAAGATGCTCAGAGATCTTTTCCGCAGAAAAACGATAAGCTCTATCCTGGAGCATGCAGATGAGACCCATGCCGGCGGACATAAATTAAAACGCAACCTCAACGTCCGTGACCTTACGGCCATGGGCATCGCAGCCATTATCGGAGCAGGGATTTTCAGCACAATTGGCAATGCTGCCTACAATGGCGGACCGGCAGTCTCTGTCCTGTTTATCTTCACTGCGGTAGCCTGCGGCTTTTCCGCTCTGTGTTACGCTCAATTTGCTTCTTCCATCCCCATCAGCGGCAGTGCATATACTTACGCCTACGCCAGTTTCGGCGAGCTCATCGCCTGGATTATAGGCTGGGATCTCATTATGGAATATGCCATCGGCAACATTGCTGTTGCAATCTCGTGGTCAGAGTATTTCACTTCCTTCCTGAGTGGCTTTGGGATCAATGTTCCGCAATACCTCGGCATGGACTACCTCAGTGCCATGCGTGGCTTTGAAGAAGCAAGCAGGCTAGTTGCCGGCGGAGCCTCTATGGATGGTCTCAGCATGCAAATGCAACAAGCTTTTCAGGCATGGAGTACAGCACCTTTAATTGGCGGGATGCGGATCATTTTCGACCTGCCTGCTTTTTGTATCGTACTGTTTATCACTTCTCTGGTCTTTATTGGAATCTATGAATCCAAAGTCGCTTCAAACCTGATGGTCCTGCTGAAAGTGATCATCCTGATTGTCTTTATCGCAGTAGGCTCCTTCTTTGTCAATCCTGAAAACTGGCATCCTTTTGCCCCGAATGGCCTCGGGGGCGTGCTCAAGGGCATCGCCGGAGTTTTCTTTGCCTACATCGGATTCGATGCCATCAGCACCACTGCAGAAGAAAGCAAGAACCCCCAGCGTGATTTGCCGAGAGCCATGATCGGCTCGCTCGTCATCACTACGATATTATACATTGTGATCAGCCTGGTGCTGACAGGCATGGTCAACTACACAGAATTGGGTGTCGCAGACCCCCTTGCCTATGCTTTCGAGAAGCTGCACATGACCCATTTCAGCGGCATCATCGCCTTTAGTGCCATCATCGCCATGGCCAGTGTTTTGCTGGTCTTTCAGATCGGTCAGCCCAGGATCTGGATGAGCATGAGCAGAGATGGATTGTTACCCCCGATTTTCAGCCGTATACACCCCAGGTTCAAGACTCCCTGGTTTGCGACCCTCATCACCGGACTGCTGGTGAGTATCCCCTGTCTTTTCATGAATCTTACTGAAGTCACCGACCTCACCAGCATCGGAACCTTGTTTGCCTTTGTACTCGTTTCGGGTGGTGTACTGCTTGTCCCTGACCCACGCATAGCCCAACCGGGAGGAAAAGTTTTCCGTGTTCCCTTTTATGACAGCAGAAAATGGCTCCCTGCCATCCTGCTTGGAACCCTGGCCATTTTATTGTATTTCAACTCTGATGGCCTCAAAAACTTCTTTTGGCCTGAGGAAGGCTTGTTTGCTTCATGGGAAGTCTTTAAACACAAAATACCTACTTTCATTTTCATCCTGGTGTCCTTCGTACTCAACTTCCTGGCCATCCGGAAAAGGCTTAGCCTCATCCCTGTTTTGGGTGTTCTCACCAACCTTTACCTGATGTCGGAACTCGGGATTACGAACTGGTTACGATTTTTGCTGTGGTTGGTGGTCGGGCTCATCATCTATTTCCTTTACAGCCGCTGGCATTCCAAAGTCAGACTGGCTAACCGTTTAGGCTGATCACATGGAATGGCTGACAATCACTGCTTTGGTTGTAACCGGCCTGATGGTGGGTTTCATTAACACACTGGCGGGCGGAGGTACCATCATCTCACTGTCCTTGCTTATGTTCCTCGGGCTTCCTCCGGCCATGGCCAATGGCACCAATCGCTTGGCCGTACTTTTCCAGGTCTTCACCAGCTCTGCCAGTTTCAGAAAACAAGGTGTTCTGGATATCAGGAAGGGCAATATCCTTGGCATTCCTACTGTAATTGGCTCTCTTTTAGGCGCCTGGCTGGCTGTCGACATCAACGAAAAAATCTGGGAAAAGGCTGTGGCCATTGCAATGATCGGCATGCTGTTTTTTATCTTCGTAAAACCTGCAGCCTGGTTGCATGGTAACCTTGCAATGCAAAACAAGAAATTAAGCTGGCTGCAGTACCTTCTCTTTTTCCTGATCGGAATCTATGGTGGATTTATCCATGTCGGTGTAGGCTATTTCATCCTCGGCGCTGTCGTTCTCGGAGCAGGCTATGACCTCCTGAAAGCCAATGCTCTGAAGGTTTACATTGTACTCTTGTATGTGCCTTTTACTTTGGCAGTCTTTATGCTGATTGGGAATGTGAACTACAAATACGGCCTGATCCATGCTGTAGGCAATGTTGCAGGTGCATGGCTAGCCTCCCGGTTTGCTGTTGGATGGGGAGTGAACTTCGTGAAGTGGGTCCTGGTCGTTGTGATTGTAATCCTGGTAATGCAGAGTTTCGGCTGGATGGATATCCGCGGGCTTGTCAGGTCCTTCCTACAGCAGGCATAAAAAAAAGGCGCGATAAATCGCGCCTTTGCATCATACGTTTCTTTTTAGGCTATATTCCAAAAGTAAGGCCAAGTCCAACGCCTAAAGTAGAAATCTGCTGAGAGTAAGACACCTCATCCCGTTTAAAATCTACTTTGGTTGAGAAATAATCCAGGTTCAGGCCAATACAACCTTTTTCTGAAAAATGATACCTGAGACTGGCTGCGAGGTCATAACTAACAGCTGAATTACGATCAGATTTGAAAAGGACACCACCGCTATTGCTGTTCAACTCAGGAGTAGCAACATAGGCCAATCCAACAACCGGACGAACGTCAACAGTCATCGGACCAAAATCAAAGCTACCAAGTGGTCCAACCATCACGCCACCATAAGCCCAGTAGGCATCTTTGTCATCAAAGCCAATACTCTTGACATCCATGCGGTTAGCGCCGGCAAAAACCTGGGCTGCCAGGCCAAATGGGCCTGCGAGTTTGTAACCTACATTGGCAAATGCAATGTGAATTCCGGTGATGGCAAATCCCTGCCCCTCTTTTGTGTCACTGGTTCCTTTAAAATCACCCATCGGGAAAGAAGGGCCGATAGAGACACCATAATAACCTTTATATCCTTCTTTTTTCCTGCCACGCTGGGCATAAGACATCTGACTCACGGTAAAAAGGACAATAATAACAAGTAAAAGCTTTTTCATAGGATTGACGTTTTAATGTTTTCAGGGGTAAAAATATTAATATTTAATAAGAAAACTATGTTTATTAAGATTAAGTCTGGAAAAAATCCTGCGTAAGCCCCTTATTTTCCCTCCTGGTCTCTGTATTTCATGACTTCTTCCTTCACGTAAGTAAGTGAAATTCCGGCTTCTCTGAACATTGCCTCACTCTCTTGCCCTGCATGATAATGATATTCGCAAACCACTTTTTTAATGCCACAGTTAATAATCAGCATGGCACAAGTGCGGCAAGGCGTCATACGGCAATAGAGATCAGCCCCGTCGAGTGGAATTCCTTGTTTTGCTGCCTGGCAGATGGCATTTTGCTCTGCATGCACCGTCCTGACACAATGCTGTGTGATGTGTTCATCCTCATGAATCACCTGTTTTAAAAGGTGTCCGACTTCATCACAATGCGGTAATCCTACAGGCGAGCCCACATAGCCTGTTACAAGAATCTGGCGGTTTCGGGCGATGACACAACCACTCCGGCCACGATCACAAGTGGCGCGTTTGGCAACAGTATGGGCAATCTCCATGAAATATTCGTCCCAGCTGGGGCGGTTGTGCGGAATAGTATTTTCTTCAGTCATCGTATTATTGGGGTAATATTTGGTGTAATACCGCTTCAAGCTTTTCGAAGAGGTCTGTTGTTGATCCATTGTTTTCAAGGGCAAAGTCGGCCATAGCAATGCATCTGCTGATATTCTGTTTGTTAGGATCGGTAGCGCTCATCTCCCTTTTCTCATTCTCTAGAAAGGTCTCAAAACTAACCTGGTCAGTCTCTGAGTTTCTGCTGCGAATGCGTTCGTATCGTAAAGCAGGACTTGCATCCACAGCAAGGAGAATAAACCTTCCTTTTTGCTTTAAACACTCGGCCTCACCGGGCGTACGAATGCTTTCAATGATGCAGTTTTGACCACTCAATTTTGCCTGTTCAAAGAGTTGTTCTGCGATGTAGGCCGGGCTATATTTCGCTCTGAGTTCATTGGCAACCAAAACCATGTTATCGCGGTTTACCTCCAGGCCCCTCCTTTGGATTTCCTCAGTGAGAAAAGTACGCACACTAAAATGCACAAAACCCTTGTTCGCAACAAGGTAATCAACAAGTGTTCCTTTGCCTGCTCCCAGGGTGCCGGTAATTCCGATTATCATCATTTTATGTGAAAATATTTAAAACAACCAGGGTGGTCGACAAAATAATGAGGACAGACACTGTACCCCAACCAACAATATTCTGCCATCTCTTGTTAACCCATTTCCCCATAATCTCCTCTTTGTTAATTAATAACATCATAGATACAAGGACAACAGGCAACAACATCCCGTTCAGCACCTGTGACCACAAGGTAATTTTAATCAGCGGAGCATTGGGAATCAGGATGATGATCATCGAGATGAGCAGCATAAAGGTATACAGCCCATAAAACTGGGGAGCTTCTTTGAATTTCTTATCGATGCCGGCTTCAAAACCAAATGCCTGGCAGATATAAAACGAGGATGCCACTGGTAAGATGGTGGCAGAGAATACCGATGCCACGAAAAGGCCGAAAGCAAAAATCATAGAGGCAAATTCTCCCGCAAAAGGTTTTAGCGACAGTGCCGCATCTTTTGCCTCATCGATCACAACGCCATTCGGATACAAAGTACTTCCACAGGCTACGATGATGAAAAATGCCACCACAACAGTGATCACACAGCCTATAACAACGTCCACCAGGGTATACTTATAATCTTTGATTTTCAGTCCTTTCTCGATGACAGCACTTTGCATATAAAACTGCATCCAGGGAGCAATGGTAGTTCCTATAATACCAACAACGATAACAAGATAGGCAAGGTTCATGTCTATTTTCGGACTGATCATGGCATGCCCGATTTCAGTCCAATGTGGCTTGCCCATCACTGCCGAGACAACATAGGAAAGCAGGAAGACACTAAAAATCAGGAAAACCCTTTCCACCATCTTATAATTTCCCTTCACTGCGAGAAACCAAACTCCGATTCCAACCAGCGGCACACTGATGTATTTACTTACCCCGAAAACCTGCATACTGCCGGCGACCCCGGCAAATTCGGTGGTGGTGTTGCCTATGTCGGTGAGCAATTGCGCAAAAAAGATGAAAAAAGTGGCTTTTAAAGCTGAGTTTTCACGAATTAAGTCCGCCAAACCCTTGCCGGTTACCATTCCCATACGGGCATTCATCTCCTGAACCACTACAAGCACAAAGAAAGCAGGTACAAGGGTCCACAAAAGATTGTACCCATAAACGGCACCTGCGACAGAATAAGTAGTAATCCCGCCCGCATCATTGTCAACGCTGCCTGTAATGATACCGGGACCAAGTATAGCCATAAAAATAGCCAGCCTTTTCCATAGGCTGATGTGCTTGGTCTTGAGTGTTGCGACTGCTTTCATCATTAATCTTCCTTCAGTACTTTACGTTTACGCGCTTTCATCAGCGTAAAGACAACGTCATCAATAATAACAATACCGGCCATACGCTCTTCCTCATCAACAACAGGAATTGCAATAAGGTTATATTTAGAGATAATCTCACCCAGGGAATCAATCTTGTCATAGTCATCCACTTTGATGACTTTACGATTCATGATCTCATGGAGTGTTGTTTGAGGATCTGATACGATCAGGTCTCGCAGAGAAACAGTTGCCACAAGCCTTTCCTGGTCATCCAGGACATAGAGATAATAGATTGTATCTGAAGGAGGTTTAATCCTTCTGAGTTCCAAAATGGTATTTTCAACTGTCATGGTTTCATGGAAGGAGAAATACTCTGTTGACATGAGGCTACCCACCGTATTTTCAGGGTATTCCATGAGTTCCCTAACCTCTTCAGAAGCCTCTTCCTCCATTTCGTCGAGGAGTTCATTGGCTTTGTCTTCCTCCAGGTCATCGAGGATGTCTGCGACTTCATCGGCAGGCATTTTCTCGAGCACATCGGCAGCTTTTTCGACACTCAGACTTTCGAGCATAGAGACCTGAGTCTCATTGTCCATTTCCTCAAGTACATCGGCTGCTTTTTCTTCATCCAGTTCAGAGAACACTGCCACCCTTGTCTTGTGGTCAAGGTCCTCCAGGATATCGGCAAGGTCGGAAGGGTGAAGGGTGCTGATTTTTGATTGTTCCTTGCCCAGCTTGATGCCATCCTGGGAAGGGCTGATGGCTGCAATGTCGTCCCACAAAATCAGGCGGCTTGGCAATGCTTTACCAAAAGGCTTCAGCGTCTGGTTGATGGGTTTGGCAACACTCAGGCGGCGGAGCAGCCCTTCGACACCAACATCAACAGCGACAACAAACAAGCCTGAAGACAAATACGCCATTCTCAGGTCATTCACTCTTTCCAGTTTCCGGCCATCAATGTCGATGATCTGACGATCCATGACATGTTTTGCCAGAAACAATGCATTTTCTTTGGGGATGTTGACTTCAACAAGCTGGTGGCATTGCACGATGTAATTGCGCTCCTGCTTGAAAATCGTAACATGTGCAAAATCAATGAGTAAAGAAGTCGAGCCGAAACGAACCTTTAAGGCAAATACCATCGGTCGCACCTGGTTCAGGTCAACGACAAGGTCTTCCAGTTTACCAACGGCTTTGCGTTGTTCAGAAACGACTTTGTTGCCTAAAATGCGGCTTAGATAAAAAGTTTTCAATGAGGTCATACAACTTCCTCCCGTTTTTTCGACGGAAGGAGGTCACATTATGATGGACATCCCCCGCCGGGGTTAATTATTCAGATGACTCGCAGGTCCTTCGTCCATTTTAAAAATCCTTAATATGTTGTTGTGAGCAAAAATACAGTTTTTTGCTTGAAAATAAAAAAGATTGTAGATTTACCGAAACTCTTACCATATGAACGAGCTCTACCCATTAAAATTCACACCCATTTTCAAGGATAAAATCTGGGGAGGAAATAAAATCCAAACTGAATTGGGTTACCAATTTTCTCCCTTACCGAATTGCGGTGAAGCCTGGCTGATTTCCGGGGAAAAGGACAATCCTACCCTTGTAACTAACGGATTCTTGAAAGACAATGAGCTCAATGAACTGGTAGAAGTTTATATGGGAGATCTTGTTGGAGATGAGGTTTACGAACGCTTTGAGAATGAATTCCCCATCCTCCTGAAACTCCTGGATACCACGCAATACCTTTCACTGCAGGTACATCCGGATGATGCACTGGCGATGCGTCGCCACAAGAAAAATGGCAAAGCCGAGATGTGGTATATCCTGGATGCCGATGAACAGGCTGAAATCCTTACCGGCTTCAAAAAACAAATCGACCCTGAAGAGTTTAAGCGCATTGTCAAAGAAGGAAGAATGCATGATGCCCTTCCCGAAATCTTCAACATTGAAAAAGTCGGGCGTGGTGATACTTTCTTTACGCCACCGGGCAGGATTCATGCCATGGGGCCGGGCCTGCTGCTGGCAGAAATCCAGCAAACTTCGGACGTCACCTATAGAATCTACGACTGGGACCGTCTCGATGATGAAGGAAAGAGCCGCGAATTGCATACAGACCTCGCCTACGATGCCATCGATTTTAAAGTCTACCCGGATTATAAAAGCCGCTATCGGGAAAGACAAAATGGGACTGTAAACCTGGTGCATAACAACCATTTCATCACCAACCTGGTCCAGATTGAAAAACCCCTGATCAAAGACTATTCTGAACTCGATTCTTTTGTGATCTACCTCTGTGTCGACGGCGGATTTCAATTGGTTCATGAAACAGGTCCAATCGCTTTGCGCCGGGGTGAGGCAGTCCTGCTGCCCAATATAATTGATGGCGTTAAGCTTTTCCCCCATCCTTTGGCAAGGATTTTGGAGATACACCTTTAGCACACATCCTGAGATTTACCGGGAAAATGTGTGAATTATTTGCTAATTTTGCGTAAACTATCTAAAACACTCATTATCAATGACAAATAAGACGATCCTTGTTGTCCTTCTGGCTTTGTTTGCCTTTACTTTCTCCTTTGCTCAGGAAACTGAAAAGAAAGCCTATCTCTTACCCCAGGCAGATGTAAAAACTCTGGACGGGAAAGCTTTTAACACAAAATTGCTCAAGAATGATGGCAAACCCATGATTATTTCATTCTGGGCTTTGTGGTGCAAACCTTGTATCAAAGAATTAACCACCATTGCTGATGTATATCCTGATTGGGTGAAAGAAACCGGTGTAAAACTGGTGGCTGTCTCCATCGATGATGCCCGGTCAACTGCCCGTGTTCAGCCCTTTGTTGACAGCAAAGACTGGGAATACCAGGTACTCCTCGATCCCAATGGTGACTTTAAAAGAGCACTGAATGTCAACATGGTCCCGCATACCTTTGTCTTGAATGGCAAAGGAGAGATTGTCTGGCAACATACTTCCTTTTCTGAAGGAGCAGAACTTGAGCTCATCAACATCGTACGCAAAGTCGCCAAAGGCGAACCTATCGAATAATTGAAATCCCCCTAATAAGTTTTTTTGCATGAGACGTCTTTCTATTGGCCTTTTGCTGCTTTTTGCATTTTCACAAAGCCCGATTTCATACGCACAAAACCTCCCCGGTTCTGGTTCTATTCATGGCAACTTTGAACTCAGCGCCCAGCTGTATTCAGATGACTCTGTGATTGGAGCACCCAAAGTGGATGAGAAAATGCGCATGAATGGCTACCTCAACCTCTTGTATACCAATGGAAACTTCACTGCCGGAATCCGTTATGAAGCCTATCTGAACCCCATGCTGGGCTACGACCAGGCCTACGAAGGCAATGGCATTCCCTACCGCTTTGCTTCCTATAAAAAAGATGATCTCGAAGTCACTGTTGGTAATTTTTACGAGCAATTCGGCAATGGCCTGCTCCTTAGAACCTATGAGGACAAAACCCTGGGCATCGACAATTCCCTAGATGGGATTCGCCTGAAATTTGAGCCTTATCGTGGAATCACGGTCAAAGGTCTGATCGGGAACCAGCGCTATTACTGGGAAAGAACCAAAGGAATCGTCAGGGGTGCAGATGCAGAAATCAATTTCAATGATCTTCTAACTTCCCTTGCCAATTCAAAAACACACATCATCCTTGGTGGTAGTTTCGTCAGTAAGTTTCAGAAAGATGATCCGGGCTCTCTTTACAAATTACCGGAAAATGTTGGCGCTTATGCAGGCCGGATGGATCTCAGCAGGGGGAAATTCAGGCTGAGCGGCGAATATGCATACAAAATCAACGACCCGTCTGTGCTAAACAACTGGATCTTCAAAGAAGGACAGGCACTCCTGATCCAGTCATCCTATTCTCAGAAAGGAATGGGTATTACCCTGGCAGTCAAACGCATCGACAACATGAATTACCGCACAGATCGCTCTGTTTCCGGCAGCCCTCTGACCTTAAGCTACCTGCCACCACTTACCCGTCAACAATCCTACAGCCTTGCTACAATTTATCCTTATGCATCACAGCCCAACGGAGAAATGGGATTTTATGCAGAGTTCGTCTATAAATTCAAAAAAGGCAGTCTGCTGGGCGGCAAATATGGCACCGACCTGAATGTCAATTACAGTGGGGTTTACAACATTGACAGGCAAAAAGTGAATGCCACTGACTCCCTCGGGGCGTCCGGGACCCTGGGCTACAAATCTGATTTCTTCAAGCTGGGTGATGAGATCTACTTCAAGGAATTTAACACCGAGATTACACATAAGTTTAACAAACGCTTTAAGGGTATTGTCTCTTATCTGCACCAAACCTACAACATCGATGTCATTGAAGGCCATCCCGGTGATCCCATGGTATATGCCAATGTCGCCATTGCCGACCTGACCTATATGCTCTCCGACAGCAAGGCACTGCATGCCGAATTGCAAGGCTTGTGGACGAAACAGGACAAAGGAGACTGGGCACAGCTCCTCCTGGAATATTCCATCGCACCCAGCTGGTTTGTTTCGGTCATGGATCAGTACAATTACGGAAACCCGGACAAAGCCAAACAACTACATTACTATCTTGGCTCATTTGGATACAACAAAGGTGCAAACCGCATCGCCTTCAGCTGGGGCCGTCAACGCGCAGGGATTCTTTGCGTAGGTGGCGTCTGCCGCGCAGTTCCTGCCTCCAATGGCTTCCAGATTAACATTACCAGCAGCTTTTAAACTCAGATCATGAAAACGAAGATACTTTTCCTGTCCATATTTGCGCTCTCCCTCTTTTGGCTCATTTCCTGCGATGTTATTGAGGAGCCTTTTTTCAGAGATACCATCACCGGTGATACCACAGGTATCGACACTGTTAGCTTTGACCCTACCCCCCAACTCACAAGGGGAGTTTTGCTGGAAGAATTCACCGGCCATAAATGTCCTAACTGCCCTGCCGCTTCTCTCCTTGCCCATGACCTGAAAGAAGCCAATCCCGGAAAAGTCAGTGTCGTTTCCATCCATTCCGGGGTGTTCGCTACTGTCGACGGGGCCGGCGATTTTACTTATGACTTTAGGACCAGCGAAGGTGCAATCCTGGATGGTTTCTTTAAAGTAGGCGACTATGGCTACCCGAATGGCCTGATTTCCAGAAAGAAGGTGGATGCCAACAAATACATTGTTTCTCCACAGAACTGGACCAAAGAAGTTGATTCCCTGAAAGATCAGCCTGCCATTGCCAGCATTGCTCTGAATGCCTACGAAACCGGTGGAACGATCAAGTGTTATGCCAGGATCAAGTTCATCGGAGCCAATAGCAATCAATACAAACTTGCCCTGCTTGTCACTGAAGACAGCATTTTCAGGCCCCAGAAGAACAACAATCCTGCTGTTGGGACAGTACCTGTCATCACTGATTATCAGCACAGGGGCGTACTCAGAAGCGCCATCAACGGCACCTGGGGCTCTGCCCTGAACTCCGGTCCTGTTGCTGACCAACAAGTGTTCCTTGCCGGTTATTCAATTCCAATGGGTGTTGCCTGGACTCCGGAACATTGCAATGTTGTTGCCTACATCTACGACAAAGTAAGCCTGGAAGTTTACCAGGTAAAAGAAGTCCGCTTGCAATAAGGGCTAAACGTTTTCAAGACCACATTTCACACATTAAAAAAACAGGGAAGATGAGTCTTCCCTGTTTTTTTAATGTCTAAAAGTAATGATCTCTAGTTTTTATTGAGATTTGCGATGGCATCATCGACAAGGATGCGGCCGCAATATTCACAGACAATAATCTTTTTGTGCATGCTGATTTCCAACTGATGTTGTGGGGGGATTTTGTTAAAACATCCACCACAGGCACCTCTTTCGATTTGTACGACGGCAAGACCATTCCTGGCATTCTTGCGGATACGGTGATAAGCGGTAAGCAGTCTTTCCTCAATATATTTCTGATGCTCTTCTGATTTCCTCACAAGCGCAAGTTCTTCTTTTTCTGTCTCTTCAACGATATCCTGAAGTTCAGCTTTCTTGGCATCCAGGTCACCGGTTTTCTCGGTAAGAATGGCCTGAGCTGCATCAATGGCTTCTTTTTTTACTTCAAATCCGGCAGAAAATTCTTTGATCCGTTTCTCACAGAGTTGCAATTCCAGTCCCTGGTATTCAATTTCCTTGGAGAGTGAATCATATTCTCTGTTGTTGCGGACATTCATTTGCTGCTCTTCATATTTCTTGATGAGGCCCTGGCTGTCCTTGATCTGTTGTTTACGCTCCTGAATTTGTTTATCAAGGGCATCCACTTCGAGTTGCAGGTTTTCAACCCTGAGCTGAAGACCAACGATCTCATCCTCCAGGTCCTGAACTTCTAAAGGAAGTTCTCCCCGGATAATTTGGATACGGTCGATCTGAGAATCCGTTTGCTGAAGATTGTATAAGGAATAGAGTTTCTTCTCGATGGTAACATCCACTCTTTCTTCACCAGCTTCCTCATGCACCGGAGCCTCCATTGTTGTTACCTGATCAACAACAGCTGATCCCTGATCGGTTCCATCCTCATTAGCCTTTGCGGCTTTTCCTTTTGATTTTGCAGTTGCCATATAGCCCCAGATTTAAAAGTAATGTACAGGGTTGGTATCAACCCCCGAAATAAAGCTTGCAAAGGTAGGAAATTTTTCCTGAATTTGCTCAAGTAAAAGCACTTTTGCAAATTGTTCGCTCTCATAATGACCGATGTCCATAATAACAAGTCGATTTTCGGCTTCAAAAAAGTCATGATATTTCACATCTCCTGTGATAAAAACATCTGCTCCTGAGGCAATTGCCTCTGAAATCAGGAAACTTCCTGAACCTCCGCACAAAGCTACCTTCCTGATCTTTTTTCCCAACAATTCAGTATGCCGTATACAGCCTGTTTGTGTTCTTTCCTTCAGAAAAGCCATGAAATCAAGGGCATCAACGGCTTCTTTCAGCTCTCCATACATCCCGAAACCCAGGTGATGGTGGATATTCTCCAGTGGATAAAGATCGTAGGCTACTTCTTCATAGGGGTGGGCCGTCTTTAGAGCCCTGAGAATCTCAGGCTCTGCATAGCCAGGATAAAATGTTTCAATTCTTATCTCTGCTTCATGATGCAAACTGTTTGGTTCTCCAACAAATGGATTCGCTCCTTCCCCGGCACGGAAAGTCCCTTCTCCTACGCTGCTAAAACTGCAACAATCATACTTGCCGATATGGCCTGCACCTGCAGAAAACAAAGCTGCCTTCACTTGCTCTGCATGACTGCCGGGGCAAAATGTGACCAATTTCCGCAACAAGCCTTTGCGGGGCGACAATATCCTTGTATTGAGTAATCCCAGCCGCCTGGCAAGTGTAGCACTTACGCCTTTTTCCACGCTATCCAGGTTGGTATGCGCTGCATAGAGCGCAATGTCGTCACGGATGGCACGCATGACAAGTCTTTCCACCATTCCTCTCCCTGTGAGCCGCTTCAATCCCTTAAAAATCAAGGGATGATGAGATATAACAAGGTTACAGCCCCGCGCTTTTGCCTCCTGTAGCACTTCTTCTGTCACATCCAGCGTAATCAACACACCGCTTACCATAAGTCCCGGATCGCCGACAAGCAATCCCGAATTATCATAACTTTCTTGTAATGAAGGTGGTGCAAAATTCTCCAGCACCTTGACAATCTCCTGTAACTTCATATTAATCCTTTGTTAAACAAGATTTTAAGCTAAGATTTAGCAACCTTTTTGCAGAAACTCAGTAAAACCCGAACATCTGATGATCAAAAGTAAGACATACGCCTCAACGAAACTAATAATTTGTAGATGAAAGGACTCTGGTCGCTACTCTTGCCCTTCTCTGTCATTTACGGTTGGATTACCTATGTGCGTAACAAACTCTATGACTGGAGGTTGCTGCCATCGGAATCATTCCCCCTGCCTGTGATCTGTGTTGGCAACCTCTCTGTTGGAGGCACCGGAAAAACTCCACATGTAGAATACCTGGTCAAACTTTATGCAGGAAAATACAAAACTGCCATACTAAGCCGGGGCTACCGCAGAAAAACCAAAGGATTCAGGCTGGCTGCAGGACAGGAGTCTGTCGACACCCTGGGCGACGAGCCTATGCAGTATTTTACAAAATTCAATGACGTCATTGTTGCCGTTGATGAATCCCGCAAAAATGGCATTCAGCTGTTGCTCAAGAAATTCCCTGATATCGAAGTGATTATTCTGGATGACGCCTTCCAGCACCGCGCTGTAAAGGCCGGCATCAACATCCTGTTAACGGATTATCACAAACCCTTTTTCGAAGATTTTCTACTTCCGGCAGGAAGACTTAGGGAATCAAGATCTTCGGCGGACAGAGCCGACCTGATCGTAGTCACGAAAACCCCCAAAATTTTCTCCCCGATCACAAAACGCAACTACAAGGAAGAGATCAAACCACGCCCTGATCAACCCTTGTTCTTTTCCTACCTTACTTTTGGAGAACCGGTCCCGATGAATGCCGCAGCAAAGCTGTTTATGCGAAAAAGCTTTGATGGCATCCTCATGCTGACGGGCATTGCCAATCCCCTTCCCCTCGAAAATTACCTGCAGGGACGCTGCCAGGAACTAGCCACACTTACCTTTCCTGATCATCACACTTTCACAAAGGAAGACACTGCAAACCTGAGGCAGGCCTTTAACAACATCTTCGTAGGCAACAAAGCCATCATGACAACCGAAAAAGATGCCATGCGGCTGAATCAACCTGAATTACTCAATGATCTTGTGGATTTGCCGGTTTATTATATCCCTGTCGAAGTGGAGTTCCATCCGGTCGACAAAGAACTTTTTGACAGGAGAATGCTGGATTTTGCTTCAAGGAAAAATTCCTGATTGAATTAACCACTGTCAGCGTTTAGAATTTCATTGCAAACTGAAGGCCCTCAATCTGCCTATTGCATGTCTTGCCTGTCTTCCCTGGGATAATCGATGTTGTAATGCAATCCGCGGCTCTCTTTGCGTTTTCCGGCTGACCGTATTACCATCCAGGCAACATTGATGAGGTTGCGCAATTCACAGATCTTTTCTGTCAACACTGAACGGTCATACAACTCCTCTGTCTCCTGAAAAATGATTTCAAGCCTGTCCTCTGCCCGTTTGAGTCTGAGGTTGGAACGAACGATGCCTACATAACTCGTCATGATCGACTGCAGTTCCTTCATTGATTGTGTGATCAGAATCATCTCCTCATTCAACACAGTGCCTTCTGCATTCCAATCAGGGATGGCCCTTTCGATGGCAATTTGTGGCTGGTGCTTGATGGCATCAACAAAAGCCCGGTGAGAAAACACCAAAGACTCCAGTAGAGAATTAGAAGCCAATCTATTAGCTCCATGAAGTCCGGTTGAAGCACATTCTCCGGAAGCATATAAGTTTTTGATGGAGGTCCGGGCATATTCATCCACTTTGATTCCGCCACAGAAATAATGTGCGGCAGGGACAACAGGGATCATGTCATGGCGGATGTCGATGCCGATGGAAAGGCATTTGGCATAGATTCCAGGGAAATGACTGATGATGGTTTCTTTTGAGATGTGGCGTGCATCCAGGCAAACGTAGTCATCTCCACTGATTTTCAACTGGTTGTCGATACCCCTGGCAACGATATCCCGTGGAGCCAATGAGCCACGGGGATCATATTTGTCCATGAATTCCAATCCGGCCTGGGTCTTCAGGATGGCACCTGATCCCCTTAGTGCTTCTGTAATCAGAAAAGAGGGCCGCTCAGAAGGGTTGTATAATGAAGTTGGATGAAACTGCACAAACTCCATATTTTCGACAGTCCCCTTGGCACGGTATACCATGGCAATGCCATCACCGGTTGCAACCAAAGGGTTGGTTGTTACGCTATAGGTATTTCCGGCGCCACCGGTGGCGATCATGGTAAACTTCGAGAGAATGGTCTGTATCTGGTTGGTCTTTTTTTCAAGGACATAAGCTCCGTAACAGCAAATGTCGGTCGAAGTCCTGTCGACATAAACCCCCAGGTGGTGTTGTGTGATAATTTCAACCGTGAAATGATCCTCCAGGATTTCAATGTTGGGGTTGTGGGTTGCATGCCACAGCAAAGCTCTTTCAATTTCGGCTCCTGTCTGGTCTTTGTGGTGCAGCACCCTGAACTCGCTATGACCTCCTTCTTTGGCCAGGTCATATTTACCGCTGGCGGTTTTGTCAAATTCTACACCCCAGTCAATCAACTCTTTAAACCGATCACCCGATTCAGCAATTGTCATCCTCACAATTTCCTCATTGCACAGGTCATCGCCGGCCGACAAGGTATCCTGTATGTGTTTCTGCAAAGAATCAGGGTTGTAGGTAACGACAGCAATGCCTCCCTGGGCATAGCGAGTCGCCGTATCATCAGCTTTGGCCTTGGTGACGATGCACACTTTGCCATAGGGCGCTACTTTCAGCGCAAAACTCAAACCGGCTATTCCTGAACCGAGGACCAGAAAATCTACTTCTTTATGCACTTCCTTGATTATAATCCCAAAAGGTTAATGTAAGGGTCTTTCCCTCCAAATAACATCTTGGCTGGTTCTTCAATCATTTCCTTCAGTTTCACGAGGAAAGATACCGATTCGCGACCATCAATCACACGGTGGTCATAGGAAAGGGCAACATACATGATCGGACGAATCTCCACCTTGCCTTTGATGGCAACAGGGCGTTCCACGATGTTGTGCATGCCCAGGATGCCGGATTGTGGTGGATTTAAGATCGGCGTCGACATCATAGACCCGAATACCCCGCCATTGGTGATGGTAAAGGTCCCTCCTGTCATTTCTTCCAGCGTAATTTTGTTATTCCTGGCTTTGCCGGCAAGTTCTTTCACTTTGGCTTCAATCTCAACAATGCTGAGGGATTCAGCATTACGGATCACAGGAACAACGAGTCCTTTCGGAGCGCTGACAGCAATTCCCATGTCGACATAAGAGGGGATCAGGAGTTCTTCGCCATCGATCTGTGCATTGACCATGGGGAACTCCTGTAAAGCAATGCTTGCAGCCTTGGTGAAAAACGACATAAAGCCAACACCAAAACCATATTTCTCTTTAAATTTTTCGTTGTATTGTGCTTTGATAGCAAGTAAGGCACTCATATCCACCTCATTGAAAGTCGTAAGCATGGCGGTTTGCTGCTTTACTTCCACAAGGCGCTGAGACAGCTTCAGGCGCAGCATACTCATCTTCCTTCTTTCCATTTCACGGGAAGCAGGGGCATTGCTGACAAAAGTCTGCAGACTGCTGCCCTTCAGTGTTACCAGCTCCTGAATGTCTTTTTTTCCTATTCGGATGGACTTGAGCATCTCTTCCACCTGGGCCTCTGTCAGGGCATTTTCCTGCATCAGTTTGCGGGCCAGCGGGGAGATGTGTAAGTTCCCTGAACCTTGCTCAACTGCATCAGCAGCGGCCTTTGCAGGAGCTGCAGGAATGGGAGTACTTACGACCTTCTCCTGAACGGGCTGAACCGTTTCCTTTTTCCCGGCGGGTTGTGCAGCATCAGTATCCAGTGTACAAACCACTGCGCCAACGGCAACAGTCTCTCCTGCCTGCACTAGGATTTTCACAACACCTGCCTCAGGTGCAGGAACTGCCAAAGTTGCTTTGTCGGAATCAACCTCTGCGATTTCCTGGTCTTTCTCAACGTAATCACCATCGCTCACCAACCAACTTGCCAGCTGAACCTGGCTGATAGACTCACCCGGGCTGGGTACCCTTACTTCGATCATCATTTATCTTTTTAACATTAAGGTTTTAAATCTTCTTCATTGGTTTCGCCAATATGGGCCCATTCTTTCGGAGCACATAACATCTTGCAAACGTCCTGTACACGGCCACATTGACAATCCCCGAATGCTTTTTCTATAATTTTCCTTTGCCTTTGCGCATGCAACTGACTTGATCCAACAGCAGGGCTTCCGCTTTCAGGCCTGGCGATGAGCATGAGCTGAACTTCCCTAAAATTCCGCAGGATAAAAGACCATGGCCCCATATTGGCCGGCTCTTCCTGTACCCACAAATGCTTTTCTGCAGCAGGGTACCGGTCAATTACGGCTTTGATCTGTCCGTGCGGAAAAGGATACAATTGTTCCATACGGATGATGGCGGTGTCAAACTTGTCGTTTTTTAGTCTTTCCTCTATGAGGTCATAATAAATTTTCCCAGAGCAGAAAACCACGCGTTTTACCTTTGCAGGCTCAACAAAGACATCATCGATTACCTCCTGGAATCCGCCCTTTGAAAGCGCTTCGAGAGAAGAAACACAGGAAGGATGCCGCAGCAGGCTCTTGGGCGTAAACACAATCAAAGGCTTGCGGATGTCGCGTCTCATCTGACGACGCAATACATGGAAGAAGTTGGCCGGCGTAGTACAGTTGGCAATTTGCATATTCCCATCGGCACACAAGGTCAGGAAGCGCTCCAGGCGTGCAGAAGAGTGCTCCGGACCCTGTCCTTCAAAACCATGTGGAAGCAGTATTGTAAGCCCGCTCATCACCTTCCATTTGTCCTCAGCACTGCTGATGTATTGGTCAAAGATGATCTGGGCGCCATTGGCAAAGTCCCCAAACTGTGCTTCCCACAAAGTGAGGCCATGGGGATCGTTGACAGAATATCCGTATTCAAAACCCAGTACAGCATATTCTGACAACAGGGAATTGTAAATCTTAAAGTTCGCCTGGGTATCACTGAGGTGTTGCAGTGGGATATAATACTCTTCAGTATCTTCAACAGTAAAAATGGCGTGACGGTGAGAGAATGTCCCTCTTTGTACGTCCTGACCGGTCATCCTGACAGGAGTTCCTTCATTGACAAGGCTGCCGTAGGCCAGTAACTCAGCCATGGCCCAATCCAGACCTTCACCCTTTTCTATCATCTCGCGACGGCTGGCCTGCAGGCTTTCGATCTTCCTGAAAAACTTCTTATCGGCAGGGAGGCTCGTAATCTTTCTGCCAATCTCTTTTAACACGGCCATATCAACGCCTGTAAAGGGAGAATGTGCAAAATCCTCGCCATGGGCCTTGCGTATTCCCTTCCAGTCGTTTTCCAGAAAATTAGTCAGGTGGGCCTTGTCGTTGTTTTGGGAAACAGCCAGGTCGATCTCGAGTTGGCTTGTATATTCTGATTCAATTTTTTTCGCTTCTGCGAGGAGTGGACTACCTTCCTGTGTCAGCTTTTGTAGGTATATCTGCCGTGGATCATCATGTTGTTCGATGGCTTTGTACAGTGTTGGCTGGGTAAAGCGGGGTTCGTCGCCCTCGTTATGGCCATATTTCCGGTAACCCAGGAGGTCGATAAAAACATCCTTCTGGAACCTGGCACGAAATTCCATTGCGAGCCTGACAACATGGGCTACGGCTTCCACATCATCCGCATTTACGTGAAATATAGGACATTGGATAATTTTTGCCACATCTGTACAGTAGGTACTGGAACGTGCGTCAAGGTAATTCGTGGTAAAGCCAATCTGGTTGTTTACGACGAGATGGATGGTCCCTCCTGTTTTGTATCCGGGCAATTCTGACATTTGCAGGAGTTCGTAGACAACACCCTGACCCGCCACAGAGGCATCGCCATGGATGATGATGGGCGTGATTTTTCCCATATTCCCATGGTATGTATGGTCGATGCGTGCCCTGACAATACCTTCCACCACCGGACCAACAGTCTCGAGGTGAGAAGGGTTGGGTGCCAGCGAGAGTTTTACCGGCTTACCTTCCATGGTAATGCGTTCAGAAGTATAGCCCAGGTGATATTTAACATCACCCATTAGCCAGCGGTCATCGAATTCTTTGCCGGCAAACTCTGTAAATATCTCAGAACATGACTTATGCAAAATATTAGCAAGTACATTTAACCTGCCCCGATGGGGCATTCCGATCACAAATTCCTCATCACCCAGGAGTGCTCCTTCTTCAATAATTGCTTCGAGTGCAGGGATCAGAGATTCAGAACCTTCGAGGGAAAAGCGCTTTTGGCCCGGGAATTTCTTATGGATAAACTTTTCGTAAAGAACGGCTTCACTGAGTTTCTGCAGAATCAGCCGTTTTTCATCCAACTTAAAATCGGGTGTATTGCGACTTGATTCCATTTTAGACTTCAGCCAGTCGAATATCTCTGTATTCCGGATGTACATAAATTCAACACCAATAGACTGGCAATAGGTCTGTTGCAGGTGATTTAAGATTTCCTGCAAAGAAACAGTCCCAAGACCAAGTTCGTGACCCGCTTCGAACTTCCTCCCAAGGTCAGACTCGCTGAGACCGAAATTGACAAGATCAAGGCTTGGCGAATACTTCCTGCGTGTACGCACAGGATTGGTTAGCGTAAAAAGGTGGCCTCTTTGACGATACCCATTGATGAGGTTAATGACTTTAAACTCATCCGGCATCATTCCCTTTTTGGGTATAGCAAGTTGTGTATCGTGCCGGGCGAACTCAAAGCCCTCAAAGAATTTCCGCCAACCTGTGTCAAGGCTGTCAGGATCCTTACAATAGAGCAAATAAAGCTCTTCAATTTGCTGAATTTCAGCATTATTAAGAAATGATAGTCTATCCATTCAGTCTCAGTTTCAAATCCAATGTGAATACCATCCTGGCATTGTATAGGAATACCAGGGGATGATAAAGCAATTATACGTTAAAATCGTCATCAGGGTTTTCTCTGCCTTAAACAACAATAATTTACAGAACTGGTTCAACACTGTGAAGATATACAGAATCCCGGTAAAAATGAGCAGCAATTTTTACAGGAAATCAGTTATGTTTGGCTGAAGACCATGCTGAACATCGCTGCGCCAGACATCTTCAGCTTCACTATTTCTCTGCAAGGACCTGCTAAAAATAGAAAACCCCGGAGCTATGCCGGGGTTTTACCAATACGATTAACTTAACCGGATCAGCCTGGTTCGATTGCTTCTACGGGGCAAACATCTGCACAAGCACCACAGTCAGTACAGATATCAGCATCGATTTTATAGATTTCGCCTTCGGAGATGGCGTCAACCGGACATTCGTCGATACATGTACCACAAGCGGTACACTCATCGGTGATTTTGTATGCCATAGTTTTTGGAGTTAAAGGGGTTGTTAATTTGGCTGCAAATATAAAAATTTATCCTGAGCCAGATCAATAATAAAATTTCCTAAAAGTAAAATGGGGGAAAGTTACCCCTCCCCCTATCTACCAGATATTAATTTTGGTCCGGGCTGATAACAACAACCGGGCTTGCGTCAACTTGAGCAGCTGGCTTTACAACCTTAGGTGCTTTTGGCGCTTTTGCTTTTTTTGCTACTACTTTTTTAGGGGCAGCTACTTTTTTAGGGGCTACCTCTTTTTTGACAGCCACTTTGGCGACTTTAACTTCCTTTGGTGCCACAGGTGTTTTTACCACGACATTCTTAGGAGCAAGTTCTTTCTTAGGAGCGACAACTTTCTTAGGAGCAACTGCTTTTTTAACGACAGCTTTTTTAACAACAGCTTTCTTAACAGCAGCTTTTACTGGGGTAGCTTTTTTCACTACAGCTTTAACAGGGGCTTCCTTCTTTACTGCAGGTTTTTTTGCTGCTTTTTTAACTTCAGCTTTTACACTTGCTTTCTTTGCTGGTCTGCCTCTTCTTGGGGCTTCTTTTTTCTCGGCAGCAACTGCTTCAACAACAGCTTTTGGTTTGCGGCCCGGTTTTTTCTTTTCAACAGCGATTGCACTTACAGTTGATTTTGCACGACCCCGTTTTTTCTTCGCAGGAGCTTCTGTTGTTTTCAGGCTCTTACCGAATTTTTTTCCTACTTTTTCAAGCATTCCGCGGATGCTATCAATTTTCTGTTCAGCCTTGAAAAGCTCTGTCTGAAAGTATTCTTTCAGTGTATCAAGCTCTTTTTCAGTGAAATTTAATTTAATCATTGTTGGGTTTTTTAATGTTTAATTAATTTATAATTAACGTGCAAATGTACAACATTTTTATGCAATACAGTTTTTTGACAATTAAAATGATATAAATCATACTTATTATTTACAATTTCTAAATATTAATTACCACAAATCACAAACATTATTTACTCCAAAAACAAATACAATTGTTTGAATTCTTACAGGAAAGAAAATTCTTTAATGACTGCTATTCAATTATTTATATCTGAATATCAGTTTTTATACATCCCACAAAAACACTTATCACCTTCTTCATGAAACAATATTCTGGTCTACGTATTTTCAGAACAATAAAAGAAATTCAAATGCGTATTATTGACAATTTCCCAACACAATTAATTCAGGCTGCCGCAGCTGACCCGGTTTGCGAAAACTAAAACAATTACAAACTCTTTGCCTTTTCCGGAAACTTGACTTAATAACTTCATATGCTATACATTACAACGAATACAACAGAGCGCAAATAACACTACAAATGAAATTGATTTGTCCCTAATCCTGAAAAAACACGAAACAGTTATTGCTTAGATGCTGAAATATTTCGACGAATGAATGTAGATTATCGCAAACAATTCTTCTGTGGTACATCACAAATATGGAAAAGCAATGCGCTTGGGATTAAAATAAAAAGACACCTCAAAATCACACACAACACATAAGTATTCACTACAATTTCTATGTGTCCTATGTGACTATGTATTAAGCTACAAGGAACAATTTTAAGCCCCCGGGCACAAGCATGTTTGCATTGTTTACCATGATCCGGAAATGCTTTCTAAAAATGCTGTTTACCGATGCTGAACAGTTTTGCAAAATTGGAATATTATTCTTCGAAACATTACTCCTTCTAAGTAAAAATGCGCATCGATTTTTCCAATAAATGCAGTAATAACGCGACGAATAACCTCTTGATTTTTCGCAAAGCTGCGCATCAGCGGTACCTATCAATTCCATCCCAAATTCCATGGCGCTGTCAATGACAGAAACGCGGATCCTTTTTTATAATGATTCAAAATTAGGCTTATGCTTACCTTAATGGAGAGGTGAACGTGAGAAATCCTTAATTTTGCAAAAATTTTAACGAACCCCTACTATGACTAAGCCAAGTAAACAGATACTGGATCTTGAAGATGTAGTTGTAAAATTCGTGGGTGACTCAGGCGACGGGATGCAACTCATCGGTACGCTGTTCTCTGAGACTGCCGCCCTCGATGGTAACGACCTTGCCACTTTCCCAGATTTTCCGGCCGAAATCCGCGCCCCTTACAACACAATAGCCGGTGTATCCGGTTACCAGGTACACATCGGAAAAAAGAAAATCCTCACTACAGGTGATTTCTGTGATGTCCTTGTTGCGATGAACCCTGCATCACTGAAATCAAACCTCAAATGGGCGAAACCGGGTGCAACCCTGATCGTCGACATGGACAATTTCGACCAGCCCGGCATTGAAAGAGCCGGCTATACTGTCAGTCCGCTCGACGACAACAGCCTGGATTCCTATCACCTCATCAAAGCACCTGTTACCACCATCGTTCGTGGTGTTGTAAAAAATATCGGAATTGATCCCAAAACGGCTGACAAGACCCGGAACATGTTCTCTCTGGGAATCCTGTATTATATGTTCAACAAGCCGCTCGACAATACTTTCCGTTTTTTCGAAACGAAATTCAAGAAAAAACCTGAACTGGCCCAGGCAAACAAAGCTGTCCTTCAGGCTGGATTCAACTATGCTGATACTGTTGAGGTAATCACCTCCACCTACCAGGTACCACCGGCTACCATGGCCAAAGGCCGTTACCGCAACATCACAGGCAATACTGCCACAGCCTGGGGCTTTCTGGCTGCTTCTGAAAGATCAGGTCGTCCACTTTTCCTGGGATCTTACCCTATCACCCCGGCTACAGAGATCCTCATGGAACTCTCTAAACACAAATCTCTGGGAGCAAAGGTATTCCAGGCTGAAGATGAAATCGCAGGGATTTGCTCTGCCATCGGGGCTTCTTATACCGGCTCACTGGCACTGACAACAACATCAGGTCCCGGACTTTCTCTGAAAAGTGAAGCCATCGGACTGGCTGTCATGACGGAACTTCCCCTTGTTATTGTCAATGTGCAACGTGGCGGCCCTTCAACAGGACTTCCTACAAAATCTGAACAATCTGACCTTTTCCAGGCACTCTTCGGACGCAACGGCGAATGCCCTGTTGTTGTCATCGCAGCCTCTACACCCGCAGATTGCTTCTACAAAGCATATGAAGCCGCCAAAATCGCAATGGAACATATGACACCGGTCATGCTGTTAACCGATGGCGCTATCGGCTTTGGCTCAGAGCTTTTCAACATCCCGAAAGTAAAAGACCTGCAATCGATCACACCACCCATGGCGAAAGCCAATGACCCTGATTACAAACCTTATAAAAGAGATCCTGAGACACTTGCCAGACAGTGGGCTATCCCCGGAACTGAAGGACTGAGGCATAGAATCGGTGGACTCGAGAAAGAAAATATCACCGGAAATGTCTCGACAGACCCGATGAACCACCAAATCATGACAGAGGCCAGGGCAGAAAAAGTTGCCAGGGTTGCTAACAATCTCCCGCTACAGGACATTTATGGCGACGATGAGGGCGACCTCCTTGTTGTTGGCTGGGGTAGCACCAAAGGCGCAATCCAATATGCTGTTGATGAGCTCAGAGCAGCCGGTAAAAAGGTATCTCACGCACATTTCCATTACATCATGCCATTGCCTTCTAACACTGACAAGATTTTCGCAAAATTTAAAAAGATCATCGTCTGTGAACTTAATTCCGGCCAATTCATTTATTATCTGAGAATGTTACACCCGGAATATCGTTATTCTCAATACAACAAAGTACAGGGTCTGCCCTTTGTCGTCAATGAATTAACAGCAAAATTCAACCAACTTTTAGAGGAGAAATAATTATGTTCGAACGCCCAGAAAATACCACCGTTGAAAGGTCAAACGTAGCGTTGACCAAACAAGACTTTGTCAGTGACCAGATGGTGAAATGGTGCCCCGGTTGCGGTTCCCATGCTATCCTCGCTGCTGTTGCCAATGTCTTTCCAAAAATCGGATATAAAAAGGAAAACTTCATGATGGTCTCCGGTATCGGATGCTCATCACGTTTCCCTTATTATGTTAACACCTACGGATTCCATGGAATCCATGGCAGAGCCAATCCCATTGCCTCAGGTATGAAAATCGCAAACCCACACCTCAGTGTCTGGGTTGCTACCGGTGATGGAGATTCCCTTGCTATCGGAGGAAACCACTTCATTCATATCATCCGCAGAAATATTGACATCAACATCATCCTCTTTAACAATGAGATCTATGGATTGACGAAAGGTCAGTATTCTCCTACCACCCCAATGGGAACCTTTACCAAAACATCGCCACAGGGAACAATTGAACATCCTTTCAACATCGGAGAACTTGTGATGGGCGCCCAGGGCACTTTCTTTGCCCGTGCCGCCGACAACAATGTAAAACTCATGACCGAAATCATGTTCGAAGCTGCCAAACATGATGGCACTTCCCTGATCGAGATTCTTGAGAATTGTGTCATCTTCGCTGACGGAGTGCACCAGGAAGTTACCGGCAAAGATGTAAAAGATGATGCCCAACTTGTCCTGCGCAACGGTGAGCCTATGATCTTTGGAAAAAACAAAGACAAAGGCATTCGTTTTCATGAGAACCAGTTACAGGTCGTCACCCTTGGCCAGGATGGTATCACAGAAGATGACATCCTCATCCATGACCAATATCAGCAGGACCCCGGTGTTCAGCTGATGCTGGCCAAAATGTCACCGCCTAACTTCCCGGTAGCCATGGGTGTGATTCGCTCTGCGAAATTCCCTACCTATGATGACCTTGTTGAAGAACAAATCACGGCTGCAAAAGCCAACACCAAGATCAAAAATGTGGACGATCTGCTGAACAGCGGTGACACATGGGAGATCAAATAGTGTAATCGATTCATCTCACTGGATGAATTCCTGATTCTCCCGATGCTGAAAAGCTTTGCGAAAATCCACACCGTTTTCCTTACTGTATTCCCGAATCCTGACAAAAATTGCTTCGCATTTTTGCCAGGATTCGGTTTACCTTTGCAGGGATGAAGGAGAGATTTCTGCTTTTTATTGAAAAACAGGCATTGCTGCAGGATGGCGAGCGAATTCTGCTGGCTGTCAGTGGCGGCATTGACTCTGTCGTACTTTGCAATCTATTGCTAGAAGCACGTATCCCCTTTGGCATCGCCCATTGCAACTTCGGCCTCAGAGGGAAAGAATCTGAGGATGACGCCGCCTTTGTTGAAGCCCTGGCAAAACAATGGAATGTCCCATTTTTCCTGCAATCCTTTCAAACCCGAAAATTCGCAAAAGAGCATAAGCTGTCGGTACAAATGGCTGCCCGTGAATTGCGTTATCAATGGTTTGACAGCATCCTAAAGACAGCCCCCTTCGACTATGTTGCCACCGGTCATCATCTCGATGATCAGGTTGAGACTTTCTTTATTAATCTGTTGCGTGGAACCGGACTTGGCGGTTTAAAGGGGATTGCTGTACGACAAGGCAGGATCATCAGACCCATGCTTTTCATGACCCGGGACGAGATCGCTGCTTATGCCAAAGAAAAAAACATTGTCTTCCGTGAGGATAGCAGCAATGCCAGCCAGACATATGAACGCAACAAAATCCGTCAGAAACTCATCCCTTTGCTGAGACAATTGCAACCCGGGCTTTCTGAGATCATGGCCGACACTTTCGAAAAACTGAAAGACGCGGAGACAATCCTGCTGTCGACAGTGCAGGCAAGCAAAGAAGTGTTCGTAAAACAAAAAGAGGATCACTTCATCATCAAGCTGGCAGACTTAAAGAAACTGAATCCGGTCAGAACTTATCTTCATTATTTTCTGAAGGATTTTGGATTCACAAATACTGCTGTCCAAAACCTTGCAGAATGCCTCGACCAGACAGAAACCCGTGTTTTTTATTCAGAGAATTACTGCCTTACCAAAGACAGAAATCAAGTCAGGATTGAGCCACGCAATAACAACGCAACAGAAGCGAAGCCCGCTGAATATCACATTCTGCTGCCGAATGGATTCTTGTCGGCAGCAACCGCTGAAAGCAATGACATCCGGCTTAATGAACCATTCCCGATGAGGCTGACTATGGTACATAACAACAGTGATTTCCTCCTCAGCAAAGAGAATCACATTGCCCATTTAAACATGGAAAAGATCGCCTGGCCATTGACGATTCGCCCATGGCAAATCGGCGATCAGTTTCGTCCGCTGGGAATGAAAGGGAAAAAGAAGGTCAGTGATTTTTTTATTGACGAAAAATACGCTGCTGAAGAGAAAAAAGCGTGTTGGATGTTGTGCAGTGGTTCACAGATCGCCTGGCTTATGGGCAAACGAATCAGCGAGGATTTTAAAATCAGGCCTGGAACAAAAACAATCCTGAAAATTGAATTGCTGTAGCCGCTAATCCTTGACGCAACGTACTGAAATGGCTTCTACATGGGGCGTAGTATTAATTCTTCCCACGGAAGTGCTGGTGTTGTTCATCAGCCTGGACCAGGCATTGATTCCATAGAATTGCGTAGAGCTCCAGAAGTTCGTCTTTAGGGTCATTTGAAAAAATTTCGCACAATCCTTGACCCAGCCTGCCATCAGGGCATTAAAGCCTGTGGTGCCACCGACCTTCAATGCAGTACCTGCTGTTGCGGTACCACCCACAGCAACGATCAATGTATCCCATTCCGGGTCGGAGGGGACATGCCAGCCACTGGGGCAGATGCCCTGGGAACTTTGGGTAGTGTCGTAGCTCATCAGCTCCTTCCACTGGTACCAGCCACCATAGGCATTACACAGGGCGGTGTTGTTCTGATAACAATACTTTTCAATCACGTAATTGTTGGTTTGGTTCCCTACACCATAAATAAAAGTACCAACATTAAGGTTCTTGGCCATCCAGCACTGATCCCCTATCATTACTGTCGGATATACCTGGTTATCACGCGCATCAACAAGGTTATCGCCACACGTAAAGGCGGCAGGGGGTGCAAAGGAGGCATTGGCATCACCGTAACAAATCGCCTTGATATTCCGATGAACATCCCCGTTGTTCACGGTAATTGAAAAACTTTCCAGCGCCCAATCTCCGGATGCAAAATAATTAACCACTTTCGTAAAACGTTTCATCGCCAACAATGCATCCAGTGTATTGGTCGATGTCGAGTGATTAACATCTGTAGATATTTTTTTTAGTCCCAACAAAGGATTGATATTGGCATAACATGCGGCAATGGCCAAGGCATCATTAGAATTGCACCCACCCCAGGCCTTAAAACAAACGGCTGAAAGCGTGTAAGTTCCATTGGGAACATTCGTCAGGGTATAATGCCCCAAAGCATCTGTATTTGCCTGGGCTATTAGTGTTGATCCTTGCTTAAGACTGACTATGACACTATCCAGGTAAGTCTGCACATTGTTTGCATAGACTACATCTCCCTTAACTTTGTATTGCGCTTGCAGGCTAAATGCAATGAAAAGGAAAATTGAAATCGTCAGAATTTTTTTCATATCTAAATATTGTCCTGCAAAAATACAGCAAACCTGCCGGGATGGATTCTATCTTAGCAATATTTAACACAATATTGCCTGATTTGTTTTTGAAGGCACAGGCTTAGCCGTCCAGAACTCATGAAAATTCATACTTTTACATCAGATTCAGATTTGACACGGATGATGGAGACGGATGTATTAAGGCAAAAGCTTGAGGCCCATTGTGCCCAACGCGATTGTTGTACTGCTGAGGTTCTAAAAAAGCTCTTGTTGCTTGGAGCCAGGGAAGCGACAGCAGAAGACATTATCCTTCACCTTAAAACCAATAAATTCCTTGACGACAGGCGTTACAGTCTTAACTTTGTAAGAAAGGCGTTTTCGGGCAAACAAAAGGGCAGAGAATGGATTCAGGCAGAGCTTACCATCCGTGAAATTGATGAGACCATCATAGCAGAGGCTTTGCAGGTTTTGTCAGATGAAGATTTCAGCGCCTTGTTGCAATCAAAGATAAAGAAGGAAGTGCAACACCTTAGTCCGGAAGAAATCCCCCTGAATACCCCCAGGATCATCAGAAAACTTGTCAGAGACGGATTTGAAGAAGAGGATATTTTAAGCATTTTTCGCAAACAATTTAACATAGAGATATAACACCATGATAGTACCAGAAGCCATCAAAGACATCCAGGAAAGGGTAGCAACCTTAAGGAGGTTCCTTTGACATCGACTACAAGTTGGAACAGATAAAAGACGAAGAGGCCCTTTCGCAGTCTCCAGATTTCTGGAATGATCCGAAAAAGGCAGAGCTTCACATGAAAGCAATCCAGGAGAAGAAGAGCTGGACCATTGCCTTCGAAAACATTCAGAAAAGCTGTGAGGACCTCAGCGTATTGCAGGATTTTTACAATGAGGGTGATGTCAGTGAAGAAGAGGTAGAACAACATATACAGGACACCATCCGCCTGCTGGAAGACCTGGAATTCAGGAATATGCTGAGCGGAGAAGAGGACAAACTCGGGGCCATTGTGACCATAAATTCCGGGGCTGGAGGCACAGAAAGCCAGGATTGGGCACAAATGCTGATGCGGATGTACATTCGCTATGGAGAGCGTAACAATTACAAAGTCAAGGAAATTGATCTTCAACCCGGAGATGTTGCAGGAATAAAATCTGCCACCATTGAATTTGAAGGCTCGTATGCCTTCGGTTACCTGAAATGTGAGAGTGGAGTTCATCGTTTGGTCCGTCTTTCGCCTTTTGATTCAGCGGCAAGGCGTCACACTTCTTTTGCTTCCGTTTATGCCTATCCCATTATTGATGACAACATCGTGATTGAAATCAATCCGGCCGACATCAGCTGGGATACTTTCAGGTCAAGCGGACCCGGCGGTCAGAACGTAAACAAACTTGAAACAGCAGTGAGGCTGAAACACGAGCCCAGTGGCATTGTCATTGAATGTCAGGAAACCCGTTCTCAGGGACAAAATCGTGAAAAAGCAATCAAAATGCTGAAGTCACAGTTGTACGACATTGAACTCCGGAAGAAACAAGAAGCCCTGGATAAAATCGAAGGAACGAAAAAGAAAATCGAATGGGGATCCCAGATCCGGAGTTACGTCATGCATCCCTATAAAATGGTAAAAGACCATCGGACGGATGTAGAAACCTCCAATGTACAGGCAGTTATGGATGGAGATCTCAACGAATTCATCAAAGCATTTTTAATGGAATTTGGCAGTAAAAAATAAGACTCACACTTAACATATTCACATTATGGAAACAAGGACAGAAAAAGACACCATGGGCCCCATTGAGGTGCCTGTTGACAAATACTGGGGTGCCCAAACCCAGCGTTCCAAGGAAAACTTTAAAATAGGCGGGCAGACAATGCCCACTGAAGTAATCCAGGCCTTTGCCATCCTGAAAAAGGCAGCTGCCATCACAAATTACGAATTGAATATCCTTACAAAAGAAAAATGCGACCTCATCAGTGCCGTCTGTGATGAAATCCTTGCCGGAAAACTGAATGATGAATTTCCGCTTGTTGTATGGCAAACCGGTTCCGGTACCCAGTCGAACATGAATGTGAATGAAGTTGTTGCGAACCGTGCCCATGTAATTAACGGAGGAAAACTAGGAGAAAAGACCATCATTCATCCAAATGATGATGTCAACAAATCTCAATCCTCCAACGACACATTTCCTACGGCCATGTCGATTTCGGCCTACAGAATGATCATTGAGGTCACAATTCCGGGCGTTGAAGTTTTGTGGAATACCCTGAAAGCAAAGGCTGCAGCCTATGATGAGATTGTCAAGATCGGCAGGACACACCTGATGGATGCTACTCCGCTAACATTAGGCCAGGAGTTCAGTGGTTATGCCTCTCAGCTGGAACATGGGCTGGCTGCCTTGAAAAACACTTTACCACACCTATCAGAGCTGGCTTTGGGCGGCACTGCCGTAGGAACCGGGATCAATGCTCCAAAAGGCTATGCCGACATGGTAGCCAGCAAAATTGCCAGTTTGAGTGGGTTGCCATTTGTCAGTGCACCCAATAAATTTGAAGCACTTTCAGCACATGATGCCATGGTTGAAACTTCAGGAGCACTGAAAAGGCTTGCTGTTTCCCTGATGAAAATCGCCAACGACATCCGTTTGCTTGGCTCTGGCCCTCGTTGTGGCATCGGAGAACTCAACCTTCCGGCCAATGAACCCGGCTCCTCCATCATGCCAGGAAAGGTCAACCCAACCCAAAGCGAAGCCCTCACCATGGTCTGTGCTCAGGTTATCGGCAATGACGCTGCCATTACCGTTGGCGCGATGCAAGGTCACTTCCAGCTGAATGTCTTTAAACCTGTCATTATTTATAACCTGCTCATGTCGGCCAGGTTGATAGGTGACGCCTGCGCATCTTTCAATGAAAATTGTGCTGTCGGGATAGAACCCAATATCCCATTTATTCAAAGAAACCTGGAAAATTCACTCATGCTGGTGACCGCTTTAAACACCCACATCGGGTATGAGAACGCCGCAAAAATTGCCAAGAAAGCCCATACCGAAGGGACAACCCTGAGAGAAGCCGCCCTTGCCCTTCAATTGTTAACAGATGAGGAGTTTACCTTGTGGGTCGACCCTAACAAAATGATCGGCAGATAAGCCAAACTCCAGGCAAAGACAAACTTTTTTAAATCAATGATAAGCAGAGCGTTTATGGCGCTCTGCTTTTTTTTGTCCTGACAAGAATCAGGGCAAACGCTCCTGCAGGATGAAAACATAATATTCCATAACCCGCTTTCCGTTGCGTTCGATGGCGATTGTATCGTGCGGAAGGATGCGCTTGTATTGTTGTCCAAAGTACCTGGAAGGCTCGGCAAAATCCCTGGCAGATGTAATAAAATAGGCATCACTCCCAAGGGGAATTTCGCCTCTGATCTGGTTGATCCACGCATATTTATGAATCCGTTCAAGGCTCCCCTCAGCATAGAGTTTCATCCCCAGGGGTTGGGCGACATAATAATCGAGATTGGCTGCCGGAAACCAGCGCCAGCTGAGCATGATAACACCCGGCTTCACGACTCCCTGCTGCAAATCCTCCCCATATAAACCCTTGAATTTATTTCCCAATTGCTTCCATCCATATAAGTCGAGACTGGGATCTGCAAGCGCATGACTGCCTTTCGGCTCTTCTTTGTTATACAAGAGGCCGGAATTGACCTGCAAAACTCCCAGAACGACAGATAACAATGTTATTCCAAGAGACAAAATGAGTGCTTTTGGAAAGAACTTTGGCGGTTTGGCTTGCTGTTCAGCCCTTTGGCTTAACCAGATCCCTGCCAATATGGCCAATCCTGCATAGGCAGGGCCACTCCAATGGGGCAAGGTTGAACGAAAAAAGGAAACCGCAGGAACAATCACTGCCAAGGGCAAGCTACACCAAAGCACAAGCTTTACTCCGGGAGAAAGATTGTAAAGCCTTCCTTTCCATAAACTAAATAGGGAAATTAAAATGATGCCAATATTGACTGGATTCTGGTAAAGAATAGTGCCAAATACTTCCGTGAAAAAATAATCCATGCGAAGCTTCATCTGAACTACTTCGACCCGCTCACCATGAAAAGTAAATGAAACAAAGTGTTCTTTCCAGTTCCAGTATAAAACAGGCAAAAACAGACCAAAAGAAATCGCAAGTCCAAGGTACAAGTATGGTGATTTCAACCATCTCCTGCCAGCCGTTAAGATATAAGCGATAGCACCTAACCACAAGAAAACGGAAGTATATTTCGACAACATCGCCAGACCTGCAAAGATGCTCATCAACAAAATATTCCGCTTTGCGAGCGCAGTTTCAGGATCCTGTGTCAGCGAAACTGTCATGAAATACAGCGCTGCCACCCAGAACACCATTTGCCCCGCATCAGGCAACATAAAAGTCCCAGCCACCACGCTGCCATACATGGAAGCTGAATAAAGCGCTGCTGCAAACAATCCGGTACGCTCATCACGCAGGTTTCTACCGATGAGAAAAATAAAGCCGGCAGCGAAGGTGCCACAGAAGACGGCGCCCAGGCGGATAAAAAACTCATGATCAAATCTCAGGTTAAAAGTAAAAACCTGAATGAGCCAACCCACCATGGGCGGGTGATCGAAGTGACTCCAGTCAGGAAACATGGCATAAGTCCAATAATAGACTTCATCATTGCCCAGTTCCAGTGTGCCTGCAATGAGTGCCCGTATCAAAAATGACAATCCCAGCAGGATTCCAATGACTTTACTTATTTTTCCGGATTTAGGCAAAAGGCAGGAATCAGATGTTTTGGTAATAACTTCATTTAAAGCCCAAAGGTAATGCGGCTTCGGATGCAATGCTTGTCTAACAAAAATAATACAAACTTATTGAAATGGCAGGGATACGAATTGCAAGCTTTTTATCGTTCTTGTCACGAATTGAATAATTTGCACGAAATTTGCAATAAATCAGTGAATCACAAAATTTTATACCCGCCGCCACCATGAATTTTGCCAGTATCAAAGCCAAAGCGATTAAACACAAAAAAGTAATCATCATCGGCTACCTCCTTAAAGTCTTTATTACGCTTGCTGTTATTGGGTTTGCACAAGACCCGGCAAAAAAGAAAACCGATGAAATTAAGATAAAGACATCCCTGATGTGTAATATGTGCAAAGAACGCATCACGAATGGCCTGGCCTATGAAAAAGGCATCAAAGACGTTATTGTGGATGTTCCGACCAAAGTGGTGACAGTAAAATATAGTACCAAGCAAACGAGTCCGGAAAAAATCAGGATCAAAATATCGAAAATGGGTTATGATGCTGACGAAGTTCCAGCAGATGTAAAGGCCTATGAAAAGCTACCTGCCTGTTGTAAAAAGGATGCAACACCACATGAATAAATAATTTCTATAAGCCCTTAACACGGGGTTTACCAGCAACAAAATCTTTCAGGTAAAAGGGTTCGAAGTAAGCCATATCTTCGAACTCTTTTTTTATGAACTTTTGTTCTGCAATTCGTGCAATATTTGCTGCTCCATGCTGATAACTGAGATCAAAACGAGCTGCAGGATTCTCCCCTAACAAGGCTTGCGTTTTTAAGGCACCACTTCCAAAGAAGAGCACATTATGATCCCGGAGAAAGTCAGCGAAGGAGTTCTCGTCAAGCACCTCTGCCTCAACTTCGCGAAGACACTGATTATCAGAATCATATAAAGCGGAATAAACCTCCATTCGCCGGGCATCCAACATGGGGCAAAAACACAATTTTGCGGGCATCTCCTCATTTGCTGATTGGATTTCTATGCGCATCCCATCTGCCATTGCCTGCAGGGTTGGGATGGCAATCAAAGGCTTATCCAATGCATAACAATATCCCTTTGCAGCAGAAGCGCCTATTCTCAAGCCGGTATAGGATCCCGGGCCCATACTGACCGCGATGGCATCTAAAGATTTAATATCGAGGCCGGCATCTGCCAGTACTTCTGTAACAAAGAGGCTCAAAAGTGCTGCATGGTCATTACCGGCTGTACTTTCACGCTGGGATAAAATTTCCCCCTCACGAACAAGGGCAACCGAACAAACAGGAGTAGCTGTCTCCAGACAAAGAATTAGGCCCAAGGGGAATACATTTTAGATGGAAACTATTCCTGGTTAAACAATTCCTTCTTGTCAACGGACTTAACCTTATCTCCATCTTTCAGTGTTTTTGAGATGGCACGATAGGGAGCAGTAACGATTTCCTGACCATCCTTAAGTCCCTCCAGAATCTGAATATAGCTATTGTCCTGGATCCCGGTTTTCACTTTGGTCATTTTCACTGCCCCATCAGCATAGACGAAGACATATTCGATTTGTTCTGTACTTTCTTTTTGGGTTTTCACCACCTGATCATCAGCACCGCTTTCGTCTTTTTTTACACTTTTCTCCTTATCCTTCTCAATTTTCAATGCAGCAGAATCGATGCGTGCTGTAACACATTGGATAGGGATAGTCATGACATTTTCAACCCTATGGGTTTGGATATCCACCGTTGCAGACATGCCCGGGCGCAATGGCGTGAAAGTTGAGTCACCTGCTTTCAGAAGATCCTTGTATGAATCACTCAGCACGCGGATTTTTACATCAAAGTTTGTGACCTGGTCAACACTAACACCGGAGATATTGGCGGAAGTTGCAATTTCACTAACGATGCCTTTGAACTTACGGTTCAGGTAGGCATCTACTTCGATGAGGGCTGTATCACCAAGTTTAACCCGTACAATGTCATTTTCGTTCACACTCACCTTGACTTCCATCCCCGCCAGGTTTGCGATGCGCATCAATTCCGTACCAGAAGAAAACTGAGAAGTCCCTGAAACCCTTTCCCCTTTTTCAACATTGAGTTTTGAGATGGTCCCGTCGACAGGGGCATAAATTGTTGTCTTAGTGAGGTTCTCCTTGGATTGTTTCAAGGCAGCTTCTGAATTCTTTACTGTATAATTGGCGGCTTTTACAGTTTGTTCTGAAGAGGTAACTTCTGCTTTGGCACCCTCATAGGCAGCTTTGGCAGCGTCAAACTCCGCATCTGAGATTGCTTTTTGTTTCCAGAGTTTTTCATTTCTGTCAAACGTGAGTTTCGCATTGGTATATTGTGCTTCAACCTGCACCAAACGTGCCCTGGAGTTTGCCTCATTGGCCTTCTGGGTATTCAACATCGCTACACTCTGGTCGTAATTCGAGATGTACATTTCAGGATCAACTTTGGCAAGAATCTGTCCTGCTGCTACCCTATCACCCTCTTTTACATAGAGTTCGGTAAGCTCTCCTGAAATGTCAGGTGAAACTTTCACTTCTATTTCAGGTTGAATTTTCCCGTTCGCAGTGACAGTTTCAATGATACTCCTGGGAGATACTTTTTCTACAGCCACCTTAATCTCAGTATTCTTTCCAATCCATCCCTGTTTCTTTCCGATGGTAAGTACAACGATGATTACAATAGCGGCACTGATGCCGATTCTTATCCAATTCTTCTTGCTGATCTTCATTTTCTGAGCGTATAAAAGGCAATATTTTAATTTAAGACAATGGGTTTACCCATATAAAAGTCAAGGATCGTTTTTTTGAAGACATATTCATATTTGGCCTGGAGCATGTCTGATTGAGACTTGCTCAGGTTTTTTTTGGCTTCATTATAATCAACAGAATTTACCATGCCGACATCAAATTTCTGTTGCATATAGAAAAAGGCTTCTTCCATGGCATCTACAGATTTCTTGGCTGCCTTGTATTTGTTGATGGAAGCAATTGCATCAGCATGAGACCTTTGGATGTCCTGATTCAATGTATTCTTTGTTTGTTCCAGGTTAAGTCGTGCATTCTCAATACCGATTTTGGCCCGGCTGATATTTGTACGTTGTTGCAGACCATTAAAGATCGGGATCGTCAGGAAAAAGCCCAAAGACTTATTCTGGTTGTCATTGATTTGATTTTCAAAGGTAATTTTATTGAAACTTGGTGAGAATATCGGTGACACAACTTTCATACTGGTATCCGGCAAGACATAGCCTACTTCCTGAAGGCCGCCATAGGTATACCCGCTAACTTCCTGGCTGGCACCTGAATAGCCTGTACTCCAGCTTCCCTGGAAAGTAATGGAGGGGCTGGCATTGCCCCTTGCGATGGCAAGGTCTTTTTCGGCAGTCTCGATTAGAATTTCAGCACTCTTCACCTGTGGTTGTGTTTCCAGTGCCAGGGCATAAACCACGTTCGGACTGGATGCGATAACAGGTTTGTCGGGTACGGCAAAACTCGGTCTTACAATATCGAAGGAGTCGGCAGAACGAAAATCCAGGATCTGGGCAAGAATCAGGTAAGACAACTTCAATTGATTTTCTGCAGTCACCTTCTGCAATTCCTCTGCTGCAGCCTGTGCTTCAATGTTTAGCAGATTCCCTTTTGCAAGTGTCCCTACCTCAACCAATGTTTTTGTTCGTCCTACCTGCTGTTGGGTAATGGCCAGCTGACCTTCTGCATTCGCCAGCAGCTCCTGGTTAAAAAGGATATTCAGATAGCCTGAGGCCAGGTTCAGACAGATGTCATTCTGCATCTTCTCCACATCATATTTCCCTGATTGGATCAGCAATTTGTTTTTCGACAAGGTATTCAGCAGCGTAAAGCCATTAAAAAGTGTCATTTGGCTTGAAATACTGAAGTTATCAGACTGCACCCTTGCTTCAGCGAAGGAGTTGGTATACCTGTCGACAGTTTTTCCGAAATTATAACCATGGTAAACATTCCCATTCAGGCTTGGAAGAAACTGTGTCTTACTCTGCAGCAAAGTATATTCCTGCAATTTCAGACTAAGGCGTTGTTGTTTGATCTGGATGTTGTTGGTCAGGGCATAATTGATGCAATCCTCCAGTGACCATACTTTCTGGGCCTGTACGATGGCCGGCAGAACAAACAACAGGATTAACAATGCTAAAAGTCTTCGTAAAAGGATCATTTCCCTGTTTGTATTGGAAGTATAAGAATAATCTAACGATATAAAGATAAACAAAATTGCAGGATGCCGGTGATAGCAGAAACCCCAATCTTATTTTCCATTAATTTTACAAAGGTATAAACCTTAATGATTCCTTTACATGGTGAATAGAATTCTCCGATTGTTTCAGTGTTTCACACTCGGCATGATCTATCACCTGCTCCTGGTGTTTCCTTCCTTCGCTTTTTGCCAAAACCGGGATGATTCTATCAATGTACTACATTATGCTATTCAACTGGAGAAAATAGACATCCCGTCGGCAAAAATCGGAGGACATACCACAATCAAACTTGTTTCGAACTACAATTCTGTCAATCATCTTCAATTTGAATTATTGAAATTGACTGTAGATTCTGTGCTTGTTCAAGGTGTGGCACATCCTTTTTCCTACAATGACACCCTGATAGAGTTGCACCTGAGCACAGCCCTCAGGCTCCACGACACAATAACGGTTGTCACTTACTACCAGGGTTCTCCCCATGTAGAAAGCAGTGGATGGGGAGGTTTTCACTTCTCCGGAAAAAACCTGGCCTACAACCTTGGCATTGCCTTAAATGAAATCCCGCACAACTTCGGCAGGGTCTGGTATCCCTGTGTCGACAACTTTACAGAAAGGGCGAGTTATGACTTCTACATCAAAGTTGATTCTTCCCTGATGGCAGTCTGTAATGGCATGCTTATTTCCACTGCAACCGGGCCCGGCCCGACAAAAACATACCATTGGGAATTGAAGGAAGAAATCCCTGCCTACCTGGCTTCTGTTGCGGTATCTGATTATGCAGAAGTGCATGGCCTCTATGATGGACAGAAATCTGCAATTCCCACAGTCTTTTATGTGACACCCGATGACACTAGCCTGGCAAAGGGATCCTTCCTTCATCTGAATTCCGTTTTGGCAGGTTTCGAGCGTAGGTTTGGACCTTACCGCTGGCCAAAGGTCGGATTCGTCAGCACTTCCATTGGCGCAATGGAACATGCCACTATCATTGCGTATCCCAGCGGGTCTATTAATGGCAGACTCACTGATGAATCTCTGTATGCCCATGAGTTATCTCATGCCTGGTTTGGAAACCTGATTACATGTCAAACTGCTGCAGATATGTGGATCAATGAGGGCTGGGCCGTTTTTTCTGAGTCGGTCATGATGGAGGAAGTTTACGGAACTGAGGCCTACAAAAACGACATCAGGAAGAAACTTCATGATGTTTTGCGGAATGCACAATATTCAGATGAGGGCTACCACGCCTTGTACAATCCTCCCGAAAAACATACTTATGGCAGTACAACCTACGACAAGGGTGGAGTCGTTGTTGCCTCCTTGCGGGGATTTCTTGGCGACAGCGTCTTTTTTGGTACAGTAAGGGCCATGCTTGACAGTTTCGCCTTCAAAAGCATTTCTACCTACCAGATGCTAGAATTTTTCAATACCCATTCAGGAAGCAAGCTGGATGATTTCTTTGAGGCCTGGGTCTTTTCTCCGGGCTTCCCGCATTTTTCTGTGAGCTCGTTTGCCGTTAAACAACTGGGAAAGGAATTTGAAGTTACCCTGCAAATGCGTCAAAGACTGAAAGGGGCTACAAAACCTGCTAACTCCAACCGTATTGAAATTGGATTTTATGGAAATGCATGGCAACACACGGTAAAAACGATGAAGTTCTCAGGCTTGAGCGGCACCCAGACATTTTTACTTCCCTTTGCTCCGGTTTTGGCTATGGCAGATCCGGAAGGAAAATTGGGAGATGCCTCTGTAGACTATCAGGCGATTCTTAAAACAACAGGGAAACATGACTTTCCGGACACCTATTTCAGTATGAACATTTCAAGTATCCGGGATTCTGCGCTTGTCAGGGTGATTCACAATTGGATTGCACCGGATTCTATGCTGCATGGCATTCCTGGTCTTTGTTTGTCCAATACACGCTATTGGAAAGTGGAGGGCCTTTTCCCGGCAGGCTTTACAGCCAGGGCTGACTTTGCCTATGATTCCTATCCCGGGCTTGAGTTTGATTTGCTCAGTGAAAGCACAGAGAATGTTGTCCTTTTGTACAGGCCAAACAGCGCTTCGCAATGGCAAAGGACAAACTGTATCCGCATTGGGAATCAGGAACAAGGGGTGCTATCTCTTGAAAAATTGCAGGCAGGTGAATATACCCTGGCCATCCCTTGCAGGAAATCAGAGTAACAGTAAAAATAACCGGCAGTTATCGCAGAGAGGCCCCCAATTCAGCAGTAAAAGCTGCAATGAGCTTATTCATTACCTGGTCAATGTCCTCGTCTTTCAGGGTTTTTTCAGCATCCCGGAGGAAAAAGCTTACTGCATACGATTTTTTATCTTCCCCGATACCTTTGCCTTCATAGACATCAAACAAGTCCAGCTGCTTCAACAACTCGCCTCCATTTTTCCATGCAATGGCCTCGATTTGGCTATATTGCACTGATTTGTCGAGCAAAAGTGCCAGGTCGCGGCGTACCTCCGGGAAACGTGGTAATTCTGCATACCGCGTCGTTTTGCTGAGATGTTGCTGCAAGAATTTCTCCCAGTGAAACACAGCATAGAATACAGGCACTTTGATGTCGAAATGCTTTAATAGCGAAGCAGAAACTTCACCAAATTCCAGAACAGACTCTCCTTTGGTGTCACAATAATTCAATCCATACTGGAAAAGATCAGAAGTCAGCGGCTCGGCACGGAAATCAGCCGGACTCAAGCCAAATCTCCTGAGTGCTTTGTGAACACATGCTTTCAGGTAGAAAAAATCGACCTCTTTTTCTTCATGATACCAACTGGCTACGGCATACTTTCCGCTAAGGACTAACGATAGCTGTTCCTCTTCAAAATACTTGGCCAGTGAATCTCCGGCATTCTGAATGCCTGTATTTTTATAAATCGACCCAAACTCAAACAGGCTCAGGTCAGACTGCCTCCGGTTCTGGTTCCACAACACAGTTTCAAGTCCGCCAAATAACAAACTTGTTCGCATTACTTCCAGGTCCTTGCTTAAAGGGTTCAGGATTTTAACCCAATTCTCTGCCTGGACACTCTGGGTCATACTGGCATATTCAGCCCGGGTGAGTGAATTGCACATAATTTCTGAAAAGCCCATTCCGACAAATTGATCGGCAATGACATTCCTCAACCTTACCCTGTCAGGAATCGGGGTAGCAACCATAGAGAAACTGATTTCCTGGCTGATTTCCACCTGGTTATAACCATATACCCTGAGGATCTCTTCAATAATATCTGCCTCCCGTAAAACATCTACTTTAAAGGCAGGAATCTGAACCAGAAGCTCGGTTTCTGATTCCTCTATAATCTTCATTTCCAATGATGTAATGATTGTTTTCACGACATCATGGGGAATTTTTTTGCCAATCAGGCGATCAACTTTCTGGTAACGAAGATTTACCTCTGCGAGTTTGACAGGCTTTGGATAATGATCCTTAATGCTTGAACTCACTGTTCCTCCGGCTATTTCGCACATCAGCATGGCAGCTCTTTTCAGTGCATAAACTGTGATATCAGGATCACTGCCACGTTCAAAACGGAATGAAGCGTCGGTCTTCAGGCCATGTAGTTTTGATGTCCTTCTGACATAAACCGGATTAAAGCAGGCACTTTCCAGGAATATGCTGGTTGTGGTTTCATTTACACCAGAATCAAGTCCTCCAAAAACACCGCCAATGCACATGCCTTCTTCTGCATTACAGATCATCAGGTCATTGCCCGAAAGCTTGCGTTCAACACCATCCAGGGTGGTGAAGGCGCTTCCTTCCGGCATCGTCTTCACAATCACTTTGTTGCCCTTGATTTTTGCTGCATCAAAGGCATGCAGGGGCTGGCCAAGTTCCATGAGGACATAGTTTGTAATGTCTACAACATTGTTGATCGGACGCAAGCCAATGGCCTTTAAAAGATTCTTCAACCATTCCGGGGATTCTCCGACCTTCAAACCACTGATTGTCACACAAGAATAACGTGGACAGGCTTCTTCATTTTCTACAATGACAGCAATTTCCAGGCTTTGATCTCCAACAGGAAAAGCACTTACATCAGGACGGACAAGGCTTTCACTCAACAGTCGCTCCGGGGAATGCAATTTGACAGCAGCCAGGAGGTCGCGTGCAACACCCAAATGTGATGCAGCATCCACCCTATTTGGCGTAAGTCCTATCTCAAATACAGTATCATGGTAAATCCCGAGAAGATCAGCAGCTGCCATTCCCACTTGTGCATCTTCCTTGAGTATCATGATGCCTGCATGCGAAGTACCAATTCCCAATTCGTCCTCAGCGCAGAGCATTCCTTCAGAAGCTTCGCCGCGAATTTTGGCCTTTTGAATCACAAAGGAAGAATCTCCGGTATAAATTGTTGTTCCGACAGTGGCGACAAGCACTTTTTGACCTTCAGCAACATTGGGTGCACCGCAAACAATTTTCAACAACTCCCCTGTTCCAACATCTACTTTGGTAAGGCTGAGTTTGTCGGCATTGGGATGTTTAATACATTCCATTACATGTCCTACGACCACACCGGAGAGTGCTCCTTTTACACTTTCATACGGCTCTACACTTTCAACTTCCAGTCCGCAATCAGTTAATATGACAGACAATTCCTCTGCGGCGATCTGGGTTGGGAAATACTGTTTAAGCCATTGATAAGATATCTTCATTGTAGAAGTAATTTTAGGGGTACAAAAGTACAGAAATTAATGAAAACAGCTTAATCAGCTGATACGGGCCAGGTTTGGGGCTTGTTTGTTGAGTTCCTGGTAATGCCTGCGCATCTTAAGGTTTGTCGGATGAGACAAATCCGGATCATTTTTCAGTACATCTGATGCAATATCACGGCTTATCCTGATAATCTTTTCGTCTCTGATAATGTCAGCAATCTTCAAGTCAACGATGCCGCTTTGCTGAGTACCTTGCAAGTCGCCGGGGCCCCGCAACCTTAAATCAGCTTCAGCGATCTCAAAGCCATCTGTTGTACTAACCATGGTTTCAATCCGCTTCCTGGCCTCTGCAGTCAATTTGTAACTGGTCATCAGTATACAATAGGATTGATCGGCACCACGGCCGACCCTACCACGAAGCTGATGCAATTGCGCCAGCCCAAAACGTTCTGCATTTTCAATCACCATTACACTGGCATTCGGAACATCCACACCGACCTCAATTACAGTAGTTGCAACCATAATATCAGCTTCGCCCCTGATGAACCTTTTCATTTCAAAGTCTTTGTCGTCTGACTTCATTTGCCCATGAACCATACTGACGGCATATTTAGGCGCAGGAAATTCGATGCTCAGGGAATCAAAACCCTCAGCCAGGTATTTCATATCCAGGGTTTCTGATTCATTAATAAGGGGGAAGACCCAATAGATCTGTCGTCCTTCCTGGATCTGCTTCTGTGCAAAGCCAAGAACCCGCAAACGTCCTGAATCAGTATAATGCAAGGTCTTTACAGGCTTGCGACCGGGCGGCAATTCATCGATAACAGAAACCTCAAGGTCTCCATACAAAGTCATGGCCAAGGTCCTTGGGATAGGGGTGGCTGTCATCACGAGGATGTGGGGTGGTGTCGTACTTTTTTCCCAAAGACTAGCCCGCTGCATTACCCCAAAGCGGTGCTGTTCGTCAATAATAACGAGGCCCGGTTTTTGGAACTGTACAGTATCTTCTATCAGTGCATGTGTCCCGATTAAGATCTGTATTACCCCGTTTTTCAGATTCTCATGAAGCTTTTTGCGGGCCGCTGACCTTGTTGAACCCGTCAACAAGGCAATTTGAATATCCATTCCTGCGAGTAGGCGGGTAAGTGTGGCAAAATGCTGGGCAGCAAGCAATTCAGTAGGTGCCATCAGGCAAGCCTGGTAACCATTGTCGAGGGCTATTAACATAATCATCAGGGCGACGATGGTTTTTCCACTGCCCACATCTCCCTGCAGCAGACGGTTCATTTGCCTTCCACTGCCCATATCAGCCCGTATCTCTTTGATGACCCGTTTTTGTGCAGCAGTTAATGGGAAAGGGAGCAAATCCTTATAGAATTGATTTACATAATCTCCAACTTGTGAAAAGCGATATCCCTGTACTGTGGTCTGCCGGTATAACTTCAACTTCAGGAGGCGAAGCTGGACAAAAAACAATTCCTCAAATTTCAATCTTGCCTGGGCCTTTTTAATTTCCTCAGGACCTGAGGGGAAATGTATTTTATACAATGCCTCTTCCCGTGGGAGTATTTTCAAACGGTCCAATATTTCTTCCGACAAAACTTCAGGCACCTGGGAATGCATCCCATCCACCAGATTCTTCATGACTTTGCGAATGCCTTTGCTATCAAGACCTTGCGTCTTAAGCTTCTCTGTTGTACTATAAAATGGCTGAAAAACATCATCCTGCATTGCCGTTCCTGCAGCTGCCAATTCAATTTCGGGATGGGCGATGTTGTATTGTCCATTAAAGAGCGAGGGCTTTCCGAAAATCACATATTCCTGTCCTGCCTGCAAGCTTTCCAAAATCCACCTTACGCCTTTAAACCAAACCAATTCGATGCTGCCACTTCCGTCATTCAATTGGGCCGACAATCGTTCAGAACCCATCTTTCCGATTTTACGGACATTGGATATTTTACCCCGCAGCTGGATATACACATACTCACTATTTATCTCCTTTACCAGGGCAAATTTCGTCCTGTCGACATACCTGAAAGGGAAATGCGTAAGCAAGTCACCAAAAGTCCTTATCCCCAATTCCTTTTCCAGGACGAGGGCTCTTTTGGGGCCGACACCTTTGAGGTAAACAATTGGGGTAGATAGGTATTCAACAGCCATATTCAGATCATAATGCTCACAAAAATAAAAATAAAAAACCGGATACCTTAATTATAAAGGTATCCGGTTTTAAAGGATCAGATCCAATTCTTAAAATTCCCAGAGGTCGTGTTCAAATTTAAAGAGGTCATTCTTGATTCTTTCTGATTCAAGAAGGGCATCCAAACCAGCGGTATAATCAGCGATTTTTCTGTCAAATACATTCTGCTCTTTGATAATATAGCTATCGAACATTCTTTTCCAGAAGATGTCATCATAGCTTCTGCGCTCATTGTCATTGAAACGATTAAAAACTTCAGCTTTGGCCAGAATATTACGTGCTTCAGGGAAGTAGATCCAGAACAGAGGTTCTTTTGCTCTGAATTCACCGGATTCAGTATAACTATCGCGCACCAGGCAAATTCCAAGAATACGGACATCCATTTGCGATCTTTGTTTGTCGAAGAAAACATCTTCTTTGATACGAATCATTTTGACATCCAGCGGATCGAATTTCTTACTGATTACAGTATCAAAGATATCGTAAGGAGGATAATTCCTGGGCATTTGTACAGTGTCATTGCTCTCCAAACCCTGGAGCAATTCCTGGTATGTTTTAGGGACAAGGAAATCGTCGGTGCTGGTGATTTCATACGCTGTAATGGTACCTTCTTTGAGGGCATCGATAATCACAGAAGTGAAATTCTTCCAACCATTGTGCGGATTTTCCGGGAAATAAAAAGGCTGGTTGATTTTCTGACGTAAGTCAATAGACCGCCAGATTCTTTTCTGCCACATCACATCAGATTCCCGCACAGATTGGTAAGGAATAGGTTTCCTTTCAATCGTAGCAGTTTTATCAAAAACACCATCCCGTGGCGGACTGTCCATCACCTGGCCAAAAGAATTCATGCTGAATCCTGCCAGTAAGAACAGTGTTAAAACGATGATTTGCTTTCTCATAAAACCTCCTAATTAATAATTCAATGATTATTTTATCTCGAGTGATACAATGCCCAATCTTCTGTTTCCATCGGGACCTTTGGCAACAATATCCTCTATCCAGATTTTCTGGCCTCTGCGGGCGCCTCTGATAAACTTCTTAATTTCTTCCGTAAACTGATTCCCGGTAATTGGCTTTTGCCAAAGGTCACCACTGTTGATTGAAACAAACTTGGCAGAGACGATTGTAAAACTCAATTCAAAGTCAAAATCCGGAGGCATTTTAGGGATCAGGGATGAGATTACCATTTCATCCTTTGCAATAGGGCCATTCGCAGTTCTACCTACGTAAGGAATCGGATCCGGAACCCTTTTGATACGGAATTCAACGCCGCCCATTGATTTTGATTTGTTTCCATCAGCCATACCAACAGAGATATTTGCTTTTTGGCCACTGGCTTCTTTGGGAACATTCACGATCCAATTCGTGCCTTCTCTTCTCAGGGTTCCAACACTAATTGTCGGTTTAATCCTTTCAGTAGGAACACCAGGTACCGAGATAGAAACAGGATTATCGACACCAATATAGAATACATTCATTTTGGTTGCTGAAACGGTAAGAGAAGGTTTTGCAACAACATATTCATCATGGAAATAATACTTGTTTGTGATTCCGGCGGGAGATTTAACGATGATTACGCCGGCATATTTTTTAACGCCTTCTGCACCTGCAGGAAATTTCAGTGGCACAAGTCCGTCGATACCATCGATTTTCCTGGCGTTGGCCAGTGCAGCATCAGTGACAGTATCAGCACCATCAACGATATATACCTCAGGGGTAGATTTCGTATCATAGGCGGCTACGAATACTTCAGCTTTGTAGTCTTCACCCTGGAAAACGTAACGGGTTTCAGGAACGACTTTGGCATCGATTTTGTCGAATTTGAAGTCTTCCTTGCTGATGGAAGCAAACAAATGGTTTACAACGTCAAACTGGGTTGATTGCACTTCATTGATAAGCTTATTTAAGATTGTAATGTCAGCTGCAAGGATAGTATGGTAGAAATTGTGCATCTCCCAGTTTTGTTTTGCTTTGCTGGCATCATAGAAAGGACCTACAAGGTCGAGCCCCATCTTAAAGTTATCTCTGGCACGTGGGTCAACGAGATCCAGCATGTCTTTTTTAAACTTTGCAATCTTGTCTTTCAGTTCCCTGGCTTTGCCATTGTGTCCATCCTGGGAGTTACCGATAAAGTAACGTGTTGATTCGTCATATTTATCCTTGGTTCCCACATCAACCAACCGCAATGACAGAATTGGAATAGAGTCTTTGGGTTTGTTAGGATTGGGTCTGTATTGCACAGAATAAAGCTTGGCTACAGTTTCAGCAGAATCCAATCCTTCAGAAGCTGCAACCACTTTAAACTTAGTATTCTCAATGTATTTAATCAGAGATTCAGACAATTTCTTGGCAATCAGGGCTTTTTCCCAATAGGGGCCCACTTTTGCCTGGTTCACATTGTATTGTTTTTCGAACTCTCCGAATGTTTGGTCAATTTTGCTTGCGAAGCTCCGATTGGTATTCTCCATGCTTGTATTCACGATGAGGAAGGCCTGAAGGATCTCCACCGACACATTCAATGCCAGCAGGGCCGTCAAGACCAGATACATCATCGATATCATCTTCTGCCTCGGTGTTTCTTTATATCCAGCCATAGTCTTACGGTTTAATTTTTAGCGAATGAGAAAAAGTAGTGATGCTTATTTACCCGTAGGAACATTCATAGCGGTCAGGATATTTCCGTACACTTTGTTGAGGGAAGCAACATTCTGAGCCAGAACGCTGACACCGTCTTTGTATTGAGAGGTCTTTTCGATGGATTCGTTGAGATTTTTCAGGAAAGAGTCAAATTTCACCTGGAGCTGATCAGAAACTTCGATTTGCTTTTTCGATGAAGTGAGTTGCATTTCATAAACAGAATTCAAGGCACTCAGGTTAGAAGAAATCTTTTGCAGTTCTTTGCTGTAGGCACCACCTTCGAGGGCGCTAAAGTCGAGTGCATTGGCTGATCTGGCAAGTAATTCAGCAGATTTGGTATAGGTATCGTTCAATGATTTTGCAGCATCTGATGCTGTTTTGATGCTTCCAACCAACTCAGTTGTGACTGCGAGGTCTTTTTTCATCGTATCAGCGGCGGCGTTGTAGGTATTCGAAAGATTAGAAACAGAAGCAGAAGCACCTTTTAAAGAATTGAAATAATCCTGGGTAGCAGCAGCATCCTTATCAAGGCCTTCAGAAGTCTTTTTATAAGAATCAGTCAGTTCATTGACACTCTGGCTGGCAGTTTTCATGTTTTTCACATAATCATTGGTAGCCACAGCAGCGTTAGAGACATCAGAGAGCATGCCGGTATTTTCGCTCAGGTTATGCAGTCCTTTGCTTAGACTTTGAATAAGTTCCGGCCCTATTTTTGCGTCGGAAAGCATTTTGTCAAGCTCCTTTGTCAGGTCTTTATTTTTTATTGAAGGGTGTCCGATTTCAGTGGCTGCACCAGAATACATACCAGCGAGTTCAGGATAAACAAGACTCCAATCAGGTTCTACGTGAGGTGGTTCGAATGCGGAAAAGAAGAAGATGATGGATTCTGTACTTAGTCCAAGTACGAGCATTTCATTAGCTCCGGGGTAGTGATTGATCTTAAAAAGAGCTCCGAGGATAACAACTGCCGCGCCTATACCGTAAAGTTTAGACATGAAATTCTTAAATCCTCTTCCTTTAACAATACTGTTAATGCCCATAATACAAGTAGTTTTAAAAAATTAGTGAATAACGAAATGAAATACTATTTGACAAGATAAGGGTATACCTTAGTTATAAACATTAGAAGCAGTGTTCGGATTGTCATCCCTTTGTCTTCCGAGGTAACTTTGAACACAACGGAAACCAACATAACACTTGGCTGTATCCTGGTACTCATATGACCTGGTACTAACCTGAAGGTAGTAGCCAACATCTTTCCAGGAACCACCGCGAATGATTTTGCGTTTTAACACAGGTGGGTCGCTGTCTTTTGCATTGTATTCATAGGTTGGGCTCATATCCCAGGTAAAGTTATAGGCAGACTCATCAAAGGCGTCGTTACACCATTCAGAGACATTACCAGACATATCATACAATCCGAAATCATTGGGTGCATAATGGCCTACAATGACAGTTGTGATACCACCATCATCGATATAATTACCTCTGAGCGGTTTGTAGTTGCCAAGGAAGCAACCTTCAGTATTACGGATATAAGGACCTCCCCAGGGATATGGACTAAGGGCCAGGCCACCACGGGCAGCCCATTCCCATTCCGATTCAGTAGGCAATCTGAAGTCGTTGTAGATGACTTCTCCCTTTTTCTGGAGGTAGCTGTTCATCAGTTGAGTACGCCATACACAGAAAGCTTTGGCTTGTTTCCAGCTGACACCGACAACAGGATAGTTGTCGTAGGCAGGATGCCAGAAATACTTTTGGGTAGAAGGGTCATTAAAAGAATAGGCATAATCATGTAACCATGCGAGTGTATCAGGATACACATTGATAACTTCTTTGCGGATATAGACAGAACGGTCTTTCAGGCCTTGAGGACGGTTTGTGAGGGAACCGTTCTTGGGGTCTCCGGGAGCAGTAAAGTCTTTGCGTGAAGCAGCTCTGAGGTCGATCCAGTAGTATTCGAAGTCCAATTTACGGGTATCGATTTCTCTTGCTCTGTAAAAACGCTCATGCTCAGGGAGATACATCTCATTGAGAACTTCCCTGTTGGCAGGATCTTCCCAATCAATCCCGGTTTCCCAGTTCAGGAAAGGAGGATCGTAAGTTTCTCCGTATTCATTTTCAGAGACCAGATAATCTTCAGGGGCTTGCTCACCCAGCAGGCGGATTGCGATAGAATCCCTGACCCAATCGACAAACTGACGATATTCGTTGTTTGTAATTTCGGTTTCATCCATGTAGAATGCAGGGAGGGTTACTGTTTTGGGTTGGTGGACAAGTGCATACGGAACGTCCTGATCACCGGAGCCCATAGTATAGCTACCTGCAGGGACAAACACCATCCCATATGGATCTGGCTGATAGAAGGCTTCGCGGTCCTGCACGCCGATCAATTCCCCGTTACCGGAGTTTTTGCAACTTACCAGGGCAACACCGATCATCAGTAAGAAAAACAGTCTTTTCATATGGCGTTGTTTTGTTTTACTAATTTTAATTAATCCCGTCAGACTTTATAAGAAACGTGTATTTCTGTAGCTCTTTCTGGGTTTTTCAATAATGATTTTAAAGCAATATCCTAACATCAGTTCATGACTCCCGGAACTCCCGGCTGTGGCCATTTTTGAAGTAGTTACATCGTAAGCATATCCAAATCTAAAGTTCTTATAGTTCATACCCAGTAGGATAGCAACGGCATCCTGAACCCGGTAAGTAACGCCCCCCCAAAACTTATTATTGTAACGGACAAGCGCATTGAAGTCATATTGCAAGGTGACACCATCTGACTTAATGAGGAAAGAAGGGTCGAGTTCAAACTCAGGGTTGTTTGGTAAAGGGTATTCATAACCTGCGGTGAGGTAATAATGTCTTCTCAATTCGACAGAGGCAGTGCCAATTTTCTGGGCAGGTTGCGTAAGCTGGGACATAGAGAATCCAACGAAATATTTACTGGGAACTTTGTAATAAGCACCAAAACCGAAGTCGGTCATGAAATTCGTTTGCTTGTCTTTGGAACTCAGCAATGGATCACCATCATCAATAGGTTTGAATTTGGAGAAATCGATGGATTTGTTCAGAAAGCCAACATTGGCGCCGATTCCCAGGTTACCTTCGCCCAGGTTAAAGCGGTATGCATAATTCAGTTTCAGTCCGATATTTTTCTCAAAACCAATCTCATCCTGGTAAACAGTAGCACCTAAACCGCCATGGAGAATCCGCACAGGAGCATCCATAGAGATCAGCAGAGTCCGTGGGGAAACATTGTTCCCATCGGCATCTTTGACGCCCATCCATTGCTGGCGCAACAGGCTGGTGAGACAGATGGCATCATTAGCCCCGGCAAAACCAGGATTGATCGCCATGTTGTTGAACATGTTTTGCGAAAACTGCACGTCTTGCTGCGAAAACGCCATGCTTCCGGAAAGCAACACCAGTAAGATCCCAAACCATATCTTTTTCATACGTTGTATTTTGCTGCTCAAAAAGGTCGGTAAAGTAACAACATTTTTACGATTAACACAAATTTTTCGAAAATAATACCAGCCTCAGACCCATAGAAGACCAAGGATTTTGCGATCCGTCAACCTTCGATTATACCCTTTCCGAAAAGAAAAGTTACAGGCATCTTGCCGACAATCCACACAAAAGTAAGACTTTTTGCCAACAATACCACTTAAGTTCTTGAAATACCAACAAGTAAGTATAACTAGTCAGGGCTATATTTACCTGAAAAGTTTTATAATATCATTGAGGTTTGCAAATATCAGCAAGCCGAAGAGGAGGATCATCCCAACCACCTGGGCATATTCAAGAAACTTGTCAGAAGGTTTACGGCCTGTAATCATCTCATACAGGAGGAACAACACATGGCCTCCGTCGAGGGCAGGGATGGGCAGCACATTCAGGATGGCCAGCATAATGGAGAGGAAGGCCGTCAGACTCCAGAAGGAGGGCCAATCCCAGCTTGCAGGGAAGATGTTCCCAATTGTGATAAAACCACCAACAGATTCGTAGGCTTTCACATTGGGAGCAAAAAGGAGTTTGAGCTGTTTCAGGTAATTGCCGATGCCTTTGTAAGCCTTGATAGCACCCGCCGGAATGGCCTCGAAAAAAGTATAGTCGGTTTTAGAAAACTTGAAATATTTGTCTCGTTCCTGGAATACCCCAATGGTTCCTTCAGCGGAGACCGCAATTGGTAAGTGCAGGGTATCAGTGGCTCTTACAACACTAATATTAACCGTTTTGCCCTTTAAGGGAGCGATGATTTCTTTGTATTGGTCGAAATAAGGAGTACTGGATTCATTAACCCCAACAATCTTATCCCCGACTTTAAACCCTGCTTTTTCGGCAGGACCACCGGCGGCAATTTTGGCCACTTCAAAGGGGAACCTGATGCCAATAAAGTCGGGCGATTTATACTTCAACAACTTAGAGATAAAGCCTTGAGGAATAGCTACATCCAATTTCTGAGAATCACGCATGACAGTAATTGTCGTGGCATTTTCAAGGATAATCCGTCCGGGGATTTTGACAAAGTCTTCGACATATGCTCCGTTGACAGCAAGAATTTTATCGCCGGTTTTCAGTCCCATCTGCTGGGCCATGGTATCGGCAACGATGCCATATTTGTTGACTTCTGCCGTTGGGAGGTATTCTTCACCCCAGGCGGTCAGCATCATGATGTAAATAAAAATTGCGAGGATGACATTCACTGTTACGCCGCCCAGCATGATGATCAGGCGTTGCCAGGAGGGCTTGCTTCTGAATTCCCAGGGTTGGGGAGGGAGTTTCATGGCCTCTTTGTCCATTGACTCATCAATCATGCCGGAGATTTTGACATAACCACCCAGGGGAAGCCAACCTATGCCATATTCTGTTTCGCCCTTTTTAATTTTAAACAAAGAGAACCAGGGGTCAAAGAAAAGATAGAATTTCTCGACCCGGGTCTTAAAGAATTTTGCTGCAATGAAATGTCCAAACTCATGAAAGATCACGAGAATTGAAAGGCTTAGCAAGAGTTGAAGGGCTTTAATCAGGATTACCATAAATTGTTTACTTAGTTAAGCTTAGCGCCATTATCCGGGTGTTTTTGTCGGTTTCCAGGAAGTCATCGAGTACCGGAACTGAGATAAATGGCATTTGTTGGAGGCATTTTTCAATCACATCCGACATCTCCAGAAATCCTATTCTCCCTTGCAGGAAAGCTGTGACTACAACTTCATTTGCAGCATTTAAAATGCAGGGAGAATTACCACCTTTTTCGAGTGCTTCAAAAGCGAGTGCAAGATTACGGAATTTTTTCATGTCAGGCGGCTCAAAAGTGAGTGCGGTAACATCTGTGAATGAGATTCGCGGGAAGGGGCTGGACATGCGCTGCGGAAAAGTCAGTGCATACAGGATGGGCAGCTTCATATCAGGCATTCCCAGCTGGGCTTTGACGGAACCATCCACAAATTGCACCATAGAATGGACAATAGATTGTGGATGAACCACTACTTCAATTTTTTCAGGTGTGACATCAAACAACCATCTTGCTTCAATTACTTCCAGGCCTTTGTTCATGAGGCTGGCTGAATCGATGGTGATTTTATTACCCATGGTCCAGTTTGGGTGTTGTAAAGCCTGACTGGCTGTAGCAGACTTCAGGAAGTCCAGGCCTTTTCCACGGAAAGGGCCGCCGGAAGCAGTAAGGATAATTTTTTCGACGGCAGCCGGATTTTCACCGCTAAGGCACTGGAAAATGGCAGAATGTTCTGAGTCGACCGGCAGGATACTGACCTTGTGCATTTTGGCCAGGCGCATCACCAATTCACCGGCCACGACCAGGGTTTCTTTGTTGGCAAGGGCGATTGTTTTCCCGCTTTCAATTGCCCTGAGCGTTGGTCTTAGGCCGGAAAAACCGACAAGTGCAACCAGGACTATGTCAATTTCGGGGAGGCTTACTACTTCTGACAATGCCTCAGGGCCTACCATGACCTTGATCCCCAAGGGCAGCAAGGCATCAGCAATGACCTGATAATGACATTCGTAGGCAATTACAACAACCGCAGGCCTGAATTCTATTGCCTGTTGAATCAACAATTTAAAATTAGACTGGGCAGTCAGGACCTGCGCTTTGAAGCGTTCAGGAAACAGGCGGACAATCTCAAGGGTCTGCGTTCCGATAGAACCGCTGGAACCAAGTACCGCTATTTTTTTCGGAGAAAAGGTATCTGTGCTCAAAATGCCATATAGTCTTTTGGATTCACCGGGCTTCCATTATACCAGAGTTCGAAATGCAGATGAGGACCACTTGACAACTCTCCACTGTTGCCGATAATTGCGATCGGCTCACCCGCTTTCACATAGGTTCCGGGTTTTTTCAGGAGGCTTGCATTGTGTTTGTAGATGGAGATGAGGTTTTGCTGATGTTGGATCCCAATGGTATACCCGGTTTCCAGGGTCCAGTCAGAGAAAATGACAGTGCCATCCAGCGTAGCCTTGATCGGTTCGTTGGGTTTTGCAACAATGTCAATGCCAAGGTGGTTGCTGGTGGGGGAAAAACTGTTGGTAACCAAACCCTTTAAAGGTGTGAAGAAGAAAAAATTCGAGATTCCGGTTCTTGGGGCAGCAGGCAGCTCCTCACCTCCCGGGGTACTCAGGCTGTATTGGTCTTTATTTTCGACTTCAGCACGCAGCATGGAATCAGCTTTGCTGCTTTTTAACTGAATATCTTTGTACACCGGCGTGGTAGCAGTACCCTTTTCTGGGATTTTGTCGACAATTTCTTTTCCGGAGATAATATTTTTGATGTTGTAAATATAGAGGTCTTTGTCCTTCAGGGCACTTTCGATAGAATCCGCTTGCCGCTGTAACTGATAGACATCCCTTTTGGCAGAAACGCTGGCATAACCCGGAATGTATTCGCGCAGGGGAGTAAAGGCAATGATGTAGCTGAAAACAAAAAACAGGAGGATAGAAGCTGATCCAACCGAAACAAAAAGATTCAGTCTGGAAAGCCGAAAAGACAATTTTTCCTCGAATGTTTCGTCATTGAGGATGACCAGACGATACTTAAATTTCAGTCTTGACAACCAAAGGAACCTATGTTTTTCTTGTTTTTGCCCGGGCATTGACTCGGAATTGGGATGGTTTCGAAAATTAAAATAATTTTGCAAAATTAGAGTTAATAACAAGCGCCAGCCTCATTAATGCGTCCGGCGAGCTATATATTTTTTTCATTTGAAGAACAACGACTTGAATCGCAACACTTTACAAATTTCCTGGTGGTTAGGCAGCCTGCTAATAATCCTGATTAGTCTCAGTGGGTGTTCCACGAAGAAGAACACATTTACACGCCGCACCTATCATAATCTCACTGCCCATTACAATGCCTATTTCAATGGGAAAGAGGCTTTAAAGGAAGGGCAGACTGAATTATCCAAGGTTGCACAGGACAATTACAGCAAAGTTCTGGTACCCGTAAATTATGGAACGAAAGAGAATACCACGGCCGTTGGACCACAGATGGATCGTGCTATTCAAAAAGGTTCCCTTGTAATTGACAGGCACTCCATGGTCTTTAAGGGTGTAGAAAAAAACAATTGGGTTGATGATGCCTATATGTTAATCGGCAAGGCCAATTTCTACAAAAAGGACTACAAGGCAGCGATGAAGACCTTCGAATATGTCATAAAACGTTACAAAGAGCCTGACATTAAAGCTGATGCCACGATTTGGACGATCAAATCACTGATCCAGACAAAAGAGTTTGAGCGCGCAGAATCCATGCTTGACGATCTCATCAATAAAAATAAGAAGGCGACACCATCCGGGAAGTTTAAGCGTGACCTGGCGATGACATATGCAGAGTTTTATATTTACCAGGACAATTACACCCAGGCCGAAGAATATGTGATTCAAACGCTGGAGTATCGCTATCCCAAGTCACAAAAGGCCAGGCTTTGGTTTATCCTGGCCCAGATCAACCAAAAGAGAAACAACCTTCCCCAGGCCACCCGTTATTACCATAAGGTACTGAAGATGAACCCATACTATGAGCTCGCCTTCAACACCAGGATTAACCTTGCCAAGTGTTATGATGCAAACTCAGGGAACAGCAAGGAGATCGTCAAGAGTTTGAACAAGATGCTGAAGGATCCCAAAAACCTTGAATACCAGGATCAGATTTATTTTGCCCTGGCCGAGATTGCAGAAAAAGACGGAGACACACTGGCAGCCAAAGGTTTCCTTAAACAGTGCGTTGCTGCAGGTGGTAAAAACAAATACCAGCGTGGAATCGCATCCCTGAAAGTCGCCAACATCTATTACAGTGAAAATGACTACATGGTTGCGCAGGCATATTATGATACCGCTGTTATCAATTTGCCAGCAGATTATCCAGACCTGGCTTCCGTGAAACGCAGGGTTACTGTTTTAACCGATTTGGTAAAAAACACGAACATTGTTGACAATGAGGACAGTTTACAACGAATCGCCGGGATGACAGAAACAGATCGTTTAAAATTCATTGATGAACTAATTCGAAAAATCAAAGAAGAAGAAGAGAAGAAAAAGCGTGAGATGACCCAGATGTCGGGTGCCAATCCCCTGATGAACAGGTTGGGAAACCGTACCGATGCCATGGGGAACACCCAGACAGCGAGTGGTGCCTGGTATTTTTACAACACCAGCCAGGTGAGTATGGGATTTTCTGATTTCGAGCGGAAATGGGGGAAACGCAAACTGGAAGACAACTGGCGTTTGACGTACAAAGAACCTGTACTTGAGTTCACGAGTGATGTTGTAGAAACAATTGATTCATTGGCTGTTGACAGCTTGCAGAACATCACCAACGACCCCAAAGACCGCAAGACCTATCTCCAACGTTTGCCCTTAACCGAACTGCAGATGGAACGGTCGAACAACAGATTAAAAGAGGCACTTTTCAACCTGGGCAACATTTATTACCAGGGGCTGAATGACTATGCAAAGTCTGAAGAATCCCTCGAATCATTATTGAAACGCTATCCTACGGATACCAGTTATTACCTTAGGTCCTGTTACAGCTTGTATGAGATGTACAAAGACATCGGGGAGACTGCCAAGGCTAACCATTACAAAGACCTTATTCTTAACCGTTTCCCTGATTCAGATTTTGCACATATCATCAAAGACCCTGCTTTTGCGAAAGAGCTAGCATCCAGAAGAAACCAGGCCAGTGATTTGTACAAGACTACCTATGGTGCTTACCAGCGGGGGCAGTACACCACTGTCCTCGACAATTGTGCCAAAGCCAAAAGCATCACAAGCGACAAATCTCTGCTTTCAAAATTTGAGTTTCTGAGAGTTGTTGCAAAAGGCAAGAGTCAAAACAATGACTCTTTGGTTGCCGGCCTGAAAAGGTATGTGGCCAAGGCACCCACCGGCGACTTAAAGACCCTTGCCCAGCGCATCATAGAGAGTGCTGAGAACAAAGAACCACAAAGCACAACATCAAGTGGTAACACACAGGCCGTTTCTCGTTCCTACAGCAAGAAAGATGATGCCATCCATTTGTTTGTGATGGTGGCTGACATGAAAAAGATCAATACCACGGCAACCAAACTGAAGATCTCCGACTACAATCAGAAGTACATGAGTCTGGACAAGCTTTCCACGACCAGTATCTACCTTGATGATTCACATCAGCTGATTACCGTCAGTAATTTCCCTGACAAAGAGCATGCGATGAATTATTTTACCGGGATTAACAGCAGTGATTATGTTTTTGGCACCTTACAGAGATCAGATTTCCAGATCTTTGTCATTTCTGTGGACAATTATCCAATTCTCTACAAAGCCAAGGATTTGAAGACCTATATGGAGTTTTTCAAGGAGAATTACCTATAAACCTCCAGACAAGGGGATTTTCAGAATAATTTAAAATAATCACACTAAGATTAGAATAATTTATTTATTTTTGCTTTTCCCCTAAGGGGGCAATATTGCTTTTGCTTAATAATCAAACATTTATAATAATTCCCATGGCTAAAAGTACCGAAATCGAATCCCCGTCCATTAACATTCTGGGAACCGGCACCGTTGTCAAAGGAAACATTACCTCCAACGGCGATTTTCGTATCGATGGCACCCTGATCGGGTCCATTGTTTCCAAAGGCAAGGTAGTGGTTGGCCCTACAGGAACGGTAGAAGGAGAAATTGGCTGTCAAAATGCCGACTTCTCAGGCAACATCAAAGCGCACGTGAATGTCACCGAACTTCTGACCTTAAAAGCGTCTTCAAAGCTCCTGGGAGACATCCGGGTCAACAAACTGGCCATTGAGCCGGGGGCAATTTTCTCCGGAACCTGTAAAATGGAAGGAATCGGGTTTAAAGACATTCCGCCCAGCTACGTCAATGATCCAGCCAAAGCCAAAGAGACGGCCACTACATAATTACGCATGGTATACCAGCATTGCTTTTCAGATGCTGGCAATCATTCTGTTAAGTGCCTTCGCAGGTGTTAAACTGGATGAATGGCTAATGATTCGTATCCCGGTCTTTACGATTGTCTTATCCCTGGCGGGTGTTGTCATTGCTATATACCAGGTTACCAAAGACCTGATGAAAAAAAAATAAGCCCATGAATCAAGTGCTCAGGAAGTTGTTTGCCCGTTACGTTGCCTTTACGCTTGTTGTTGCGGTGGTTATCTTTGGCATAAGTATGCTTTTACCCGCCGGTATGCGAACACCGGCACTGCCTTTCCTGATCCCTTTCTTTCTAATACTTGGCTTTGGGGTACAAGCCATCTTACTGAAAATGAGTGGCAATAAATTCTCAGGTTTCGTGAATGCCTATCTGGTGGCATCCTTCCTTAAGCTATTCCTTTATATAATTGTCATCGGGATCTATATCTACCTGAAGCGCAAGGATGCCATGCCCTTCACCATCACCTTCCTGATCTTATACATTGTCTACAGTGTTTTCGAGGTGCTGTCCTTGCTTAAAATAGACAGCAAGAAGTAAGCACTCGCTTCATTTACAACTTGATAAGCCTCCCGGTCCCCGTAATTTCACTTAGGATAGAATCCGGGTTCCCTTTGTAAAAGACGTCGCCAACCCCCGAAAGATGCGCCTCAAGCACATGTTGAACGTTCACATAACAATCGTTGGTGCCACCAGAAATGACGGTCACGTTTTTACTCTCCAGCGCGATACAATTTACGGGAGAAACTGCATCACTGAACACATACAAATTGTCGGTAATTCCTTGTGCTTCAATGTCGACGACTCCTTTTACAGATTTCAGGTTTAAGGTCGTTGCATGTACGTTCAGCTTAATGCTCCCACCCCCGTCACGGGCTTCTACAGTCAATTGATCAGCATACAGAGTATCTTTGGTATGCACCCAGCCTGTTCCCTGGTAAAAAATATTTTCGAGAGAAGGCACTGTGATATAGACCGTTATTTCTTTATCAGGGTCTTTCAGCCAAAGAAAATTCAAATTGCTTTTCAGCACAAGTCCATTGGCATTTACCTCTGTAATGATATCGTCCATCCAGTTCTTCCCGGCTTCCACTTTCAAGGTATATGCCGTATCATAAGCGATGACAAGGTTGATGTTGTCATTGACACTGACAGTCTGAAAGGGCATGACCGGGCGTGAAATGACGACAGTTTTTCCGGAACCTTCGAAGGCCTCAAAACCATCTTTGCAACCTGAAAACAAGACCAGGATGACAGCAATCAGAAAATTCAAAGTTTTACAATTCATCTTCATAAGCCCAATGGTAATTTATAACCCAGTCCAACTGCAATAAAATCAGCCCTGGCATAATGCGACTTCAGTGTAAAACTCATAAACGCTGATTTTGTCACGAAATACTTGAGTCCAAGCTTGTCATACAGGAATCCATCGCCCTGGTCTCTGCCATAGACATAAACCCCAATCTCAAAATTCATCCTGAGTCGCCCGAGATCAAGTTCATAAATCCCCTTGATGCCTGGTTTTACAACTTCCAGAACATTGCTGAGGGTATCTCCATCCTGTTCAAGGTTTGCCTGGTCGGAGGTATCAAAAAAGAGATCCGCACCAAAGCCGAGCCTGCTTTTCAGTGTAACAGGTTTGACAAAATCCCCTGAGAAGGCGATGACATAATACTGAGGGCCTAACAAAGGCTCTATTTGTTTGATTCCGTTCTGGACAGAGATCCTGGCTTCCCATTGTTTATCGACCAATTTCATATCAGCAAGTTGTCTTACAGTGGTTCTTGGATTTGGGAAATACAACAATCCGGCCGTCAGCATAGGAAGGTTGATGCCATAATTCGGGGATTTAATTGCCCCATTGGAGAAATGAGTGAAGCTGAATCCCCCATTAATAAACAGTTTGTCACTTACTTTGATCCGGCTTTCAAAGTGAAACTGTATACCCGGATTAACATGGGATCCAATGCTGAGGTTTTTAAAATTGTCCTTTCTATCAAAGGGTTTGTTCAGATAACCTGCACCGAGCGCCGCCCTAAGGGAGAAACGATAACTGCCTCCCTTCACCAAAGGGAATCTCACCCATGGCAACAAAGCATGGACATTCCCAAGGATGGGTGTATTTCCGAGATCAGAATAAAAGTAAGCGATCCCATATTCAGGCAGTGCATAGGCCTGGTGCCAGGGTTTGTCTCCTTCAGTCTGGAAGGTTAGGTTGAGTTCTGCAGCAGTAAAACGGCGATTGGAATACAAGCCCATGTCGAGGTGATGTCGTATCACGAAGCCATATTGGATTTTGGCTTCCAGGCCGGTACCCAGAGGAAAATTACCTGCAGTGGCCGTCAGAAAACCCGGGCTTATGGCAAGCAGGGCCATCATGGTCAGGAAGTGCAGATGCTTCAATGAATTCATGAAATTATCCTATTTGATCAGGTCCTTCAAGGCCACATCAAGATCCTGAAAACGGAACTGAAAGCCCAACTTTAGGAGTCGTTCAGGAATGACAGCCTGGCCGCTTGTTAATGCGCTTGCCCCTTCACCAAAAAGCACTTTTAGGGCAAAGCCAGGGACAGTAAAGATGGCAGGTTTGTTCAGGATTTTCGCCAGCTTTCCGGTAAACTCTTTGTTGTTGATTTGCTCTGGGGCTACCGCATTGAATACCCCATTTAACACTTGGTTTGACTGAATAAAAAGGATGATTTGCAGGATGTCCTCAATGTGAATCCAGGGGAAAGGCTGTAAACCATTTCCTATCATTCCACCCAATCCCAGCCGGAAAAGGGGTAGCTGTTTTGCCAGAGCTCCACCATCGGCAGCCAGGACGACACCAAAACGCAAAACGGCGACTCGGGTATCAGCACTATTCTGCAGTGCTGCTTTTTCCCATTGCTGCGTCAAATTTCCAAGGAAAGAATTGGTATAGACTGCATTCGTTTCAGTATGCGGTCCGCCATCCTGGTATATCCCGACAGCAGAAGCAGAAATCAGCAAGGGTGGCGGGGATTCTGAAAGGCCCATCGCTTTTACGAGATTCCTGGTTCCCTCTACCCTGCTGTTGTACATTACATCCTTGTATGCCTTGCTCCATCTATGCATAATTGGAGCTCCGGCCAGGTTAATCAGCATGTCCATGCCGCTTAACTTCCGGCTCAGCG
>Ga0247840_10000494_pt1 | contig 81477 bp, 80 predicted proteins | sample LaCruzMarch2015__FD_192404 | JGI IMG/M metagenome (GOLD analysis project Ga0247840, IMG submission 192404) | Freshwater microbial communities from meromictic Lake La Cruz, Castile-La Mancha, Spain - LaCruzMarch2015_17m | ecosystem: Environmental > Aquatic > Freshwater > Lake | place: Spain... | reverse complement strand
GTAAACCTGCCCTTCAGTTCCCGCAAATCTCGCACAATAATATCAATCCCCCAGATGCAATTAATCGTGCGTAACCTGGATCAAGACGTCTTAGCATAAAAGGGTTAATTCTGATTAGCGTTCACGTGTTTGGGGGAAGGCCATCGAATTCGCGCCAGCGTATAGCCCTTAATGTGCTTGTCGACTACAGGCCTAACCAAAAAGTCGAAAAGAAAAGAGGAGAACGCAGATGCAAAGAAGGCTATCCATGCCGGATAATTGTTATGCTGGCATTCTGGCACAAACATTGGCGTGTCGTAAGTGGATACGGAACCCGGCGGTGCCAAGCATGCTATCAATGTTCTTTCATCGTCGTTTCTAGCAATGTCCCTAAATACGAGGCGCGGAAATCTTGTTATCCATTCTGGTTCGTTCAATCCCTTCCGTAGATCACGGTCCCTAACGTCCTCAGGGCGAATCCAGGCTTCGGGTAATGCAAATCGGTGGTTAAAATGGTGGATATTTCGATTCTTGAGCAGAACCCAAGCCGATTCGATCGAATCTTTGCTGATTAGCGTTTTGTCAGTCGAAGAATGGAACTCTGCCACCACGCGAAACTTAATCTTCTCGAATCGGTGTAAGCCACGGATGACCGCTTGATGGAGGGTTGAATAATGGCCGTCAGGGTAGATCGTTGCAGAACGTTCAGCCCCCAGCCATTCATCGAACTCTGCGCGCATGATGATGACTCGGTGCTGAGAAAGGATATCGTCGGGCGTTAGGGCAACACTTGTGAACATATGCTCATAAGTCGGGTCGGGGGTAAAAGTGACAGCGCAAAACCTATAACTGCTATGTACGCTTGGGAAAAATCTCTTTTTGTGATTCTGGAAATGCCTAAGCTCCAGAACGCTTCCTCGATCGAAATACGACGCACGCCAAGCGCTAGCTTCATCCTCGATGAACACGCCGAAAGGTGTGAGAAAACCCAGTCTTCCGCTTGAATTTAGAAGCTTTGCGCAAGCCACAAGGAAGAGTTTGTAGAGATCCCTCCGACCACTAAGAATCTTGAAGTCATTGCTTTTAAAGAACTTTTGCTGGTGGGCAAACTCATTCGACGCTGTCTCTCCGTCCTTGGCTTCCATCATTTCCCAGGGCGGGTTGCCGAGAACACAGTCAAACCCCTGCCGTCTCATGAAGACCTCGGGGAATTCCAAATGCCAGTGGAAGAAGCGGTGTTCTTCCGCCAGCCCCTTTACCCTGCCGGCGGTCTTTCCGGCCAAGGCGTAGGCCCCGTCGCGGAGGCGGCGGAAAACGTCTTGGGTAGGAACGGTGTCGTAGGTCTCCTTTGTCAGGGGCCAGAAGAAGGCTGCCGTCCAGAGGTCTGCCAGTTCGTGTTGGTGGCGCACGGCGCGGTCCCCCAGGAGGGCGTCATACTGGCGGGCCTTTTCCGCAACCTGTTTGATGTTGTCTTCGGGAAGGGAGGCCCACGCGGCGTAGGCTGAGGCCGCTTCCCGCCAGTCGGGGTGGTCCTCCTGGATCATGAAAAGGTCCTGTTGCCCTTTCCTCTCCTCCTTATTTTTTCGGCGAATGGAGGTGGCGACGGCGGGATCGTCCCCCTCGATGGGTTTAAAGGCGTCGTCGGGAATGCCTTCCTTCAGCAGTTCCGGCGTCGACCCGATGATGGAGTTGCCGCACTTGATCCGGTGGTCCAGAAAGCCGAGGGGCTTGCGCGGATCGAGGGATTCCAGCCAGAGGGCCACCTTGCAGAGTTCGACGGCCAGGGGGTTGATGTCCACACCGTAGATGCAATTGGCGACCACGTCCCGGATGGCCTCGCGGAGGGCTTCCAGCGGGGGTTCCCCTTCGCCGGTCCGGACGACGGCCAGATCCTTGGCGATCCGGTGGGCGGCGGCAATCAGAAAATGGCCGGAGCCGCAGGCGGGATCGACGACTTTCAGGGAGAGAAGGGCCTCCTCCGGAGCGGGTTTCTTCATGGCCTCGTTCAGCAGCAGTTCCAGAGCGGAATCCAAGAGGCAGCGAATGAGGGAGGGATGGGTGTAATAGGAGCCCGTCGTCTTACGCTCCGACCCGGCGTAGGTTTTGAGGGCGAAGGTAAAGGCCTCCGCGTTCAGTTCCGGGTGGAGCTCCAGGAGGCTCTCATAGACGCTTCCCAGTTCCTCCGTGCCGAGATTGCGGTAATCGACAGGGCGGAGGAGGCGGTTCTCCTCGGTATAGCTAAGACCGCGAATGGCAGACAGGAGCGCGTCGTTGGTCAGCTTGCAGCCGTTGAGATCGGGGAGGGCCTCCGGGGAGAAGAGAAAGCCGTTCAGGGCGGAAATGCCGAGGGATGGTTCCCCCTTTTCCAGACAGGTGAAAGTGACCCGCAGTCCCGCGTAGAGGTCGCCGTGGCGGGTTCCCCGGCGCCGGCCTGCCAGACGACGGAGACGGGCGATGGCATAGAAGGCATACCGCTTCTTGACGGCGGGTGAAGCATCCGACAGGGGAATCAGTCCTCGATCTTCGGCGACGAAGAGAAAGATGAAACGGTAGATCAGGCGCAGAAGCTGCTGGTAGTAGCCGAGGGGGCTTAGCGTCCCAGCCTGAAGGGCAAGGCGAAGCTCCATATTTTCAGGGTGGGCGAGAAATCCCTGCCCCAGATCGGTGATGGCCTGTTCTACGCCGACACGGAGTCGGTCCAGGGCGCGGGTTCCCCGTTCCTGAGCCTCCCGGCTCCAAAGTTCGAGCCAGCAATTTTCGGGTTTATCCGCCTCCAGGCGGGACTGGTGCAAAAGGAGATATAAGAGTACGAAATCGGTGTAGATCTCCCCCTCCATCAAGGATTCCAGATCGAACTCAACATATGCCTGGCGGGTCAGGCTGATGTTGTCGCGCATGATCCGAAGCTGGTGGCCGTTGGAGACGACGCCCCAGAGATGATTATCGGAGCGGTTGAGAAACTCCTGAACGAGGCTGTGAGGGCTGAGGCGGGCAGCCCCGGCCACGCCCGGCGTCCGGCGATCCAGCTCCTGGCGGAAGCCGACTAAGTGGATAGGGGTGTGATGCCAGATATGGCTGATCGGGTAGGCGGCGCCCCCGATCTCTTGGGATTTCGAGACCAGCAGCCGGCCGTAACCCAGCTCCTGGAAGAGGATCAGGAGCCAGCGCTCGCGGGTCAAGGTGGTTCCGGTGTCCGCATCGGGCAGCTTTTCCGCGGCGGCCCGGAAGGTGCGCCAGGCGCCGAGGCAACGGAACCAGGACCGGTTGACGGCCTCGTTGATCTTCTCCGTTTTCTCCAGATGGTAGGATTCCGGGTCCAGTCCCTCCAGTTTACGGTCCCCTTCGACGATGCGCCGGAGGATCTCCGCCGGGAGCAGTGCGCCTTCGGTTCGTATCGTCGTGAATATGTTCTCCGGTTTTCCTCTCATGGCTCAAGTCACGGGCAGATAAACGTAAATCCCCAACACATCCGGGGGCAGGTGCGGTTCGACGCGGTATTTCACGCCGGTCATCCGGGCGGCGCTACGCACGCGGCGGTGAGCATTCAGCAGCTCTTCGCCCCGGCGGTAGGCCTCTTGTTCCAGATGCGGTTTTAGATTATCAAAGCCTTCGATGATTCGCGTTACGAACTGGGCGGCGCGGTCCGGGGTGATATTCATCGCCGGCTCGGCCAGGATCAGTTTTTCGGCCGCACCGTCTTCCAGCCATGCGGCTTGCTCCGGAGCGCCGGAAAATCCGAGCAGTCGGCAGTCCTCCGCCAAGAGGGGATTGTCGATGCCGTTTCGCGTCGTGATGATGTAATAGCGGAGCCGGACGAGGAGCAGGGTCGTCCGGCGTTCGACCTCGTGGGTATAGATGACGCCGCAGCGCCGGGCAATGCCCTTGAGAAGGGGGTCCAGGGATGCGTTCATCACATAGGCCGCCAGGGACTCAACAGTGGGATGGGTGCGGTTCAGATAGGCCACTCCTTCCGGAACGGGCATGTCGAAACGCCCCTGAAAAGGCTTGCTGTAGAGAAGGGTTTCTTTCAGCGGTGCGGGGGATTCCGTCAGGTCAAACCGGTGGGCGTTCTTCTGGTCCGTAATCACCGCGCCGTGGGCGGTAAAGGCATCCAAAACGAAACGTCGGACGTCGGCCCCCAAACCGATTGACGCCTGCACCGCCTGCAATTCCGCGGCAACATCGTCCACCTTGATACTCTCCTGGGCAAAGATGGTCCGGGATCGCTTTTCCCGCGCCGTGGCGTCATCCCATTTGCTGAAGAGGTCCTTCTGCTGGGGTTTAAACATTTCATCAAAACCGGGCAGATAGGCCTGCGCGCTGCCTGTTGATTGTTCCCGAAGCAGCAGACCCTCGAAAATTGCCTCAATTACCTGGCCGGTCTCCACGGGAACGGGGACAGAGATGCCCAGGGCGGTGCGGATGGTCTTGTGCTTCCGGATCAGGACGTTCAGGACAATGCCATCAATCTGGTTGTCAGTCCCGTAGTAAGTGAGGACCCGGATTTTATCTCGAGGCTGACCGAAACGGTCAACGCGGCCCTCCCGCTGCTCGTGGCGGGTAGGATTCCAGGTGAGGTCGTAGTGCATGACGGCGTCAAAGTGTTCCTGGAGGTTGACCCCCTCGCTCAGGCAATCGGTGCAGACGAGAACCCGTCTGGGGTTTTCGGCCAATTGAAGGATCCTTTCCTCACGCTCGGCGGGCGGCAGGGTTCCCGTGATAGCCGAAATGGCCACTTCTTTGGGTAACGCCCGGCGGAGATGTTCGGCGACATATTCCGCAGTGGGAATGAATCGGCAGAAGACGATGGGGTTGTAGTTGTCCTTCAACAATTCTTTGACCAGAATAATGGCCTTTTTCAGCTTGGCGTCTTTTTCCCCAGCAATTTTGTCCGCTTCCCTGGCCATCGCGAGCAATCGTCTGCGCAGGGCCTGATCTTCACTTCCTGATCCTTCCGCACCGCCAGGATCGCTGCCGGGGATGAGATCCGTTCCTTCTCCGGCATCTTCCAAGTCCATATCCAGGACGGTGCGGCGGCCGATCTCATCTGCCTCCTCCGGTGTGGAGGCGTCGGCGGAAGCAGCGCGGTTCCTCAGAGTGGCAGCAGCAGCGGCGGGACTGCTGGCGAGGGAGCGCAGCAATGCCAGGGCGGACCACCAGCGAACCCGCTGCCGCGAGTTACCACCGGTCTGATCTCTGACTGTTTCCCGGGCGTATGCGAGGACCCGGTCAAAGAGGCGACGGTAATCGGAGCCCTCGCCCAAGGCGTAGGTTTCCTCCCGGTCTTCACGTGACGGGAACGGGGTGTCGGTCTTCATGTAATGGCGGATGTCGGCCCGGCGGCGCTGAACAAAATGGGCGGCAAGCTTCCGGCGGTATGGTTCGTTCTGAGGTCCCGCAAGCTCGGAGGGCAACGCGGCGAAGGAAAGATCCAGGAAGGAGAGGAGCGATCGAAAGGCATCCTCTTTACCGCTGTGGGGCGTCGCCGTCACAAGGATGAGGTGGCGGTTCGGATCTTGGGCAATGCTGGTGATCAGGCGGTTTCGCTGATGCCTTCCTCCCCGCTGGACGTCTGCGTAGGCGCAACCGTGGGCCTCATCGACAATGACCAGCTCCGGACAGGTCCGGATGAACTCGTCGCGGCGGCGGTCGGCCTTGATATAGTCCATGGAGACGACAACATAGGGGTAATGATCGAAGAGGGATTCGCCGATGCGAAGATGGCGCTCCAGGCGGCCCGCCGTTCCCGGCAAGACCAACTCCGCAGGGATGTTAAACTTGGTGTCCAGCTCCGCCTGCCACTGCTCGGCCAGGTGGGGTGGGCAAAGAACGGCCAGACGGGTTACTTCGCCCCGGTCGAGGAGCTCCCGGGCGATCAGTCCCGCCTCGACGGTTTTTCCTATGCCGACGTCATCGGCGATGAGCAGGCGGACAGGGTCCAGTTTCAATGCCATCAGGAGGGGAACCAATTGATAGGGGCGAGGCTCCACGCCGATTCTCGCAAAGGAGCGGAACGGTCCGGCGCTGGAGCGAAATCCCAGGCGGATGGCGTCCCGCAGCAGGCGGCAGGAGCGGTAATCACCGATCTGGCTTGGGTCGGGCAGGTCGAAAAGGGCCGATTCGACTTTTTCAAGGGAGACGCAGACCCCGGTGATTTCATCCTCTGTTCCACCCAGAGGCCGCAGGATCAAAAAATCATCCTGAGACTCGGGAAGCACCACCCACTCTCTGCTGCGCGCCCGGACCAGGGAACCGACGGCATAGGTCATGTGATTTCCTCTTTAGCGGTATGCAGATGGGTTCAGGCGACCTTCCGGTATCCAGTGATTTCGACGAATGGTTTCTTCACTTTTGCCTCATTTACAATTATTTCCAGACCTTCCGCGACGTCATCGGCAATCCATTCATTACCGCACAATGCACAGATTGTTGCTGGAACGTCCCTGATCACGATGACCGTCTCTTTATAATCCACCGTAAAAGTTGTTTTACCCTCTTTCTTGTTACCTCCACAAAGGGGACACAGGGTTTCGTTTCTGCTGATCATTTTACCCTCCTTATTTTCCAATTCGATTCAAAATGTTCTTCATCGGGTTCATATGCGGTTATTACGTACAACCACTTGTCGGACATGTCGTAAGCTATCACGGCGTGCAGCGGTTTGTTCTGCCAGGATCCCAGCATCAGAACGCTGGGGAACGGCTTGTCTGTCGGATATGCCTCTATGACTTCGCCAGTGCAGACGATGTGCTTGACGGCCTCACGTGAAATATCGCGTTCGAACATGGTCTTCAGGGCGTGCGCCGACCATTCGACGGCACCTTCCTCTACAGCCTTGCTCCATTCAATCTGGTTCATTCCAGCGCCCTATAATGAAAATATTTTTTCTTTATCATGTCACACATCTTTCATATTGCCGAAAACGCCGGGGAAATGGGCGATGGTCTCTCGCCAGTCATCCTGATGGCGGAAGGCGATTACGGTGTAACCGAAATTCTCAAGACTTTCCCGCTTCTGAGCGTCTCTTGCCGCCCGTTCCGGATAATCATGGATCGGTCCGTCCACATAGATTAAGCTTTTGTGCTCATCGTATACGAAATCGGGCCGGGTTTCAAACTTTTGCATCAAGACCTGTGCGCGTGAGGGAAGATTCAACTGTTGTTCATCAAGAAAACGAAGCCATTTCCGTTCCAGTTCTGAGCCTGTCTGGTTTATCAGCCGCTTCAGATGTTCCGCCCGGGGGATGCTGACCGGGGATGCGGAGACTTGGGCATTAAGAAATCGCAAGAGCAGATCTCGAATGGATTTGCGGTCAATTAGCCGGTGGTCAGTCTGGTTGCTGTAGCTCAACAGGCAATCATAGCAGGCAGCTTCGCAATCTTCCCTGGATTTTTCGGCCCCTTTTCTATCCTCTCCCGTTTCCGGTAAGAAATGACAGAGTTCGAGGGCTGCCCTGGCTACGGCGGCAAAGGCATCGGGTTCGTCGACCAGGTGCCTGAGGACGCCCGCGCCGCCTTCAGAAGCCTCGTAAAAGAGTAAGACCCGGCGGTCGTCTCTGGCGGGTAGAGGTTCGATAGCCAGTTCATTGTCCTCTAATTGATAACAGGTCTGGATCGCATTTTTAAGCGCGGCCTGGATGGAAGCCATCTGACTTATATCCGGCTTGCCGGACGGTTCGAAGAGCAGGCAGTTGCGCCGGTCTTCGACAAAGGGAATAACCCGGATGGATTTAGCGGTCATCGGGTCGTCTTCATCCTGCTCGATGGCGGCGTTGTTGCTGCCCCAATAACCCCGTTCTGTATCCAGGACAAAGCCTTTCTGCTCTTCACTACGCTTCCACCCCATATTGATGCGCCAGATGGTCGCCGCATTTCCGTAAATAAGCTTGGCAAGAGTTCCTTCCGTCGGATGCTCCAATGCGGACCGTCGGTAGGTCGGTTTGCCATCATGGGCGGCAAAACGCACCCCTGTTTTTATCTCATAGCCTTGTCGCTGCCTTTCATCTTCATCGCTGTTGATGCGATCTTTTCTCTTCGTGGAGACGTTCTGAATGCGGAAAAGCTGTCGCAGCGGCGCCTCCAGGAGCACGCCGCAGTATTCGCACAGATCCGCGCCGGCGGTGTCGCCCCAGATATCATGGAGGTATCCGCACTGGGGGCAGAGCTTGGCCGAGGCGGTTCTCACATCATCATCACCCACCGGCATGATGACGCGATTGATCACATAGCGGGAGCCTTCGTGATAGATAATGTTACGGGGACCAAATTCGGAAATGGCAAGGAAGCGTGGACGGGATAAGAATTTGTCCTGTCGTTCGCGCCGGCCCGGTATATAGGCAGAAAGAGGAAGTCTGGGGAAATTATAGCCGGGAAGAAAGCCTTCGCTGGCGAAATAGCGGTAGCTGTAGAAGTCAGACTGCATGATCTTGTCCGAGTCGATGAGCAGGTCCAGTTGTGCTTCCGCTTCCCGCCGCAAGCGCTTGGCTTCCGTCTTATCGGATGGGCTCCGCGAGGCGTCACCGATGATCCGGTTCTGGATTTCCCGCTGCTTCAAGGCGGAGTTGTAAAGGCCACGCCAACGCTCGCAAGCCTGTTCAAAACACAGAAGAACCTGTTTAAAGACCTCATCAATCCACCCTTCACTATGCCAGTCCGCTCCCTTAAGCTCATCCTTTATGGTGTTCAGGATATCGTTTGCCCGTGTCAGAGCCCTTGCCTTTGCCTTATCATTCTTGAGGGAGTCGATGACATGGGCTTGTAAGATTAAACTCGGGTTTTCACCGGCCAGATCAAGAATGTCCTTCAGCGATTTGCCGAGTGACTGCCCGGTCTCCGCAAGCCACACCGCATGTATATGGGACCTGATAAGATCTTCATTCGCCAGCTCAAGGCGCGGGGGGATGACAGCGCCGGCAACCATCAGCGCCGGCCGTTTGAAAAAGTACTGATCGTGGGGGCTGCCGGTGGTGCAGTAGGTGAAAACCAAGGCTGGTTGCCCACTGCGTCCGGCCCGGCCACTCCGCTGGGCGTAGTTGGCCGGGGTGGGGGGCACATTGCGCATGTTGACGGCATTGAGAGTGGCTATGTCCACACCCAGTTCCATTGTCGGTGAACAATACAGGATGGGGAGTTTCCCATCCCTGAAATCGCTTTCGCGTTTCTGGCGGGTTTCATTATCCACCTGGGCAGTGTGTTCACGGGCCTCAAGACCTTTACCCTCATTGGCAATGTCCCGGTAAAAATCCACAAAGAAACGATTGGTCCGCCCACCTGCATCTGAGGGGCTGGGCATGCGGATCAGGTCGTGGAAGGGCTTTGATCCATCCCCGGCAACCCAGCGCAGTGCGGCGCCGGGAAGCTGATAACCGGGAGCGTCGCCATTGCGATCAGGATGGGCGACCTCTTCAACGAGTCCCGCCACCCGCAAGACCTGGAAGAGTTGCCTCAAGATGATGCCGATATCTTCCGTTCTGAGCTTCGACGGGAAGTCCGGAAACGTTTCGCGCCTTCTCAGGTATTGTCCATAGCCGCTGCGCGGAGACAGGTAGATATTCCCCCCAAAATCGCCTGTTATCCTGCCCCGCGGGTAAATGGTGGCGGCGCTGATCATGGTTTCCTTCTCATCAATCGCCCAAGGGGATTTCAGACGCTGGTTGCTCTGCTGCTGGATCCGTTCCTGAAATTGAACGTCCAGATAATCTACTTTGATGGCCAGGGAGCGCCGCATAAAATCCAGCAATAATTTCGAAACAGTAAAGCGCGTTTCTGGCGTCGCGCCGACCAATGCGGGGTGACTGCCTTGCCATTCCTCCGCTGCCCTGCAGATGTCATCCAGGGAGGCGTATTGAATTTGCAGCAGGCCGCACTGCTCCAGATTGGGGGACATGACCCGCCATCCCCGGCGCAGATCATGGTAGAGGCGGTACCCCAGGACGTTGCGGAGGGCCTTTTTCGTTTCCTCTTCGGCAAGAAATTTTACCTCCGGATCAGCGGCGTAATATTCCTTCGGCAGATCCAGGGCGGTGAAGACTCGCTGTGTCAGTTCATCATGGCTGATACCTGTCGGTCCGGCATCGGATGTGGCCCGATGCAGGGCTGAACGGATCAGACCGATTTCGATGAAGTCGTTGAAGTGGCCGGCCTGTAAAGAGGCGTCCTGGCGATTGTCGGTGAAGCTAAGAAGCTTTCTGGATCTGAGGTCAAGGGTCTCTTCCTTCTTGAGATGGCGGATAGCGGACAGACTCAAGATGGTTGTGGCGCTGCTGCGGCCCTCGGTTCCCAGGGAAGCCAGTTTCCCGATATCCGATCGTTGCCGCATATCGTAGGAAACGCCGCAGTTCAGGCAGAACCGGAAGGGAGATTTCAAATAATGATAGGTATGTCCTTCATCTGATTCGCGACCTTCCGTGTCGATGACGAATGCCTGGGGAAGGTGTTGCCTGCGATCTTTTCTGATTCGGAGTCCTGCACCTGTTTCTTCGAGCCAGTCCACTGGTAGCCGGTCAATGGTTTCCTGAATGTCATCGCTCCACGGATTGGACTCATTCCGATACAGAAATCCCGCTTCGTTTTCCTCGTCATGAAGCTGCTCGGGCAGTTCCCGACCAGAAATAATTCTTTTCATTTTATCCTGATCGGTCGTACTTCGGACGCAGTAATATTCCTGTCCGCACTCGCGGCAAAACACCAGAGGCAACAGGATGCGGGTGCGGTCACCGGGAACGAATTGCTGCCCATGGACGGTGATATACCGTGAGTCTGATGTATCGAGGGAGGCATAAACATTCCCTCCGCGACTGATAAACTGGTGCAGCCGGAAGGCAAAGCAAGGAAATCCCGTATCGGGATTTTTGCATAGATAACCAGCGAGAAGACCTTTCTGGATGGCCTCTTCACAGTTTTTTTCCGGTGCATCTATGAGTCTGCTTAATTCTTTTGCCGCGCCATCCTCACCGCTGATCGCTCGCGGGTTCGATCGTATCAAACGGCCTGATTGTTTCTCCGATGTGATGCCGAATGTGTTCTCAATCCAAATGGATAAAGGATCCTGGATGAAATCACGATATATATCCGGGGGAAGCTGATCGGCGCTAATAACTCTCTCTTTAAGTTTTTGCAGAAATACCGTATCAGACAAACCTGCTTCCGGCGTTGAGCGTTTCAACGTTTCACCGATGACCCCTTCGGGTTTGACCTTTGCCCCAAAAAGCTTCGTGGCAACCCGGGCCACTTCTTGCCGTTGTTCGTCGTATGATCCGGGACCAGCCATCGTGGCGGATGTTCCGACGCACTGCATGTTATCAGATTTGCAGGCATTGCGGACACGTCGCACGAGGAGGGCAACATCGGCGCCTTGGCGGCCGCGATAGGTATGGAGTTCATCCAGGACAAGAAATTTCAGGCCCTGCGCGGCGCGGACCAGGGATTTGTTTTCTTCCGGCCGGGTGAGGATCAATTCCAACATCACATAATTGGTAAGAATAATATCCGGCGGGTCGGCGATGATGGCTTGTTTCTGCTCGTCACTTTCCTGCCCGGTGTATTTCGCGAAGCGTACCGGTTCCTGCCCGGCGGGGTAGCCGTAACAGAGAAACTTCTCAAGCTCTCCATACTGACTGTTGCACAGGGCGTTCATCGGATATACGACAATGGCCTGAATACCATTGCCCTTGCCATTGCGAAGGACGTGGTCCACGATGGGGACAATATAGGCCAGACTCTTTCCCGAGCCGGTCCCCGTTGTCAAAACATAATTGGTGTTTAATTTTGCCGCTTTTATGGCATCAACTTGATGGCGGTGTAAGCGGAGGGGATTGCCATCATCAGACTTTTCCGGCTTAATGCGAAAGATTTTACTGCATTCGGGATGGAGGGCGCCACCGGCAACAAGTTCCTCAATCCATTCACCTGGTTCAAATGCGGGATTAAGCTGGATGAGCGGATCAGGCCAGAGCAGGCCCTCGGTCAGGCTGTCATATACCTTCTTGTTGATGAGGGGATCGCGAAGGTGAATGAAGCTCTGGACATAAGATGCATAGTCATTAATGAGTCGATTGCGCAGGCTAAAGACATCCATACAGAAAAATCTCCTGAATGAAGGTGACTATAAGTTTGAATCAGACGGCGTAATTACTAACAATTTAATCTCAAATTATCAATAGGTATTTTCAGGGATAGTTGTTCCGCTCCATCTGATCGTTTTCCCTCTTTTTCAGTGCGACAAAAGTCGCATTGCCAACTCGCCGCACGATGATCCTGTCTCTTAAAAATCTCTATAATCACGATTTTATTCATCATATAGCCATGGCTGTGTTCAATTACATATACATGGAAATATCCGACTTTCTCTGCTAAAACGTCCCTCGTAATCGGGTTGTGGGGTTGAGGATGAGGAGCATGCGGGGTGTTTGGTTATGATAGCAGCCTGTCTATTTGTGAACATCTGAGGTGAGTTATGACTGATTTTCGAAAAGAGGAGAAGGTCTTTTCTGTCGATGACCTGAAAGAAGGAGACATTGAATTGCTCGATCCTACCCTGAGGTGGTGGATGTCCGAGCAGGGTCAAGTCAGGGAAGAAGAGGTACGAGGGACCAAAAAGCGGATGCGGGCAAGCCTGGGGGACGCCCATGAAGACTTCTATATTGTGTCCCGAGAGTGTGACGGAGGGCCTCCGGCAGGTGTGATGGGGTTCGGTGCTCTCGATGCGCGCTTTTTCCCATACCGATCCTCTGCGGACGCCAAGGCGGTGGGGCTGTTGACGGCTTTCATTTCTCCCGATTACCGGGGCCGGGGACTGGGCAAGGTGCTGATTGCCGAGGTCTTTCATAGGGCAAGCACCTCCGGCCGTTCAGAAATAATCTGGTCGAGCAATCCCCGCTACCGGGAGACAGCCTGGAAATTCTACACCGCTATGGCCGGAGATCCGGTTGGAACTATTGATGGTTTCTTTTTCCCCGGCAGCCTCTCCCCGGTGTGGAGAAAACCGTTTTAAGGTTGTTTTTGTGCATGAATGAATTTATCTTGTTTGCTCACCGCGGTGCGAGTGGTTATGAGCCGGAAAACACCCTCTCGGCCTTTGAGCTCGCCCTGTCGATGGGGGCGCAGTGGATTGAACTGGATGTCTATGCTGTAGATGGAGAACTGGTGGTCATCCACGATGATCGCCTGGAGCGGACCACCAACGGCACGGGGTTGGTGATGGACAAAAGCCTCTCTCATCTCCGCAGCCTCGACGCCGGGAAAGGACAAAGAATCCCGTTGCTCAGAGAAGTATTAGATTTAGTTGGTGATCGGGCCGGGATCAACATCGAATTGAAAGGACCGAAAACCGCCGCCCCGGTCTCTGCCCTTATCGCTGCCGTGCTTACAGAGCGCCGGATGATAGCGGAACAATTTATCGTCTCCTCATTTGATCATCAGGAATTGCTACGTTTCAAGGCTATGCAGCCCGAAATCAGGCTCGGGCCTCTCGTCTCCGGCGTCCCTTGGCGCAATGTCCGTTTTGCCGAGAAAATGGGGGCTTACGCCGTACACGCCGGGATGAATATCGTCACCAGGAGGTTTGTCGCCGCTGCCCATCGCCGGGGGCTGAAAATATTTGTCTACACCGTGAACACCGGGGAAGACCTGAAAAGAGTGCAGGATATGGGCGTTGATGGTGTGTTTACCAACTATCCGGACATATTTGGCATTATGGATGTTCGTCCTAGCTAACCGGAAGTGAAAAAGATTTTTGAGCCGTGGCGAAGCCGTTTTTCTGCGGTCCTACTTTAGACCTTGACGACCCCGGACTTTCTTAAGTATGATCACCCGCCGCTGGGGATTATTGATTTGCACGGATAAGCAGCAGGCGCTGCAAAGGAAAAGTAGATCCATGAAAAGAAGCACCGTGTTAAAAATTATCTGTACGGCCATTTTTTTTGGCGGCGGAACCTGGCTCTTTATCCATTACGATCTTATCCAGTTCTTCACGGACCGGCATAAGGCCATCGAGTTTATCAATTCCTTCGGAGCCCTGTCGGTGGTGGTCTTTATCGGCCTCCAGATCCTCCAGGTGCTTTTCGCTCCCGTTCCCGGAGAAGCGACGGGATTCATCGGCGGTTATATCTACGGGTCCGTCTTGGGGACGCTGTATTCTACCATTGGGCTCACCATCGGTTCCTGGCTTGCCTTCGCCCTGGCCCGGTGGCTCGGACTTTCCTTTGTGGAGAAGGCGGTCAGTCCGGCGGTCCTTCAGAAATACGATTACTTCATGGCACACAAGGGGAAGCTCGTCACCTTTGTCCTGTTTCTCATTCCCGGATTCCCCAAGGACGCCCTCTGCTATATCATGGGATTGAGCCACATGCGGACGAGGGTGTTTCTTGTCATTTCCACTGTCGGCCGCCTCTTGGGAACAGCCATGCTTTCCGTTAGCGGCAACTGTTTGCGATACAATCAGCACGGCGCTCTCTGGGGCCTTGCGGCCATTAGTTTCATTTCCGTTATAATTGCTTATTTTTTCCGGGATAAGTTGCTCCATTTTCTGAAACATAAGCAACCTCCGCCATCATAAATATCCATGAGCGTCCCGTCAGCGGGAATATTTCCTCATAAAAAGGGGAATATTTCCCCATTATTAGGAGGTGGGTAAAGTCAACATTTAATATGCTTTACTTGCAATGATCCGGTTTCATTGGTGTTTGTAAAAAAATCATTTCTGGCATGTTTCTTGTTACTAAATGAAGAAAAAATGAAAGGAGGTGACACCACAAATGAAGAAGATGCTCTCGATCGTAGTTTCGATCCTTTTCGCACTTTCCGTGTCCGGTTTGGCATTCGCCCAGGCTCCGGCCGCAAAGCCCGCTGCTGAGCCCGTAAAGGCCGAGGAGAAGGCCCCTGCAAAGGCTGACAAGAAGAAGGCTGACAAGAAGAAAAAGGCTAAGAAGGCTGACAAGAAGGCCCCCGCAAAGGCCGACGAGAAGGCTCCGGCAGCTCCTGCCGACAAGAAGTAAGAACCTTCCCATCTTTAGCTATAATAAAAGAGGCTCCTGTTTTCAGGGGCCTTTTTTATTGGTATCATTCCGGTTCTAAATCAAAGCGCTATCTTCGTTGGCATCGTCATCGGCTCCTCGACGTATGAATAATACGCCTGCGTCGCCTCTTCCTTGCCGCCTTGATTTCATCTTTGATTTAGAGCCGGAAATATTTTATGTTATCTGCTCCCGCGGAGCCTTGGATCAAGGGCGTCCCGGATGCCTTCTCCCAGGAGGTTATAACCCAGCACGGTGATCAGGATGGCCAGTCCGGGGTAAAGGGACAGCCACCAGGCGATGTCGATGTTATCCTTCCCTGCCGTCAGGATATTGCCCCAGCTCGGCGTCGGCGGCTGGACGCCAATTCCCAGAAAGCTCAGCGCCGATTCCGTGAGAATCGCTCCTGCCACTCCCAGTGTCGCTGCCACAAGGATGGAGGTCATGGCATTGGGGAGAATGTGCCGGAAGATGATACGGGCGTCGCCGGCCCCCAGAACTCGCGCCGCCATTACAAAGTCTCTTTCCTTCAAGGACATGAAATCGGCCCGGACCAACCGGGTGATGCCCATCCATCCTGTCGCCCCGATGATGATCATGATGTTCCAGATAGAGGGGTCCAGGAAGGCGATGACTGCCAGGATAAGGAAAAACGTTGGGAAACACAGCATCATGTCCACAAACCGCATAATAACTGCGTCCCACCAGCCTCCATAATAGCCGGCGAGGGCGCCGAGGAGGGCGCCGATAATCACGGCGATGCCCGTCGCCACAAATCCGACCTTCAGGGAAATGCCCGCCCCCCAGATCATCCGGCTCAGGACATCCCGCCCCAACTGATCCGTTCCACACCAGTGCTCTATGGAAGGGGGGGCAAGAATCTTTTTCAGATCGATGGCGAGGGGGTCATGGGGAGAAAGCCACGGCGCCAGCAGGGAAACGGCAAAAAGAAACAGCACGATTATACCGCCGGCGACGGCCATCCTGTTGCGTAAGAATCTTTTCCATAATCCAGAAAACATACCTGCTCCGTTTTATATGAAAATCCCCCCATCCCCCCTTTACCAAAGGGGGGTAAGGGGGGATTTTCATGCTTCGTTGTGCCCGACCCGGGCATGGGGGTTAGTTCATATCTTACGCCGTACGAATCCTGGGGTCCGCTACGGCGTAGGCTACATCTGCAATCAGATTCCCCAGAAGGGTCAGAATGGCGCCGATGAACAAAATCCCCATGATGGTTGGGTAATCTCTCGCCATTACCGACATGTAAAAAAGCTGCCCCATCCCGGGAATGGCAAAAATCGTCTCAAAGATGACGCTGCCGCCGATCAGCCCGGGAATGGAAAGACCAAGAATTGTGATGACCGGTAGCAAGGCGTTGCGGAGGGCGTGCTTGTAGACGACCTGAAATTCGCTCAGCCCCTTGGCTCGCGCCGTCATGATATAATCCTGGCGGATAACCTCGAGCATATTGGCCCGCATGTATCGGGACAGACCGGCCAAGCCTCCGAAGGCGGATATGCCTACGGGCAGGATCAGGTGCTTGACAAGATCCCCAAAAGCGGCCCCCGGAGCAAGATACTCATAGTTCAGCGACCGGATTCCCGATATGGGCAGCCAGCCCAGATCCACACCGAAGAAGATCATAAGGAGGAGGGCAAGCCAGAAGGTAGGAATGGCAAAGCCGACAAAGACAAAGACGCTGACGACTCGATCAAACCAGGAATCCTGATGGACCGCCGAGAGCACCCCCAGCGGTATGGCCACCGCCAAAATCAGCAGCAGGGAGAGGATATTCAGGATAATGGTAATGGGCAGACGTTCCATTATCTTGTCCGCCACGGGACGGCGATCGGTAGCAAATGACTTGCCCAGGTCCATAACCAGCAGGCGCTGTACCCACAATCCGTATTGGACATGGAGGGGCTTATCCAGATCGTACATCGCTCGCAGGCGTTCCTTCAGTTCCGCCGACGCCCGGGGGTTCATCTGGGTCTGAAGGTCCGTCGGGGAACCGGGGGCGAGATGCATGACGGCAAAACAGATGATCGTAATCCCGACCAGCATGGGGACCATAAATCCGATCCGCTTCAGAATATAGCTCAACAAGGAAATCCCTCCCCTTGGAGGGCCAAATGTTGCATATTTTCAAGAGAATTCACGAGATTTTTTTCATTATGGGCTTCAATGGTGACAATGGGGTGAAGATCTTTCTCCTTCAGCAGCCGGGAAAACTCTCCAAAGGGAAAACTACCGTTGCCCACCGGGAGGTGTTCGTCGGCCTGACCATGATTGTCATGAATATGTACCTGCCTGAGAAAGGGCGCCATGGCATCAATCCAGTCGGTAAGTGGTTCCCGGGCAAACACGTTGAAATGGCCGGTGTCGAAACAAAATCCGCAATGAGGCGATGATAGGGATGTCAGGAGCTGATGAAGCTGGCTAGGGCCTTTCTCATAGACATTTTCCAGAACCAGCAGGGTCGGGATATCTCCGGCGCGAGACAGCAGGGCGCCCCAGGTGCGGAGACTGTTTTCCAGCCACTGGTTCTCGGTGGAAACATAATATCGGTCGTCAAAGGAGGGATGGCAAACGATGGAGACCGGCCGAAAGTAGTCGGCAATGGCCAATACCTGCATGATCCGCTCCTCGGAGACAAGGCGTATCCGGGGGTCAATGGCGCCAGGCCGGAGATCCATAAAGGGGGCATGAAAGGTAACCCTCAGACCGGCGTCCCTGAGTTTGTCGGCAACAAGGCGATAATCGGCCTCACCATAGGTATCCAGGGTATCGCTGTTAAAACTGATTTCCGGATTCATCCCATATTGAAGAACCCTGGGAAGATACTGTTCGTAAAGAAAATGAAAAGGTATATGGACCTGAACTTTTTTCAATACCGGGAATAATGCAAGCTTCTCCATGCTTCCTCCTGAAGGTTGTAAAGGAACCCTTGAAAGACACGGGGTTTTTAGCACATGAGATCGGCTTAAGGCAATGGGAAAATACATTTCATATTGACAATGAAACCTTAATCTGTTACTGAAAACAACTGGTTATTACATCTTGTCCAGAAAGGAGGACCTTCAACCATCTCTGCAAGCCTATCCAAAACCGCTAATAGTGAGGCCGTCGCCCCACCAACAATGGACGTCAGGGAAAGGGTGTTACATTGCATAAACGCCGTCCTGGCCCGGAAAGCTCATAATCTTGTCGTTATGAAAGTCGCGGAAATATCATCTTTTGCCGATTATTTTCTCATCTGCAGCGGCGCCTCGGACCGCCAGGTCAAGGCACTGTGCTCCTCCATCGAAGAAAGTCTGAAAAAAGTCGGCATAGCACCTCTCGGCATTGAAGGAGAAAAGCATGGGAGGTGGGCCCTTATGGATTACGATGATATCATCATTCATGTTTTTCTGGATCCTCTCCGGGAATTTTACGATATCGAGCGCCTCTGGGCGGACGCCCCCAGGATGTCCATCCCCGATGATACCTCCCTGATTGAGGAACTTGGCGAGGGTTTATGATGTGTTGAAGGGTGTGTTCCGGGATTTGGCTGATGTACTGTTTCCTCCCCGTTGCCAATCCTGCCGGACGATTGCAGAAAAATTGACCAACGATCTATTCTGCCCGGCCTGCGAAAAGAAGATTCAATACATTCGCGCCCCCCTCTGTCCGATCTGCGGATCCCCCTTTCCAGATTCCGAGGAGTTGGGCCATCTGTGCGGAGACTGCCTGACGGCCCCCAAACCTTTTGCCGTTGCCCGGTCCGTCGCCGTTTTTAGCGGCATTCTGCTTGAGGCTATTCATGCCTTTAAATATCACAATAAAACCGGTCTGGGAACCGGTCTGGGAAGGATGATGACCGGTGATTCCTATGCCGGCATGGACATGCAGGGCTTCACAATGATCATGCCGGTTCCACTCCACGTACGGCGTCTGCGGGAACGGGGATTCAACCAGTCCCTGATCCTGGCAAAAGTCCTCTCTGCAAGGTATGCCATCCCCCTGGATTTTGTCACGCTTTGGCGCGAAAGAGACACGCCGCCCCAGACGATGATGGGACGCAAAGAACGGCAGGCCAACATCAAAGGGGCCTTTGGCGTTGCCGATAAAGAAAGGGTCAGAAAACAGCACGTTTTATTAATTGATGACGTTTACACGACGGGAAGCACCCTCGCCGAGTGCACCCGGGTGTTGTTGAATGGCGGCGCGGCCCAGGTCGGTGTCCTAACCTTGGCCCGGGCGGTAAAGGATGCTTAATTAACATTATAAATCAAAGCGATATCTTCGTTGGCTTCGTCATCGGCTCCTCGACGTATTTCCATATACGCCTGCGGCGCCTCTTCCTTGCCGCCCTGATTTCATCTTTGATTTAGAATGGGAAACTAAATCCGGTTAAAAAAATGGGGGTAAAAATGAATAAAATATTTTCCAGAGAGACACTGAAAGAACATTTAAACGGTTTACGCCAGGCGGGGAAAACCATCGTTTTTACCAACGGTTGTTTCGATATTCTCCATGTCGGTCATGTCCGTTACCTCGGGGAAGCGAAAAAACTTGGAGATATTCTGGTGTTGGCGTTGAACAGCGACGCCTCCGTGCGTATTATTAAAGGTGAAAAACGTCCCCTGGTCCCGGAGGAGGAGCGGGCGGACATCATGGCCGCTTTGGAATCCGTCGATTACGTCATCCTTTTTGACGAACCGACTCCCCAACTGTTGATTGAATATCTCCAGCCTGACATTCTCGTTAAAGGAGGTGACTGGGCCAAAGCGGCAATCGCCGGCGCAGATTTTGTAAAAGCTGCGGGGGGCAGGGTTATCACTATCCCCCTTACCGAGGGTCGCTCGACAACCAACATAGTGGAAAAGATCCGCCAGGTTTATGGCTGACAGGCAGGGAGAAATCCAAAGATTTATTGCTTTATGTAGTTGAATATATTGACGTATATCGCTCAAAAAAAATTGTCTGAATCCCCCCTTTAACGTTCATTTTTTTCTTTACAAACACCTGCGAATCGTGTATGTCCTGTCACCAAAACGTCATGGTAAAAGTACAAAGTGTAAGGTGATGAGATGCCCTTGAAACCGGACAAACTTCAGTTTTTCAGATTCATGCTGAATCAGAAGATAAGCGAGTTGCTGTTAGATGCGGAAAAAACCGTATCTGAAATGACCAACGGCAAGGAGAACTATCCCGACCCCAATGACCGGGCGTCCCTGGAAGCGGACCGTAATTTCGAACTCCGGATCAGGGACCGGGAAAGAAAACTTATCGCCAAGATGCGGGAAGCCATCCAGCGCATCGACGATGGCTCCTATGGTATCTGTGTAGCCTGCGGATGTGACATTTCCGAAAAGAGATTGATCGCCAGACCCGTGACCACTGAGTGCATCGAATGCAAGACCAAACAGGAGAAACTCGAAAAAATGAAGGGCGAATAGCCTTCTCCCTTTCCCCTCTCTCCATCCTTGCGTCCAAATAAGAAAATTATACATATAGCGGGGAATCTTCAGTTATTTCAATGCTTCTCCCGGAATTTACCCCGAGCGGCATTAAAGATTTCTCACTTCGTTCGGAAAGGCACAGTGAGAGGGGGTCGAAATGACTTATGTTTTTCGGAAATGGCAATTTTCGACTTTTTGCGAATGTGTCAAGAATTGAGCCGCCATGTTTGTGAAGGTTGCCATCCCTATCCCCAAAGATCAATCCTTTGATTATATCGTCCCTGCGGGGATGGAGACGGATATCGCTGTTGGCAAACGGGTGCTAGTCTCCTTTGGCAACAAGCGGCAGACAGGATGCATTGTCGGGATCATACCCGCAACTGATATTGAAAATCCCAAGGAAATCAGTGATATCCTGGATCATGAGCCGTTATTTGACGACCGTGACCTCACATTTTACAATTGGACGGCTGATTATTACCTCTATCCATTGGGAAAGGTCCTCGGAGAAATCCTTCCAGGGGAGAAGGATCGCCGCACCAGGACGGAAAAAGTGGCCGCCGCCAGTTGCGGCGCATCGTCAACCACCGAAAAGTTAACGACAAAACAACGTCTCGTGCTGCAAATACTTCACGAGAAAGTCGAGATATCCGTTGCCGCACTCTGCCAGAGGTTGGGAAACGTACGTTCCACCCTTGCCACCCTCGAAAAAAAAGGGCTCGCCCGGATCACGGAAAAGGGCGTACACCAGTCTTTGCCGCCTTTTCTCACCATTGGAGAACCTTCGGGAAGACCGACCGCGAATACCTCTCAGGAAACGGTCTTACAGGAAATCCACCGCAGCCTCCAGACCGGTCAATTCAATACCTTTCTTCTCCATGGCGTGACCGGGAGCGGTAAAACCGAAGTCTATTTCCAGGCTATGGAGGAAGTTCGCCGGAACCAGGGAGGGGTTATCTATCTCGTTCCGGAAATTGCCCTGACCCCCCAGCTCCTCACGCGCCTCAAAGAGAGATTCGGGAATGAAAACATCGCCGTTCTCCACAGCGGCGTTTCCCGATCCGTCCGTTATGACCAGTGGCAGCGCCTGCGACGGGGGGAAATGCACATGGCCGTGGGGGTGCGCTCCGCCCTCTTTGCACCGGTCCGAGATCTGAAGTTGATCATTGTCGATGAGGAGCACGACGCCTCCTATAAACAGGATGACCGTCTGCCTTACAGCGCCCGGGATCTGGCGATTGTCAAGGGACGTCTGCACGGGGCAACGGTTGTCCTGGGATCGGCGACGCCGGCGGTGCAAACCTCTTTCAATGCCCGGACCGGGAAATTCACCTGCCTGACCATGCCCGGCCGTATTGCCGACCGACCCATGCCCCGCGTGGAGATTGTCGATATGAAAATGGAAAAGGCCATACACGGCGGGAAGACCTTTACCATATTTTCCCGGCGCCTCACCGACGCCATCCGGGAAACCCTGGATCGAAAGCAGCAGGTCATGCTCCTCCTAAACCGGCGCGGCTATCACACCTTCCAGATTTGCCGGGACTGCGGCCATCCCCTGAAGTGCCGGAATTGCGAGGTATCCCTGATTCAACATGCCCAGGAAGGGGTCTGGAAATGCCACTACTGCGACTATACCCTTGCGGGCGAATTGGTTTGTTCCCGGTGCAACAGCGCAAATATCGGCGCCTACGGAATGGGAACAGAACTGCTGGAGGAAGAGATAGCCAACCGTTTCCCCGCTGCCCGGATCAGGCGCATGGACAGCGACACCATGGAACGGAAAGGGGCTCACGAGCAATTGCTTAACGCCCTCGGTCAGGACCGGATCGATATTCTCGTGGGGACCCAGATGATTTCCAAGGGGCATGACTTTCCAAATGTCACCCTGGTGGGTGTGATTCTGGCGGATACGTCCCTTAACCTTCCCGATTTCCGCGCCGCCGAGCGCACCTTTCAGCTCCTGACCCAGGTTTCCGGCCGGGGAGGGAGAGGTGATTTCCCTGGAAAGGTCATCATTCAAACCTTCAATCCCAACCACTACGCCATCCAAAAGGCCAAAGACCATGACTACGAAGGCTTTTACGAAGAAGAAATATCCCTGCGCGAATCCTTGTTCTACCCCCCCTTTTCAAGACTGATTCATCTACGTCTGTCTTGTATCCATCAAACCAAAGGAGAGGAAGGAATCAGCAGGCTTGCGGAAAAAGCGCGGGAGCTTCTGAAACTGGCCAGGGTGAGGGGAAAGGTGGAAATCGTCGGGCCGGCGGAAGCCCCCCTGTTCCGGCTGCGGGGCCGCTACCGCTGGCAACTCCTCTTGAAAGGGGATGACAGCCGTTTTCTCCACGCCCTGACGCGGGATATCCTGTTCGGATTTCATGTCCCGGGCGTGCAGGTCAAGGTTGACGTAGATCCTGTCCACTTCATGTAATTCCGGTTTCCAATCAAAGCGCTATCTTCGTTGGCATCGGCAATCGGCTCCTCGACGTATGAACAATACACCTGCGTCGCCTCTTCCTCGCCGCCTTGATATCATCTTTGATTAGGAACCGGAATAACGAAACGGCTTCGTAAAAAGTCCGGATGCTGCGTTGCACTTCATCCTTCGTCACTGCGGCGTACGCAAGTACGCCTCATTCCTCAGGCTTTGCGCGCCTTGCCTGCGGATGTTTTTACGAAGCCGTCGAAGATAGCAAATATATTTAACTTTTTACGGGTTCAGCAATAAGAGGGACAATAATAGTGTTTCCTTTTCGCGGAATTTCCGGATATATTAAAACACATCACGTGCCGGGGAGGTTCGTACACCATGTCCAAGCCGAGGCTTCTGTTTATGGGAACGCCGGAATTTGCCGTTCCGTCGCTACAAACTATCATCAATGCCGGGTATCCTGTCGTCGGGGTGGTGACCCAGCCGGACAAACCCAAGGGACGGGGTCGACGCCTCCAACTCTCGCCGATAAAAGAGCTGGCAGAAGAAAATGGCCTGCTGGTCCTGCAGCCGGACCGGGTGAGGGACGAGTCTTTCCTGCAAATCTTCCGGGGCCTTAATCCCGACCTGGTTGTCGTTGCCGCCTTCGGTCAGATCCTCCCCGGCGAGATTCTTGAACGCCCGAAATTGGGCTGCATCAACGTCCATCCCTCCCTGCTTCCCAAATACCGGGGGGCGGCGCCTCTCAACTGGACCCTGATCCGCGGCGAAAAAACGACCGGCGTAACGATCATGATGATGGACGAAGGCGTTGATACGGGAGACATTCTTCTCCAGGAAGAGACACCTGTGGCGGAAGGGGAAACCTGCGATTGCCTTCATGACCGCCTGGCCAGGAAGGGGGCGAGCCTTCTCCTGGAAACCATCCGGCAGATCGAACAGGGGACGGCAACCCGGAGGCCCCAGGATCATCAGCAGGCCACTTACGCCCCCCGTCTGAAGAAAGAAGACGGTCTGATCGACTGGGGCAAGGACACCGTTGACATCGTTAATGTTATCCGCGGCTTGTCTGCAACGCCCGGGGCGTATACATACCTCGACGGGAAAGTTTTCAGAATCTTCATGGCTAGCGCGGAATCGGGAGCAGTAACAGAAGAGGCAGGAGCAATTGGGTCGTTAACCAAGAGTGGGCTCCCCATTGCGGCGGGAAAGGGCTATGTCTATGTTCAGGATGTTCAGTTGGAAGGCAAAAACAGGATGGCGATACAGGATTTTTTGCGAGGTTATCGGATCGGGTCCCACGCCCGTTTGGGATAAAAGATGAAAAGACCAACTCCTCGTTCTCTTGCCATTGAGATCCTGAACCGGGTGGAGGATGGCAAGGCCTTTGCGGAGCCCCTCCTCGATCAATATCTTGCGACGGATCTTCTCGAAGATACCCGGGACAGAGGCTTGCTCACGGAGTTGGTTTATGGAACCCTGCGGATGAGAGGGTTTGTGGACTGGGTTCTCGCCCAGTTTCTGCAAAAAGATCTCACCGCCAACGATACGGGTCTGCGGAATATCCTCAGAACGGCACTGTATCAGATTTTTTTTACCGATAAAATTCCGGACCATGCCATCGTCAATGAAGCCGTCGAATTGACCAAAAGCGCTGATCCCGGCAAGGTTACCCTCACCAATGCCATCCTCAGAAACGTCCTGCGCCGCAAGGAAGAACTTCCTTTCCCGGAACGCCGTCAAGACTTCCGTAGCTATCTGACTGTCCTTCACTCCCACCCCACCTGGCTGGTCGACAGATGGGTCCGGCAATTGGGAGAGGAAGAAGCCCTTTCCCTCTGTCAGGCCAACAATACCGTCGCTCCAATGGTGTTGCGTGCTAACAAGTTGCAAACGAGCAGGGAAAGGGTTATGGAGGCAATGAGCAGGGAAGGCATTAAGGTCGAAAAAACTGCCTATGCTACGGATGGAATCATTGTCCGGGAGGCAGGAAAGTCGCTTCGGGACACGGTCGCGTACCGGCAGGGGTTATTCCAGGTTCAGGACGAGGCGTCTCAAATGATTGCCCGGCTGGTGAACCCGGCGGCAGGTGAGACTATCCTGGACCTCTGCGCCGGGATGGGAGGAAAGGCAACCCATCTGGCGGAAATAATGGAGAATCAAGGCAGAATTGTCGCTATCGATCTCCGGAAAAGTAAACTCCGGCAATTACAAGACCTGGCCAAACGCCTGTCCGTTCGGATCATCGAAGTGGCAGCGGCGGATGCCACGGCTGATCTGGGCATGGTTGATCATAAATCCTGCGACCGGGTCTTAGTCGATGTCCCCTGTTCGGGTCTGGGAACCCTGCGCAGGTGCCCCGAGATAAAATGGCGGCTGACACCGGAAATCCTTCAAAGTAACACCCGGCTTCAGAAAAAGTTGCTTGAGCGGGCCGGGAATTATGTAAAGCCGGGGGGAAGGCTGGTCTACAGCACCTGTAGCATCATGCCGGAAGAGAACGAGGATATCGTCGCATCATTCCTGGCGACCCATCCGGAATTTCTCCCGGTCTTTCCCACGGGTGTGGATCGATTGTTTTTAGATAACCAGGGATACTTCCGTACCTTCCCCCATCGCCATGGAACCGATGGCTTCTTTGGGGCAGTCATGGAAAAAAGTGGATAAAAGGGAATTTTCAGATGAAAAGGTATCTTGGCATTTCAATTATCCTATTGTTGGCTGGCTGCGCGTCGGGGCCGGTGTTGTATCCCAATGATTATCTCAAGAAAGTCGGGCAGGAGCAGGCCCAGCGGGATATCGATGATTGCCGTCAGAAGGCCGATGCGTATGTCAAATCAGACGCCGCCAAGACCATCGCGAAAAATACGGCCATCGGCGGAGCCGGCGGGGCCGTGGTCGGCGGTGCGATGGGGGCGGTAACGGGCAGTTTCGGTAGAGGCGTGGGGGTGGGGGCCGCGGGCGGTGCGGCGGTTGGTCTTGTAAGTGGCGCCATCAAGGCGTCCAAGCCAAGCCCGATTTATAAGACCTTCGTCAACCGTTGCCTGAGCGAAAAAGGTTATGAAACTATCGGTTGGCAGGATTGAATTTGAAAAATGGGCAAAAATTGGGATAATTCCACTAATTTTTTTTTGCGAGTTCATCAGGATTGATTAACCTTGAATAAGAAAACTGCTATTGCCTGCACCCTGACCGTTTTCCTGCTGGCGGGGATCCTTTACATCCTGCCCTACGTGACGATCTACCGGATTATCGCGGCTTTCGAAGCAAAAGATACGCAGCAACTATCCGTACTTGTTGATTTTCCTGAAATACGGGAGAATCTGAAACGCTTCATCGGAACAAAGCTTCAAACAGAGCCAGTTGATACGAAATCTGACCCCTGGGGACAAATCCAGAAGTCCCTGGCCTCCCGAATCATCGCCGGCGCCGTGGAAAACATGGTCACCCCGGATGGTCTGTCTTCTTTCATGCAGCAACGCCTGGAAGCTTTAGTTGCGGCTCAGGACGGAGCAAACAAGATAAAACCTACAGCCTGGCCACTGTTTGTTGCTCTTGTCGGCCATGCAGATCTTGCCTATACGTCCCCGTCCGAGTTCATCGTCGCTTTCAAGGGAAGTGACGTCGGACAGATCCGTTTTGTTCTGCGCCGGAATGGCTTGGGATGGCGACTGACAAATGTTGAATTTTAGAGGGGGATTTCTTAATAAAGGCTATATCTGTTCCAAAAGTTTCGAACACTTTGTCCAGATCAACTGGGCGCAGGGGAAATAAAAATATAATTCTTTGTTGCAATTTATCAAATAAACCCCTATGTCTAACAGATGATAAAACGATTAAAAATATGCCTCATCAATCCAAAATTTGAGCCATCCTACTGGGGACTAGACTACGCGTTGCCCCTCTATCCAGGGAATAAGCAGTGTACCATGACCACGGGGGCATTGCCTCATCTCGCCGGACTTGTCCCGGATCACGAGGTCTATCTTCTGGATGAAAATGTCGAGAAGATAGATTTCAAGGTTCTCAAGGGCTTCGATGTCGTTGGCGTGACCGGGATGGTTGTCCAGAGAGACAGGATGAGGGCAATTCTGAACAGGCTCTGTGAAATGAAAATTTTCACCGTCGTGGGCGGCGCCTATGCTTCGGTGAATGAAGCCTTCTTCGAAGGCCTATGCGATGTGATCTTTTCCGGCGAGGCGGATGAGACTTGGCCCGAATTTGTGGAGGACTTCGCTGCCGGCAGAGCATGCAAGAAGTTTTACACACAGGAAAACCGGACGATCATGACCACCTTGCCCAAACCGCGATATGACCTTCTCAAGGTTGACCGGTATGCTTCCGGGTCGGTCCAGTTCTCTCGGGGGTGCCCTTTTCAGTGTGAATTTTGTGATATCATCGTGACCTTCGGCCGACGCCCGAGAACCAAGGAGCCCGAGCAGATTCTTGAAGAACTGGAAGACATGCGCAAGGTAGGTTTTTTCTCCTGCTTTATCGTGGATGATAATTTTATCGGCGACAAGAAGGCAGCAAAAGCACTGCTCCGTCTCATTATTCCTTGGCAGCAGAAGCACGGCTATCCCCTGCGACTGACGACCGAGGCGAGTATCAACCTGGCTGATGATGCGGAGCTGCTTGATATGATGTATCGGGCAAATTTTCGCTCCGTTTTCATAGGGATAGAGACGCCAAGATTAGCCTCCCTTGATGGGACAAAGAAGTTTCAAAACACTTCGGGCGGATCGCTTGTGGAAAAAATGGACCGAATCCGTAATGCCGGTTTGGACATTAACGGTGGATTTATCGTCGGGTTTGATCAGGATGATATCACCATCATGGAAGAACAATTCTGCTTCATTCAGGATAATGGCATCCTGCTGGCGATGGTGGGCATGCTCGTTGCCGTGCCGAAGACGCCCCTCTTTAAGCGCCTGGAGCTGGAAGGCAGACTGAGGCTGGACGATCCCAACTGCAATATCGTACCCAAACTAATGACATCCGGGGAACTCCAGCAGGGTTACTGGGATCTCCTCACCAGACTCTACAGCCCGAAAGTCTTTCTCGATCGGTACTTCAGGGTTTTTCAGCTTCCCGAATTCAATCGAAAAAGGGCGGAAATGTGTGTCATGGCCAATGAAGGCAAAAGTATCCCTACTTTGCTCTACGGTTTGATCCTGCTATGGAACCTGTTCCATGCGCTTTTCAGGGATGGCAGCCTGAGAAGCGTGGGGAGCATTTACGTCCGCTATTTTTTCGGACATAGTGTAGGTTATAGAAATGATATCGTTGGTTTTGCGCAGTATATGAACCGATGTGCGACCCACTGGCATTTCTACAAGTTCACCCGGGAGGGCGTGGCGGGCCGCCTCCGCCTTTTCAATTCCGGCTGAAATGATCTTGATTATCAAATGAGCCGGATGAACCCAATAAAAAGGTATTTATAGCCCGACCCATACGGCTAGGCGATAGGCAAGCAGACCAAGTAAAAAGGACATGCTCAGCATCAGGGCAAAAGAGGCCCCGAACCATGTCCAGCTTCCCAATTCCCGCTTCATGACCGCCACCGTCGCGGCGCAGGGAATAAAAAGCATGAGGACCACGAGAAAGGACAGGGCCGACGCCGGGGTCATGACTGCAGGCAGAACCCGCACCAGCCCCTCATCGCCTACCCCGTAAAGGACGCCAAGAGTGGCAATAGCGTTTTCCTTGGCCACGATACTAGTCAGCAGGGCCGTCATCATCTTCCAGTCCAGCCCCAAGGGCAGCCCCACCGGTTCGATAAACTGTCCGATTCCCGCCAGGAAACTGTCTTCCACCCGGCCGTGGGGAAGATAGGAAAGCACCCATACGAGCACCGATACGGCAAGAATCACCGTTCCCGCCCGCTTAACAAAGGCGATGGTCCGACTCCAGATAACCATGCCGATGGTCCGCATATCCGGTTTGTGATACAGGGGCAGTTCCATGATGAAGGGCATAGGCTCGTCCTTGAGAACGAAACGATTGATGATCATGCCCGTCATGCCCAAGAGCAGGATATTGGCCGCCAGGAGGGACCAGGAGATAACTGCGGCGTGCCGGGCAAAAATGGCCGCCGTAACGAAGGTCAGGACGGCCAGCCTGGCCGTACAGGGAATGAAGGGGGAAAGAAAGATGGTCAGGAGCCGCTCTTTTTTCGACTCTACGATGCGGGCCCCGAGGATCGCCGGCACGTTGCACCCAAAACCCAGGCACATGGGGATGACGCTCTTCCCATGGAGTCCGATCAGGTGCATGAAGCGGTCCATGACAAAGGCCGCCCGGGCCATGTAGCCCACGTCTTCGAGGATGGCCAGGACGGCGAAGAAGATTACGAGGATGGGCAGGAAGGTCAAGACTGAACCGGCGCCGCCGATGATTCCATCTACCACCAGCCCCTTGACCCAGGGAGGGAAAGATAGCAATACCGGCTCGATCTGGCGGGCAAAGGCGCTTACCAGCCATTCCAGGCCCTTTTGCAGGGGATAGCCGACCTTGTAGGTCACAAAAAAGACGCCGGCAAACACCGCCAGGAGGATCGGAATCCCGTAGAGGGGACGGGTCAGGACATGGTCGAGGCGATCTGTCATGATTACCTGTCCCATCTTGAACCGGGAGACGGCGGAACGGGTCGCCTCCTCGATCCAGTCATAACGTCCCCCGACCACGGCATGGAGAGAATCTTCGTGTTTGAGGAGGATCGCCTTGAGCTGGTTCCATGTTGCCGGCGGAACATATTCCTCAATTCTCTTGGATACTTCCTTGTCTCCCTCCATGAATTTTGTCGCTAGCCAGGTATGCCGCGTTTGGGTGGCAAGGCCCTTACCGAGGAGGTCTTTAATCTCCAGGAATATTTCCTGGTGATCGGCGGCAATATCGGGCAGCCGGGGATGATAGGACAGCTCCCCCCGGTCCAGGGAGATAATGCGGTTGATCAGCTCACGGAGGCCTTGATTCTTGGACGCGACCATTCCGATGACCGGGATGCCGAGGGATCGTTCGAGGGCGTGGATATCAATGCGAACACCCTGGGTCTCTGCCACGTCGATCATATTGACGGCCAAAATTACCGGCGGCCCGAGGAGGAGAAGTTCGGTGAGGAGATAAAGGCTCCGATCGAGGGCGGCGGCGTTGGCAAGGAGGACGATCACATCGGGACTTTCGTTCAGGATGAAGTCCCGGGCGACCCTCTCCTCCTCCGAGAAGGCCGTGAGGCTGTAAGTGCCGGGAAGATCGACGATACAGAGGTCTCCTTCCTGACAGACATGGGCGCCTTCCTTTTTTTCCACGGTCTTGCCCGGCCAGTTGCCGACATGCTGGGAAAGTCCCGTCAGGATATTGAAGACCGTCGACTTGCCTACATTGGGCTGACCCGCGAGAGCCACGAGGATTTTTTTCTTCGGTTCCGGTTCTCTTTCCGCTTCCGTCGTGGAAATCGTGGGATAAACAATTATCTTTTCCCCTTCCCCATGCCCCAGGGCAATTCTTGTTTCCCCGACCTGGACCATAACCAGGCCACTGCTGTTGCGGATCATCCTGATCTTGGCATTCAAAGAAATTCCCATGCCGGCCAGACGGCCGGCCAGGTCCCGGCCCCCGGCCAGGGAGAGGATGATGCCTTCCTCCCCGTCCGCCAGGGCGGTCAGGGGGAGGGCGTTATCATTATCCATTATCTTATCCTTAACGGTTATCAGATTACTCGCTTCTTTTATAATAATGGCAAGGGGAGATGTCAATGGTTATGACATCTTGACAGGCATGAAAGTCTGATTGTCACAAAAACAGGCCATTCCCCTCGATCCTCAACCAGCGCCGCTGGTTTCGATAGTCGGGACAGATATTTCCGACCAGAGACCAGAAACGGGGCGAATGATTCTTTTCCCGAATATGGGCCAGTTCATGGACTACGACATAATCGATGACAGCTGGCGGCGCCATCATGAGCCGCCACGACAAAGCAATCCGGTTATCGGCGGAACACGAACCCCAGCGCGACCGGGCCCTGCTGATGCGAACCGAACGGGAATTACAGCCCATAATTTCTTCATAGACGCTCACCCGATCCGGCAGAAATGACGAGGCCGTTTGCTGATACCAGCTCCGGAGTGAGTCCTTTCCCGAGGCGGCGGCGCATGGGGAAAGGATAAAGCGGCTGCCGTCGAAAGACAGATTGCCGCCATTGAGATTGATCCCATTTATAATCACCGGATAGGGGACGCCGAGTAACAACGCCTGATCGCCGGCGGCAAGGGCTTCGCCCCCAGGCATCTCTCGATGGACCTGCCTTGCCAGCGTCGCCATTTTCTGGCGGATCCAGGGCAGCTTGCGTTGAAAGAATCCGTCGATTTCAGCCCGCGGGACGGGATAAGGGGCCTGGATTACTACCATGCCTCCCGGCTTCACGGTAAGAGACAGGGTTTTCTTCCGCTTTTTGCTACGTACCAGTTGGTAAGTCAAGTCCATCGAATTCTTTATTAGCCTTCTCTTCAAGATTAAGGATGCGCCGACAGCCTTCCTTCAGGTGATTATTTCGGAGCAGACGGGACCAATCTGGTCGAGGACGACTTCGGAAGATCCTGAGGGTGCTGACTGATCAGGCAGGGTTATGACCCGGGCGTCAGATGACGAATTCCATGTCGGTCCGAACGGCGCAGCACTTTAGCGGCGCCTGCTGATCCCGGATTAGGTTGCGGCTGCGCTCCACTATTTCATCAACTCCCGCGTCGGTCCGTTCCTGATTGTGATGAAAGAGGCCCAGGGTCTTCACGCGGGCCTCGATCGCCAGGCGGACGGCATCGTTATAGGTGGAATGTCCCCAGGTCTTCTTGTAGTCGTCTTCCCTGAATTCGGCGTCGTGGAAAAGAAGATCGGCGTCCGCTGAAAACTGCACATAATCCTCGAAACCAAGACCACCGGGATGGACATGGGACAATTCATTGTCCGTCAGGAAGACGAAAGATTTTCCATCTTCTTCAAAGCGGTATCCCATCCCCTGGTTGGGATGGCTCAAGGGAAAGGAGGTCACCGTCATGGAATTGATGTTAAAAATGTCTCCGCAGGTCTGATGGTAGGAAATATCGCAGCGGATGTCATGATAGTCGATGGGAAAATGCGGGGCAACCATTACTTGGGAAATTAGATCCTTGATGGAGATCTGGGCAAAGGGACATCCATACATGCTGATCTGGACATCTTTGAAATAAATGGGTTTGAAAAAGGGAAAACCCAGGAGGTGATCCCAGTGGGCGTGGGTAAAAAACATGTTGTAATCATGCCGTCCTTCCGCAAGCAGGGCATTGCCCAAGCGCCTGATCCCTGAACCGGCATCGACAATTATAATATCATCTTCTTTGGTCCGGATCTCGAGACACGTCGTGTCGCCCCCATATTTGCAGTATTCCGGACCCGACACGGGAATGGAACCCCTTGCGCCCCAGCAACGGATGATCATGGCCGATCCTTTTTATGGAAGATGTTTTTTTATTATCGGGTTGGTCAGGTCTTGTCAAGCTGTAATTCATGCGTATATTAGACGACAATGGGAGGTTGTCCTAAGACTGCCCGGTATTTTAAATCATCTACCGCAAAAGGAGCGACGATATGAAAACAATCAAGATTAAGGGAATGTCCTGCCAGCATTGTGTAATGGCGGTCACGAAAGAATTGATGAAGCTGGAGGGATTGAAAAATGTGCAGGTCAGCCTGGCTAATGGCGAGGCGACCTTTGAAGAAGAGAAACCGGTAGCAGCGCACCTGATCCGGGAGGCCGTCGAAAAAGCGGGGTTTGACGTTGCCTGAGGAAAATTTGCAGGAAACCACCGTCTCCATCGGGGGCATGACCTGCGCCGCCTGTGTGCGGCGGGTTGAGCGGGCACTGCAATCACTGGACGGCGTGGCGGAAGCCTCGGTCAATCTGGCAACGGCCCGGGCAACAATCAAGCATAACCACCAGTGGGCGGGCCTGGAAGGGGTCAATGACCTCATTACGGAGACGGGATACGAGTATCTTGGCATCCCCGAAGAATTCCGGGAAGATCCGATTGCTGCGTCCCGGGAACAAGAAATAGGGGATCTGAAAACCCGCTTTGCCGTCGGCATGGCCCTGAGCGTGGTGATCTTTTTTGGCTCCATGCAGCACTGGTTTCCCTTACTTATGACCATCCCCAGGCAGCCGCTGCTGATCGCCCTGTTTCTGCTGACGACCCCCGTCGTTTTCTGGGTGGGCAGCCGTTTCTTCAGCGGGGCGATCAAGGCCGCCCGGCAGGGGACTACGGATATGAATACCCTGGTTGCTGTCGGAGCCTTTGCGGCCTACGCCTATTCCGCCTTGGCCACATTCATCCCCCAGATGTTCACCCGCTCAGGCATCGCGCCCCATGTCTATTATGACGGCGCTGCCCTGATCGTTACCCTGATTATCCTGGGACGGCTTCTCGAAGCGAAGGCAAAGGGCAAGACCTCGGCGGCTATTCAGCGCCTCATGGGGCTCCGTCCCAAGACCGCCCGGGTCATCCGTAACGGCGTCGAGGAGGATATCCCCATTGAGGGGATAATCAGGGGCGATCTCCTTCTGGTCCGCCCGGGAGAGCGAATTCCCACGGACGGTGTGATTGTTGCCGGATCATCAAGTATTGATGAATCAATGCTCACCGGGGAAAGCATGCCCCTATCCAAAGAGCAGGGCGCCCCCGTTTATGCCGCAACGATTAACAAAACCGGATCTTTCACCTTTACAGCCACAAAGGTCGGCACCGAAACCGCCTTGGCTCAGATCATTCGCCTCGTGGAACAGGCCCAGGGATCCAAGGCCCCCATTCAGCGGCTGGCCGACCAGGTAGCCTCAATCTTTGTTCCCGTGGTCTTCGCGATCGGAATCGTTACCTTTGTCATCTGGTATTTTTTCGTACCCGATGGGAACTTCAGCCGGGCCCTCCTCAATTTTGTCTCCGTCCTCGTCATTGCCTGTCCCTGCGCGTTGGGTCTTGCCACCCCCACCGCCGTCATGGTGGGCACTGGTCTCGGGGCCGAACGGGGGATACTGATCAAGGGGGGAGAAAGTCTCGAAAAGGCCTACAAACTTACGATGGTCGTCTTCGATAAAACAGGGACCCTGACCCGGGGAGAGCCGCAGGTCACGCGCATTATTGTCGCCCCAGGCATTGCTGAAAACGACCTCCTTAAGATCGCCGTCTCCATCGAATCCGTCTCTGAACACCCCCTTGGCGCGGCGATCATCCGGGAGGGTCAGACCAGAAACATCACCCCCGAAGCTATCGAGGACTTCGCGGCCAGCGCTGGCCTGGGGGCCAGTGCCCTGGTCGCCGGGCGTCCCTGCCTTCTCGGAAACCGCCGCTACCTGGAGGCCGCCGGTGTTTCTTTCCAGCAGTTGGAGAATGCCGCTCAACGCCTGGCCGGGGAAGGGAAAACGGGGGTCTTTGTTGCCCGGGATGGGCAACTCTTGGGAATGATCGGCCTGTCCGACGTCCCCAGGGACTCGGCAAAGGAGGCTGTTGCCACCCTTAAAAGGGCAGGCCTCAAGATCGCCATGATCACCGGCGATAACGCCCATACGGCCCGGGCCATGGGTGAGGCGCTGGGCATCGATACTTTGCTGGCCGAGGTTCTTCCCGGTGACAAGGCCAAGGAAATCAGGAGATTGCAGGAGCAGGGAGCGGTCGTGGCCATGGTGGGCGATGGTATCAACGACGCCCCGGCTCTGGCGGTCGCCGACATCGGCATTGCCATCGGCGCCGGAACCGACGTGGCCATGGAGGCCAGCGACATGACCTTGATGAGCGACGATCTCAGGACCGTCCCGGCGGCTATCCGTCTGTCTCACGAAACAATGAAGGTGATCCGTCAAAATCTGTTCTGGGCCTTCATCTACAACATTATCGGCATCCCTATCGCCGCCGGGGTCCTTTATCCCTTTGGGGGTATCCTTCTGACCCCGGAATTTGCCGCTGCGGCCATGGCCCTTAGTTCCGTCTCCGTAGTCAGTAATTCTCTGCGTCTGCGCCGGGTCTGGAAGGCTGAACGGGATTAATTTTCCAGCCGTCTCCCTCCCGGAGGAGATAAAACGTTTCCTTCGTGGTCTGCATCGGGAGGTTGTCCTGCTGGTATTTGTCCAGAAAGTGACTGATGCTTTGACAAACAAAGGTTAAAGTCTCCAGTGTCTGTTCAGGAATCCCGCCGATGGTCAGATGTTGGAAAATATCATGGATCATCAACCGGAAATCAGGGGCCGTCATGGCCACCACTGCCGCTGCCCTGTCCCCCGTGACATTTACATTTTCAACGATAAAAGAAACATTGCCTCCGATCACCTGGGCAATCAAGCCGTTTCCGAGGGAATGAGACGACTTGTAATCCTGAAGGCTCTGCTTTGCTTTAATTGCCGAAGACAGGTAATTATAGGCCTGTTCCGTGTGTCCGCCAATTACGGCGTGCAGGTAATTGGCTAACGCCTCCTGCGCCGTCAAGGTCGTCCCCTTGTTCACCATGTATACGACGAACAGGAAGATTATGAGTGCGACCGCGATTAAGGGAAGCATGAGCTAGCGGATCATGCCTCCCGTTGAAAATGGGATTTGTCGGCGCCACAGACGGGGCAGATCCAGTCGTCCGGCAGATCCTCAAAGGGTGTTCCTGCCGAGGCGCCGTGTTCCGGTTCGCCGGAAGCGGGATCATAGACGTATCCACAGATTGAACACACGTAGCTGGCTGCCGTCGCCGCCGCGGCCTTTGGTTCTTCCTGCTGATAGGTGGGCGCTGTCTTGGGGGACTTGCCCTTCCGGACGGTATGATAGTAAGCGTAGGTCATGGGCGGATCATTGCCGAGATTGTCGTAATCGACTACCTCCCCGACAAAGATGGTATGGGAGCCGCATTCCAGCTCTTTGATCAGCTTGACCTCCAGATAGGCCACGGCATTATCCATGACAATGGGTGCGCCGGTCTTCCCGATTCGGTATTGGACATTCTTGAATTTGTCGACATCTCTTCCCGATTTAAAGCCGAAAAGGCCGATGAAGTTCATCGGTGCTTCCTCGGAGAGAATGGAGACGGAAAATACCCTACTTTCCTGGATATAAGAATGGGTCAGATTATCTTTGTTGATGCTGACGGCGATGGTGGATGGCTCCGAGGTAACCTGAAACATGCTGTTGGCAATCTGGCCATTAAACTTGCCGTCCTTGACGGAGCTGACAAGATAAAGGCCGTAACTGATCTTGCGGAAGGCTTCCTTGTTCATAAGGGTGTACTCCTGACATGATATTTGGTTGAGAGCTTCGCTGCCTCTTACCTATATACGAAATACGAACCTCCTGCCAGATTAAATTATCCGCCCGAAGCTCAACAAATCACCCTACCCATAAATCTGGGAATGTGATACGCTAATAAACAAAGAAAATTTCTAACGGAGGATAATTATGGACTGGGGAATGAAAAACCGCCTGTCGCAACTAATTCAGGCGGATGGTCACTGCTTCTTTCTGCCTATTGATCACGGCTATTTCCAGGGACCAACATCATGCCTGGAGAAACCGGGAGAAACTATTAAACCGCTGCTTCCATACTGTGACGCCCTTTTTGTAACCCGGGGCGTCCTGCGGGCCGCTGTAGATCCCGCTGGGAGCAAGCCTATTATTCTCCGCGTATCGGGAGGGGCCAGCGTCTTGGGCAAGGACCTCGCCAATGAATCCCTCACCACTTCCATCGAAGAAATCCTGCGACTCAATGCCGCAGCCGTAGGGATATCTATTTTCGTGGGGAGCGACTACGAGCGGGAATCACTGATGAACCTCTCGGAAATCGTCAATCAGTGTGAGGATTTCGGCATTCCCGTCATGGCCGTTACCGCCGTCGGCAAGGAGCTGGAAAAGCGGGACGCCCGGTATCTGGCCCTTTGCTCCCGCATCGCCGCCGAATTGGGGGCGCGGGTGGTAAAAACATACTGGTGCAAGAATTTTGACAAAGTGGTAGCCGGCTGCCCGGTTCCAGTTGTCATGGCGGGAGGACCAAAATGTGAAACGGAAAAAGAAGTGCTGGATTTTGTTTACGACGGGATGCAAAACGGCGCCATCGGCCTCAATCTCGGTCGAAATGTCTGGCAGAACCCTCACCCCGTAGCCATGATGAAGGCACTGCACGCCATTATCCACGAAGACCTCACAGCCAGGGAAGCCTGGGAGCTTTTCAACGACGTCAAGGCGGAAAAGAGCAGAAAGGCAAAGAACAACAAAGGGAAAAAAGATTGAACTCGCAAGAAGGCAGCAGATCGACAGATAATAAACACCAGGTCGATAAAATCAAATAATTAGCGAGAAATTTGTCAATGCGCGTAGCCATGTATTATCGAAATGATGACGTAAGGATCGAGGAGATGTCCATCCCCCGGATCGGACCCGGAGAAATTCTGATCAAGGTCATGGCCAGCGGGATCTGTGGCAGCGATATCATGGAATGGTACCGGATCAGGAAGGCGCCCCTGGTCTTGGGCCATGAGATCGCCGGGGTTGTCGCCGAGGTAGGAGAAGGGGTAACAAACTGTCGTGTCGGAGACCGGGTCTTTGTCTCCCACCATATTCCCTGCAATACCTGCCATTACTGCCTGCAGGGATATCACACTGCCTGTGAGACTCTTCACAGCACCAATTACGATCCCGGCGGCTTCGCCGAATATCTCCGGGTCCCCCGGCTCAATGTCGACCGGGGGGTTTTTCTCCTCCCCAAAGAGGTTTCTTTCGACGCCGGCGCCATGATCGAACCCCTGGCCTGCGTCATCCGGGGGCAGCGCCTGGCCCGCCTGCAACCGGGACAAGCGGTGCTGGTGCTGGGCAGCGGCATCTCCGGCATCCTTCATATCATGCTGGCCCGGGCCTCAGGGGCAGGAAGGATCATGGCTACGGATATAAATGCCTACCGACGGGACCAGGCCGCAACTTTTGGCGCCGCCGCCGTCAGCGACGCCCGGGAGGATATTCCCGCCTGGGTGCGGAGCGTTAATGATCAGCGCCCTGCGGACCTCGTCATTGTCTGCACCGGCGCCCCCGCCGCTTTCGATCAGGCGCTGCAATCGGTGGATCGGGGAGGAACAATCCTCTGTTTCGCCACGACAGAGCCGGGGGTTAACCTGTCCGTGCCGCTCAATGATTTCTGGCGCAACGAGATCAAGCTCATGCCTTCCTATGGCAACAGCCCCTACGATGCCATGGCGGCGATCGAACTGATCCGCTTTAACCGCCTGCCAGTGGAAAAAATGATCTCCCACCGCCTGCCCCTATCTGAGGCCCAGAGTGGTTTCCAGCTTGTCGCCACGGGAACGGAAGCAACTAAGGTGATCCTTCTCCCCCATGGCTGACGGCTCCGTAAAAAGTCCGGATGCGGCGTTGCGCTTCATCCTTCGTCACTGCGGCGTACGCAAAAGTACGCCTCATGACTCAGGACTCGCGCGCCTTGCCTGCGGATCTTTTTACGAAGCCGTTAATTATCGAAAATTTATAGAGTTTTTGTGAGTTCTTCATGACTGAAGGCGGTAAACAGGCAATAGTGATTGGTCTGGCCGATGATGAATAGTTACTTCTCCCATTACTCCAATAAACTTGTCCGGGCCGGTATTGCCGAACCGGGAGCGCCATTGCTGGGAGCCGGGGAGGAACTGGTCGCCGGAAATCGGCGAGCCCCCGAGAAAAACGTCGATGGTTCAACCGTCGCCTTGCCAGGGGACGATAAGGGATTATACGCCTGGAACCGGGAAGATTCCCTGACCGGACTGCTATCAAAAGTGGGCGAACGCATTGGCCGCCGGGCCATCCTGTATTCCCAACCGGCGGAACCTTATCATTCAATGCTTCTCCATTTGCTAGAAACCGCGGATGCGGATGGCGGTGATGTCATTCATCCCCAGGATTTTGAAACCAGGATATTTCTCAAAGACCTCCCTATCCTTAAGAACCTTACCGAGGCCGGACTCCTTGCCGCCCTGAAAAACCGCCGCTGCGTGGTCATACCCGGCGGAGGCTTCATCGCTACGGCGAAAAAGGATATGGAGACGGCCTTTGTCATTTACAGTGCCGCCTGCTTTGCCGTTTTTATAAAATATTTTTCCGACCTGCTCCGTCAACGGCAGGACGCTGGGCCGTCCTGGAAGGAGGGGGCGGTCCTGGAAACGATCATGGGTCATCTCGATCCCATCCCCTTTGTGGAGGCGGCCCCGACCTTAGGTTCCGGCCCCTGGGAAGACGAGGCAGACCTCGTGGCGGCCATGGCGGCGGTGGGCAGGAGGACTGTCGCCGAGCGCCTGGTAGATGCCAATTTCGGCAATATCTCCTACCGCCGGGGGGAAGATCTTTTCATCACCCGCAAGGGGAGCGCCCTGGACGCCCTTACAGACAAGATCATCCGCGTCCCCCTGGCGGGACCGACAGAGACGGACGCCATTGCCTCGACGGAGTTGCCGGCGCATCGTCTTGTCGCCCTGACTGCCCCTTACCGAGCCGTCCTCCACGGGCACCCGAAATTCTCCGTCATCATGTCCATGGCTTGCGGTGAAGCAGATTGCCCGGACAGGGGCGGATGCCATCGTTTCTGCCCCCGGGAAAGATGGATCAACGACATTCCCGTCGTCTCCGGTGAGGCCGGGGCAGGTCCCTTCGGCCTCTGCAATACCGTGCCCAAGGCCGTTGGGGATTACGGCGCCGCCATTGTTTACGGGCACGGCGTCTTTGCGGCGGGGAAGAAGGACTTCCGAGAGGCCTTTGAGCGTCTGTCTCAAGTCGAAAAAACATGCAAGCGTCTTTTTTTTGAGATGATCGGGGTTTGATTACTTTTATATTTACAATCATTGAAGCATCAGGAGGTGCACCATGTTAAAAGATCTGGTTTTCAAAAACCGCAGTTACCGCCGTTTTGACGAGACAACGGCGATTTCCCAAGAGACCCTGAAAGAACTTGTGGATCTGGCCAGGCTTACGGCATCGGCGGCCAATCGGCAACCGCTGAAGTACCTGCTGTCCTGGGAATCACATAAGAACGGCCTCATTTTCCCCCATTTAGCCTGGGCAGGCTATTTGAAGGACTGGCCCGGTCCCGACGCGGGTGAACGCCCTACCGCCTATATCGTCATGCTCGTCGATACGGAGATCAGCCCCGCCGCTGCCTATGACCTGGGCATCGCCAGCCAGACGATTCTCCTCGGGGCGACGGAAAAAGGGCTCGGGGGGTGCATAATCGCCTCGATCAAAAAAGAGGACCTTCGGGAAAGCCTCGGCATTGCCGAACAGTACGAAATCGTCATGGTCATCGCCCTGGGAAAGCCCGTCGAGAAAGTCACCATCGAAGCAGTCAAGTCCGGAGGAGACATCCGGTACTGGCGGGACCCCCAGGGAGGGCATCACGTCCCCAAGCGCAGCCTGGAAGAGATCATCATTGCCTGATACCCGTTGGTGATTGGGAGGATATAAAGCAAACGGTGATATGGAACGGACCAAGGCAGAGATCATCGAGATTCTGGATGAGCTGGCTCTCCTTTTGGAGATGAAGGGTGAAAATCCATTTAAATCAAGAGCATATGCAAATGCTGCCCGCAGTCTCGAAGCCCTGGATGAGGATTTGGATCTGATTGTCCGGGAAGGCAGGCTGGCCACCATCAAAGGCGTAGGCGAAGCCATCAGCAAGAAAATCGAAGAACTGGCCACGACGGGACAGCTTGGATACTATCATGACCTAAGGGCCGGCATTCCTGCCGGCCATTTTGAGATGCTTAAAATTCCTGGCCTGGGTCCCAAGAAAATCAATAACCTTTATGAAAAATTAGGAATCGAAACAATCGGGGAACTGGAATACGCCTGCCAGGAAAACCGTCTCCTCGATCTTCCGGGATTTGGCAGTAAAACCCAACAGAAGATCCTTGCCGGTATTGACGCCTTAAAACACTACCGGGAGCGGCGCCTCTACGGCGAAGTAATTGCCGAAGCGATGGACCTTCAGCAGTTTCTAAGGGATCAGCAGGGCGTCATTGCCGCCGTCATTGCCGGATCGCTCCGCAGGGGCAACGAGATAGTCAAGGATATTGACCTGTTGGCGGCCACGGATGATCATCTCCCCCTAGCCGATGCCTTTGCTTCCCTGCCGCAGGCGGCATTCGTCGTTGCCAAGGGGGACACCAAGGTGAGCGTGACGCTCCACTCCGGGATCAACGCCGATCTCCGTATTGTCTCGCCCTCCCAATACCCCTACGCCCTCCATCACTTTACTGGCAGTCGGGAACACAATACCGCCCTCCGGGGGCGGGCAAAGAAATTCGGCCTGAAGATGAATGAATACGGCATCTTCCGGGAAGAAGAGAACGTCTTGTGCCATAGCGAAGAGGATATTTTCGCCGCCCTGGACTTGTCTTATATCCCCCCGGAACTCAGGGAAAACATGGGGGAGCTCGAGGCTGCCGCAGTGGGACAGCTTCCCCGGCTTGTGGAAATCGGGGATATGCGCGGCGTCCTGCATATCCACACCCAGGCCAGTGACGGCGCCGATTCTCTGGAGGCGCTGGTCCGGGAAGCCAAACGGCGGGGATACGCCTACATCGGCGTCAGCGACCACAGCCAGTCCGCCTATTACGCGGGGGGACTCTTGCCGGACGCCGTCCGGCGTCAGCATGAAGCCATAGACGACATCAATGCCGGGGAAGAAGTCTTTCATATCTTCAAGGGTATTGAGGCCGATATCCTCCCCGACGGTCGCCTCGACTATGACGAAGAAACGCTGAGGCAATTCGATTTTGTGATCGCCGCTGTCCATTCCCATTTCCAGATGGCCGAGGAAGAGATGACGGTCAGGATCATTCGGGCCCTGGCCAATCCCTTCACCACGATCCTCGCCCATCCGACCGGACGGCTTCTGCTGGCCAGGGAGCCATATGCCCTGGACATTCACCGGGTGATCGATGCCGCCGCCGCGCACGGAAAGGTCATCGAACTAAACGCCAATCCCCTGCGCCTCGACCTGGACTGGCGCCACTGCATCTACGCGAAGAGAAGGGGTGTAAAGATCGCCGTCAATCCCGACCTTCATAATCTGGCGGGATTTGACTACCTGGAAGGGGGCGCGAACATCGCCCGGAAGGGATGGTTGGAGAAGGAAGATTGCCTCAACTGCCTGGAGCTCGAAGAGATAAAGGGCTATTTACTGGCCATGAGGAAATAAAAAAAGGGTATTCGAAACCAGGGAGGTGACCAGCAACTTGCGACCGGCACTGTTCATGTGCGATCAGGAGGAATGTTGAGAGAGTCGGTTACCCTGTTCATTTACAAAGTGAGAGGTTGGGTGGTCGGTCCGGAACAATGATAACGGGTTGTAACCTGCGTATTTTTCAGCGTGATTTTTTCAGCAGGAGGTGGTAATATCTCTTCCTGAAAGCATTTCAAAAAGAGGGGGGACATTATGGGTCATATCCGCACTCTTTCCATCTTCCTCATACTCATTCTTTTATCATCGACGCCTTTTGCATACGCCCAACGCGGGGTGGAGGTCAAGAGCAGGGAAGACCTGAACCACAAGAGCGGCAAGCTCGGGACCTATCGGGCGCTGGTGATCGGCATTGACAAATATCGCGATCCGAAGATCCCCTCCCTGAAGACTGCCGTCAACGATGCGCGGGTACTGGCGAACCTCCTGCAAAACCAGTATGGATTTAATGTGGAACTGCTGCTGGACGAACAGGCGACGCGCAAGGCGATCACTAAGAAACTGCGTGACCTGGCGGTGAGGTCAACGCCCGATGAGAGCGTCCTTATCTACTTTGCCGGTCACGGCGAGATCGACCGAACGCTGAACGATGGTTATTGGGTTCCCGCCAATGCCACGGGCGGCGACTCAACGACTTATGTGGACAACACCATCGTCCAGAAGGTTATGAAAGGCATGAAGGCAAAGCATGTCCTTTTGATCTCCGATTCCTGCTATTCCGGGACGCTTTTCGGTGAAGCCAGGGCGCTGCCGCCGCTCATCGACGACAAGTTTTATCTGAACCTCTACAACGAGAAGAGCCGTTGGGGGATGACCTCGGGAAACAAGACGCCGGTCTCGGACAGCGGCTCGGAAGGCCACAGCATCTTTGCCTACCAGTTGATCAAGGCCCTGAAGAAAAATGAGAAACCCTACGTTACAACCCAGGAGATCTACAGCCGGATCGCGCCGATCATTGCCAACAATTCAGAGCAGCAACCGCTGTGCCTCCCGATCCGGGACACAGGGGACCAGGGGGGCGGGTTTGTCTTTGTCGCCTCGACGGCCTCAACCATTTCAGCAACGGACTCCCCTTCCTTTCTGCCGAAAGCATCACCCCAGGTCGATAAGGTGCGTTTGGATGCGCAGGAAGAAGATGTGCGGCTGGATGAGGAGCGGCGGAAGCTCGAAAAAGAGAAGGCTTTGCTGGAAAAGCGTAAGGCCCTGGAGGAGCAGCGCCGCAAGGTTGAAGAAGAGAAGGCCCGTCACGAGGCGGAGTTGCAGGAAGCGGTGGAGCAGAAAAAACTCGATGCAGAGCAGCGGCAATTAGAGAAAGAGCGGGCCGCCCTGACGAAGCAGAAGGCTCTGGAAGAGAAACGACGGAAGATTGAAGAGGAGAAGGCGCGGCTGGCCCAGGAGCGTGAGGATGCCGCGGAAGCAGCGGCAGCGGCCAAGCGGGCAGCCAAGACGAAGAAGACGAAAAAGGCGGCCAGGGTGGATACGGATGAGGACACGACCACGCTGGCCATGGCGCGTCCGCCGGAGGTGAAACGCAAGGGATGCATCGAGAATGACGGCAGGTTCTGCAAATACGCGGATGGGACGGTACTTGACACGCGGACGAACCTGATGTGGGCGGCCCGGGACAACGGGTCTAATATTAACTGGCAAGGCGCTAAGAACTATTGCGATAATTATAGCGGCGGCGGCTATACGGACTGGCGGATGCCGACGCAGGATGAACTGGCGGGGTTGTATGATGCAGCAAAGACTCAGCAGAACGAAGCTGCCCCTTCATATCCGTTACACCTAACAGAATTGATTGATCTTACTTCTTGCTGTCCTTGGGCTTCCGACACACGCGGTTCCGATGCTGCCTTCTTCATTTTCACCTATGGCGCACGTTATTGGGGTCCCCAGTCAGACGGCGTCAACGGCCGGGCACTCCCGGTGCGTTCCGGCAAATGATTATTTGGTCATTTGGTTCTTTGATCCTTTTCTTTTCTTTTTTTCTCGGGTACAGGGCGGAGCCCTGTTCGCTACAAAATCGGCGCCCCGGCAAAAGTCGTCACGCCGGTGAAAACCGGTGTCCAGTATTTTTGTAACATATAGAAATCTATCTGAACGCTGGTTCAGTCGTGGAGATTGAACCAAAAAGTAATGTTGTTGTGTTGGCAGTTAAAAGGAGGAATATTATGGAATCAACGGATCAATTGGCAAAGAAAGCCATCGGACTTAGGCCGACAGAACGAATTCGCTTGGTTGAGGCAATATTATACAGCCTCGACAAGCCGGATTCAGATATTGAAAAGAGTTGGATCGCCGAGGCTGAAGCACGATATGAGGCATATAAACGGGGAGAGCTTTCGGCAATCGATTGGGACGAAATCAGGAAGAGGTATGAGCGTTGAAAGTTCGGTTTATATCTCCCGCTAATCTTGAATTGGATGAGGCGGTAATGTACTACGACCACCAGTTACCTGGGTTGGGTTTTCGCTTTTTCCAGGAAGTATCGGCAGCTATCGAGCGTATAAGGCTTATGCCGGAGGCATGGACGAAAGTTGGCGAGCTAACAAGACGTTGCATGCTGAAGGGTTTCCCCTATGCCCTTCTTTACGTGATGGAAACAGATGAAATTCTAATCACGGCAGTGGCACATCTCCATAGAGATGCGGAACATTACGAGGATAGGATCATGTAAATCCGCTCATGCCGTGACTTATAGCCCAATATGAACATCTTCCCATCTATCGGGAGGCATTCAAATTCCTGATCTATTGCGAAACCATCGTGCCGCACTTTTCGCGGTATCACAAATATACCCACGGCTCTGAACCGCGCGACGCGGCCCGTACCGTAATCAAATCTTCCACATCCTCCTCATCGGCTACGTGATGGAAAGGCGGGTCCATTCCATTTTTCACTCTACTATAGAACAGGATAACCTCTGCGAAAGATAAAAAAGACCATATTGACAAACGATAGCACATACGCTATCGTGTAGCCTATGAAAGACAAGGATCGTCTTGAAACCCCACAAAATGTCTTATTTGCCGATCTGCTGAAAATTTGTGAAAAATACTTCGGTAAACCAAGAATACGGGGAAGTCATCACATCTTTAAAACGCCATGGAAAGGTGATCCCAGGCTCAACCTGCAAAAAGTAGATAAAATGGCGAAATTCTATCAAGTAAAAGACGTGAAGAAAGCTATCGAAAAAATGGAGGCCAAGAAAGATGAAGAATGACATTGAAAAATATACATACCGGATAGAGTGGTCGGAGGATGATCATTGTCATGTGGCCAGATGCTTGGAGTTTTCTTCATTGGCTGCCCACGGGGATACAATTGAGGAAGCGCTAAAGGAAATAGAATATGTTGTTGCAGAGTCCGTAAAGTGGATGCAGGAAGAAGGTGAAGCTGTGCCAAGTCCATTGGGACTCAAGAAATTTAAAGGTCATCTGACCTTGAGAATCCCCCCGGAAAAACATCGGGAGTTGGCTATTCGCTGCGCTGAGGAAGGAGTTTCCCTGAACCGCTTTATCCTATCCCGTCTTTCTACCTGAATAATGAGTTTATTGCACCTTTCCTTTGTTAATCTGCGATACTATCGGTCTTGGCCGGTCATTGACTTGTATAGCGAAAAAAGTGATTGACAGGGGTTAAAAAAGCTGATAGCCAGACTGACACTGAGGGAAAAATGAAGCAGACAACCTTTTCGATGAACAATAACTGGTGGTGGCAAAGCACAGGGAGGGGTCTGCGCGCTGCCGGTTGAATGACATGACATAAACCGATTGGGCCGTGGAGATCTTCTCAGGACTCCACGGCCTTTTTATTCACTATATAACCGTACCGAAAAAAGGCCGTGAGCAATCACGGCCTTTTTTTATTGGCAGGAGGAATATGTACTACCCGGATTTGGAAACATTCAAGAAATTATCCCGCGAGGGAAACCTTATCCCCGTTTATCGGGAAATCCTGGCCGACGTGGAGACGCCCGTTACGGCCCTAAACAAGCTGGCCGCCCACTCCCATGTCTTTCTCCTGGAGAGCGTGGAAGGGGGTGAGAAATGGGGGCGCTACTCATTCCTCGGCGCCGATCCACGGGTTATATTCCGCGTCCTTGGTGAAGAGGTTGAGATCATTGATAATGGTCAGGTCAAACGTTTTCCCCACGGCGGGGACCCCCTCAGACATCTGCAGGAGCTCCTGAAAAAATACCGTCCCGTCCCTTCGCGGGGATTGCCACGCTTCTATGGCGGCGCCGTGGGTTACCTCGGCTACGGGATGGTCCGTTATTTCGAGAAGCTGCCCACCCGGGCGCCCGATGATATCGGGACCGACGAGGCCGTCTTTCTCCTGACCGACACTATCCTGGTCTTCGATAGTATCCGTCATACCATCAAGATCGTAGCCTGCGCCTTTATCGATGAGGATCGCGACGACTCCCCCCCGCCGGAGGAAATATATGGGGAAGCGACAAGGAAGATTGACGACCTCATGACGGTGCTGCAAAACACCGCCCCTCTGCCATCCTTGACACCGTCCGTCCAGGACGGGACCGGTGTGACCATGAACATGACCGCGGCAGATTTCAAGGCCATGGTGAGGAAGGCAAAGGAGTATATCATCAACGGGGATATCATCCAGACGGTCCTTTCCCAGCGCTTTCAAATAGATAACAATATCGACCCCATCCATCTCTACCGGGCTCTCCGTTTCGTGAATCCCTCACCCTATCTCTTTTTCCTGAAGGCCGGGGATCTAACCCTCATCGGATCTTCTCCGGAGGTCCTGGTCCGCCTGGAGGAGGGTATCGCCGAGCTGCGGCCCATTGCCGGCACGCGGCGGCGGGGCAGGACGGAACAGGAGGACCGGTCAATGGCCGACGAGCTGCTTCAGGACCCCAAGGAAAAGGCGGAACACGTGATGTTGGTGGATCTGGGAAGAAACGACCTGGGGCGAATCGCCCGGACGGGGAGCGTCCAGGTGAACCAGCTCATGGAAGTGGAGCGTTATTCTCACGTCATGCATCTCGTCTCCCATATCCAGGCCCAATTGGCGGCGGGCAAAGACGCCTTTGACGTCATCCGGGCGGCATTTCCCGCGGGGACCCTCACCGGGGCTCCCAAGGTGCGGGCGATGGAAATCATTGAAGAATTGGAACCACACCAGCGGGGTCCCTACGGCGGCGCCGTCGGCTATTTCAGTTTTACCGGTAACATGGATTTCGGGATCACGATCCGGACCATGTTACTCAAGAATAACCGGATCTTCATCCAGGCCGGAGCGGGGATAGTCGCCGACTCCGACCCGGATGCGGAATATGAGGAAACCAAAAGCAAGGCCGCCGGGATGCTCAAGGCCATTCGCCTGGCCGCCTCAGGCTTTGAAATTATGGACTTATAAGGAGAAATTGCCATGATACTGATGATCGATAATTACGATTCCTTTACCTACAACCTCGTCCAATACCTCCAACAGATGGGCCGGGAGGTGGCCGTTTACCGCAACGATGAGATCACCGTGGCGGATATTGAAAACATGGATGTGGAGGCCATCTTTCTCTCGCCCGGTCCCTGTTCACCCCGGGAGGCGGGTGTCACGGTGGACATCATCCGGCATTTTCATCAGACAATCCCCATCATGGGGGTCTGCCTGGGACATCAGGCCATCGGCTACGCCTTCGGTGGCGAGGTGGTCCGGGCGGATAAGGTCATGCACGGCAAGACCTCACCCATTCGCAGCGACGGCAAGACCATCTTTCAGGGACTTCCCGACTCTTTTACGGTGGGGCGCTATCATTCCCTGATCGTGAAGCGGGATACCCTGCCTTCCTGCCTGGAGGTCACCGCCGAGACCGCGGAGGGGGAAATCATGGGCCTCCGCCACCGGGAGTACCCCGTGGAGGGGATACAGTTCCATCCCGAATCGATCCTGACGCCCCAGGGCAAGCGGATCATTAGGAATTTTTTAAATCTGGTGGACAACAGCGAGAAACGCTATGCCCAAGTCGCTTAAAGAATTATAAGGAGGATGGTATGATCAAGGGAGCAATAGCAAAGGTAGTAGGTGGCGCCGACCTGCGGGAAGGGGAGATGGTGGCGGCAATGACGGAGATCATGGAAGGTCAGGCAACCCCGGCCCAGATCGGGGCCTTTATGACCGCTTTGCGCCTGAAAGGTGAAACCAGCGAAGAGGTCACCGGCGCCGCCCGGGTGATGAGGCTGAAGGCGACCCGGATCGACGCCCGGTCGTCAACCATTGTCGATACCTGCGGCACCGGTGGCGACGGCAGTAACACCTTCAATATTTCCACCACGGCGGCCTTTGTCGTCGCGGCGGCGGGTCTGACGGTGGCCAAGCACGGGAATCGGGCCGTCTCCAGCGGCTGCGGCAGCGCCGACGTCCTGGAAGCTTTGGGGGTCAATATCGATGCGAAGCCGGAAATCGTGGAAGAGTGCATTCAACAGCTTGGGATCGGTTTCCTTTTTGCTCCGAAACTCCACGGAGCCATGAAATACGCCATCGGACCGCGTCGGGAAATCGGCATCCGCACCATCTTCAATATGCTGGGGCCGCTGACCAATCCCGCCGGCGCCACCTGCCAGCTTATCGGCGTTTATGACACGAAGCTGACGGAGATGTTCGCTGCCGTTCTGAAGAACCTGGGGACCAGGCGGGCCTTCATAGTCCATGGGGTGGATGGTCTCGACGAAGCCACCGTCACCGGGGAGACGCGGGTCTCGGAGCTCAAAGACGGGGCCATTCGCACCTACAACATTAATCCCGTTGATTATTTTGGTGAAATCTATTCGGCTGCCGACTTGATTGGTGGGGACGCCGCCGTCAATGCCCAGATCACCAAGGAAGTTTTGACGGGAGCAGATGAAGGTCCCCGCCGGAAGATCGTGGTGCTGAATGCGGCCCTGGCCATTGTGGCGGGGGGAAAGGCGGATAGCGTCCGTGAGGGAATAGCCGTGGCAGAGGAATGTATCGTGAGTGGTGCGGCGCTGAAGAAGCTCCAGGGGCTCATCGGATTATCCAACAGTTAAGATTGAAGGACTTTTTCAGGTGAATGAAACGACATTTTTAGACAGGATCGTGGAAACAAAAAGACAGGAAGTCGCCGCAACTAAGAGGCTGGCGCCGCTGCGGGAGCTGCGGGCCATGCTTCGCGAACTACCGCCGCCCCGTAATTTTCAGGGAGCCCTGGCGGATAAAAAGTGCGCTATTATTGCCGAAATAAAGAAGGCGTCTCCTTCCCGGGGGATCATCCGGAAAGATTTCGATCCCAAAAATATTGCCGCGACCTATGAAGACAACGGTGCGGCGGCTATTTCCGTCCTCACGGAAAGCGTTTATTTCAAGGGAGACGGTCGGTATCTTGCGGAAATCAGTAAGATCGCGGGTATTCCCCTCCTCCGGAAGGATTTCATCATCGATCCCTACCAGATTTTCGAAACGAGGCGCCTGGGCGGCGATGCCCTTCTCCTCATCGCCCGCCTCCTCGGCCCGGAAACACTGGCAGAATACATTGCTCTGGTGGTGGAACTCGGCATGACGCCCCTTGTCGAAGTTCATAACGAAGGGGAACTGGAAAAGGCCCTGGCGGCTGGGGCAAAGGTCATCGGGATCAACAACCGGAATCTGGACACCTTCGTGACCGACCTCGGGACATCCCTGAAGCTGGCCCCCCTGATTCCGAAAGGAATTGTCAAAATCAGCGAAAGCGGCATCGGCGACAGGGGGAATGTGGAAACCTTGCAACAGGCGGGCATTCATGCCTTCCTAATCGGCGAGACCCTGATGCGTGCCGCCGATATGGGCGGGAAGTTGAGGGAATTGTCAAGCAATAGGCAATAGGCAATAGGCAATAGGCAATAGGCAATAGGCAATAGGCAACGGGCAATAGGGAATGGGAGAATTTTGGTTGCATTTATGATTTGACGTATCCGTAATAAGTGCCAAAGCACCCTCTCCTTCAAGGGGAGGGTCAGGGTGGGGATGGGTTAAGAGGGGAAAGAGGCTTTCATGGTGGCGCTAAAAGCTGACCGGCTAGTGCCATAAGTGAAGCCTTCGTATAATTGTCATTCCCGCGTAGGCGGGAATCCAGGCAGCTTATAAACAGTCGATAATAATATGGTAGAGATAAAAATATGCGGTCTAACCCGTCTGGAAGACGCCCTTAATGCGGCGGCCTGCGGAGCCGACGCCCTGGGATTTATCTTCTACCGGCAGAGCCCCCGTTATATCGCCCCGGCAGTGGCAGCAGGGATTATCACCCAACTCCCCGGGCATATCTGCAAGGTAGGGGTCTTTGTCAATGAGGCGGCGGAAACCGTAAGGCAAACGGCAGTCGCCTGCGGCCTCGACCTGATCCAACTTCATGGCGACGAAACTGCGGTCTACTGCGAGGGGTTCCACCCCGAGATCCTGATCAAGGCCCTGCCCCTGGAAACCGAGGAAGATCTCCAGGGGGCTTCACGCTATCCGGTGCGGGCGCTGCTGGTAGACGCCCGGGCAAACGGCCGTTATGGGGGCACAGGGAAACAGGCTTCCTGGGAGCTGGCAGCAAGACTGGGGAAGGAAAAGCTGCTTATCCTGGCCGGGGGCCTCAACAGCGAAAATATCGCGGCGGCCCTGCGCACGGTCCGCCCCCGGGCCGTGGACATCAACTCCGGGGTAGAATCGGCGCCGGGCAAGAAAAATGCGGAAAAGGTGAAAGAAATTATCGCGATCATCAGAGGAGAGGAAAACGGGGAGGTCCATGATCTCATCTTCTCGATGCACGGTCGGCAAAACCCTCCCGGAATGGAATAAAGGAGATAAAGATCATGAAAATGAACATGCCGGACAAAAAAGGTCATTTCGGGGTTTTCGGGGGACGTTATGTCGCCGAAACCCTCATGCCCGCCCTGATTGAGCTTGATGAGGCCTATCATCGGGCGGCGCGGGATCGATTATTTCAGAAGGAGTTCCGTTCTTATTTGAAGGATTATGCAGGTCGGGAAACGCCCCTGTACTTCGCCGCCAATCTCACGGAGAAATTCGGCGGGGCCAGGATCTATCTGAAGCGGGAGGACCTCAACCACACGGGGGCTCATAAGATCAACAATACCCTCGGGCAGGCCCTTTTGGCCCAGCGGATGGGAAAGAAAAGGGTCATCGCCGAGACCGGAGCCGGCCAGCATGGCGTGGCCACCGCCACCGTCGCCGCCCTTTTCGGCATGGAATGCGAGGTCTTCATGGGGGCCGAGGACATCCGGCGGCAGGAGCAGAACGTCTTCCGCATGAAGTTGCTGGGAGCGGAAGTAACCCCCGTGACCTCGGGGACGGCGACCCTCAAAGACGCCATGAACGAGGCCATGCGCCAGTGGGTCTCCCGGGTCCGGGACACCTTCTATGTCATCGGCACTACTGCCGGTCCCCATCCCTACCCGCAGATGGTCCGCGATTTCCAGAGTGTCATCGGCAGAGAGGCGCGGCGACAGACCCTGAAGAAGGAAGGCCGCCTTCCCGATTACCTGGTGGCCTGCGTCGGCGGGGGAAGTAACGCCATGGGCCTCTTTTATCCCTTCCGGAATGATCAGGAAGTGGCAATGGTCGGTGTGGAAGCGGGAGGCAAAGGTATCGCGACGGGCCTCCACGCCGCCAGCATTTCCGCCGGACAGGTCGGGGTCCTTCACGGCAACAAGACCTATCTTCTCCAGGATAAGGACGGGCAGGTAAAGGACGCCCACTCCATATCCGCCGGTCTCGATTACCCCGGCGTCGGTCCGGAACACAGCTTCTTTCACGCCCAGGGGCGGGCGCAGTATGTTTCCGTAACGGATGACGAGGCCCTGGCGGCCTTCCTGCTCCTGACCACCTGCGAGGGGATCATGCCGGCCATGGAGAGCGCCCATGCCATCGCCCATGCTGTTAAACTCGCCCCCACCCTGAGTCGGGACAAGATCATCGTGATCTGCCTGTCGGGACGGGGGGACAAGGACATGGGTATCGTTGCCGAAAAAATGGAGGTGAAACGGCCATGAACCGCATCGAAAAGAAATTCGCCGATCTGAAGGCAAAAGGTGAGAAGGCGCTGATCCTGTACCTGACGGCAGGCGATCCGAATCTCGAACAGACGGAAGAGCTGATCCTGACATTGGACAGGGTGGGGGTGGATATCCTGGAAATCGGCGTCCCCTTTTCCGACCCGACGGCAGACGGCCCCGTCATCCAGGAGGCGGCCCAGCGCTCCCTCCGGGGAGGGACGACCCTCGCCGCCATTCTGGAGATGATCTCCAGAATCCGCAAGGTCGCGACAATCCCCATCGTTCTGTTTACCTACTATAATCCCATTTTTGCTTATGGCAATGAACGATTTGCCGTTAAGGCGAAAGCGGCGGGCGTGGACGGCGTCCTGGTGGTGGATCTGCCGCCGGAAGAGGCGGATGAGCTGAGAAACTTTACCGATCCCCAGGGAATTGATTTTATTACCCTTACCGCACCGACGACGGATGATCGCCGTCTCGCCAAGATCGTCAGAACTTCCTCGGGGTTCATTTACTATATCTCCGTTACGGGCGTCACGGGAACGAAAGAACCGGAACCCGAGGCGGCGGCCCAGGATCTGCGACGTATCCGCAAGGTAACGGAACTCCCGGTGGCCGTCGGTTTCGGCATCTCGACGGCGGCCCAGGTAAGAAAATTCGCTGCCCTGGCCGATGGGGTCGTCATCGGCAGCGCCTTCGTCAAATGGATCGCCCGACACGGCCGTGAGCAGGACTTTCTCCAGCAGGCCGCTGCCTATGCCCGGGAACTTAAGGAGGCAACGGTGAATAGGCAGTAAATAGGCAACAGGCAAGAGGCAACAGGCAAGAGGCAACAGGCAACAGGCAACAGGCAAGAGGCAAATAGCGAGGGTTTTCTAACCCCGGAAGCAGGGAGAACGACCTTGTAAAAAAGTCGGGAATTGACCACAACCGATCACAGGGGGGGTGTTTTGTACGAGAAAATATCTTCTGATTGACGAAGGTCATTCCCTTCCTGAGGCCCGCCAAAAAAAATATCGTCGCGACGATACGACTTAAGATATTGATTTAATTGTGGGATATACGCCATCATCCGCGATTTGACCTCCCCCTCGAAGGGAAGGGGGGGAGGGATTTTGGGGACTTTTTGCGAACCTGCCAACCAAGGAAGTCTCTTTGGCGCATTTTTTGGCCTTGTACAGTGCAAGTCGGCAATTGATGTGCTGACCGGCAGTCATGATCGGAGAAGCAAAACTTTTTGGGAATCTCATATTTCTCTTGTTTATCGTAGAGTTATTCGCTGTCGAATCTCGACACTACAAATAATTTCCCCCTGGCTATGTCAAAACGCACTAAATAGTTGCATTTCTTCTCAGCATAACCAACTCATCATCCATGTTATGGCGGACGCATTTCAGCCCCGCCGGCTACTGAGCATGGCGCTTCTCTTCCCTCATTCCTACGCCTTCGGCGATGAAGGTAAGCACCAGTGTATTGAGGCTGACGCCCTCCTGCTTGGCGAGAACAGAAAGTTTGGCATGAAGGCTTTTCGGCACACGCTGTACAAATTTTCCGGACATAGACGGTTCAGCTTCCGGCACGCGGAACGAGGGCCTTGGGATTTCTCTTCCCATATCCGCTTGCGCGGAAATCCAGGCAAGAAAAGCGTCTCTGCCGTTATGGATCGCCTCTTCGATAGTCTCCCCATCGGATATGCACCCGGGAAGATCGGGAAAAGAGATAAGAAAACCTCCACCTTCTTCTGAGGAAAGAGGGCTGATGACATGGGTGTATGCCTCGAAAGGATGAGGAGGCGTGATGGTCTTGATTGTTTTGATGTTCATTTTTCCAGCTCCTTCACTGCGTCCAAGAGTTCGATGAATTGTTTGACGTACACGGGCTTAATCGGTCTGTGCGCCGGGACAGATGGGTGAAAGGGCACATTCGGATGAGAGAATATGTAATGACTGCCGCCGTGACTTCTGACTTCGATGCCGTTCTTTTCGGCAAGGCTGACCAATGTGTCGATCTGCCAGTCGCGGGTGTTGTTCCTCATCTTTGCAATCAGCTTATCGGCTCCGCTCATGGATTACATGATACTAAATGTAATATCATTTGTCAAATGCAAATTCGGCTAAGTGAGACATGAAGTAGCCCCCCTGATTTTTCCCTTGCATAAGCCGGAATAGCAGATTAAATTCCTCATATGCCCTTAACGTAGTTATGAATGAGGAGGTGAGGATTATGGACGTGAAGGTCAACAAAGGGATTTTGTCGCTGGTGCAGGGGGATATTACCCGGGAAGAGACGGATGTCATTGTCAATGCCGCCAATTCCAGCCTGGCCGGGGGTGCGGGGGTGGATGGGGCCATCCATCAGGCCGGGGGACCGTCCATCATGGATGAATGCCGGAAGATCGGCGGCTGTCCCACCGGTCAGGCGGTCATCACCTCCGGAGGCGCCCTGAAGGCAAAATACGTTATCCATACCGTCGGACCGATCTACCAGGGAGGGGGGAGAGGGGAGGCCAACCTGTTGCGGAGCGCCTACCTGGAGAGCCTGAAGCTCGCGTCCGCCAGAAAGCTGAAGAGCATAGCCTTTCCCGCCATCAGTGCGGGGGTCTATAGTTACCCCCTGGCCGAGGCCGCCCATATCGCCCTGAAGACAGCGGTGGATTACCTGGGGGAGCACGAAGACATCGAACTGATTCGTTTCGTCCTCTTCAGTCGCGAGACCTATGAAGTTTTCGTGAAGGAACTGAGAAAGATCCTCTGATCAGCGCTCCGTCTTTTTTGTCACGTCCCGTTTGATGGTATTGACGGTATCCTCCAGGACGGGAAAAACGTTTTCCCGGAGATCCCCGGCGACGGCGACATACATGACATCGTCCCCGACCTGGAGCGTCCCCTCCCGGATCTCGGCGAGAACTTCGATAATACCGGGGCGACTTTTCATTTCGACAAGAATTTCAGCCAGGCGAGTGTGGTCGGCCTTTACCGTCAGCTCCACAACCGGTTTTCCATCCCGGGAAGTCCCCCGGACAACGCCGTTATGGAAGAGGATCATTCCCACCTCATGGTAACGGGGGTGTTGTTTGACTTGTGCTACTAAATCGGCTAAAGACATATCAGCTCCTTAAGAGATATTGTGGACAGTCAAGCTTTAAAGCTCATGCTACCGTGAACGGACAAAATACGCAACCCTTCCTGAAAAATATAGATAAGGTAAAAAGGTATGCCGCCGCGTCGTCGCCCCCAATTCAAACCCCTACCCATCGCCGATGTTCTTCAGAAAATAATGAAAAAGCAGGGTATTCCTGTTCCCGGGGCAAATACATCCCTGCGCCGGGTCTGGAATGAAGCGGTAGGTCCCCAGATTGCCGCCCAGACCCTGCCGGAGCAAATCAAAAGAGGCGTCCTTTCAGTCAAAGTGGCCTCTTCGGTCTGGATGCACCAGCTTCAGTTCCTAAAAAAAGACATCATCCAGAAATTCAACAGCCTTTATGGTGAAGGAACGGTCCAGAGCCTTCATTTTTCCATCGGCGAGGTCCCGGCAAGCCACCTTGGGAACGATCCGATCGTTCCATTATCAACATGGATGTCTTTCCTCAAGGTCCGGGATGAACGCCTCATGGCGGAAAGCCTCGCTGCCATCAACGATCCCGAACTGAAGGATATCCTGCAGCGGGTAATGATCAGGGAGATCAGCCGGCGCCGGTTTCTGCAACGGCGCAAAGGTCGCTGAATATTTCTTGCATCGCCTGGGTATAGACGCCGTTCTCCTCATAGATGAAGAGGGGCGGCAAGACCGCCAATTCCTCTCCCCCTCCGACGATGCCTTCCATCAAAACAAATTCCCCCTCCATCTCTGCGCGGGAATGGACCATCCGCAAGCGCTTCGGTTCTACATGGAAACGTCGCATCTGGGAAATCAACTCCGCCAGACGGCGGGCCGGATAGATCAGAAAAATTCGCCCCGAAGCTCGTACGGCATAGGCAGCGGCCTTAATGAAATCCCCGATGGCGCCATGAATCTCGTGCCTGGCCTGGGCCTTCTCGGGGAGGGGATTTATCTTTCCCGATTGCAACTTGCGGTAAGGGGGGTTAAAGGTCACGGCGTCAAAGGAGCGGGGGGCGATGTATTGTTCTACGGACCGGATATCGCCTTCGATAATCTCGATCTGATCGGACAGTCCGTTAAGGGCCAATGTCCGTCCGGCCATGTCGGCAAGCTCGGACTGGATTTCGATCCCCGCAACCCGGGAGCATCCCCAGCGATGGTACAGGAGCAAGGGAATCACGGTGCTTCCCGTTCCCAGATCCAGGAGGGCATCCCCTTTCTTCGTGCGGACAAAATGGGACAGCAGCAAGGCGTCCAGGGAAAAGCGATACCCCGTTTTTTTCTGGATAACCCGGAAGCGACCATCCAGGATGTCATCTGCCGTTTCCCCATCCCGGATGATGCCCTGAGTGTTGATGTTAACTTTCATTTACCGCTTTTAAATAAGATGTACGAAGAGGCCGCTCCGGAGTTTGGGTTCAAACCATGTCGACTTGGGGGGCATGACCAGACCGGCGTCCGCCACGTCCATAAGCTCGGGGAGCGTCGTGGGACAGAGGGAAAAGGCGACGGCAAAACGGCCTGAATCCACCAATCGCTCCAGTTCCTCCATTCCCCGGATGCCGCCGATGAAGTCGATGCGCTTGTCCGTGCGGGGATCGGCAATGCCGAGCAGGGTGCCGAGCAGATATTCCTGAAGGATTGAGACATCGAGGGATCGAACCGGATCGCCCGCCGCCAATAGCTCTTTTCTAAAGGTGAGGCGCCGCCACTTGCCGTCGAGATACATCCCGAAATCATGCATTCTCTTTGGCGATCGGTCCGCGAAGCTGTCGGTAATCTCGAAATCCTTGGAAATCCGGGACAGAAAATCCACAGGCGCCAGCCCATTCAGGTCTTTGACCGCCCGGTTGTAATCCATGATCCGGAGCTGATCGTGGGGGAAAAGAACGGCCAGAAAGGTCTCATAATCCCTGGCTTCCGATGGTTCAGGGTCTTGCTCTCGTCGTAGGCGGGCGACGGAGGCTGCTGCCGCTGCCCGGTGATGGCCGTCGGCGATGTACATTGTCTGGACCTTGGCAAAGGCCGCGGTCAATTGCTCAATGGCATCAGTATCAGACACGACCCAGGCCTCATGGGCAACGCCGTCGGCGGCGATAAAGGCATATTCCGAAGGGGTCTTAACGATCCCCGCAACGATGCCGTCGATGATCTCACTCTTTCTGTACGTGATGAAAACGGGCCCTGTTTGGGCACTGACCGTATCCACATGGTTGATCCGCTCGAGTTCCTTGTCCGCCCGGGTGTGTTCGTGCTTTTTAATCAGTCCCGTCTCATATTCCCGGACGCTGGCCGCCGTGACAATGCCATACTGGCGATGCCCTCCCAGCTGTTGGGAATAGACATAGAAACAGGGGGCTGGGTCCTGGAAAAGGATCTTGTCATCCTTTAGTTTCAGGAGGTTCTTTTTGGCAGTCTGGAAGATGGCTTGTTCCTCGACATGAGGATACCCCGGCAGGTCGATCTCCGATTTCTCCACGTGGAGAAAACTCAAGGGGTTATCGCCGACCAGGATCCTGGCCTCCTCGACATTGACGACATCATAGGGAGGCGCGGCGACTGCCTGCGCGTGCTGCCGGTAAGGCCGGAGGGCCCGGAAGGGGGTGATGCGTGCCATGAATAAAGCCTTTCAAATGATATATGGTGAATTGTGGCGAGCTTTCTATCACAGTCCCTTCCTGAAATCAACGGGAAGGAAGCTGCCGCTTCCGTGAAAGGGAATCTTTGCTGGACACGATCTGCTTGGCTGTTATAGAATATTTGTAACTTGTTACTCCGGCAATCAAACACATCAAATGTCATGCCGGACTTGATAAGCCTGCCCCGGCAGGTCGTAAGCCGGGGGCATCCAGTGGAGGACACTTATGACGCCAACCAGAGTTTTTATTCATGGGCTGGAAAGCACCAGCCAGGGTACGAAGGGGATCTATTTCCGGGAGCTTTATCCCGAGATGATCATTGAGGATTACACCGGGCCTTTGGAGGCGCGGCTGGAAAAGTTGGAGGCCGTCCTCGCGGGGAAAGAGGGCCTGATTCTCGTCGGCTCCAGTTACGGCGGCCTGATGGCGGCGACTTACGCCTGCCGGCATCCGGGCAAGATCCGCCGCCTCATCCTCCTGGCCCCGGCCATTAATCTTGAAGAATTTGAGCCATATGCGGGACAGGTCTTGACCATGCCCGTCCATCTCTATCATGGACGCCAGGATGATGTGGTCCCCCCCGAAGAGGTCCGGCTGGTTGCCGACGCCGTCTTTTCCGATCTGACCTACCACCTCGTGGAAGACGATCATTCCCTCCATGAGACCTTTCCCGGGATGCCCTGGGAGGAGCTGCTCAAGGAGTGATGGCTTTGCGAAAAGTCGCCATTCCCGGCCACTACTAAGAGCTTATTCGTAAATAAAAAATTAAGTAATATCCGCGTGAACATATTTGGCGAATGGTGGCAACAATGTTGATAACATCCTATTGACAAACGGGCCTGCCCATAATATCATGGGGTACCTATTTCAATAGTCTCACCCCCCGATCTTTAACAGGCAGAAGTATCATCAGCTTTCTTATAAAAAAGAGGTGCTTTAGATGGAAGAAAATAAATCGAAAACAAAAGATATGGAGGCCATGATGCAGGAGTGGATGAAGGCTTCCTCGGGCTTCTGGACCTCCATGCTCAAGACCGGCCCCGCATCGGCGCCGGATTTTGTTCCCCCCGATCAGGAGGCCAAGAAAAATCGCTATGTCGAATCCATGGAAGCAACGCTGAAGCGGATGCAGTCCGCCTCGTCCGCCCTTAATGATCCCAAGATGGCCGATGCTATTCTCAAGGGTCTCAACACCCTGCCTGAATTCTTCATGAAAATCTCCAAAGCGGGCTGGGAGGCGTCGGCGCGTATTCAGGAAAAGGTCGCAGAAAAAGCCGGGAAGATCGGCCAGAAAACCGATGCCTATCAGTTCGAGAACCTGGACCAGGGCATCTTCAAGGCGTGGCGGGAAATTTATGAGGAGGAATTCAGTCAATATTTCAAGATCCCTCAGTTAGGATTGACCCGTTATTACCAGGAAAGGTTAAATCATCTGCTGGATCAGGCTAACATCCTGAAACCCACCCTTTCCGAATTCCTCTATCTCCTCTACCTGCCCATGGAAAAATCAATGAAGGTCTTCCAGGACAAGATAGAAGCCCTCTCCAAGGAGGGAAATGCCCCCGACAAGGCAAAAGACTATTACAACCTCTGGATCAAGATTCTCGAAGGGCATTACATGAACCTGTTCAAGTCCCCCGAATATCTTGCCGCCATGGAAGAGCTGATCAATCAGATGGAAGTCTATGTCGGGGCTAAAAATGATGTACTTCAGGACGTACTCCAGAACCTTCCGATCCCTACCAACAAGGATATGGATAATATCTACAAGGATCTTTACCTGATGAAAAAGAGGATAAAGGCGCTGGAAAAAAAGCTCGCCGAAAAAGATAAGTCTAAGGCTGCTGAATCATCTTAACTGGTTAAAAAAGAGGTGGATATTATGGATCAACCGAAGATTTCCCTGGACCTGATTTTAGCCAATATCGCCACGGAAGCCGAGAAAGCTCAGGATACGGCGACCAAGGCCTCCGAGGTGCTCCTTGGCCCCCTTGAAACCGCTATGGCCACGACGCCCTACGATGTGGTCTATGAAGAGGATCGGGTAAAGCTGAAACATTACCGCACCCCCGGTGATGTAACCATGAAAACGCCGCTCCTGGTGACCTACGCCCTTATCAACCGGGAAACGATGCTGGATCTGCAGCCCGACCGGAGCGTCGTCCAGACCTTTCTCAATGGCGGCATCGATCTCTACATGATCGACTGGGGTTACCCGACCAGACAGGATCGTTTTGTCACCATTGACGACCATATCAACGGTTACATGGACAACATTGTGGATTACATCCTCGCAAAGACCGGGGCTCCCCAGATAAATCTCATGGGGATCTGCATGGGCGGGACGTTCTGTGTGATCTATTCCGCCCTCCATCCGGAAAAAATCAAAAATCTCATTACCACGGTGACCCCGACCAACTTCGATACGGACAAGGGCCTCCTCCATGTCTGGATGCGGGCCATTGACACGGACAAGATCATTGACACCTTCGGCAATCTCCCCGGCGATGTGATGAACCTGGGTTTTCTCCTCCTGAATCCCGCCCGGCTCATGATCGACAAATATGTGGGGTTCTTTGAGAGCATGGGGAGCAAGTCCTTTGTGGAGAATTTCGTCCGCATGGAGAAATGGATCTTTGACAGTCCCGATGTTCCCGGGGAAACCTTTCGCCAGTTTGCCAATGATTTCTACAAAAAGAACCTCCTGATCCAGAACAAGCTTGAGATCGGGGGCCGCCTTGTTGATCTGAAAAAAATCACCATGCCCCTGTTGAATTACTATGGGATGTACGATCACCTTGTTCCCCCGGAGGCATGTAATATGCTGACAAAATGTGTCGGCAGTTCCGACACCGAGGACGTCAGCCTGGACACCGGGCATATCGGCATTTATGTCAGCTCCAAGTGCCAGCGGGAGTTTGCCCCCAAGATCATCAGGTGGCTCCGGGAGCGGGACGGTGAGCAGCAAGCCGTTGCCGTGGCTGCTGATGCATTGGGAGAGCGGTCTTCCCCGGTTCCACGATTAAAAATTTCTTCCCGTCCGGCGGCAGTGAAAAAGCCCGCACGGACCGCAAGGCCAAGGCCCGAAAGAAAAGAACAGAACATCAAGCCGTCCTTAACGCAGGTAATTCAGGAAACGATTTAGGAGGGGGAAAAAGCAATGGCAGAAAAACAAAGCTATTTCAGGACCATAAGAAAAATTAGCGAGGCCTTTGGTACGACTAAGGATATGGACGTCCTTTGCCAGTTGATCGTGGACAGCGCCTTGGATACCATGAAAGTGAAGGCGGTCTGCCTGTTTTTGACTGACGCGGAAAAGGAAACCTTCACGGTCGTCGCCCAAAAGGGATTATCGCAACAGTATCTCCATGCCGGCTACGGTCATGCTGAAAAGATTACCCCCATCCTGATGAAGGACGGTTTCATCTACTACCGCGATGCGACAGCAGATCCCCGCCTGGAAAATCTGGATAAGAAAAAGGCCGAAGGTATCGGTTCCATCCTCGTCGTTCCCGCCAAGGTCAAGGGTGAACTAATTGGCGTGCTCACCATATATACCTCGAAAATCAGGGAATTTGACAAGGAAGAGATCGAGTTTCTCCGTGTCCTGGCGGAACAGGGGGGCCTGGCCGTTGAAAATGCGCGCCTGGTTGAAAAACTCCGGATCAATACGAGGCTTTTCCTGAACCTGGCGGCAAATATCGCTTCGAGCCTCGATATCAAGTCGATTCTCCAGACCCTGACGGAAGAGGTGGCCAAGTCCCTGGGTATAAAGGCCGCTTCGATCCGCCTCCTCAATGATGAAAAAACGGTTCTCCAACTGGTGGCCAGTTACGGTCTAAGCGATAAATATCTTAAAAAAGGGCCAATATCAGCGGAGAAAAGCATTGCCCAAGCCCTCCACGGCAAGCCCGTGGCCATAGACGACGCGTTTACGGACAAAGGGGTTCAATATAAGCAGGAAAAAAAGGAAGAGGGGATTGTCTCCATCCTCTGCGTCCCCATCAAGGCCAAGGAGGACGTCATCGGCGTCCTGCGCCTTTACAGCAGCACGAAGAAGGTATTTTCGGAAGACGAAATCGAACTCGTCATGGCGCTTGCCTACCAGGGAGGGATGGCCATCCAGAATGCCAGTCTCTACCTAATGTTGCAAGATGATCTGCGGGACATGAAGGAATCGGCCTGGACCTACAAGTGCTGGTTTTAGCGACTCGGGGAAAAGTTTCCCGTCTATACGAGGGCAGGAACCCGCGGTGTTGAATTGCGGGGATCATCAATTTTGACGGCTTTGTAAAAAGTCCGGATGCTGCGTTGCGCTGCATCCTTCGTCACTGCGGCGTACGCAAAGTACGCCTCATTCCGAAGCATTTGCGCGCCTTGCCTGCGAATCTTTTTACGAAGCCGTCTGACCAATTTTTCGACTTTTTACGGGTTCATTAATTTTGGGGGGAAGGAAAAATGATCGGGAAAACCATTGATGCCATTAAGGTAGGGGATGCGGCTGAGTTTGCCAAGACCGTGACGGAAACCGATGTTTACCTGTATGCCGGGATTACCGGGGATCTCAATCCGGCCCATATCAATGAGACCTATGCCGCCGGGACTTTCTTCAAGACCCGGATTGCCCACGGGATGCTGACTGCTGGTTTCATATCATCCATTCTGGGGATGCAACTGCCTGGTCCGGGGACGATCTATCTTCGTCAGGAATTGAACTTTCTCGCCCCCGTGCGCATGGGAGACACAATTACCGGCAGGGCTGAGGTTGTGGAAGTCATCAAGGAGAAGAACCGTCTCCGCCTCCGGACCACTTGCCGGAATCAGGATGGCACCCTTGTTCTGGACGGAGAGGCGCTGGTGAGTCCGCCCAAAGCTCCCAAAGCCTGACGGCTTCGTAAAAGATCCGGATGCTGCGTTGCGCTGCATTCCTTCGTCACTGCGGCGTACGAAAAGTACGCCTCATTCCGAAGCATTTGCGCGCCTTGCCTGCGGAGCTTTTTGCGAAGCCGTCTGTGATATGATATTCAATGCAAAAATGAGATTTCCCCTCCCCTTCAAGGGGAGGGACAGGGTGGGAATGGGTTTTGTCTCCCCTTCTAATGCTTCTTTTTCCCGGAACGGTCGACTTTGGTATCCTGATCGAACAGGATAGCCATATTCTTCACGAGATCCTGGAACTGGTTGTGCTGCTTTTTCATCAGATCCTGGAGGTCATCAAGGGCGGCGGGGGAACCGAGCCCCTCTTCAGACAGGAGTCTCCTCAGGCTGCGAATGGTTTCTTCCTGCTCAGCTACGGTCTTTTCGAGGGCGGCGCATTTATGGGCCAGGGTTTCATACTCCTTTTTGGGGACAACCTCCATCAGGGCGAGGCTTTCCCGGAAGGACTTCTGAAAGGTTTCCACTGACTTCTTCCAGAATTCCATGTAGTCGGGAGATCCCTCCTCGAATTTCTCCAGATTATAAGCCTTGCGGAACATGGCATTTAACGATTCGTATCCCACCAGCCCCTGACCGAACCATTTTCTGAAATCCTCGATCTGCTTCTGGCCTTTGGACAGATTCGTAAAAAGCTGCCCCCAGAATTCATAGAAATTACGATCCATTGCTGTTCATCTTCCCTTCTTCCAGATCAAGCTGGAAACGCACCGGACCCCGGTAACCATTACCGAACCGGGTGTGGAGAGCGCAGGCCGAACGCGGCTCAGACCAGGATGTGGCTATCGCTCCATGTCCCTTCGGAAAGGGAGTCACTTCCACATCGATATAATCCGTCGGGGCCAGGGCGGCATCCTTGTCAACCAGGTCATCCCCTTCGGCATAACAGAGAAGCCAGGGAATGCCTTTTTCTTTGATTCCCTTAAAATTCAAGGTCTTGCCGAAAAGCTGTACCGGCAGAGTTCCATCCTCAGTTACGGGAATCGTATAGGAATCGAAACTGAGTTTCGTGATCCCTTCCGGAAGGTCCATCCGGTCATAGATCAGCCAATGGTTCAGAGCTGCCGCCGTTTTGCTGATCTGGGAACTACCGATGTTGCTGAGATCCCGATAGAGAATTACAAAGGGCGCCTCTTTCTCCATGCTCTTTAGCTTATAGACCCAGCTCATAACCTTGCCGTCGACAATTCTGTTGCCATTGGGTATTACCTTGGTGGCGTAATCGAGATCCCGGAATCGGGAGGGCAAATGCTGCATGTATTCCATAAGGGACTTGCTCCGGGTGCCGTCCATGGGGGCGACACAGGTGATGAGGGCATCGACCAGACCATCGAGTTCACCGGAGAGGATATCCAGAAGGGCCATGAACCCGCCCTGACAGAAACCATTAAGGGTAACTGAACGGCCATGAGTTGCTTTCAGCAATTCGCAGAACCGGCGGGTATCAAGGGCGTCGTCTTCCCCCGTCATTAGTTGCACCGCTTCCGTAGTCTGGATGTCCTTGAGAATCCGGATGTAGGTCGGGATGCCCTGATCGGCAAAGGCGTGGACGTAACTTTTCTTTTCATCGGGCAAAAAGGCCAGAATATTCGGTCCCAAGACGTAAGGATGGATAATCATGATCGGTTTTCCGTCCTTACGGGGCTGGATGCTCTTGTCTCGGGAGAGAACCTGATACAGGACAAACCGCTCCGTTTCTGCCGTCTTGATATACCCTCCGTCATCGAAGTGAAATCCGAATTCCAAACCTGCCTTCTTTATAGCCTCGGGATACTGATTGATGACGTTATCGGTAAGGCGAACCAGATTGGCCGCATAATTGGGAATGTCATCGTCTTCATCTCCATAGAGGCTGTTGAGAAGAGACATGAGCGCCCTCGCTGTTTCCTTCTTGTAGAACTCCCGGAAGCCCTTGAGAGAACCAGTCATTCCCTGCTCTGCGATCTGGAGATTGAACTGTAACAATTCATAATAGTCGGCAGCGCTTTGGAGGGGTAAGGTGCTCGTTATCTTCTTTTTTTCAAGACGGTTGAAGCCTTGCCATGCCGTCCAGAAGGGGACCATAAAATCGGCCACATAGACCAGGACTCCCAGCCCGTAAAGCTGGCCGGCCTTGAGCATATCCGTGGTAACCCCCAGCATCTTCCCGGGAGTCTCGATAAATCTCCCGGTATATGAAGATGCTGCGCGGCTTAATGCCTGTTGATTAAAGTTTGACATCATAAAAATAACATTTCTTTCCTAATCATTATTGATTTCTTTACTTTTCCTTCGGCGCCAGATACTCTTCCATTTTCCCGTAACCGTCTTCTACCTTGGCCTTGAAGTCCTCGCGGCCTTTTTTGTAGGTTTTCACCCATTCCCCCATGGCCTTTTTGCCTTCCTCGGGAAACCATTTGTTCTGTTCCAGCCACATGCCGAACATCTTCTCCGCCTGATCCTGCATTACCACCATGGCCGAGAAGGACCTTTCAAAGGCCATCTTGTTGAAATCAAACATCTGTTTTGAAATTTGCTTGGGATCCATTTTTGTTTCCTCCTTATTTTGTTTATGCAGGCTACTTGCCCGCGTTTACCTTTCCTTACTTGGCCTTCTTGTTAAAGCCGGCAAAAACATCTTCCACTTTCTTGAAACTGTCGTCTGCGGAAGTCTTGAAATCCGACCGCCCCTTCTTGTATGCCTTAACCCAGTCCTGAATAGCAGTTTTCCCTTCTGCCGGGACCCAGGGAGACTGTTCGAGAAACATGCTCACCATCCGTTCCGTCTGCTCCTGCATAATCGACATTGCGTTAAAGGTGTTGTCGAATGTGGCCTTATGAAAATCGACCATCTGTTTGGCAATCTTTCCTTGTTCCATGATTGTAATTCCTCCTGCTTGTTTTTGGCCTATTATAAGCCCGATTTTTGGTTTGTCAAGGGGAAAATGTTGCAATGCACAAATATTTTTCACCGAACCCAAAAATCATCAGGATCATCATTAATGGAATATTCACTTTAATATTGAGTGCATCTCCGTTTGCTTCACAATGTAACCGGTGAATCAAGTCGCTAAATAAAAAATTATTTGTTGCGTTATGTCAATATCCCTGCTAAGGGGATAACCAAATAATCGAGAAAAATAATTATGCCAGAAAAGCTCCTCTACAAAAAATACGGAAACCGCCGGCTTTATGACACGGCAAAAAGCAGCTACGTGAATCTTGATGATATCACCCGTGCCATCCGCGAGGGCCGACAAGTCCAGGTCATCGACGCCAAGACCAAGGAAGACGTTACCTCCTTCATCCTGACTCAGATTATTCTTGAAGAATCAAGGAAGCGAAATTTTCTTCTCCCCCTGCCGCTCCTTCATCTCATTATCCAGTTTGGCGAAAATATTCTCAATGAGTTTTTTCAAAAATATCTGGAACAGGTCCTGAAAAACTACCTGTCCTATAAGACGATGACCGATGGCCAGTTTAAAAAGTGGCTGGAGATGGGTATTGACTACTCAGCCATCAATCCCTTCAAACCTTTCTTTGACATTTTCCCAATCCCTCCGGAGTCCCCGGAAAAAAGAAACAGCGAAACGGAAAAGGCATAGCGAGAGTTTTGCATAACCGCGGAAAAATGGTTCGCAAGCAGCGAATCAAATGTTTTTCGCCGTTCCGAGATTGGACTTAACGCCTCGTAATTAATCACAAGTATATGCATACTGACGGTCAGCGAAAAAGATTTTTGAGCTGCGGCGAAGCCATTTTTCAAAGGTCTCATAGATAACGGACATTTTAATGAAATCCTTGACAAGAAACGACCATTCTCATAGCATTGCCAGAAGAACGGGAGATGGGAGAAAGAGCATGGAAGATAAACAGAGAGTATCCAGAAAAATCGTCATTCATTATACCGCTGAAAATGTTGACCAGCCCATCATCTGTCAGCTTGTAAAAACCCATGATCTGGTCTTCAATATCCTTAAAGCCCGGATCTTCCCCAAGCGGGAAGGCATCATTGTGTTGGAATTGAGCGGCAACAAGGAAAATTTTGACAACGGGATCCGTTATCTCAAAGAACAAGGTCTTAAGGTTGAACCCCTATCCAAGAGCGTCAACCAGAACGTTGACAAGTGCGTTCACTGCGGCGCCTGTACCGCCTTCTGCCCCACTGATGCCCTGTCCTTTGAAATGGGCACGCAGCGGGTGCTATTTGACGCCGAGAAGTGCAATGGCTGCGAACTCTGTGTTTCCGCCTGTCCGGTACGGGCCATGGAGGTCAATATTTTCTAACCATGCTCAATCTTTGCGGGTCGTCTCCTTGTCTTTACTGATGGCCTTGCTGACGCTGTCTGTGATCTCCACGCCCTTGCCAATGATTTCCTTGCCCTTACCATAGGCGTTTTTACCTTTGTCGATCATCTGCCCTGCCTGTTCCTGTGTTTTCTTAATGGCGTTGCTGAGATCCTCGGGGGATTTCCTGGGGGCCGTAAAATAAAAATAACTCCCCGTCAGTATCAAGATAAGGAGAAATAGCAGGGCCAGTTTGATCAGATTCTTGAATAGAAAATAAACAATGATCAAGGCAACAGCAATAACAGCAATAACGGCAAACTGATGACTATGAATGGAGGACCATATTGTTTCCATGAATCGACGCCTCGTTATCCTTAATTGCATGCAACCTAGCATGAACATTTCAGTACGATAATTTTTTCCTTAGCGGAAAATTTAAAAAAAATCCAGTTATCCTTTCGTCTTGACAAAAGAATCGAGCAACGTCTAAGGTTATTGACATGCGGGTAGCGATCACGACTCTGGGCTGTAAAGTTAATCAATATGAATCGGCGGCAATGGGGGAATCCCTTGAAAAACAGGGCTTCCGCCTCGTGCCGTTCGCTGAGGAGGCCGATTTTTATATTATTAACACCTGTACGGTAACGGCAAGGACAGATTACCAATCACGCCAACTGATCCGGCGGGCCGAAAAACGAAATCCCCAGGCCGCCATTATTGTCACGGGGTGTTATGCCCAGACGGCTCCGGATGTCTTTACCGGCATGCCCGGGGTGACGGTCGTGGCGGGAACCATGGAAAAGGATCGCATTGCCGAAATTGTCGGGGAAATTCAGCAAAATTCACGGCTCGGGAAGACATCCGGGCCTGCTCCATCCGTCCGGGTAGGCGACATCGGGGGGGACATCATGGAATGGAAGGTCCGTCCCGTATCCGGATTCCCGGGGCACACAAGGGCCTTTCTGAAGATCCAGGATGGATGCAATGCTTTTTGCAGTTACTGCATCGTCCCGTTCGCCCGGGGACGGAGCCGCAGCATCAGCGAGGAAGATGTCCTGAAGCGGATTCAGGCCCTGGCTGGAAACGGATACCGTGAGGTCGTCCTGACCGGCATCCACTTGGGAGTTTTTGGAGAGGACCGGCAGGATGGATCATCTTTGGCCGGGATATTGCGTCACGTGGAAAAACACCGGATCATTGAACGTTTGCGCCTGAGTTCCCTCGAACCACGGGAAATTACTGAGGAGATCCTGGGAATCATGAAAGGGGCCCATGTCGTATGTCCTCACCTCCATATCCCTTTGCAAAGCGGGGACGATGGAATTTTGTCCAGCATGGGGCGCAATTACGATGCCGCTTTTTTCCGTGACCTGGTGGGGACGGTTTGTGCGAGCAGACCGGATATGACCGTGGGAATGGACGTTATGGTCGGTTTCCCGGGTGAAGATGAAAAGGCATTTGAAAATACGGTCGCCCTGATTGAGTCATTGCCCATCGCTTATCTCCATGTTTTCCCTTATTCGCGACGTCCGGGAACTGCGGCGGCCCGGATGGGAAATCAGGTGCGGGAGGAAGACAAAAAAAGGCGGGGACAGGCGCTCCGGCAATTAGGAACAATGAAACGCCAGGCCTTCCTGGGAAAATTTATCGGATCAACCTTGCCGGTGCTCATTGAAAGAAGAAAAGATCGCGCCAGCGGTTATTTAAAGGGGTTTTCACACAATTATCTGCCCGTACTGCTTCAGGACGGACATGCTGAAATGGTCAACGCCATCGTTTCCGTAAAACCTGAATTGCTGATCTCCGGAGCGCTGGTGGGAAGAGAACATCATGGATAACGAAAAAACAAAGACATTTGCAGATCTCGAGCAGGAGTTGGGATATGTTTTTACGGATCACCAGCTTCTTATGAACGCCTTTACGCACCGATCTTATACTAATGAGAATCCTTCCCTTCTCTGCCAGGACAATGAACGTCTGGAGTTTCTTGGGGATGCCGTTCTGCAGCTATGTATAAGCGATCTCCTGATGAGGCGCTTCCCCGACTTTGCGGAAGGCCAACTTTCCAAAATGCGGGCGACCCTGGTCAATGAGCAATCCCTGGCGGCCCTGGGCAGGAGATTCGGCCTCGGAAATCATCTCTTCCTGGGCAAGGGGGAGGAAGCTTCCGGGGGCCGGGAAAAAACATCCCTCATCGCCGACACCTTCGAAGCAGTCATGGCCGCAGTATATCTCGACGGAGGATATTCACAAGCATCCCGGCTCATTGACGACCTGTTTGCAGAAATGATCCTCCCCGGTAAAGAAGGGGGCGCCCCCTTCCGGGATTATAAATCAGCCCTCCAGGAGCTTTGCCAGAGCCATTTTCATGAGACGCCGAAATACCACCTCCTCAATGAATACGGACCTGATCATGACAAAACCTTTGAGGTGGAATTAGCAGTGGTCGAGTCCGTGAAAGAAACGGGGACAGGTAAAAGCAGGAAGGAAGCGGAACAACAGGCCGCGAGAAAAGTCCTGGAATATTTTGAGACCACGCAAGCATCATGATCATTCCCTTCTTTATTAAAAACCGTGGCTGTCCACACCGTTGCGTATTCTGTAACCAGCAGATATCCGGGGACCGGGGACCGGCCGATTGGACGGATGAATCTTTTCATGAAAGAGTCAGTGCCTTTTTAGCTACTCACGTCTCCAAGGCAACGCAGGCAAAGGGGGTGCAGATTGCCTTTTACGGGGGGAATTTCACCGGCCTGGCAGCAGCAGAGCAGAACCGCCTCCTTGGCATGGCCCATAGCCATGTGGAAAATTGCGCTGTGGAAGGTATCAGGATTTCTACCCGCCCCGACGCCCTGCATGTTCCTGACATGGAGCGCCTGGCGGCTTTTGGCGTCAAGACCGTCGAACTGGGGGCTCAATCCTTTGTCAACAGTGTTCTGGAGGCGTCACAGCGGGGACACACCGCGGAGGATGTGGAGGCCGCCGTCGAACTTTTAAAAAACAACGGCTTTGAGGTGATCCTGCACCTGATGGCGGGTTTGCCCGGAGACAACTGCGAGAGCTTTGGTGAAACTGTTGCCCGAACCATCGCCCTCCGCCCTGACGGCGTGCGTATCCATCCCACCCTGGTTTTGGCTGACACGCCGCTGGCAGAGGACTTCCGGCAGGGACGCTATGAGCCGTTATCCCTCGATGAGGCAGTTGATCTCTGCACGGGGGCCTGCCGGCGCTTTCAAAAGGCAGGAATTCCGGTTATCCGCATGGGTCTTCAGACAACGGATATGATGGACAGTCCCGGCGCCGTCCTTGGGGGGCCATATCACCCCGCCTTCGGATCTCTCGTTGCCGAGGCCCTTTGGCTTGAGCGGGCCGTAACATTACTTGACGGCGCTGATGTCCGGGACAAAAGGCTGATCATGTATGTGCCGGCAAGGCAGGAAAGCGCCTTCCGTGGCAATAAGAACCGAAATGTCGAGCTATTACGGAAACAATTCCAGTTTGCGGCGTTGGAGATCAAACCCGCGGATCAGATATTCAATTACAGTATCTCCTGAAAGGACGGGGAAAAGTATGTTCAAGTCGGGCTTTATCGGCATTGTGGGCAGACCGAATGTTGGCAAATCAACGCTTCTCAACAGGATCATGGGCGAAGCTATTGCGATTACGAGCAGCAAACCGCAAACAACGAGAAACAAGATCATGGGGATCAAGCATCTTGTCGATGGACAGATGATTTTCCTGGATACCCCGGGGATTCATGATCCCCATAATCCCCTGAATACGGCCATGGTGAAAACAGCGAAGAATGTTTTTGGCGATGTCGATGTGCTCATGGTGCTTATTGAGGCGGGCAACCGTATCTACCCTGATGACCTTGCCTTGTTCGAATCTCTCACACCTCATCAAGAGCGGGCGATCCTGGTAATCAACAAGATCGATCTTGTCAAAAAAGACACACTCCTGCCTCTCATTGAAGAAGCCCGCCTGGCCTTTCCCTTTCAGGCGTTCTTTCCCGTCAGCGCCCGGACCGGTGACGGCGTCCCGTCCCTCCTTCAGGAGATCCAGGATCTCCTCCCCGAGGGACCGCCCTACTTCCCTGAAGATATGCTTACCGACCGCTCGGAAAGATTTATCGCCGCCGAGATTGTCCGGGAAAAGATACTTCTTTTGACACACCGCGAAATACCCTATGCAACGGCTGTCGTCATCGAGGCCTTCCAGGAAGTGGAAGAGAAAAATCTGATCCGCATCCAGGCCACCATTCACGTGGAACGGGATTCCCAGAAAAAGATCCTTATCGGCCAGAAAGGATCGATGCTGAAAAAAATCGGCACGGCGGCCCGTCTCGATATGGAAGGGTTTTTTGCCGCCAAGGTCTTCCTCGAATTGTTTGTGCGGGTTCAAAAGGACTGGACACACAGCGAGCGACTGGTTAGAGAGTTTGGTTACGATCAATAACGACGGCTCCGTAAAAAGTCCGGGTGCTGCGTTGCGCTGCATCCTTATTACTTAAAGGGAGGTTGATATGCAGTCTTATGGAAATTGTATCTCGGCAAAGGGCATTTTTTTCGGGTTAATCATCGTTTTTTCCCTGATTAGTTTCAGCGGCTGCACCAGGTATGTCTGGTATCATCATGACCAGAAGGCGCCGCTGAACTTTCAGAATGACAAGTTGCAGTGCGAGGATGATTTGGCCAGGTACAGAGCCGATGCAGTGAAGCCGTTGGAAGAATCTGCTATCAAAGAGCGGATGAATGACTGCATGAAAGGGCTCGGGTATGGCTGGGGTCCGGCCGGTCAGGCCCCCGACGACTCTTTCATTTATGAAGATAACAGATGACGGTTTCGTAAAAAGTCCGGATGCTGCGTTGCGCTGCACCCTTCTTCACTGCGGCGTACGCAAAAGTACGCCTCATGACTCAGGTTTTGCGCGCCTTGCCTGCGGATCTTTTTGCGAAACCGTCGATCATGACCAAATTTTCGACTTTTTACGAGTTCATCTACAGACGGTAGTATAAATAAGAGCTTGTCCGTTAAGCTCTAGCTGATAATGCAGGCGCTATGGGGCTTGTGAGTTTCTCTGCTGCCGGCAGTATTTCCTTGACATGCAGGACGGGAACTCTTATTTTCCACTCACACTGGAATTTATGTGTTATTATGAGAGGACGTCGGCAGCATCACTTCGCTGGCTGTGACAAAACAATTAAGGTAAACTCCACGGGATTGTCCGTGAGAACATTAATTAACAGGAGGTAGTAAATGAAGAAAAAGTTTATTGTATTAGTAGTGGCCGCCATGCTGGCGGTGGGGACACAGTTTGCGTTTGCGGCAGATCCGGCGGCCCCGGCGGCGAAACCGGCAAAGAAACAGACCGGAGAGCCGGGAGCCATGGTGGTTGATGTCATTAAGGCGACGGCGAAAGTAACTGCTATCGATGCGGCCAAACGGGCAGTGACCCTCGAAATGGACGGCAAGTCCAAGACCATCACCTGCGGTCCCGAGGTCAAAAACTTCGATCAGATCAAGGTGGGAGACCTGCTCAAGGTTACCTATGTGGAAGCACTGGCGGTTTACCTCCAGAAGGCCGGTGCTCCGGCCAGCGGCGAAGAGGTCAAGACTGTGAAGCTGGCCCCCAAGGGCGCCAAGCCGGGAATGCTCGTGACGGATACCATCGTGCTCAAAGCAAAGATTGACGCCGTGGACGTCAAGAAAGGGATCGTGACGATTACCACTCCTGACGGCAACACCAAAACCATGAAGGTCGACAAGACCGTCAAGGGGCTCAAAGGGCTGAAGAAGGGTGATGATATTGTGGTGCGGTTTACCGAGGCGCTGGCAGTAGTTGTTGAGGCGCCCAAGGCACCCAAGGCTCCCAAGAAGTAAAATAAAGTAATTGATGCGCTGCCACCGGCGGTTGGGCTCGCAGGAGCAGGCAACCGGTGGCAGTTTGCTTTTCCCGGTTGCCTGCCGGATGCGAATGCTATTCGGCAGCCTCTGGTTGGTAGTGTAGTTATAATCACGGGGGTAAAAATTTCAAGGAGGAATGGTATGAAAAAAGTATGCGGAATGGGGTTGCTTGTCCTGCTGCTCCTGACAGTTGGTCTGGGTGTCGCCATTGCCCAGGCGAAGTCGCCCGTCATTACACAGACGGCGTTTGCCAAGATCGACACCAATGGCGATGGCATCATCACGGTGGCGGAATATGACGCCTACTGGAAGGGCCGCTTCAGTGACATCGACGCCGACAAGGACGGCAAAGTCATGGCCGCAGAATTTGAGGCCAGCACGAAGCAGCAATTCAGCGGCATGGATGCCAGCAAAGACAACGCCCTGGTTGCCCAGGAGTTTGTCGCCTACTATTGCGGTCCCGATGCCAAGGCCCCGAAAAAGGCGAAGGCGAAGCCGATGAAGAAAATCGACGCCAACAAGGACGGGAAGATCGGTAAGGATGAGTGCGTAGCCTTCTGGGTGGCCCGTTATAGCGATATGGATACCAACAAGGACGGGAAGCTGACCATGGATGAATTTCTGGCAGCGGCCAAAAAGCAGTTTAAAGACCTGGACAAAAACGGCGACGGTGTAATTGCCGTGCAGGAATTTGATTACTATTACGCCGCCCAGGATGCCAAGGCCAAGAAGTAAAAAGCCGCAACATAACATGTGCCGGCGATGAAATACTTCCGTAGATGACGAATAGCCGGCTCAGAAGCAACGAAATCTCATTTCCGGGATTTCCAGATTCTGCCTGTGGGGAGACAACCGTCTCCCCACATTTCTTTCTGCAAAAAACCAATTAGAACTTAAATCTATGATGCCGGCCCTTTAGTTTGATCTTCCCGTTTTGCCGGAAGAGCATACCACTGATCTTTCGGGACGAGCTTGGGCTGATCCGGATCCCGGACGTAGTTGGGCGACATGATCTGCACCCCGTATTCGTTGAAGGCGTCCTGAATATTCTGGTGGAGATCGGAATATATTTTACCCTTGTCCTGTGGTTTGTCGGTATAGGCGTTGAGTTCGTAGCGCACATAAAAATCATCCAGAGATGTCTGAAAGACAAAGGGCCGCGGATCACGCTGCAGGTCCGGTGTACGTTCTGCCGCCATGATGAGCATGGCATGTACCTGTCGCCAGGGGGTGTCATAGCCGATGGTTACGGTCGTGTGAAAAATAAGACCATTCTCCTGTGCCAGGGAACTGTAATTGATGACATGGCTGTTCATGATCGTCGAGTTGGGAATGATGACTTCCTCGTTTTTGATCGTATGCAGAAGGGTTACCTGGATCCGCAACTCTTTGACGTCGCCCACAATGTCGTTGATCCGGACACGGTCGCCGACCCGGAAGGCGCGCCGATAGATCAGGGCATAGCCGGCGACAATGTTTGATACCACGGAGGAGGAGCCGATGGAAATGAGAACGCCCAAAAAAATGGATATTCCCTTAAAGACGCCCGAATCAGATCCCGGGATGAAGGGATAGGCAATCATGATAGCCAAAACGATCACGAGAAAACGGACCAGGGTGTAGGTAGGTTTTGCCCATTCGGGGTAAAAGTTCTCAAGGTCGATAGTGCCCTTCTCGATGCCGGCGAAGAAGGATCGTAATAATTTCAGTGCATAAGATGTTAGCAGCCCCAGAATAACAATAAAGACAAGATTGGGGATGTAAGTTAACACCGCCAGGCCGATTGTCTTTGTCGGTTTCAGGATGAATCCCAAAAGTTCTTGTGCAATCCCCCGGGTCTGGGGAAATAAAGACAGGGTGAATTGGATATAAAAATAGAGGGCAAATAAAAAAATGACGGTAAAAATAATCTTCGCTGTCCCGTTCAGTGTCGTGCGAACCGAATCCGCCCGGACTATTTCGAAATCCTGTATGCGCAGGGAAGCACTTTTTTTCTGCATCAGGGAATCGACAGCTACCTTTGACCGCCGGTAAAGCAGGCGCAGCAGGAGGCTTAGGCCGATCAGTAGCAGGGTAGCGACGACGGAATAGAAAATGCCCTCTAAAAGTTTCTTGGCGCCGTATTCCTCTTGATACTGGGCAATAGCTTTACGCAATATCGCCGCATTGGCTTCAGCCAGCTCTTCGCTCGTTTGTCCGCTCAGACGTGCTTCCCTGTGGAGCACGGACATGATGATTCGATCTCCGGCCATAATATCAGTGCTGTCATCAGCCTCGGCAACCGTGATGGTCTTGACATGAAAGTAAGGATCCTCGGCAAGCTTGAGAATTCGAACCGAGATCGCCGCCGCTCGTTCCTGTGCCGAAAAGTTTTTGAACCCCTGGTTGATCTGGAAGAGAATCTTCTCCCCTAAAATAATGGGATAGGACTGGACCTGTTTGACAGGAGCGGGCTTGGCCGTTTTACGGGGATTGTTGGACTGGGCCTGAACGAAAACTCCTGACCAGATCAAAAATAACAAAACGACAGCCCCTGTAACCTTTACACGCCTCATATCATCCCTCATCAATGTTAACTTCCATTACATATTTTATCGCCGAAATTCATGATTGGTGGAATTTATACACAACACCCCGATATGCCGTCAATATAAAAGAAATATCTGACCATCGCCACGTCATGGCAAAGTTATTCATGGTGACAGCCATATTCGCGGTCCGATATTATCTTGACACACAAACACGTTCTGTTTATAACTTTTCACAAGAAAGCACTGCCTTATCAATAAAGGTAACCGATCCAGCTTCTAAAGAACATCTACTACAAACAAGCTCTTAAAAGAGAGGAAAATCATGATAAAAAAGGTATCTATGCAGGCATTGTTGTGGAGTCTTGTTTTAATCTTGTCAATACCCTTCGGGGCTTTTGCCCAGAATGCAACACCAGCGGCATCCCCTCAGTTCAAGCAGGAAGAGCTGGACCAGATGCTCGCCCCGATAGCCCTTTACCCTGATGCCCTGATAGTGCAGATCCTGATGGCGTCTACCTACCCCCTGGAGATTGTCGAAGCGGCACGGTGGGCCAAGGCAAACCCGAACCTCAAGGGAGATCAGTTAACGGCAGCCCTTGAAAAACAGAACTGGGATCCCAGCGTCAAATCGCTGATAAACTTTCCGTCCGTTCTGGCAATGATGAATGACAAGCTTGATTGGACGCAAAAACTGGGAGACGCCTTTCTATCCCAGGAAAAGGGCGTCATGGATACGGTGCAGAAGCTTCGGGCAAAGGCGCAGGCCCAGGGTTCATTAAAAAGCACGGATCAGCAGAAGGTTACGACCCAGGCGCAGACAATTATTATTGAACCTGCCAATCCGCAAGTGATCTACGTCCCTGCTTATAACCCTGCCGTAGTATACGGTCCCTGGATGTATCCTGCCTATCCTCCTTATCCCTATTATCCGCCCGGCGCAGTTATCGGGGCTAGTGTTGTATCCTTTGGAATGGGCGTCGCTGTCGGCGCCGCCTGGGGTTACGCCTGGGGAGGCTGTAACTGGAATCACGGGACGGTGAATGTCAATGTCAACCAGAATAACACTATCAACAACAATATTAACCGGAACAAATATGCCAATAATACTAATGTAAACAAGAATAAGGTAGGTGGCGGCGGTGGTACCGAATGGCAGCATGACCCGAGCCATCGTAAGGGTGTCGCCTATAGGGACAACGCTACTCAACAGAAATACGGACAGCGCGACCGGGGTAATACAAATGCCAGATCCGATTACAGAGGATACACTCCGGATAACAAGGGAAGAGCCGCTCAGAATGCCGACCGTTCGGGGACGCAGGATCGTAAAGATGTTCAGGGACGTGACAAGCCCGATGCACAGGATCGGAGAGGCGCTCCGTCGCAAAACCGGCAGACGGAAAGCCGGCAAGGATCTGCCGGCGCTTTCGATGACATGAACCGCAGCGGCAGTGAGGCAAGGATGCAGAGTGACCGTGGCCGGGCAAGCAGTCAGAGCATGGGCTCTGCACGGATGGGCGGGGGATCGGCAAGGAGCAGCGGCGGCGGAATGAGCCGTGGCGGAGGTGGTCGTCGATGAAGAACGATATTTATTTCCCCACTAAAAACCACTTCTGGAGGAAAAGGATAATGATGGATATAACTTTGAAATCAAAAAATAAATTTGTTCATGGTTTCGGTCTGGCGATCACCTTTGCCGTTATCATGATCACATTAATCTTCAGTTGCCCTGTTGCTGCCAAGACTCCAACACAGAAGGCCTTCTGTTCTCCCGAGGAAGCATTCAAAGCCATGGTTACGGCAATGAAAGCGAACGATACCAGAGCATTGACGGCAATTTTTGGCCCGGGCGGTAAAAATATTGTTTTTTCCGGTGATGATGTTGCCGATAAGACCGGACGTGATAATATTGTCAAGGCATATGAGGGAAAAAACAGGCTGGAAATCGTCAATGATAACAAAGCTATACTCTCTGTGGGTAATAATGACTGGCCCCTGCCCATTCCGGTTGTAAAAAAGGGCAACGGCTGGCGTTTTGATACAAAAGCCGGCAAAGAAGAGATTTTTCAGCGGAGGATTGGCAAGAATGAGCTAAGCGCCATCCAGACTTGCCAGGCTTATGTGGATGCACAACTGGAATATGCCCCCAGGGATTACGACGGCGACGGCTTATTTGAATATGCCCAGAAGTTTCTGAGCACGCCGGGGAAAAAAGACGGTCTCTACTGGGAAACAAAAGAAGGCGAGCAAAAGAGTCCGCTGGGAGCCCTTGTTGCCGGCGCTACGAGAGAAGGATACTTTTCGAAAGATCCTAAGAGCAAGCCGGTTCCTTTTCATGGGTATTACTACCGAATTCTCAAAGAACAGGGAAAAGACGCTTCGGGAGGAGCATATAGTTATATCGTCAACGGCAGGATGATCGGCGGGTTCGCCCTGGTAGCATATCCTGCGCAATACGGTAATTCCGGTGTCATGACCTTCATCGTAAATAAAGACGGTCAAGTTTATCAGAAGGATCTTGGCAGGAATACCGCAAAGATTGCCCAGGAAATGAAGGCATATAATCCTGATAAGACCTGGAAGAAGGCGGAGTAATCTAATTTGACTCAGCAAAGAAATGAAAAAGAGGGTTTATGATAAGATTCCTGCCATTCCTGATAATTGTTTTCATGACGTCCCTGCTCGGCTGCGCCCATTCCGGAACGACAACAGCAGACAGCAAGACTGGGCAAGTCGAGGCAACCGCTACCGCAGTGAAGAGTGATTCCACCACTCAGGTTGCCAAAGACAGCAATACTAAACAAGTTCAGGCAACCGCTGTCGCGACGAAGGGCGATGCCTCCTCTCAGGCTGCCAAAGAGCAGCACCGGCAGAAAATCCTGGCCATGAAAGACCGCACCCTGGCCGATCTCTACAAGCGCAAGCCGGCGGCAAAGGAAGTCATCGAAAAAGCGGAAGGCTATGCAGTATTTGATGCAACGGGTCTATTTGCCGTGTTCTATATCGGCATTGCGGGCAGAGGGGTCCTGATCGACAACGCAAACGGCGGGGCAACCTATATGACAATGGCCAGGGCCGGGACGGGACCGGGGCTCGGCTACGAAAAGTTCCGCGCCGTCATTGCATTCAAGAACAGGAAGCTGTTTGACACGTTCAAGACGGTAGGTGGGGATATCGGGGCATCGGGCCACCTTGTGGCAAAGGGGTTTGACATGGGCGGCGGTGTCGGTGGGGAGAAGTCATTTAATCCGATGCTCTCCATTTATCAAATCACGGATAAGGGATTGGCTGCCGAGGTCAGTTGGGGCGCCACGGTATTCGCCCCCGACCCGACATTGAAATAGGGCAGCCGCTGAAAATCGATTGTACGTAAATTAACCTTTGGACAAAAAAACGACATGGTCTTCACCGCGCTGGAATGGTGTCTCACCGGAAAGTCCATTGCTATTCCTTGGCATGATGTGATAATAACCGCTAATCAAATCACCACATGACGGGATTAGGCGATGAAATCAAATCAATACGTCTGGCAGCAGCCTGATTGGCCCCAATTGACGTGGGACGCGGAGGCGCTCCTCTCTTCTCTTGGCGTATGCCGCCAATTGCAGGGCAGACTTCTCCATGCCGTCAATTCTATTGGTTTTGATTTGGAGAATCAATTTCAGGCGGAGTTCTTTACAGAAGAAATCCTGAAAACATCGGCAATTGAAGGAGAATCCCTGGATGTACGTTCCGTACGTTCATCCGTGGCCCGCAAGCTGGGCCTTCCTGCTGCCGGTCTTCCCGTCGATCGGCGCATAGACGACCTGATGGCAATACTTCTCGATGCCACCCGAAATCATGCAGAAGCGCTGACGCAGGAGCGTCTGTGGGGCTGGCAGGCCTCCCTTTTCCCAACGGGCTATTCCGGTCTTCACAAGATACAAGTTGGTTCCTGGCGCAAAAGCCCGGAGGCGATGCAGGTGGTATCCGGACCGCTTGGCAAGGAAAAAATCCACTATGAGGCGCCGCCCGCAGACAGAATAGAATTGGAAATGAGCCGCTTCATTCTCTGGTGGAAAGACAGTCAAGGCGCCTTGGAGGGTATCGTCAGGGCGGCCATTGCCCATTTCTTGTTTGTAGCCATCCATCCCTTTGATGATGGCAACGGCAGAATCGCCCGTGCCTTGACGGATATGGCGTTGGCGCAGGACGATGGGCAAAGTATCCGCTATTACAGCTTATCGGCGCAGATCATGGCTGATCGGGACGATTATTATCGAATTCTGGAAAAAACATCAAAAGGTAGCGGTAATGTCACCGATTGGCTGCTCTGGTTTCTGGATTGTTTCAAAAGGGCCGTTGAGCACTCCGCGACGGTTCTTGACGAAGTAGCTTCAAAGTTAAGGTTTTGGCAACAACATCTCCAAACGCCGTTGACGGAACGGCAACGCAAGGTGATTAACCGTATCCTCGATGAACCGGGCGGATTTGAAGGGAACCTGACGACCCGGAAATATGCCTCAATCGCAAAGGTCAGCCCGGCTACCGCATACAGGGAACTGGATCAACTCCATCAACTGGGAATGTTGAAACGGATCGGAAAGGGAAGGTCCGTCGGTTATGAGCTTATTTATTAATAGCATATCATATCCATATGAATTCATTGCGCTATTTTGTAATAAAGTCGCGAGCGCCTAGTGCTACATAGGCATCCGGTTTATTTTAATAATATCGAATAGTTAAAGTTGATCGGACTCCGATCAAGATTTTCAGGCAGGAGATAAGAGGGAGAAAGTGTAATGAATAAACTCATCATTGATACGGCAGTCAAGGAGTTAAAAGCTACGCTTCGGAAGAACTATGGGGGCGAGATTGATTTGAAAATATTCGGTTCTGCCGCCCGTGGAGATTACACCCGTTATTCCGACATCGACATCCTTGTGCTTTTACCAGGGAAAGTGGATAACTCCTTGGAGGAAAAGATAATTGACGCGGCCTACGATATTGAGCTGAAATACAATGTTGTTTTCGGAATCATCGTCTATGGTAAGGAGTTCTGGTTTTCCGAGCTGGCCGCCTGCATGCCCCTATACCGGAATATTCAGAGAGACGGAGTGGCCGTATGAAAGGAGAACTGATAAGGTATAGAAGAGAAAAGGCGAGAGAAACCTTGGAAGATGCAAAAATCCTTTTCAATTCCGGAAGACTTTCGTCAACATTAAACCGCATATACTACGCAGCTTTTTACGAAGTTGTCGCTTTGCTGGCCACAAACGATCTTGCATCGGCAAAGCACACGGGCGTACGGGCGCTGTTCAACGAAAATTTTGTGAAGACCGGGAAAGTCAGCGTGGAAAAGGGACGATTTTACTCCCGAATATATGATTTCAGACAAAAAAATGATTATGGAGATTTTGTTGAATTTGAGCAAGACAAGATCAGAGAATGGCTTGATCAAGCCGAAGTCTTTATCGAGGAAATTGATCAGGCCATTATAAAAGAACTGGAGATAAGTGGTTAATGCCCAAACTAGACTTAAAGAAAATATATTTGCAGAATTCTCTGCTGGGATCGGGGTGACGCGAATGGACACGGGAAAAGCGGGATGGTCCATAGTTTTTTAATAACAAGCATCAGTACATCAAAGGCATGCCTTCTTGGGTAATAAGTCATGATTGAAGAGTTTAAGGTTGAGGAAAAATATACGAATGATCAGATCAGATTTGCTCTAAAGATTGAAAATATCGGGGGCATTCGTCCCTCTGTCGATGCAACGAAAAGCCTTAATCATCTGGTTATAATGACCACGTCAGATCAATATGAAAAAAAATTATTCGAAAATCCTTATCACGATCGAATAGAAAACAATATTTTAATCTACACGGCGCAGGGAAGAAAAGGCGATCAGGAAATTAGCGGCAGGAATAAAAGGATTCTTGAGCAGTATAATGCGCCAATTCCAT